>VOFD01001963.1_pt1 | contig 32253 bp, 22 predicted proteins | sample 5384101 | NCBI WGS metagenome assembly VOFD01 (sample SAMN12384723, study PRJNA508395) | human gut metagenome | isolation source: healthy gut C | host: Homo sapiens
TCGTTGCATGTCGAGGTGACCGACCGTTTCGGCCGCCGTTACGAGGAGACGATGCGCCGCCCCAAGGAGTTTACTGCGGATATGAACTGATAAAGCGAAGAGACGATGAAAAATAATCCATTTCTATCTATTCTCATCCCGCTTTGGGGAGTTGTCTCCTTGCTGGCGGGGTGTGCCGACGGCGGCGATGCGGTGAGCCTGTTGCAGGTCAGCGCCGCGAGGGTCGAGGTCGGAAAGAACGGACTGACCGCCGACGGCCGCATCCCGTCGATCGAGGTCGAGTCCGACGGTTACTGGCGCGTGTTTGCGGAGTCCTCCGCCGCGTGGGTGCGGACCGATCCTTCGGCTGCTTCGGGGAGCTGTACGGTGACGTTGAGCGTGGAGGCCAACGACGGCCCGGCCCGGACGGCCGTGCTGCGGATCGGCTGCGGCGACGGTACGACGCAAGAGGTCGAGGTGCGTCAGGAGGGCGCCGGCTCCCGCTTGCGCTACTATGAAGATTCGTTCGGCGCCGGTGCCGACGAGGCCGTTGCACCCTCCGATTACGAGGATTTCCGCGTCGCGGGCTGCGGTGCGCTCGAAACGGTCTACGGGGCCGAACGGGCGACGGTGGCCGCCGACGCTCCTTCGACGGGATACGAAGGTGCGAGCGGCGGCGGGAATATCGTCCTGGCTGCGGGCGGACTCTTTACGCTGGGACCGGTCGATGTGAAGGGTGCGCTCGATCTGCGCTTCTCGACGGGGCTCTATCTGCCTTCGGCCGAAGCGGCCGGAAGCGTGCGGTTGCAGGCCAGCCGCAATGCGACGCAATGGATCGACGTGCCGTTCGCGGTCGCGCCGGAGGCAGGGTGGAGTTGTCCGATGACCGCTTTCTACATTGCCGAAGACGTGACGCAGCTCTGGTTCCGGCTCTCGACCGGGGCCGATGGCGTGCGGATCGACGATCCGGCACTCGTCGAGGGAGAGGAAGCCGAGGGCGAATTGCTCGAACTGGGCGGGGAGCTGGCAGCGCCGGAGGGGCTCGAATGCGCGATCGCCGAACGGTCGCTCACCTTCTCGTGGGATGCCGTGCGCAACGCCAAGAGCTACGATTACGAACTGTATACGAAACAGGGCGTGCGGGTGGCCGAAGGGTCGACGCCGCTGACGACGGCCGCCGTCGAGGGGTTGGAGATGGGTACGACCTATCGTTTCTCGGTGCGTGCCGTACCTGCCGAGGGACGATTTACAGAGCGTCGGAGGCCGCCGAGTTGGAGGCGACGACCGTCGGGCTGCTGCCCGATCCCGAGGTGCGTCTGCTGCGCAAGACGCACGGGATGCTGGTCTTCGAGTGGATGAAGGATCCGTATACGACGACCTACGGCCGCCGCTACAATTTCGTGTTGGTCGACCGCGACAGCGTGGTCGTCCGTCAGCAGAGTCGGGTGAATTACGCCAGCAACGCTACCTACAACCTCTCTTACGTCTACAACCGGCAGGCGTTCGGCGGATTGCAGCCCTCGACCGATTACAGATTCTATGTGCAGTATGTTTCGGATTCCGAGCAATACAGGGATTCGAATTGGGTCTGCTGCGAGGCGACGACCGATCCGCGGCCGCAGTTGCCGATCGGTTGCCTGCTTTACAAGGATTTCGAAGAGGCGTGGTTCGGCGGCAGCGCCATCGATGTGGCGTGGGGACAGCACCCGTCGGGCAATCAGCTCGATCTGGATTACGATGCCGAGGAGAGCATCGAACTCTATGTGGTCTACCCGATTCGTTGTATGGAGGACAGTTTCAATACGGCCAAGCTGCCCGAACAGTATCGTCGCAAATATTGGAGCGGCTGGGATTGGAGCGATATCGGTGAAAAAGATATCGCCAGAAAGTCGAATACGGGACTGTTCCTGATCTGCGGGGCCGTGAAGTTCGGCAGCGGTTCGGCCTACGGCCGTATGACCACGCCGGCGCTGGGGCAGTACGGTCTGAGCGGAGTTTCGGATATCGTCGTCTCGTTCAAGGCTTGTCCCTACACCGAACCGAATCTGACCACGGGCAATCTGATGGTTTCCCCCTATATTCTCTGCGGCGCGACCTTCAATATCTCGATCTGGGCGGGTGCAGGTACGTTCGAGAACGGTTCGACCGAGATGACGCTCACCAATCTCACCCCCGATCAGACCGATGCCCAGGGCAACGGACATTATTCGTGGACGGAGCATTCGGTGCGGATCAAGGGTGCCGATTCGCATACCCGCGTCTCCATCTCGACCGTTGCGCAGAAAGGCTACTATCGCATGTGGTTCGATGATCTGATGATCGTGCGCGACGACGGCGGTCAGAGCGAAGGATCGTCGGGCTCGGGTTCGGGCGGCGATTACGGCGACGGCGGGGACGGTTTCGATACGGAGGGTTCCGCCTCCTCGGGCGGTTCGGCCGGAGGGGGATCCTATGGCGACGGCGGCGACGGGTTCGATACGGGCGGCACTCCGGGCGGCTCGGCTTCGGGCGGCGATTACGGCAGCGGAGGCGACGGTTTCTGAAAATAAAATCAAAGTATGAATCGTAAAAAAAAACAGATAAGGAAATGATACGTGAAATGATGTGTTTGCTGGCCCTTGCGGGAGTGATGGCCGGTTGTACGAACGACGGAAGTTCGGAGTTGCAGCGCCCGGAGACGACGGTCCGGCTCACGGCGGAGTTGCAGCAGGGGTCGCGTACGGTACTCGGCGACGACGGCCTGAAAGTGCTGTGGGAGAATCAGGATCGGTTGGGCGTATTTTCGGACAAGGGCGATGCCAACGTTTCGTTCCTGCTTTCGGAAGGAGCCGGAGAGTCGGTGGGACGCTTCGAGGGGGCGCTCTCGAAGGGAGCTGTCCCGCAGTACGTCTATTATCCCTATTCGGCCGACGCGGGAACGTCGACCGCGACGCTGGCCGTGACCGTCGACGCGGAACAGACACAAAACGGTACGGCGGCATCGATCGGCGCCAATGATTTCAAGATCGGTTCCTACGATGCCGCGCAGAAGCGTTTTTCGCTTCGCAACAAGTTGTCTCTGCTGGCTTTTACGGTCGATGATCTGACGGGTAGCGAGTTGTTCGGCCAGCCGCTCGACCGGATCGTTCTTGCGGTGGACAACCGCGATCTGTCGGGTGATTTTACTGCCGATCTGACCGATCCGGAGGCGGCGCTTACGCCGGTGTCGGCAAGTGCGGAATCGACGCTTTCGTTTTCCGGCAAGCCCGTGCTGGAAAAACCGGTCTCCGGCTGGCTGCTGGTCAATCCCGTCGTCGAGGAAGGGGACCCGATGACCGTGACGCTCTATGCCGGTTCGAAGAAGGCAACGCTGCGGGTCAGGGCCTCCAAACGTTATGAAGCGGGGGTGCGTTATACGATGCCGTTGGATGTCAACGAATTGGTAGCCGACGGCAGCATGACGGTCGAGACGCTCTCCGAAGAGCTTCCCGCGCCCGGGATCAAGGTGTTCCGCAAGACGCACGGCATGATCGTAGCCGAGTTCGAGCAGTCGGTGGACACCTATGAAACGCAGGGGCGGACGTTCAATATCCGTCTGTTGGAGGGCGACAAGGTGCTGCGGTCGTATGACAAATACAGTTTCAAATACGGAGGCAAGAACGGAACGATCTACTCTTATCTCTACAACCGGTTCGCTTTCGGAGGTTTGAAGGCTGCGACGTCGTATACGATTCGCGTACAGGCCGTTTCGACCGATGCCGCGCGCTTCGAAGACTCCGCGTGGACCGACATCTCCGTGACGACCGACGCTGCACCCGTTCTCGGCGACAAGGTGTTGCTGTATAAGGATTTCGAGGATGCACGTTACGGAGGGTCGTCGATCGATAACGCATGGGCGCATAAGGTCAAGGGGACGCAGGCTTCGATCGACTATACCGAAGAGTCGGTCGAGGATGCGTTGCCCGTGTCGGTCTGCCATCCGATGGGATGTATGGAGGATGCGTTCGGCACGAAGCAGCACGCTTCGTATCGTGCGGTGCACTGGTCGGATTATGCGTGGTCGGCCGACAAGGCGGACAATACGGGTCTCTTTCCCGTCTGCGGTGCGTTGAAATTCGGTTCCGCCTCCGCGATCGGCAAGTTGACTACGCCGACATTGGCGTCGCTCGGCGTCGATGCGCCGGCGAATGTCGTGCTGTCGTTCAACGCCGCGCCTTATTATGAGCCCAATCTGGCTACCGGCAAGTTCGAGACGGCTCCCAATCAGGGGTCGGGAACGACCGTCGTGGTGACCGTCAACGGCGACGGAACCTTCGACGACGGCACGCAGACGCAGACGCTCCGGAATCGTACGCCTGTCGAAACGGGCGCCGATGCCAAAGGGTATATGGAGTATACGCTCCATACGCTTCGTGTGACGGGCGCGACGGGCGCGACGACCTTTACGATCGCTACGTCGCTCGACGGAACGGGAGCCGTGACGGGATCGAACTCCTGCCGGATGTGGTTCGACGATTTGCGCATCGAACGGGAATAGGCCCTGAGAAATCCGAAAAAGCAGCCGTCCGATCGTCGGACGGCTGCTTTCTCGATAAGGGAGGTCGTAGGTCGGGGAGCGTTCAATCCTTGCGGGCGAGGTTCAGTTTCTTGCGGATGAACTCCTCGGCGAAGGCGGCCGTGCCGTCGATGCCGAGCACCGACGAGTCGATGCAGAGGTGGTAGGTCGCGGCGGCGCCCCACGTGCGGTTGCTGTAATAGTTGTAGTAGTCGGCGCGCTTTTCGTCGGTCGAATCCATGAGCTGTTCGGCCGCTTCGGGAGTCAGCCGGCGCGTGCGCACGAGCCGTTCGATGCGGTCCTCGCGCGACGCCGAGACGAAGATGTTGACGCAGCGGGGATGTTCGCGCAGGATGTAGTCGGCGCAGCGGCCCACGAAGATGCACGACTCGCGCTCGGCCAGCTGGCGGATTACGTCGCTCTGCATCTTGAACAGCGCGTCGTGGCTCAGCGGGTTGTTGTAGATCGCGTCGTCGCATCGGGAAGCAGAAGAAGACGATGCGCATACCTTCGGCCGAAAGACGGACCAACTCCGGATCGTCCGTGAAAACCGACACCGCCAGGCGCGGCGCCAATTCGCCGATCAGGAATCCGAGCGTGGTGACGCAGGTAGCGCCGATGATCGTCAATTTCAGCACCCGATCCACCCGGTCGAACTGCCGGGCACCGTAATTATACCCAGCAATGGGCTGCATACCCTGATTGATGCCCATGACGATCATCACGAAGAAGAATCCCAACCGATTGACGATACCGTAAGCACCGATATTGAGATCGCCGCCGTACTCCTTGAGTCCCTTGTTGATCAGAATCACGATGAAACAAGCCGCAAGGTTCATCAAGAAGGGCGACATGCCGATAGCCAGCACATTACGCACGATCTTGCCTTTCAGCCGGTAGATGCCGCGCCGGAAATGCAACAGCTCGTTCCTGTCCGAAAAGATGCGGAACTGCCAGACGAGCGCGAGTATCTGCGCCAGCACGGTCGCAATGGCCGCGCCGCGAATGCCCCAGCCGAAGCCGAAGATGAACAGCGGGTCGAGAATCGCATTGATCGTCACCGTCAGGATCGTGGCGTACATCGCCTTGCGCGGGTGCCCGGCGGCACGCAACACGGCGTTCAGACCCAAATACATGTGTGTAACGACGTTCCCCGCATTATGATTTACGACAATATCCTGGGAACGATCGGTTCGACGCCGATGGTGCGCCTGAACCACTTTTCCCCCAACCTGCAGGTCAATATTTTCGCCAAGCTCGAAGGCTTCAACCCTACGGGCAAGCATCAAGGACCGCATTGCGGTCAAGATGATCGAGGAGGCCGAGCGCGAAGGGAGGCTCACGCCGGGCAAAACCATCATCGAACCCACGTCGGGCAATACGGGCATCGGCCTGGCGATCGTGGGAATCGTCAAGGGGTATCCCGTGGAGATCGTCATGTCGGAGGCCGTGTCGATCGAACGGCGCAAGATCATCCGCTCCTACGGCGCCAAGGTGATTCTCACTCCCGCCGAGGAGGGGACCGACGGGGCGATCCGTTATGCGCGCGCGGCCGTAGCGTCGGACCCCGACCGCTATTTCATGCCCGATCAGTTCGCCAACGCCAGCAACTACCTGGCGCACTATCAGTCGACGGCGCTCGAAATCTGGCAGCAGACGGGCGGCGGGATCGACTACCTGGTCTGTGCGATCGGTACGTCGGGGACGCTGATGGGGCTTTCGCGTTTTTTGAAGGTGATGAAGCCCGACATCAGGGTCGTCTGCGCCCAGCCTACGCGCGGCCACTACATCCAGGGATTGAAGAATATGGAGGAGGCGATCGTACCCGACATCTACGACCCCTCGAAGATCGACATGCAGGAGATGGTCGAGAGCGAGGAGGCGATCGCTATGGCCCGCCGGATCATCGCCCGCGAGGCGATTTTCGCCGGCATGTCGAGCGGCGCCGCCCTGCTGGCCGCCGTACGGACGGCCGCCCGCATCGAGCGGGGCAATATCGTGGTGGTCTTCCCCGACCGTGCCGAGAAGTATCTCAGCACGACGATGTTCGACGAATTCAACGACTGATCTTCCGCCGTATGCCGCGCCTTTCGCTCATCGTCGCCACCTACAACCGTGCGGAGCAGTTGCTCACGACGCTGCGGTCGGTCGCCGCGCAGACGGCGCCCGCGGCCGAGTGGGAGTGCGTGGTGGTGGACAACAATTCGACCGACGATACGGCCGCGCGTTTCGAGGAGTTTCTCTCGGCGCATCCCGGGCTGCCGCTGCGGCGGGTGTCCGAGACGCGGCAGGGCCTTTCGTGGGCCCGCAACCGCGGCATCGCCGAGACGACGGGCGACATCGTGGCCATCATCGACGACGACGAGCGCATCGTGCCGGAGTTCATCGCCGCATACATCGCCTTTTTCGATGCGCACCCCTCGGTGGCGTCGGCCGGCGGCCCCATCGTAGCGGAGTATCCCGCAGGGCGTCCCGCGTGGATGTCGCGCTATACCGAACGGCCGATCGCCAACCCGATCGATCTGGGGCCGACGCCCCGTCCCTTCCCGCGCGGGCGGATTCCCGGCGGAGGGAACATGGCGCTGCGCCGCACGGCGCTGGGGCGCTACGGAGCGTTCGACCCGCAACTGGGACGGCGCGGCGCGCGGCTGCTGGGCGGCGAGGAGAGCGACCTGTTCGCACGGCTGCGGCGCGGCGGCGAGCAGTGCTGGTACGTGCCCGGGGCGGTGATGTACCACATCATCCCGCCGTCGAAGCTCACACGCGGCTATTTCGACCGTCTGTGCCGCAATATCGGCGTGAGCCAGCGCACGCGGGCCGCAATCGACGGCGGTCTGCTGCGCCTGTGGACGGGCGAGGCGGCCAAGTGGTGCGCCACGCTGGGGATCGCCCTCGGCTATTGCCTGACGGGCCGCGTGCGGCGTGCGGCGTGGCTCGTGCGGATGCGGCGGCAGATTACGGCGGGGTTGCTGACCCCGGCCGAGTAGGTAGAAGAATGCGGGACTTGCGGGTCTCCTAAAATTCCATCGTATGAAAAAGTTTCTGAAAATCGTTGCGATCGTGGCGGTCGTGCTCATCGCCGTCGCGCTCGTCGTGCCGCTCGCTCTCGAATCGAAGGTGGGCGACATCGTGAAGAAAGAGGCGGGCGAACTGCTCACCGCCGAAGTCGATTTCCGTTCGCTCGACCTGAGCCTGCTGCGCCATTTCCCGCACGCTTCGGTCGAGTTGGAGGGGTTGACGGTCGTCTGCGCCGCGCCGTTCGAAGGGGATACGCTGGCTTCGGTCGGGCGCATCTCGGTGGTCGTCGACCTGATGTCGCTCTTCGGCGATTCGGGCTACGAGGTGACCAAACTGCTCGTCGACAAGGCGCATCTGCATGCGCGCAAACTCGCCGACGGCAGCGTGAACTGGGACGTGATGAAACCTTCGGACGAACCGGCGGAGGAGAAGGAGCCGGCCGAGGCGGACGAGCCGTCGGCCTTCCGTCTGCGGATGCGCGACGTGCGTCTGTCGGAGGCCGTCGTCCGCTATGAGGACGACTCGACGGGAATGCGCGCCGGTGTCGATCCGCTCGACCTGCGCCTGAGCGGCGACCTGTCGGGCGAGCGCAGCGACCTCGACCTGCGGTTGGAGGCGCATCGCCTCTCGTATGCGGCCGGCGGGGTGGCGCTGCTGCGCGACGCCGATCTGACGGCCGACGTCACGCTCGACGCCGATCTGAAAAACAAGCGTTTCACTTTCTCCGACAACAGATTGAGCCTCAATGCGATCGCTCTGAGTCTCGACGGCTGGGTGGCGCTGGCGGACGACCGCACCGAGATGGACGTGCGCGTCAACAGTTCGAAAGTCGAGTTCCGCGACGTCCTGTCGCTGGTTCCGGCCTTCTACACGCGCGATTTCGAGAACCTGACCGCTTCGGGGCAGCTGACGCTCGACGCATGGGCCAAAGGCGTGCTGGCGGGCGACCGGCTGCCGGCCTTCGAAACGACGCTGGCCGTGCGCGACGGCAGCTTCAAATACGCCTCGCTGCCCAAGGCCGTGACGGGCATTACGATCGATGCCAGGGCGGCCAATCCGGGCGGGACGGCCGACGCCACGACCGTCGACGTGCCGACTTTCGCGCTGACGATGGCGGGCAACGCGCTGCGCGGCTCGTTCTCGGCCGCAACGCCGATGAGCGACCTGCGCTTCAAGGCGGCCGCCGCCGGCAAGGTCGATCTGGGGGCTGTGAAGGAGGTCTATCCGTTGGGCGATTCGATCGCGCTGGCGGGCGTCGTGACGGCCGACATGCAGGCGTCGGGGCGGATGTCCGACATCGAGCGGGAGCGTTACGAGGCGATCGCGGCTTCGGGGCGGCTCACCGTCGAAGGGGTTACGGCGGCACTCGCGGGATTGCCCGAAGTGAAGGTGCGCCGCGCCGCGATGAGCGTCAGCCCTGCGGCGCTGACCCTTTCGGAGCTGGGCGTCACGGTGGGGCGCAGCGACATCGAAGCGTCGGGCACGCTGTCGAACTATATCGGCTATCTCCTGCGCGACCAGACGCTGCGCGGGCGGCTCGACGTCCGTTCGTCGCTGCTCGATCTCAACGAACTGCTGGGCGACGCTTCGGAGGCTTCGGCCGATACCGGTGCGGCGGCCGCTCCGGCCGATACGGCGGCGATGCGTGCCGTCGTCGTGCCGCAGAACCTCGATCTGGCACTCGGTGCGTCGCTGAAAAAGATACTGTTTCAGAAAATGGTGCTCGACGATTTCACCGGTTCGCTGACCGTGGCGAAGGGTACTGTCTCGATGAACCGGCTGGCGATGAATGCCTTCGGCGGCCGGATGTCGGCTTCGGGCAGCTACTCGACGGCAGCCGACGCGCAGCGGCCGGCGTTGAAGTTGAAGGCCGAGATCGCCGATGCGTCGTTCTCGACGACCTTCGACCAGCTGGACGTCGTGCGCCGCATGGTGCCCCTGTTCGAGAAGACGGGCGGGGACTACTCGATGTCGCTCGATCTGGCGACCCGCCTGACGCAGACGATGGATCCCGACTATGCGACCTTGCAGGCCGACGGGGCGATCCGTTCGAAGAACATCCGCGTGCAGAATATCGCCGTCTTCGACCAGTTGGCCGCAGCGCTCAAAAACGACGCCCTGCGCCGCATCGAGGCGAAGGATGTCGACATCCGTTTCACGATCCGCGACGGACGCATCGCCACGCAGCCCTTCGATCTGAGCGTGGGCGGTATTTCGCTCAACCTGTCGGGTTCGACGGGGCTGGATCAGACGATCGACTATACGGCCCGGGTGACGCTGCCCGAAGGATCGGCGGGCGGTATTCTTACGGCGGTCGACGTCGGCATCGGCGGCAGTTTCTCGTCGCCGAAGATCACGCTCGACGTGAAGAATGCCGTGAAGGACGCCGTGAGCAATGCGATCGGTGAGAAACTGGGCCTGTCGGTCGGATCGTCCGAGGGCAAATCGGCCGACGAGATCCGCGCCGATGCGAAGGCCAAAGGCGATAAGCTCGTCGAGGAGGCTAGGGCGCAGCGCGACAAACTCGTCGGGAAGGCGTCGGGCAAACTGGCTAGGATCGCGGCGCAGGCCAGCGGCGACGCGCTGGTGTCGGCCGCCGAGAAGCAGGCGCAGAAACTCATGGAGCAGGCCGAGCAGCAGATCGCCGCGCAGCAGTGAGCGGCCGTGTCGTGAAAACCGGTGCAGCGTCCCACGATCGTGGGACGCTGCATGTCGTTTTACGGTCGCACGACTGCGTTTACCCGAGTTGCTGCGTCCGGCTTGCCGCCGGCGATTTTTCGGAGAGGTGTGTAAATTGGTCGAAAGGTTCGCTGTTGTGTCAAAATTTCCTATATTTGCCCCGCAATCTATACTTACTATTATTTAAACGCACAACACATGAGGAAATTTTTGACGATTCTCACCCTCTCCCTGCTTGCGGTGTCATGTATCGACAACGACTACGATCTGTCGGACATCGATACGGACGACATCGGCATCGGAGACGAAAACTCGGTCTTCACCTGCCCGCTGATGACGCTGAGGGTCGCCGTCGCGGACATCGTGAACGAACAGGGGGATCTCGACGGTATCCTGGCCGAAGCCGATGTCTGGCTGCCGAACCGGCTGCCGGACGGCGCGGAGGCGGTCGACGTGAAACGGCTTACCGGCGGCGACGGACAGCAGGCGCAACAGGCCTATGTGCAGACGTTGCTGACGGCCTTGCAGGAGGAGATCGACGCCGATGCTTCGGACCGGAAGCTCGAACAGATCGCCCGACAGATCTATGCGGAGTATAGGGAGGATTTTCTCCCCGATTACCTCCCTGCCGAAGTGGACGAGGCGGAGTATATCGCGGCGTTCAGGACCGTCTACCACCAGCAGGCGACGCACGATCTGATCTGGGAGAATATCGAACTGTTCGCCGCCCGTTACCTGACGACGAACCTTCGGATAGATGTCCAGCCCTTCGTCCTTTCGGGCATCGACGTGGGAGCGGACGTGCGCGACATGATCGTCGGCGGAGACGAATCGAAAACCTCGTTGTCGCTCTTCGGCGATATTGCGACCGACCTGCCGGTCTCCTTCTCGGCAGAACCGTCGTTCGAGGCCGAGGTGGAGGGCAGCGACCGCACGTTGTTCAGCTTTCCTTCCTTTACCGTCTTCCCGACGGCGGAGGCGCCCGTCGAAATCGAGGAGACGTCCGTCTCTGCGGATGCACTGACGGTCATCTTCGACCAGGAGACCCGCATCGAACTGAACATGCAGCTGGAAAACTACTATCCCGGTCGTTCGCTCGATCTCGGACAGGGAATTACCATCAACCTGAAAGTTCGCAAGAAGGGCGGTTTAATCTTTAACGTTTAGTGACAGCCATGAAAAAATTGCTCTATACGCTGGCCGCCGTTCTCGTTTGCACGGGCGCTGCGGCGCAGAATCCCACGTTGTATTTCATGGAGGGGGTACCCCTGCGTTCGCAGATGAACCCCGCGCTGGCTCCGCAACGGGGTTATTTCAATATTCCGGTACTGGGCGGTCTGGCCGTTACGGCGGGCGGCAACACGTCGCTCGACCACCTGCTCTTCCGCCGCGACGGCAGGCTGGTGACGCTGCTCAGTCCGTCGGTCTCGTCGGCCGACGCCCTTTCGGATCTCCATTCGAAAAATCTGGTCAACGCCGACATTCGGGTCAATCTGCTCGGTTTCGGCGCTTATACCGCCAACCGCAAGCACTTCTGGTCGTTCGACCTCAATCTGCGCACGAGCGTTTCGACGCAGTTCCCTTACGAGCTGTTCCACTTCTTCAAGACGGGCGAGAGCGCGCAGGTACGCAATCTGGGCCTCAGTTCGGATGCCTATGCGGAAGCCGGGTTCAACTACTCGTTCCCTATCGGCGAGAAGTTCTATGTCGGTGCGCGCGTGAAGTTTCTGGTCGGGCTGGCCCGTGCCAAGTCCTATTTCACGCAGTTCAACGTCTCGCTCGGCGAGAACGAGTGGTATGCCGAGGCCGTCGGCGAATTGGAGGTCAACAGCAACCTGCTGACCATCCCCACCCGTCAGGAGGCGGGACAGGACGGAGTCTACCGCAATTACTACCAGCTCGACGACATGGAGTTCGACGCGAAGTTCAAGCCCGCCGGCTACGGTGCGGCCTTCGACATCGGTGCGACCTACGAGCCGATTCCGAATCTGCTGGTTTCGGCGGCGGTCAACGACATCGGTTTCATCGCGTGGAACAAGGCCAGTTCGATGCACGGCACCGTAAGCCGGAGGCTGACCTTCGACGGTGCGCAGGTCGATGCGTCGGGGGTTGCCGACATCGATTTCGATCTGGGCGAGTTGAAGTTCGAGCAGGTCGACGAAGAGAGCGCGACGCGGATGCTCCATTACACGATGAATCTCGGTGCCGAATACCGGCTGTGGGATCGGCGCGTCGGTTTCGGGGCGTTGTACCAGATTCACAAATACGACTATGCGGCGCTGCACAACCTGACCGCTTCGGTCAACTTCCAGCCCGTGCGCTGGTTCGGGCTTTCGGGCAGCTATTCGTTCATCGACAATCGGGCCAGCGCGCTGGGGTTGGGACTGAACCTCAATCCGGGCTGGATCAATTTCTATGTCGCTACCGACGTGTTGCTGACCAAGAAGAGCGCGCAGTGGATTCCTATCAAGCAGGGGCGGATGAACTTCAATCTGGGCATCGGCGTGCCGATGGGGAAACGGGGGCTGCGCCAGCGCGATTGCATTCGGGTGAATGCGGCGTGCTGTCCGTCGCAGGAGCCGCTCACGGAGCAGCAGGAGCTTCGTATCAGGGAGCAGCAGCTCCGCGAGCAGGCGTCGGCGACCTCCGAACAGATCGAAGAGGCTACCGAGCGCAGCGAGAAGGCGATCCGCAAAGCCGAACGCAGGGCGGCGAAGGCCGAACGGAAAGCGCGTAAAGCGGCCGAACGGGCGCAGCAGGAGGGCGATACGGCTTCGGTCGTCCGTGCCGCGGCCGATCTGCTGGCCGTGCGCTACTGAGGGGGGCGTATCGTCCGACAGAAATTCACCCCGGCGCAGATCGCTGCGCCGGGGTGAATTCGTCTGGGTCGTCCCCGTTTTTGTCCGTTCCGGCGGTCAGGGCCGCGCGGCTAGTTCGGCGACGATCGCCCGCATCGCGTCGTAACGCTCCTCGGCGCTGCGGAGCAGTGCGTACTGCGCCCGCGTACGGACGAGGTTGTGGTCGGGCGACTTGATCTTGTAGTAGGTGTCGCCGTCGAGATAGTCCATCAGGAAGCGCAGCACCTGTTCGTAGGTGATGTAGCGTACCGAGAAGGCGAGTGCGTCGGTTTCGGCCGGCGTGAGGAAGGCGCGCGCCTCCGAGAGGTAGCCCTCGGCGAAGCCGCGGAACATGGCCATGTCGAGCCATACGTCGTCGAAGTTTTCGTCGTCTTCGCGGCCGTGGTTGGCGTAGGTGCGGATCGCGTCGCCGAAGTCGTTGAAGCAGGGGCTGCGCAGCACCGTGTCCAGATCGATCACGCAGAGCACCCGCCCCTGGCGGTCGAAGAGGATGTTGTTGATCTTCGTGTCGTTGTGCGTCACGCGGCGCGGGATCTCGCCCGTTTCGACCCGCTGCCAGAAGCGGAGCATCTCGTCGCGGCGGCATTCGATCCATTCGATTTCGCGTGCCACCGACGCACGGCGTCCCGCGGCGTCGCGCGCGAGGGCATCGTCCCATTGCCGGAAGCGGGAACGGATGTCGTGGAAGCCGGGCAGAATGTCGGCCAGCGGTTCGCCGTAGTCGGCCAGCATCCGCTGGAAGCGGCCGATGCCTTCGCCGCCGCAGCGGGCCAGTTCGGGGGTCGAGGCGGACTGGCAGGTCACCGAATCCTCGATGAAGAGCGTCGCGGCCCAATAGTCGCCCGCCGCATCCTCGTAATAGAGCGCTCCGTCGTGCGTGGGGATGACGGTCATCACTTCGCGCCGCGGATCGCCGCCGGCGCGGCGTACCTTCTCCCTGAGAAAGGAGGTTACGCCCTCGATGTTGCGCATCATGGCGGGGATGTCGGTGAAGACGTTGCGGTTTTTGCGTTGGAGGACGTACCGCGCACGTTCGGTCGTGACGATGTAGGTGTCGTTGATGAATCCTTCGCCCAGCGTGGCGACCGACTGCACGGCGCCGTCGAGACGGAATTGTTCGGCTATTCGTTTCATGCGGTAGAGGGTTTGGGCAACCGTATCCGGGAATTGCGGAGAAGTCGCGGACTCCGCCTTCGGTTTTCCCGTCCGGTAGGATAAAGGTAATGAATTTTTTCTAACTTTGTGAACAGAACCCTGAAAAACCTCTTTCTTATGAAAACGCTCTTTCGTACAGCACTTCTTCTCGTCTGCGGTTTTCCGCTCTTCGCCTGCACGCCGCACGCCGCCTCGGACGCGCCTTACCGGATCGAGGAGGGGACGATCGTCTTCGCGGAACCCGCACGTGCCGAGGGGCAGTGCGACGTGCTGCAACTGCGCTGCGATCCGATTCCCGTCGTGCGCGTGGCCTTCATCGGCCTGGGTATGCGCGGCAGCACGGCCGTCGAGCGTTTCACGCAGCTCGACGGCGTGGAGATCGTCGCTCTCTGCGACAAGGTGCCCGCCCACGTCGAGCGGGCGCAGCGGACGCTTTCGGTACATGGCCTGCCGGCGGCGCAGGAGTTCACGGGCGCCGACGACTGGCGTCGCGTCTGCGAGTTGGAGGGTGTCGATCTGATCTACAACTGCACCGACTGGCAGATGCACGTCCCCATTGCGCTCTACGCCATGGAGCGGGGCAAGCACGTGGCCGTCGAGGTGCCTGCGGCGCTGACCGTCGCCGACTGCTGGGCGCTGGTCGACGCGGCCGAACGGACGCGCCGCCACTGCATGATGCTCGAGAACTGCTGTTACGACTTCTTCGAGATGACTACGCTCAACATGGCGCGCGAGGGGCTGTTCGGCGAGATCGTCCATGTCGAGGGGGCCTATATCCACGACCTGCGCGAATTGCAGTTCGACCGCCGGCACGGCTACGTCGACATGTGGCGGCTCGAACATAATGCGCTGCATACGGGCAATCCCTATCCTACGCACGGCCTAGGTCCGTTGTGCCAGCTGCTCGACATCCACCGCGGCGACCGCATGGAGCGGCTCGTCTCGCTCTCGTCCGACCAGTTCGGCATGAGCGCCTACGCCACGGCGAAGTACGGCGCGGAGTCGGCGGAGGCCGAGAGGCCCTATGCGTTGGGCGACATGAATACGACGCTGATCCGCACGGCCAGGGGCAAGAGCATCCTCATCCAGCACGACATCACCTCTCCGCGGCCCTACAACCGGCTCCATACGATCTCGGGAACGAAGGGCTTCGCACAGAAATACCCGATCCGCAGTCTGGCGTTCGATCCCGACGCCCACCACCGGCTCTCGGACGAGCAGCTCGACCAGATGCTGCGCCGCTACGAGCATCCCATTACGCGCGAAATCGGCGAGAAGGCGCGCGAGGTGGGCGGCCACGGCGGCATGGATTTCATCATGGACTACCGGCTGGTCTACTGCCTGCGCCACGGCCTGCCGCTCGATCAGGACGTCTACGACGCGGCCGAGTGGTCGTCGCTGGCGGAGCTGACCGAAGCGTCGGTGCGCAACGGCTCGATGCCTGTCGCGATGCCCGACTTCACGCGCGGCGCATGGCGCAAGGTCGAGGGCTTCTCGCACGCGATGGCCGAGTGACGCCGGCCGCCCCGAACAGGTTCCGCCCCTGCCGCAGATCGTTGCGACAGGGGCGGAACGGTTTGAGGGGCAGGACTATTTGAGCGCCTGCAACACCTGGGGCATCAGCTCGGAGAGGGCGTTCTCGGTCTGAGCGGTGTAGAAATTCCCGTCGACGACCGCCTTGTCGTCGGTGGGGATGCACTCCCGCACCACCGTTTTGAGGAAGGGATGCAGTGCTACGCGTCGTCCCCGGGCGATGCCCAGGTTGTCGTAGAGAAGCGCTGCGGCGCAGTGGCCGATCATCGGTTTACCCTGCTCGGCGAAGCGTTTCATGATGCGGAGCATCTCCCGGTTGAAGGGCTTGTCGGCGTTCTCGGCGAATTTGGGCATGGCGTCGCCGCAGGCGAAGACCAGCGCATCGTACTCCTCCTCGCGGCCCGCGAGACGGGACACCGTGTCGTCGAGGCGGAGGGCGACGCCCGAGTTGGTCGTCACCTGCGGCGTCTCGGCCACCGCGAACGTGCGGAATGGAATCCCGTTCTCGAAAAATGCTTCCAGATAGTGGAACAGTCCCGCTCCGTTGACCGGATCGACGACCAGAACAGCTGCTTTCTTTGCCATGATTGTGCGATTTTAAAGGTTCGTTTGTTTTCAACAGTCGTTTTCCCGCCTCGGCATAGCCTGAATAAGTTCGGCTCTGCCCTCGGCTTGGCGAAAACGTTCATTTTCATGCTCCATTTCTCGCCTCGGCATAGCCCGAACTGCGTTCGGCTCTGCGCTCGGCTTAACGAAAACGTTGACTGCACGGGCCCCGACGGGCCCGCATGATGTAAAGATAGGGCGGGGAATCGTAAAAAACAAGTACTTACCTTCGGGTAAGCAACTTACCTTCGGGTAACGAATCCTGATCCGCAGCCGGTTGCGCGACGAAAAATCGTCGCGCGATTTTCCGCCGTGTGCCGCGCAGGGAGCCGAACGGGGAAGGGGCGTGCCGCACGAGTGTGCCGAGCAGAGGGGGCATCGTGCCGCCGTCAGGCCGTCTGCGACGGTTCCGCACCGGCGATGTCGATGCGGCGGATCGCGTCGTCGAAGGCGTTGCGGTCGCCGATCGCGGCGTTGCGCAGCTGCGCGCGGTAGGTGTGGATCGTGGCGACCGAACAGTTGAGGATCGCGGCGATCTTGGCGCTGTGGGTCACTCCCAGCCGGATCAACGCCAGGATGCGCAGCTCGGTATTCAGCGTCCGGGGCTGACGCGGCGAGAAGCGCTCCGCGTCGGTCATCAGCCGGTTGACGTGCGCCACGAAATCGGGGAAGAGGTGCAGGAAGGTCTCGTCGAAGATCGCCAGAAACTCCTTGTACTCGGCGTCGGCGGGGTTCTTGGTGCGCAACTCCCGTATCAGGGCGTCGCAGTCGCCGTCCTTGTAGACCTTCAACAACAGTTTGCGGTAGTCGTTGATGCGGACGATGTAGCGGGAGCAGAGGGAGAGGTAGTGGCCGACGTATTCGTCCTTGATGTTGTTGGCGTCGCGCAGTTCGCCGTTGATGCTGCGGATATGTTCGTTCAGCTCCCGGAGCTGGCGGTTCATTTCGAGCCGTGCGGCGCTGATCTGCCGGATTTTGCGATAGTAGACCAGGATCGTGAAGAAACTTCCCAGCAGCACGACGACCAGCAGGCTGACGACGATCGTGACATAGCCCATCGCGCGGCGTTTGGCGTCGAGCGAGTCGATGTAGGCGCCTGCGATCTGCTGCACCATCTCGGACGACTGCTGCATCCGCGAACGGTAGTTGCAGTAGAGGGCATCCTCCATCGAGCAGTTGATATAGCGGTTGGCGCGCTCCACGTCGCCCTCTTCGAGCAGCAGCCCTGCCAGCGTATAGAGTGCCATGCCCTCGCGCACGGGGGTGCGCAGGTCGTCGGCCGTCGCACGGATCAGGTACTCCTTGCGGCGGTCGGCGTCGCCCAGCTGTTCGTAGATGAGCGCCAGCCGGTAGGCGACCATCGCCCGCAGGTGCGTGTCTTCGATGCCGGCTTCGTATTCGGGCAGGAGCAGATCCAGCGCCTTGCGGGCTTCCCCCGCCTTGCAGTACATCATGGCTTCGAGCTCCTTGCGCGGGACGGAGCCTTCCGGCAGATTGCGGATGCGCAGCACGTTGTAGAATTGCAGCGAATCGCGGTAACGGGCTTTGAGCGCGGGATCGGCGCCGGAGAGCTGTTTGGAGAGGTAGGAGCGGTAGACGTTGTAGTATTCGCTCTTGTTTTCCGGCGCCAGACGGGTCGTGTCGACCTGATGCAGGATGCGGAAGGCTTCGCCGTACATGCCGCCGTTGAGAACGGTTTTGGCCAGATAGACCCGTGCGCAGTTGATCCGCGTGCCGTCGCCGTAGCTTTGGGCCAGGGCGAGCATTCTGCGGGCGTAGTGGTAGGCCGAGTCGATGTCGTAGTTGTAGTACTCCTTGTAGATCTCCTCCGCCAGGGCGATCCGTTTGCGCGGGTCTTTCGCTGCGGCGAGTTCGTCGCGCCGCGCTGCGATGCGGAGATTCTTCGTGCGGCCGTATGCGTCGCGCCGTTCGATGATACGGTCGAGCTCTTCGAGCGCCTTCTGATGGCGATCGGTACGGTCGGTACAACTCGTACCGATGCCGAAGAGCAGGACGGCGAGAAGGAGAGGGAACGGTTTCATGCGTTTGTATTCGACAGTCGTTTTTCGCCCCGGCGTACCCCGCACGGGTCGGGAGGGCTGTCGTGCGAAAATAGTAAAAAAAAGCGAGTTGACGGCGGTTTCGACCGTTTTTGTTGCTCCGCCGCCGGTTCCCGGAGGGAGATCGCCGCGACGAAAAAGGAGGAAACCGTCGCGGTTTCCTCCTTCGGGTGAATCGTCTCCCGACGGTCGTTGCGTCAGAAGTTCAGGCCGTCGTCCCAGCCGGGGTTCTGCGTCAGCGCAGGGTTCAGCGTGCGCTGTGCGGCGGGAATGGGCCAGAGGTAGTCGCGCGCGTCGTCCCAGTTCCGGCCGTGGACGACGCCCGGGTAGCCGACGATGTAGCCTTTGGTCTCCTCGCTGAGAATCACCTCCTTGCCGATCTGCAATTTCGTCGGGCAGGAGGAGGTCGCCTCGTCGATGTAGAGTTCCAGATCGGGCGTGCCGTCGTTGTCCATGTCGTAGGTTCCCGCACCGGCGATGTAGCAGCCGTAGTAGGGCCGGTAGTGGTTGAGCGCCTGCTTGCACTCGTTCCAGCGGAAGAGATCCCACGAACGGTAGGGGGGCTCCATGACCAGTTCGACGGTGCGCTCGCGGCGGATTTCGAGGATGACGCCCGTGTGGGCGCTCTTCGTCACGTTGGGATAGCATTCGAGCAGGTAGGGATCGGGCGAAGCGTCGGCCTTCGTGAGATCGATGCCGGTCATCTTCGCGCGTTTGCGGATCAGGTTGACCGAGATTTCGAGGTCGTTCTGCGTGATCGTTCCCAATTCGGCCACCGCCTCGGCGTAGTTGAGGTAGACTTCGGCGGCACGCATCAGGATCCAGTCGCTGCTCGCGGCACCCGACGTGGTCGAGTTGGCGGCCGTGCCGACGAACTTGATCGGTTCGTAGCCGGTGTGCGACGAGAGGGTGTTGCGCGTGACGGTCGTGGCCTCCACCTGCTTGTAGCCCGGACAGAGGACGGTCTGCGCCATGCGCGGATCGCGGCCCTGCGTCTCCTCGCTGTACGGCATCGTCTCCCAGCCCTCCTTGTCGGTGAAGCGCGAGCCGTCGGCCATGAGGTAGTGGTTCATGAAGCGGCGCGTGAGGCTCGTGCGGCCGAACTTGATGTTGTAGGGCACCGAGTGCGAGATGCCGAAGGCTTTGTCGTAGCGGCGGCAGAGCACCACCTCGCAGGTCTTGGCGTTCTCCGAGTAGAAAAGTTCGCGGTAGGGTTCCGCTCCCTCCTCGTAGAGATAGAAGGGCGAGTCGGTGATGAACTCCTTGGCCGTGGCGGCCGCCTGCCGGAGGTATTTGTCGGCGTCGGCCATGCCGTGATATTTGCGGAACGTCCCCTCGTAGAGCGCTGCGCGGCTGGCGTAGGCCAGCGCGGCCCATTTCGTCACGCGGGTGTTGCCGCTCTCCCACGTGCCCGGAAGGTTTCGGGCCGCGAAGTCGAAATCTTCCAGCACGCGGTCCATCACGTAGCCGCGGTCGTCGCGCGCCTTGTAGACGTCGGCGTCGGTCGAGCCGAGCACGTGGTCGTAATAGGGCACGTCGCCGTAGGTGCGCACTTTGAGGAAGTAGAAGTAGGCGCGGAAGAACCGGGCCACGGCCTCGTATTTGGTGGCCAGCGCTCGGTCGGGACACTGGTCGAGGTGTTCGAGCAGGTAGTTGATCTTGCGCAGTGCGCTGAACGACCAGGTCTGCGAGGCGGCGTTGCGGCTGCCGGTGATGTAGTCGCTCAGTCCGTTGTCGATCTTGTCGTCGGCGTCGTTGATGCCGATGTCGGCCGATTCGAGGTTGTCGTTGTAGAACTGGTTGCTCCACAGGGTGAGATCGGACTCGTTCTGGAAATATTGTTCGGGCGAAAGCTCGTGTTCGGGGAGCATCGTCAGGTCGCAGCCGCCGACGCTCAGTGCGATGGTTCCGAAAGCTAAGATTTTACAGATGATTTTCATATTCTTTCCGGCTTGAAGTTGTTAGAAGGTGATGTCGACGCCGAACGAGAAGGTGCGGGGCATGGTGTAGCCCGTTCCCGTTCCGCCCTTGTAGGTGCCGCTGGAAATCGCCAGCTCGGGATCGATGAGCTTGCAGTGCTTTTTGAGCGGCGACCAGTAGCAGAGGTTCTCGCCCGAGACGTAGATGCGCAGCTTCGAGAGGTACTTTTTCAGCACCGGCAGCGTGTAGCCGATCGTAAGGTTCTTGAAGCGCAGGTAGGCCACGCTTTGCAGGTAGCGGTCGTTGTTCTGTCCCAGCGGGCCGCCGTTGTAGCTCTGGATTGGCCGCAGGCGGGGGAAGTAGCCGCCCGGATTCTGTTCGCTCCACACGTCGTCCATGAAGTCGTAGGTGATGAACGACGGAATGGTGTAGCCGTAGAGCTGCCAGAACTGGTTGGCGCCGTAGATATCGTCCTTGTTGGCCGTCGGATACCAGTCGCGCTTGCCGACGCCCTGGAAGAAGGCCGAGATGTCGAATCCGTTCCAGCTCGCTTCGATGCGGAACGAGTAGCTGTAACGCGGCGTGGTGTTGCCGATGATCATCATGTCGCCCGGATCGTCGACTGTCCCCGCGCCCGTGCCGATCGAGCCGCTGCCGTCGCGGTCCTCGAACATCACGTCGCCGGCCATCAGCTTGCCCAGGTTGTTCTGCATGTTGTAGACGCGCTGGTAGACGTTCGAACTGTTGTTGATCGCCACCTGGTAGGCGGCGGCCTCCTCGTCGGTGTCGAAGAGTTTCGGCACGTGGTAGCCCCAGATCTCGCCCAGCTTTTTGCCTTCGTAGTAACTGTCGAAGAGCTTCGTGGGGTTGTTGTACTTCGTGATTTCGGTCTGGTAGTCGCCGATCTGACCCGTCAGGGCGTAGTGGAAGGGTTTGCCGCCCAGCTTGAACTGGTCGCGCCACGTGATCGAGAGCTCCCACCCTTTGGTGCGCAGGTCGGCGCAGTTCTCGGTCGGCGTCGCCGCGCCGTAGACCGAAGGCAGCGTCAGCGACTGCGTGAGCATGTCCTTCGTGTCGCGGATGAAGAAATCGCCCGTGAACGAAAGGCGGTTTTGCAGGAAGCTCAGGTCGAGGCCGAGGTTGTAGGTATAGACCGTCTCCCACGTGAGGTTCGACGACATGGGATCGGATACCGATGCATAGCTGGCTTTGCCGCTGTCGTCGAAGAGGTAGTTGAGCGTGCCGGTACCGATCGTTTGCAGGTAGAGGTAGTTGCTCACCTGCTGGTTGCCCAGCGCACCGTACGACAGGCGGATCTTACCGTTGTCCCACCAGTGGCGGACACCCTCCATGAACTGCTCTTCGGTGAAACGCCAGCCGGCCGACACCGAGGGGAAGTAGCCCCAGCGATCCTTTTTGGCGAAGCGCGACGTGCCGTCGGCGCGCATCGAGGCTTCGAAGAGATACTTGCCCTTGTAGTCGTAGTTGATGCGGGCGAAGAACCCGAGCGTCTTGTAGGCCGAGATATCCTGCTGTACGAGCCAGTAGGTGTCGTCGTTGACCGAGTTGAACGAATCGATCTGGTCGCTGCCCAGTCCGAACTGCTCGACGATGTTGTCCACGAGTCGGTATTTTTCGTAGTTCATACCCGCGACCGCCTTGAAGTTGTGCTCCTTGTTCCAGCTGTGTTCGTAGGTGAAGTAGGCGTCGACGTTGTGGTAGGTGTACTCGTAGGGGCGTTCGCGGTAGGTGTCCTTCTGGTAGTGGGTCGTGGTCTTGGTCACGCCCACGGCGTCGGAGTAGATGTTCGCCGCCGTGCGATCCTTGTAGAGGCGGCGGTAGTTGTTGATGTTGTAGCTGGCGTCGAAGGTCAGATCCTTGTGGAGTTTGAGTTGCAGGCTGTTCGAGAGCGTCAGCGAGAGGTTCTCGATCGTGTGCTTGTTCGTGGGGTCGGCCAGCGCCGCCGTGCGTCCCTTGCCCAGCGCCACGTTGCGCAGGTCGGCGGGATACATCACGATCGAACCGTCGGGGTTGTAGGGAACGAACATCGGCGCGACGTTCTCTTCGAGCGCGGCGATGGTCTGCGCCTCGTTGAGCGGCCCCGGATACTTCTGGTTCACGGCGTTGAGCGAGGCGTTGGTCGACCACTTGGCCCATTTGAAGAGCTGTGCGTCGAACTTGGCGCGGAACGAGTAGTTCTTGTAGTTCTCCTTGTTCCGGATCATGTTGCCGCCCAGCACGCCGTCCTGCTGGTAGTAGCGGCCGCTGACGTAGTAGTTGACGTCCTTGCCGCCGCCCGAGAGCGAGAGGTTGTGCTCCTGATGGAAGCGGTTGGTGTTGTAGATGCTGTGGTACCAGTCGAAGTTGCCGTAGTAGTGGTACTTGCCGTCGTCGCCGATCACGACCCACGGCCGGTCGGGGTGTTCGGTGGTGTCATAGCGACGCGCTTCGAGCGCCGCCCAGTCGGCGTCGGTGTAGTTGAAGGCGTTGTAGGCGTAACGCGAGAAGTAGAGGTCGTTGACGATCGTGGCGTAGTCGTAGCCGTTGGTGATGAAGTCGGTGGGCGTCGTGGGCTGCGTCCAGCCGATGTTGTTGGAGTAGCTCACCGTGGCCTTGCCCGCCGCACCCTTCTTGGTGGTGACGAGGATCACGCCGGCCGAAGCCTTGGCGCCGTAGATGGCGCTGGCCGAAGCGTCTTTGAGCACCGAGATCGACTCGATGTCGGCGGCGTTGACCAGCCGCAGCGAGACGCCCGGCACGCCGTCGACCAGTATCAGCGGCGAACCGCCGTTGATGGAGGGCACGCCGCGGATGTTGAGGCTGTTGCCTGCCGTGGGGTTGCCCGAGTCGATGCTGATGTTGAGCGAGGGGTCGATGCCCTGCAACGCCTGCATGGTCGAGACCACGGGCCGCTGGGCCAGCTCCTCGCCCGAGATCGACGAGACGGCGCCCGTGACGTTGATCTTCTTCTGCGTGGCGTAGCCCACGACCACTACGTCGTCGAGCTGCTGCGCGTCTTCGCTCAGCTCCACGTCGATCGCGCCGGAGGCGGGCACCTTGACCGTCCACGAGGTATAGCCCACGCAGGAGATCGTCAGCAGCTGTCCCGTGGCTGCCTGTACGGTGAAGGCTCCGGCGGCATCGGTCACCGTTCCGGAACCGGTCGAGTTGTTGGCCACCGTGACGCCGACGATCGGATCGCCGGTCGCACGGTCGGTGACGCGCCCCGTGACGTCGCGCAGCTGCGATTGGGCGAGTGCGGCCTGCGAGGTGTCGTACACCGGCGTTTCTGCGGCGTGAGCCGTGCCGAAGGGAAGCGCGAGCAGTCCTGCGGCCATGATTGCGAATATCTGTTTTCGATTTTTCATATCGCGTTCGTATTTGGGTTAGTTACTTCACGAGTTTCCAGAGGGCGTGAACCTGATCGGCGTTGATCGGATCGTCGTAGATGCGTGCGATGACCACCTCTCCGTTGAATGATATCTGCCCCTTGTCGTTGGGATTGGGGTCGGCGCCGATTCCGAACCAGCGTTTGTCGACGTTGGTGTTCATGTGGCGGAATTCGCCGCCGGCTGAATTGTTGGTGGCCTTCAACTCGCCGTCGACATAGATTTTCTGCGTGCCGGCGGCCTTGTCCCATACGGCGACGATGTGGTAATAGACATCCTTCAATGGGGTGACGCCGCTCTTGGCGGTTTTCCACACGTTGCCGCCCGTGGCATTCTTCGTGCCCGTCTCCATGACGATCTGGTTCGAGTCGTCGGCCCAGAAACAGATGCTGACGCCGCCGCCTTCGCTCGAAGCGAAAGGTTTGATCTGCAATTTTTGGGGATCGTCGTAACGGCGCAGGAGCACCTCCATTGCGTAGCCGTCTTCGAGTTTGCTCTTGAAGGCGGCGTTGTCGTTGTACTCCACCTTGTAGAATCCGCTTTCCAGCACGGCCGAAGGACCGCTCGGTTCGCGCGTGAAGCGTGCGGCGTACCGGTCGTATTTTTCGAGGAAGACGGTCGACAGGGTCGGGTCGGGAAGCAGTTCGACGGTCATGCCCATCGCCGAGACATCCTTCGCGGTGCCGTCTTCGGCGAAGACCACGTCGAGCAGGTCGGCCGTCGGGGCCGGAACCACGTACCCCTGCGTGACGGTGACGTAGTTGAAGACTTCGGGGTGAAGCTCCGAGACGAATTTGAGCGTCGCCGTGCGGTTCTTGCCCGTCGTGTTCTCTTCGGCCAGGAAGGTGATCGAGGCGCTCTCTTTGGACTGCTGGGTGAGCCAGCCGTCGCCGTCGGGGCTGTCGATCTCGACCTTCCACGGGCTCTGGTTGGTCGAGACGGCGACGGTGAACTCCGTACGGTCGCCGACGATCGAGATCGTCGCGGGATCGACGTCGAGATAGGGCTGCTCCTCGGTCTGCGAGATCGTGTAGGCGTAACGCTCCTCGCCGCCGAGACGGAACGACACGGTAGCCGAGCGGGTCGCGCCGCTGAGGTTGCGGGCCGCTACGACGGTCACCTTGGTGTTGCCCGTCGCGCCGCTGCGGTCGGAGAGGGCGAAGCCCTCGTCTCCCGCGATGTCGGCCGTCCAGTCGGCCGTGGCCAGGACGGTGAAGGCCACCTCCTGGCTCTTGCCGTCGATCGAGATCGGCTGCGACGGATCGGAGCCGTCGGGACCGACGACTTTGAGCAGGGGCGTGCGGTTCAGGTCGCCCCCTTCCGAATCGCACGACGTGAGGAACGCGCATACGATTGCGAACATGGTCAGTAGTTTTTTCATAGTGAGATAAATTATTAGGTTAGATGAAGAGATGAATCGGGATGCGGACGCCCTCTGCCGCCGCGCAGGACCGCCGGTCGGGCGGAGCCTTCCCCCTCGCTCCGCTTCCGTCCGGACGGCGGCCGTTACCACTGCGGGGAGACGGACATATCGTAGAGTTCGCGCGGGCGCGACATCGTTTCGGTATAGCTGCGGCCGAATTCGTCGGTCACGGTGATTTCGAGCGCGGTCGTGGGCGAGGAGCAGACCGCCTCGAACATGTGCGACGTGAGCAGCGTCGGGAAGGTCATGGCCGTCGAATTGGTGTTCATGCGGTTCATGTTGAAATGGATCGTATGCAGCGGGTCGTAGGTGTCGACCTGTTCGACGGGGAGTTGTTTGCCGGTCTCGACTTCGCGCACCTCCACCTTCCATTTCTCGTTCCAGTTGAAGACGTTGATCAGCACGGCGTTGTCCGAGCGCGGACGGTCGTAGCCGTTGGCGTACTGCGCGAAGAATTCGGCGCTGACCGTCCCGAAATTGTTCTTGATGTCGGGGCAATATTTGTCGCGCGTGATGAGGCAGCGGTTGAGGTCGTAGGCGCGGAACTGATAGTCGGCTGCCTTGCCGATGCCCTGATAATGCCATTGCACGTCGTTCGCTCCGGCGGTTCCGATCTCGAAGAGTCCGTAGCCGGCCGGTGCGCCGTCGCGGCACATCTGGGTGCGGCCGTTGGTGTAGTTGCCCGTCCACCACCATGGCGCATACGGCGGCGATGTTGTGTTCGGTCATGCGCTCGGTGATGCGGTTGGCGTAGTTGATATGGGTATGGCCCGTCACGAAATGGACGGTGTAGGGGGAGAGCAGGTCGAGCATCTTCGCGCGGCAGTCGGCCGGCATGGCATAGCTCCACGAGAGTTTGCCGTCGGCGATGCGGTAGCGGTTCGTGAACTGGATGTGCATCCCCACGAAGACCGTTTTCCCTGCCGGAACCCGTTGCAGGTCGGCTTCGAGCCACCGGAGCTGGTCGGCCGTCAGTCCCTCCGTATAGTCGAGTTTCCCGACGGTTCCCTGTGCGCCGCCCGTGTTGGTGAAGAGGGTGTTGTCGAGCTGGATGTAGTGGATGTCGCCGATGTCGAAGGAGTAGTAGGTAGGACCCAGATTTTCGCGCCACGGGTTTTCGGATTCGAAATCGTCGGCCACGTAGGGATCGTTGTCGTGGTTGCCCGGAATGTTGTAGATCGGAATGTCGAGATCGGCCATTTGGCGCACGTAGTGCGACGGCTGGTAGCTGTTCTTGTACCAGTATTCGTCCCACGTCAGATCGCCGAGCGCCATGGCGTAGAGGCTCACGCCCTCGGCTTTCGCCTGTGCGATCTGTTTGCGGAGGTCGGCCTTGAAGCCGTTTTCGAACTGGTGGATGTCGTTGGTGCGGTTGGCCAGATGCGTGTCCGTGAAGACGATCATGCGGTGCCGTTCGTTGGTTTCGGGCGCCAGTACGAAACTGCGCTGTTCGTAGGTCTGGGGCGAACCGCTCAGCCGCCGGAAGAACTGGGGAATGGTGCGGTTGACCGCTGCGCGGTATCCGGCGGGGACGGTGATGAAGACGTAGCCTCGCTGTTTGAGCGAAGAGAGGTAGTAACGCCCCTCGTCGTCGGTGGCGGTCACGAAGACGCCGTCCGAAACCGAAACGCCCGCGATCGGTTTACCCGTATGGTCGATCACGCGGCCGTAGACGGTGCTGCCGGGTACCTGCGGCACCTCGGTGCGGTCGACCACGTCGACGAAGGCCGTGCCCAGGTCGAGGGCTTTCCCCGTTTTTATAGAAGGTGAAGTCGTACATGCCCCCGATGAAACCGGCGGGCGTTTGCAGGGAGGCCCCCTGCGTTTGGTCGACCTCCGTCACCGGCATCCGGTGGATTTCGGAGGCATCGTTGCGTGCGGTCAGCAGCAGGTAATCGTCGGTGCCGGCGCCGCTGCACGGAAGCAGGAAAGTGTCGGCGAAGCCCATCTCCACGACATCCGGAACCTTGTAGGCGGCGACATCGGGGAGCTTGTCAGGTTCGTCGGGATCTAAATTCCCCCCCCCTCCTCGGCAGGAGCGTCGGGCGTAGCGGGATCGGAGCTGCAACAGAGGCAGATCGTGCTGGTCGACAGGAGCAATGCGAAGACTCCCAGGAGGCGGCCGAGCGGTTTCATAGCGTCGTAAGGTCTTTTCATAACGGTCGAGTTTTTTCGTTTGTTTTCATGCTCCATTTCTCGCCTCGGCAATTCGAGTAAACTCGATTGCACTCGGCTTAACGAAAACGTTGAATTTCATTCTTCGTTTTCTCGCCTCGGCAATTCGAGTAAACTCGATTGCACTCGGCTTAACGAAAACGTTCGTTTGTTTTCAACAGTCGTTTTCCCGCCTCGGCATAGCTCGCGCAAGCGCGGCTCTGCTCATTTGGCTTAACGAAAACGTTCATTTCATGCGGTTTTTATTCCATCGGATTTTGATAGCGATCTTTCTGTCGCGTATCCAGTTGGTGTATTCCGTATCGCGCAAACGTTTGTGCAAATATAAAAATTCACTGTAAATTTCACAATCAAATAAAATATATTTTTCGCTTTCGAATGAAATTAAATTTTTTTGAAAAATCGTTTCCTTGAATTATTCCGTTATAAATCATGAAATTATGAGAAACGATCGATTTATATTAATAATAAAATTTAAAAAACGGATCTGTGCGGAAGTCCCCGTTTCTCCTGTTTCCGGAGGATTTTCCCGCACTCGATTTTCGTTGCACAACGGTTTGGCGCAATCTTTTGCGAAGACTGCTCCGCTTGCTGCCGTTTTGCGGGACGATCGTTTTCGATAACGCTTATCCATACCTATGGTTCGTTTGTCGGGCGTTCGGATCGCCCGACATCATGCAGCGTGCAGGACTGTCGATACGAAACCTCGTCGGGGTATTTTGGCGGATGATCCTGTTTCCGACCGATTCGGACGGAGGAGATGGTTACGACCGTTGCGGGGATGCGGAAAAGGCGGTGCAGTGGAATTTTTAGGAGAGGTGCCGTTCGTCCGGACGGAGCGGTGGGGTATCGGCGGGTTCCGGTATCATTGGCTTTGTTCCATGTTCCGTACCCTGAGCCAGCCCTTGCCTGTTCCGGAAAACGGAACCATTTCGTTAAGCCGAGCGCAATCGAGTTTACTCGAATTGTCGAGGCGAGAAATGGAGCATGAAAATGAAGGAATCATCGAGGCTTTCCGTGGGGGGGGGCCGCCGCCCACGACTGTTTGTCGGAGCAGGACCGTTCACCTCTCCGGAATGCCGGCCGGATCGGGACAGCGACTTCGGAAACGATGGATTATCCTCTCTGAAAGGACTATATTTTTTTAGCGTTCGATCTGGTTCAATCTATTGTATATCTTGTGATTGAAGGTTTATATCCGCTATATTTAAAAGCGATATTTTCAAACGTTTGTTTATCTTGTAAAATTAACTTAATTTTGTACAACGGGCGGAGGGCTCCGGTCTGGACAGGCTCCGGAAGCGGGCCGTCCGACGGGCATGTTTTCTACAACCTAAAATAAATAGTTACTGCAAAACGAAATGAATCCTATTAAAATCGGTATGATCGGCTTCGGCAGAATGGGCGGGTTTTATCTCGAACAGATGCAGAAGAGCGGACGGTGGGAGGTGGCCTGCATCTGCGACGTCTCTGCCGAATCGCGGGAGGAGGCCCGCCGGCTGGCTCCGCAGGCGCAGGTAATCGCCGATGAACAGATCATCTTCGACGATCCCGAGGTGGCGGTCGTCGGTCTCTTCGCGTTGGCCGACTCCCGTCTGTCGCAGATCGGCAAGGCCGTCGCGGCAGGCAAGCATATCATCGCGGAGAAACCGATCGCCGACAGCGTGGAACGCGAATGGCAGGCGGTGTCGCTCGTCGAAAAGGCGCCGCTGTTCTCCACGGTCAACCTCTATCTGCGCAACTCCTGGTATCACAATACGATCAAGGAGTTCATCGCCTCGGGCGAGATCGGCGAACTGGCGATCATCCGCGTATGCCACATGACGCCGGGGCTGGCGCCGGGCGAGGGGCACGAATACGAAGGCCCCGCGTTCCACGACTGCGGGATGCACTACGTCGATATCGCGCGCTGGTACGCCGAATCGGAGTTCAAGACATGGAACGCGCAGGCCGTGCGCATGTGGAACTACAAGGACCCGTGGTGGTTGCAGTGTCACGGAACGTTCGAGAACGGCGTGGTGTTCGACATCACGCAGGGGCATGTTTACGGGCAGTTGTCCGCGAAGCAGACGCATAACTCCTACGTGGACATCGTCGGGACGAAGGGGATCGCGCGCATGACGCACGATTTCAAGACGGCGGTGGTCGAACTTCACGGCGTGACGCAGACGCACCGGATCGAGCGCCCCTACGGCGGCAAGAACATCGACGTGCTCTGCGAACGGTTCGCGCAGTCGATCGAGTCGGGGCGGCGGTGCGAGGAGCTTCCCCGTTTCCGCGATGCGGCGGTCGCTTCGGAGTATGCATGGAAGTTCATCCATGATGCCCGGACGCACGACTTGCCGGCCATCGGCGACCTGCGGACGTTGCAGCAGATCCGCGAACGGCGGCGGACGATGAAGAACGGTTACGGCCTGTTGCGCAAGCGCGCGTGACCGCATTTCGGACGAGACCTGAATTTAACCTTATAAAACTTGGATCATGAACAAATTACTGTTTCTCGGTAACCTGGGCGCCGGCGAAATCTTCGTCATCGCGCTCGTAGTCCTGCTGCTTTTCGGCGGCAAGAAGATCCCTGAGCTGATGAAAGGGCTAGGCAAAGGGCATCCGCAGCTTCAAGGAGGGGATGAACAACATCGAGAAAGAGATCGAGAACCCCGATCAGGAGAAGAAATAGACGGTTCCGGCCGCTGGGGCGGAGGAGCCTGCCGATCGGCCGGACGCGGACGGGGCCGTTGCCCTGCTTCGAAACGGGCGGGGCGTTTCGGCGGACCCGCCCGGAGACGGAGGGCGGACGGTTTTTCGCAGGCGGCGGACGCCGTGCACGGAGTGCGGCCGACGGGATGCGCCGTTTCTCCGGCGGGAGCGGGAACTCGTTGTCGAATGCAATCAATTGTTAACCTAACCCAATAAATCTTAGAACGATGGCAAAAGAAATGTCGAGAAGAAGCTTCCTGAAAAAGGGGGCTGCCGCCGCAATCGGGCTGGCGGTCGTACCCAGCACGGTTCTGGGTAAGAAATTCGGGCATACCGCGCCCAGCGACAAACTCAATATCCTGGGTGTCGGCATCGGCGGTCGCGGCGCTTCGGTATTGAAGGGCCTTGAAAGCCAGAACATCATCGGCCTGTGCGACGTCGACTGGAAATACGCGGAGCATGTCTTCCAGCGTTACCCCGCGGCCAAACGCTACAACGATTACCGCCGCATGTACGACGAGATGCTCAAATCGGCCGATGCGGTCATGGTGGCTACGGCCGACCACACCCACGCGATCATCGCGGCCGACGCCATTACGGCCGGCAAGCACGTCTATTGCGAGAAACCGCTGACGCACACGGTCTACGAATCGCGTCTGCTGACCAAACTGGCCGCCAAGCACAAGGTAGCCACGCAGATGGGCAACCAGGGCGCTTCGGCCGAAGGCGTGCGCAAGGTCTGCGAATGGATATGGAACGGCGAAATCGGCGAGGTGCGCAAGGTCGAGGCCTTCACCGACCGCCCGATCTGGCCGCAGGGGCTGATGCGTCCCGAAAACGACGAGCGCATTCCGAAGACGATGAACTGGGACGCCTTCATCGGTCCGGCCCCCTACCGGCCCTACAACTCGATCTATACGCCGTGGAATTTCCGCGGATGGTGGGACTTCGGCACCGGCGCCCTGGGCGACATGGCCTGCCACATCCTGCATCCCGTGTTCAAGGGGTTGAAACTGGGCTATCCGACCAAGGTGCAGGGCAGCTCGACGCTGCTGCTTTCCGAGTCGTGCCCGACGGCGCAGACCGTGAAGTTCGTCTTCCCGGCACGCGACAACATGCCGAAGGTCGCCATGCCCGAAGTCGAGGTATACTGGTACGACGGCGGTCTGATGCCGACGCGTCCCGAAGGGCTGCCCGCAGGCAAGGATCTCAATGTCAAGGGCGGCGGTGCGATCTTCTACGGTACGAAAGATACGCTGATCTGCGGCTGCTACGGCGCCGATCCCTATCTGGTGTCGGGCCGCGAGCCCAAGTGCCCGCCGGTGATGCGCGAGGTGAAGGAGTCGCACCAGATGGACTGGGTGCGCGCCTGCAAGGAGGACGCCGACGACCGTACGCTGTCGGCATCGGATTTCAGCGAGGCGGGCCCGTTCAACGAGATGGTCGTCATGGGCGTGCTGGCCGTGCGTTTGCAGGGACTCAATCAGGAGCTGCACTGGGACGGCGAGAAGATGCGTTTCACGAACATCCCCGCCGACGCTACGATCAAGACGGTCATCAAGGACGGTTTCAGCATCAAGGACGGACACCCCACCTTCAAGAAGACGTGGACCGATCCGGTCAACGCCAACCAGTTCGCCGAGGAGCTTATCAAGCACAACTACCGCGAAGGCTGGAAGCTGCCCGACATGCCGATGTAATTTTTCAGAACCATTTCGTCAGGCCGAGCGCAATCGAGCTCGCTCGAATTGCCGAGGCGAGAAATGGACGAAAGAAATTCAGCCATTTCGTCAAGCCGGGTGCAGAGCCGAACTTGTTCGGGCTGTGCCGAGGCGAGAAATGGAGCATGAAAACAAACCCAATTTAAAACCATAAAACGAATATGAAAAAGACGATTTTATTCTCTGCATGTGCCGCGCTGAGCCTGTCGATGGTCGCTTGCGGCGGAAACCCCAATAAGGCGAAGAACGCCGAGGCGGCTGCCGAAACGAAGGCCGAAGCGAAAGCCGCTCCCGTCTACAACGTAATCGACAAGCCGCAGGTCGACCTGGCGACGCTTCCGGTCGACAAGGAGGGTTACTACGTGATCTTCGACGGCAAGACGTTCAACGGCTGGCGCGGTTACGGCAAGGACAACGTTCCGGCCAAGTGGACGATCGACGACGGTGCGATCAAATTCAACGGCACGGGCGGCGGCGAAGCGCAGAAGGCCGACGGCGGCGACCTG
>VOFD01002419.1_pt1 | contig 32217 bp, 43 predicted proteins | sample 5384101 | NCBI WGS metagenome assembly VOFD01 (sample SAMN12384723, study PRJNA508395) | human gut metagenome | isolation source: healthy gut C | host: Homo sapiens
TTCTTTGCTCGCACAAAGAAACGAAACAAGAATGCGCTGGCTCAAACGCCGCTGGACCGCTATGCCGCATAGCAGCGGTTTTATACATTGAATTATAAAAGCTGTTCAAATGACTCTATTATAAAAAGCTTACATATCTCGGATGGGAAAAATCTTTATGCGTTTTATAAGTTTATGTATAAGTTAAATACAAATTTTATTAATATTGCTATTGTTAAAAAGCTAACTCTTCTTACTGATAAATGAAATAAATATTCTGTCCTGATGTTAAAATAAAAAGTGTAATAAATATTTTAGTCAAGAGGAGAATTAAATGAAGAGAATTAATGAGAAGTAAGAAAAATAAGGAATACTTCATGAGGAAAAGCAAGATTGTTGAGAAGATAAAATATAAGAAAGCAAAAAAGATTAATTCTGAAATGCAGTTTGGTAAAATGATTGATAAGAGCAGAAAATTTATAAGTTTAATATATCTTCGATATGGCAAAACTGCCATTCCCGTTTCAAACGGGGGTTTCATTTATTGCATTGTAAATCCGATAAATATGGAGCCTGTGCCTGTAAAGTCAATAAGAATCATCTTGCTTTCCGTATCATAAATCAGCGTCATAACCGAACCGTCAGAATCGTCAGTCATAGAAATAACCGCTCCGTCGACCGTATATGTTCCGGTTTCTTCACCGTCGGAGGTGGAATTTACGAGTACTGTTTTATCGTCCTTAAACTCAATTTCCATATCGAGGGCGTCCGCCTCCTGACCTAACTGTTCGCTGTATTGAGCCACAGTAGCCGCGTTGCCTTGAGAATCGAGAACATATTCTGATTTCCATTTTCCCAAAATACTTTCTTCTGTATTCGCAGTGTCCGCGCTTCCGGAATTTTCACTTTCATCCGCGGTTGGTTCGGACTCTGCCGGAGCTTCTGTCAGGGTTTCCGTCTCTTCCTCTGTGATTTCTTCAGTTATAGCTTCGGTTGTCGCGGAGGACTCGTTTTTTGACGATGAATCCTTATCGTTTCCGCAGCCGGCAAGAGCAGCGGTCATAGCTATAAGGATTAGTATTGCCGATAATTTTTTTAACATCTTTTTCCTCATTTCATTTTTTTGTATTCTTAATTATATCATATAATAAACGATATGTCATTATCAAACTTAAACAATAAAGCGATTATGATAAAAATATATTTGTATAGCTTATCGCCGTCTTTTTTCTTGAAAAGAACATTCCAATACCTGATATTACGGGGACGGCAAATGAAAATCCCAGTGAAATGAGAAGAGGAGTTTTTCCAAGGGAAACTGTTGAAAAAACCGTCTGTACCACCGGTATGTACATGGCGGCGGCAAGTACGCCGAGAGAAATCAGAACGGCGCCTATCAGCTTTAAATTATCGAAATAATTGATACTGAAAATCCCCTTTGTTTCCGATTTACATTCAAAAACGTGGACAAGCTGTGAAATTATAAGCGTAGCCAGCGCGCCTGTTCTTGCGGCGGCTATTCCGCAGTTCATCCGCAGCAGAACAGTAAAGCAGCCTAACGTGCAGAGACCGATCATAATGCCCCTGAAAATTATCTTGAACATAAGACCGTCAGAGAAAAAGCTTTCGTCCGGCTTTCTCGGAGCTTTTTCATGACGTCTTTTCCGCATGGCTCCATTCCCAGCGCAATAGCCGGAAGTCCGTCTGTAACAAGATTTACAAGCAAAAGCTGAGTCGGAAGCATAACCATAGGAAAGCCCATCAGAATACTGAGAAACATTGTTATTACCTCTCCTATATTGCAGGAAAGAAGATATCTTACAAATTTTCTTATATTCGCGTATATTCCTCTGCCCTGCTCGGCGGCTTTCACCAGCGTTGCAAAGTTATCGTCAAGAAGTATAACGTCGGCCGCCTGCTTGGTAACGTCCGTTCCGGTTATACCCATAGCTACTCCCACGTCGGCTTCCTTGACGGCGGGAGCGTCGTTTACTCCGTCGCCTGTCATGGTTACTATATGCCCTTTTCTCTTATATGCCTTGACGAGCCTCAGCTTATGGGACGGATTAACTCTGGCATATACGGTGAATTCATCAAGCCGTCTGTCAAGCTCGACGTCGCTCATAGCGTCGAGCTCGGCGCCGGTAACGGCCTTTCCGCCCTTAAGCAGTCCCGCCTGCTTTGCGATAGCTACCGCTGTTTCCTTATGGTCGCCTGTTATCATAACTGTTTTTATCTTTGCGCCGGCACACTTCCTGATAGCCTCCTTGGCCTCCTCCCTCGGAGGATCCTGCATTGCCGCGAGTCCAAGAAAAACAAGTCCGCTGCCGGAGGCGGTATCGCTGTTAATAGATTTTTCCGCAAGCGCAAGAACTCTTAAAGCCCTTGATGATAACGAGTTTATTTCATCCTCTATTTTTTTCTTCTGAGCTGTTCAGTCATTGGCTTTTCGCCGTCAGACGTCATAATAAAGGCACATTTTTTAAGGAGTATATCCGGAGCGCCTTTAAGATATTCCGTAACCGAGCCGGAGCTTGCTTTCATTTTTACGGACATGAATTTCGTCTTGCTGTCAAAGGGTATTTCCGATATTTTACGCATATCGTTAAGTCCGGTTTTTGTTATCCCTCCCTTAGCCGCCGCAATAAGCAGAGCCGCCTCGGTAGGATTTCCGCTTACCTGCCAGCTTCCGCCGCCTGAAATAGAGCCTCTGTTTCGCATATTAAGCTTGCTGTCGGAAGATATTTCAGCGTTGGAGCAGTAAACGGCGCATTTTAAAAGCTCGTAAAGGGAGGTACGGCTTTCGGATTAGGCTTTGTTTCTCCCAGTCTGATTTCTCCGTTTATCCTGTAGCCGCTGCCCGTTACGTCAAATTCCTTCATATCCGTGTAAATATTTTTGACTGTCATTTTATTTTCAGTAATAGTGCCTGTTTTATCCGAGCAGATAACGGAGGTACAGCCGAGAGTTTCAACAGAATGAAGCCTGTTTACCAAAGCCTTTTGCTTCAGCATTCTGCTGACCGCCAAAGCAAGAGCTATAGTTACCGTTGCGGGAAGTCCTTCGGGAATAGCGGCAATTGCTATTGTTATACCGGTCATAAGCATTTCAAAGACCGGTTCTCCTCTTAAAACTCCGGCGCCGAACACAATAAAGCAAACGGCTATACAGATAGCCGCAACCACCTTTCCAAGCTCCCCCAGACGCTTTTGCAGCGGAGTCTGCTGGTTTTCAGCCTGACTTATCATTGTGGAAATATTGCCCATCTGTGAATTTTTACCTGTGGCGATAACCAGTCCCTTTGCGTTTCCTCCTGTTATAACAGTACCGGAATAGGCTATGCAGCGGCGGTTCAGGGAATTGTCGGTATCCGATTCGGAGCCGTTGGTTTTGTTTACCGGTTCGGATTCTCCCGTCAGCATTGATTCGTCCGCATAGAAATTGTTTGTTTCCAGCAGAACGCAGTCCGCCGGAACCCTGTCTCCCGTTTCCAGCAGCACCAGATCCCCCGGCACTATTTTTTGCGGCGGGAACAACGGTTTTTTTACCGTCTCTCAACGCCTTTGCAGACGGCGCGGTCATGTTTTTTAGCGCCTCCAGCGTTTTTTCGGTGCGGTATTCCTGAATAAATCCAAGTATAGCGTTTAAAAGTACTATGAGAATGATTGTTACAGCGTCGTAAATTTCTCCCAGAAAAACCGAAATTCCGGTTGCCGCAAGAAGGATCATCACCATTACGTCCTTGAACTGTCCTGCAAATATTTTAATCGGACCGTTCCCTTTTTTGCTTTCCATAACATTTTTCGCCGTATTGCTCAAGCAGCTTTTCCGCTTGCTTTGATGTCAGTCCTCTCATAATTATATCTCCTTTGATACAGTTGTCCTTAAATTTTATGAGAGTTTGTCTGTAAATATGTTTTTGCTTTTGAAAAAAGCAAGGCAAAAGTTATTGTTTGTTTCTTTGCACGCAAGATTTAGCTTTTAGAAAAAGCATAGTAAAGTTGTTTTTCATTTCTTTGCTCGCACAAAGAAACGAAACAAAGAAATGCGCCGGCTCATTCGTCGCCGGACCGCTAATGCCGCATAAAGCGGCAAATTTTATACATGAATGTGTGAGATAACTAAATTGACTCCCATTAAAAGCTTACATATCTCGGATGAAAAAATCTCCTCTGTTAGATAAGAACATAGTTGAAGTGAATTGCAAGTAGGAGATTAATCTATACCTCTTAACAGCCAGCTTGTTTCAATATCCAAAGCTTTTGCAATATCATAGAGAGTAGAAATGTAAATTATCATACTATATCCCCTATATTCGATACGACTTATAAATTTTCTGCTTTTTCCAATCATTTTACCAAGTTGCATTTCTGTTAATCTTTTTTTCTTTCTGTAATATTTAATGTTATTGCCAAGAATCTTACATTTTTCCCTATAAGCCTTACTTTTCATATATTCATTAATTCCTTCAAATTCCTTTTTCATTTTAACACTTCCTAATATGATTTTTATATATTATATTATATATTAAGAAAATTTAAAACATAATATTTTTTATAGTATAATTAATACGAATAATCTCACTATATTTTTATGTTGCATTTTTAGTTAAATCATATTCTTATGAAGCATAGGAGATTTTTTCATCTGAAATATGTAAGCTTTTAATGGGAGTCAATTTAGTTATCTCACACATTCATGTATAAAATTTGCCGCTTTATGCGGCATAAGCGGTCCGGCGGCGTGTGAGCCGGCGCATTTTTTGTTTCGTTTCTTTGTGCGAGCAAAGAAATGAAAGATACTTTTACTATGCTTTTCGTAAAAAGCTAAAAAAGTAGAATAAAGAAATAAGTCAAGTAAAACCACATTCTTATAAAGATTTTCCCATCCGAAATATGTAAGCTTTTAATGGGCGTCAACATAGTTATCTCACCCATTCATGTATAAAATTTGCCGCTTTATGCGGCATAAGCGGTCCGGCGGCGTATGAGCCGGCGCATTTCTTTGTTTCGTTTCTTTGTGCGAGCAAAGAAATGAAAAAATACTGCTTTTTACCATGCTTTTCACAAAAGCTAAATTTTGCGGGCAAAGAAATGAAAAACACTTTTACTATGCTTTTTCTAAAAGCTAAATCTTGCGAGCAAAGAAATGAAAAAAACTTTTACCATGCTTTTCACAAAAGCTAAAATATTTTGCTTTGCTTTTTAAAAAGCAAAATAACTGTTGACAAAGCGGTCGCGACATGATATAATGTGTAAAGCTGATTTACTTTACACCTTTTCGGAGAATGAATATGAAAAATCTTGACTACGCTTTTTTGCTGGATATCTACGGTAATATTCTGACGGATAAGCAGCGGAGCGTTATGGAGCTTTATTACTGGGAGGATCTCTCTGGGTGAAATTTCCGAATGCGAGGGTATCACAAGACAGGCTGTCAGAGATAGTGTAAAGCGCAGCGAACAGATCTTTGAGGACTTTGAATCAAAGCTCGGTTTTGCCGAAAAGATCGCAAAATGCCGTGAGAACTGCGGAAGTATCCGCGGGTATGCGGAAAAATTGATAAATCTTAAAGAATACGATGAAAATATCGTTGAAAATATAAAACGAGCTTGCCGCCGTAACCGGCGACTTATTCTGATAAAGCTGAAGGGAGAGCGTTTATGGCGTTTGAAGGTCTTTCGGAAAAACTAAATAACGTGTTTCGAAAGCTTAAATCAAGGGGAAAGCTGACAGAAGCCGATATAAAAGAGGCTATGAGAGAAGTCAGAATGGCGCTTCTCGAGGCGGACGTAAGCTACAAGGTAGTAAAGGATTTCGTGGCCAAGGTGTCGGAAAAGGCTGTGGGCAGCCAGGTGCTTGAAAGTCTGACCCGCGCAGCAGGTAATAAAAATAGTTAAAGACGAGCTGTGCGCTCTTATGGGCGATTCAAACTCAAGAATAAATATGCCCTCAAAGGGTCCGTGTATAATCATGATGTGCGGACTTCAGGGATCCGGTAAAACCACCCATTCGGCAAAGCTTGCTAAGCACTTTAAAAAAGAAGGTCACAGACCTCTGCTGGTTGCCTGCGATATTTATCGTCCGGCAGCAATTAATCAGCTTAAGGTCGTAGGCGAAAAGGCCGATGTAAAGGTTTTTGAAATGGGACAGATCAGCCCTGTAGTTATTGCTAAACAGGCGGTCGCCCACGCGAAGGATTACGGCAACGATATAATTATTCTCGACACCGCCGGACGTCTTCATATAGACGAAGAGCTAATGAACGAGCTAAAGGATATTAAGGCGGAGGTTAACCCCGACGAAATTATGCTGGTTGTGGACGCTATGACAGGTCAGGACGCTGTGAATGTGGCTAAGTCCTTTGACGAGGCTCTTGGAATAGACAGTGTGCTTATGTCGAAGCTTGATTCGGATACAAGAGGCGGCGCGGCGCTTTCAGTGCTTGCAGTAACGGGCAAGCCTATAAAGTTTGTGGGAACAGGCGAAAAGCTTGACGAGTTCGAACAGTTCCATCCTGAAAGAATGGCGTCGAGAATACTCGGTATGGGCGACGTTATGACGCTTATAGAAAAAGCTGAAAATATTATGGATCAGAAGGAAGCCGAGGCGGTAGCCAAAAAGCTTCAGGAAAATAAATTCGATATGAGCGACCTGCTCGATCAGCTCAGGCAGATACAGAAAATGGGCTCGATAAAGTCCATAGTGTCTATGCTTCCGGGAGTAGGCGATAAGCTGAAGGATATAGACGTAGACGACAAGCAGTTTCTGAGAATAGAGGCGATAATAACCTCTATGACAAAGGCTGAAAGAGCAAAACCTTCTATAATAAATCCGTCCAGAAAGCGCAGGATAGCGGCCGGAAGCGGTGGATGTATCGGATGTAAACCGTCTTTTAAGGCAGTTTGAACAGATGCAGAAGATGATGAAGCAGTTCGGCGGAGGCGGTAAGGGCGGAAAAGGCAAGAAAATGATGAAACGTCTTGCCGGAATGAATTTTGATAAAATGCCGCCTATGTAAAAAATAAGCCGGTTAATGCAATCAAGCATTAATATATAAATACTTATGCACTGCGGAGGTGAAAGAAATGGCAGTTAAAATCAGACTTAGAAGAATGGGCGCAAAGAAAGCTCCTTTTTACCGTATAGTTGTTGCTGATTCAAGATATCCCAGAGACGGAAGATTCATTGAAGAGATCGGTTATTATGATCCTACAAAGGAGCCTTCAGTAGTTTCAGTAGACGCTGAAAAGGCAAAGAAGTGGATTTCAGAAGGCGCACAGCCGACTGATACGGTTAAGGGCATTCTGAAAAAAAGAGGGCGTTCTTTAATTAATCGGAAAAGAGGGGCAAGAGTTTACTCTTGCCTTTAATATCCATTAATGTAATACGGCTGTTAGCAGAGGACTTACGGAGGTATTCCATGAAAGAATTGTTATATGCGATAGTTGAAGAGCTTGTTGAAGATAAAAGCGCAATAAAAATCACCGAGGACGAGCCTAATGAAGAGGGTGTAATCGTTCTTCACCTGAGCGTAGCCCCGGACGATATGGGCAGAGTTATCGGCAAGCAGGGCAGGATCGCCAAGGCGATCCGTACTGTTATGCGTGCCGGCGCTGCCAAAAAGCGGTATAAAAACCGCTGTTGAAATAGACTGAAAAAAAGAGGCTCAGATATTCTCGGAAAGGGATTGTTTGAGCTTTTATTTAATTTAAAAAGACTGCTTTTAAATAAGATTGAAATTAGAATATCTCTTTGGAGGCATATCAGAATGAAAAAAATGCTTGAGTCCGGAAAAATAGTGAATATTCACGGTCTGAACGGAGAAGTTAAAGCTGCTCCGTGGTGCGACTCGCCGGATTTTCTATGCGGCTTTGACATCCTTTATCTCGGCAGAGAAAAAAACAGAGTCGAGGTCGAATCGGCGAGAGTCCATAAAAATATGGTTTTGATTAAGCTAAAAGGGTGTAGATACGCCGGAGGCGGCAAACGCGCTCAGGAACAATATAATTTATATTGACCGCGGCGACGTTTCGCTTGAGGAGGGAGCGTATTTTATTCAGGATCTTATAGGACTGACTGTCAAAGACGCCGACAGCGGAGTAATTTACGGAGAAGTAAAGGACGTTTTGCAGACCGGAGCAAACGACGTCTATGAAATTTCCGGAAACGGCAGGACATATCTTGTTCCGGCTATAGAACAGGTTATAATAAAAACCGATATTGAAAATTCGGTTATTCTTATACGTCCGCTGGCGGGCTTGTTTGATGAGAATTGATATTGCAACGCTTTTTCCGGAAATGGTAGACGGAATCCTTTCGGAAAGCATTGTGGGACGCGCCAGAAAAAAAGGGAGCTATAGAAATAAGCTGTCATCAGATCAGGGACTACACCCTTGATAAACACAGGCGGGTGGACGATATACCATACGGCGGCGGAATGGGAATGGTTATGCAGGCCGATCCGATATATCGCTGTTATCTGGCGGTATGCGAACAAACCGGCGTAAAGCCGCATACTATATATATGACACCGAAAGGCAGGGTGTTTACGCAGTCAAGAGCTGCGGAGCTTTCAAAGCTTAAGAATATACTTATAATCTGCGGTCATTATGAGGGAGTGGACCAGCGCGTTATTGACAGAATAGTAGACGAGGAAATATCCATCGGAGATTATGTGCTCACCGGCGGGGAAATACCGGCGGCAGTTGTTACCGACGCGGTTGCAAGGATGTGCGAAAACGTTTTATCAAGTCCTGAATGCTATGAGGATGAAAGCCATTTTTCAGGTTTGCTTGAGTATCCGCAATATACCCGTCCCGAAATATGGGAGGGAGAAGCGGTTCCTTCCGTGCTGCTGACAGGGCATCATAAAAAATATAGCCGAGTGGCGTCTGGAAAAAAGTCTTGAGCTGACAAGAGAAATACGACCCGACATGTATGAAAAATATATTAATGACTGTAAAATAAATAAATAAGCATATGTGAAAAGTGCATATAAAGTATTGTTGAAAATTGTGGGTAGTGAATATATTAATTAACATAAAATTGTTCGTTATTATAAACAAATATCAACCGCCCAAAAATCTTAACATTAACTAAAGCGTAGAATTTTTGCCAAAAAAGGCATATTTAGTGTAAATTTTCCGTTGACTGTGGGAAAAATAGCTTGTATAATTGTAATCAGCAAAAGACATAAAAACATTGAATAATGAAAATTTTTTTTTCAATTATGCAAAGATAGGAGAGTTTGTTATGTTTGTGAAAGATGTTATGGTGCAGAACCAGGTAGGTCTTCATGCCAGACCGGCTACTTTCTTTATTCAGAAAGCTAACGAGTTCAAGTCATCAATCTGGATAGAAAAGGAAGAACGAAGAGTAAACGCCAAGAGTCTTCTCGGTATCCTTTCACTGGGAATCGTAGGCGGAACATCAATTAGAATTATTGCTGACGGAGCCGATGAGCAGCAGGCTGTAGACGCGCTTGTAGAATTGGTAGAAAGCGGTTTCAGTAACTGATTTATTAAAAAGAAAATGGGGGCGTTACTTTTTAGTAACGCCCTGGCTTATATAAAAATAAAAACGTTTCAGATTCAGCCTGATATACCGGATTCATACATGTTCTCGCAGAATATACCGTAGCCTCTCTGAGGATCGCTTACAAATACGTGGGTTACAGCTCCGATAAGCTTTCCGTTTTGTATTATAGGGCTGCCGCTCATTCCCTGAACTATACCGCCGGTTTTTTTCAAGCAGACGCTTGTCAGTGACCTTAATAGTCATGTTTTTGTACCGCTGTTTCGGCAGTCTATTTTTTCGATTTCAATTTCATATTCCTGAGGACCGTTTTCGTCTATAGTTGTATATATGAGGCTTTTCCGGTTTTAATTTCCTGCTTTAGCCCCATAGGCAAGCCCTCTGAAACAGGAGTTTTCGTAAACATTTCACCGAAAATTCCATATTTGTTATTTGCATAGATAACCCCGGAGGTTTTTCTGGAGGTAAAGCAGCCTTGAAGCTCTCCCGGAGTACCTGACTTTCCTTTTTATAACGCTGGTTATTTCCACGTCAGCTACCTCGCCGGAGGAGATCGGTATTATTTCGCCGGTATCGCTGTCGCATACAGGATGTCCCAAACCGCCGAATCTTCCGGTTTTAGGCTCGTAGAAGGTTACTGTGCCTATGCCTGCGGTGGAGTCCCTTACCCATATTCCGGCCTTGTAGCAGCAGTCTGTTACGGAATATACAGGCGTTATAACGGAAACAGTTTCATTTCCTCCGTCGGTATAGACTATTTCAAGAGGTCTGCCGTCTGAATTTGAAACGATTTCGGTTATATCGTTGTTTGAGGAAAGCTTTTTTCCGTCTAAGGACAGAATAACGCTTCCTTCCTTGACTCCGCATTCCTCCGCGGGGCATACCATACCGTCGGAGGTTTTTATTTCACCCATTCCCACAACCATAACGCCTTCCATTAAAAGCTTGATGCCGAAAGGCTCTCCTCCCGGAATAAGAACGGGAGTTTCAACAGTGTGTATTTCAACGCTCTTTACCGGAATAAGTCCGAAAAGCTTAAGATTAGCGGTTTCTACCGACGGAGCAGTGTCGCCGGCAAAAGAAGCTACCGTTTCATTTCCCGAAGCTTCTATTGAAAATTTTGTTGAAAGCTTCAGTGAACTGCCCTTAGAAACATAAAAGCTATCCGGAAGACTTACGGAATAATATCCGGTTATAAAGCAGATATTAATAATGAATAAAGTTAAAACGGCAAATGCCGATCTGTAAATTTTTTTCATTGTTACGTCCTTTCAAATTTTGTTTTCTCATCACAGTAGTAATATTGGCATGATTGAACTTTTTATTAAGGCAATTATGATGATGTTTATTTGCTAAAATTTTAGAAAGCGCGTAATTCTGCCGAAATTCAACAACAGATGGTGATAATTATAAAAAATAAAGTGAATCCTTTGAGGAAAAAAGAAAAATTACAAAAAAATCCTTCTGATAATAAAAATATTTTTAATTGCGACAACCGCGATTTTTCCCATGTTTATGAATTTAATGTCGGGTATAGGCTGGATTTCAACATACGGAGGATACGGAAGCAAATTTATCGTTTCGGGCGTGGATATGATAATTTCGTCTGTTTTGATGACGGCGTCCGTTGTCCCTATGTATGATGAAATTGAATTTAGCTGCCGTTATCGCGAATACCGCGGGGTTTGCCGCGGCAATGACGGTTCTGGCAAAAATGATGAAATATGCGGATGAAAGCGGATGGAGCGACCGTTATACCATGCAGCCGGCGTCCGATATTTACAGAAACCGTATTTTGCCGACTTTAATACCGTTTATTCTTTTGATTGCCGCCGCCGTATTGCAGTATTTTTCATATGATGAAACGTTAAAACGAAAAAATCAGGCGGGAGGAAAAGGAAAAACAAAAAATCTGCCGGCGCCGAAAATTTTAGGCGATTGAAATTTAAGATGTAAAAAAAACTCCTGTTTATGATTATTATCTTGTGTTTTGTCTTGCAATATTATGAGCTTAATAAAATTTTAACAATTTTTTTACAAATCATGTCATTTTCTGATAAAAACGTTTAATAATTGCTATTGATTCATGCGTTTTCATATGATATTATAATGAAGTAGAAAAAATCAGGAGGTAGAACAATGGTTAATAAAATTAAGGTGTTGATCGGAGACGACAGTGTCGAATATGGTATAGCCTGTGCCAGCACTTTGAGAGGACTGGGTATGTACGCCGTAACCAGACCGAAGGACGGAGGAGTATTGTTTGAGACTATAAAAAATGACATGCCCGACGTTATCGTTGTAGACGCGATTTTGCCTCATATGGACGCAATAGAGCTTATTAAAAAGGTTCAGGCCCTCGGCGGCAAAAAGTCCGGAGTTTATAATTACGTCGTCTTACGACAACCCTTTTATAGAAAAGCAGGTAATGCAGAGCGGAGCCGCATATTTTATGCTCAAGCCGTTTGACATGAATGCTTTGGGAGAAAGAATACTTTCGCTTGTCAGAGGAAACGGAATCAGACAGACCGGCGACAATGCCCAGGATATGGAGGTCGTTGTTACCGAAGTTATACATCAGCTCGGCGTTCCCGCACATATTAAAGGCTATCACTATCTGAGAGAAGCGATTTTAGCTTCGCTTGAGCAGAAGGAGCTTTTAGAAAGCGTTACAAAAATGCTTTATCCTACCGTTGCAAAGAAATTTGACACGACCTCTTCAAGAGTTGAAAGAGCGATAAGACACGCGATCGAAATCGCTTGGGACAGAGGCAATCTTGACACTCTCAACTCATTTTTCGGCTACACTGTCAACACCTGCAAGGGAAAGCCTACAAATTCAGAATTTATTGCGCTTATCACGGATAAGCTGCGTTTACAATATAAACCTGCTTCACTTAAAAGAGCGTAAAGGATACTTGTAATAATTCAGCTTTTGTGATAATATGTTATTATATCCCCGTCGAGAGATATTATACTTAGATTGAAAGGGCTGATTTAAAATGGATTTTATCAAAACTGATATTTACGGCGAAAGCTTTAATCCGTTCAAGCTTATTGGCAAGGACTGGTTCTTACTTACAAGCGGAGACAACAGAGAGAATAACACAATGACGGCTTCCTGGGGGCAAGCAGGCGTCCTCTGGAACAAGCCGGTATTTTCAGCATATGTAAGGACATCTCGAAAGACCTTTGAGCTAATGGAAAAGAATGAATATTTTACCGCGTCCTTCTTTGATGAGAAATACCGCAGCGCATTGAGCTATTGCGGTTCTCATTCGGGAAGAGACGTTGATAAAGCTAAGGAAACCGGATTGACTCCGATTGAAATCGAAGGCGTAGCCGCCTTTGAGGAGGCTGAAATGGTTTTGGTTTGCCGTAAGCTTTATACCAGTGAAATGCAGGAAGATGACTTTCTTGATAAAGGTCTTTTGAAATTTTACGAAAGCGATCCTTTTCATAAGGCTTTTATCGGGGAAATTATTAGCGCATACAAAAAGCTTAAAAAATAAAACCGCATTTTTAATGCGGTTTTTCTTTTTGCTTTTATGAAAAGTAAGGTAGAAGTTATTGTTCATGCTTTTCGTAAAAGCTAAAATATTTTTCTTTGATTTTTTCAAAAGCAAAAAAATTTCGTCCGCACAGCTTCACTTAACGCTATGCGGACTATTTTTATCTTTTTGTTCCTTTATTTTTTATATTTCTCTTTTATTAAAGCCGTCCCATGCGGTAAGGAGGAAAATAACCATATGGACAGCTATAACGGCTAATGCGAATGGTACCGTTTGTCCTGCAAACATTGAGTTTCCTTCGGCAATTGCCGAAATATCAAGGTTGGATTATTCCAGCTTCAATAAGAGCCTTATTTATCATGCATATCTGCTCCTTCGCAGTTTCCGCCGGCAAATCTATAATTAACTTACCGTCCAAAATACGCTTTCTGCTTTCATCTATGTTTATTACAGCCAAAGCCTTTGCTATATCGTCTGCGCAGATAGTAAATTCCTTCTTATCTCCCGATGAAGCTGAGATAAGCTCCTCCATAGTATGAACTCCCAACATTTTACCGTTGGCGATAATACCTACTCTATCGCACATTAGCTCCATTTCAGACATTAGATGAGATGATACGAGAACGCAGATCCGCTCTTTATGGGCAAGCTCTTTCAGTATATCTCTCAGTTCCATCTGCTTTCTTTTTTTGAATTCGTCCTTTGACGATGAGGTTACAGCGCATTCACCAAGTGCGCTTGTGTAAGCGGTAACGGCGGCTTCTATCTGAGGTTTGTTTTTTTAAAGCCGATAGTGTCGGTTATAACGAAAACCACAAATCCCACAAGAACGATTGCTCCGAGGATAAGACCGCGGTTAGCGCGCTTTTAAAAAGCTTTTCATAAAATCACTCCTTTATTCTAATTGTCTTAGGTGTATCGTATCATGTAGAACACCTTACGAATTGTATTATACATCATAGTACAGTTAGTGTCAAGGGAAAATATGAAAAATTATGTATAGAAATAAAGATTTGTGCATATTAAATAAAATATCTATGTTAAACATCTCCAAAACATAAAAAAATTTTAAAACGTCTTGTTTATTGATTAAAATTGGGTTATAATAAGCTTATAAAGCTATCAAGGGGGCTGAAGTTAAAATGTGTGACAAAACAATGACTTTTTCAGTAAACGATGAAAAAAGAAAATGAACTGAAACGAAATCTTACCATTATATATGACGCTCTGATTCAAAAAGGCTACAACCCCATTAATCAAATTGTTGGTTATATTCTTTCTGAGGATCCGACATACATAACCACATACAATAACGCAAGGAGCCTGATCCGTCATATTGACAGAGACGAGCTGTTGCAGGTATTGGTTAAGTCCTATTTGGATGAATGATTTCGTAAGCGAACAAAAAGCCGGCTGAGCACAATCAGCCGGCTTTTTGTTTTGCTTTTTGTGAAAAAGCAAAACAAAATTTAGCTTTTAGAAAAAAGCAAAGTAAAAAGTATTTTTCATTTCTTTGCACGCAAGATTTAGCTTTTAGAAAAAGCATGGTAAAAGTTTTTTTCATTTCTTTGCACGCAATGTTTAGCTTTTATGAAAAGCTTATTAAAAGTTGTTTTTCATTTCTTTGCACGCAAGATTTAGCTTTTACGAAAAGCATAGTAAAAGTATTTTTCATTTCTTTGTTCGCACAAAGAAACGAAACAAAGAAATGCGCCGGCTCAAACGCCGCCGGACCGCTAATGCCGCATAAAGCGGCAAATTTTATACATGAATTTATAAATATAACTGTTTTCTCACCCATTAAAAGCTTACATATTTCGGATGGGAAATTCTCCTATGTTATATAAGAATGTGGTTTGAGTGAATTTTTAAAGTAGTTATTCAATGCCAATAAAAAAATAATATATATCAACATCTAATGCTCTGGAAATATCAAATAGAGAATCTAAGTTAATTTCTTTGTCATATCGCGGATATTCAATTAAACTTATAAATTTTCTGCTTTTGCCAATCTTTTTTTTCCTAATTGCATTTCCGTTAATCTTTTCTGCTTTCTTATATTTTTAATGTTTCTGCCGAGAATTTTGCTTTTCTCATAATTTTCCTTATTATTATTAATTTCCTTTTTCATTTTTATCCTCCTTATATATCTGATATATATTAATTATAAATGATATTAAAGATATTTAATATACTTAAAATTTTGAGGATAACGTAACTTACTTAAACCACATTCTTATATAACATAGGAGAATTTCCCATCCGAAATATGTAAGCTTTTAATGGGAGTCAATATAGTTATCTCACACATTCATGTATAAAATTTGCCGCTTTATGCGGCATAGCGGTCCGGCGGCGTTTGAGCCGGCGCATTTCTTTGTTTCGTTTCTTTGTGCGAGCAAAGAAATGAAAAATACTTTTTACCATGCTTTTTCTAAAAGCAAAACATTGCGAGCAAAGAAATGAAAAATACTTTTACCATGCTTTTTCTAAAAGCCAAATTTTGCGTGCAAAGAAATGAAAAAATACTTTTACCATGCTTTTTTCTAAAAGCAAAACATTGCGAGCAAAGAAATGAAAAATAACTTTTACCAAGCTTTTTCTAAAAGCCAAATCTTGCGAGCAAAGAAATGAAAAATACTTTTACTCTGCTTTTCGTAAAAGCAAAAATATTTTGCTTAGCTTTTTGCAAAAGCAAAATTATGCGATAATATTGACAGTATATTAAATAAAATGTATAATATAAATATACAAAAAATAACAGAGGGCGGAAAAAATTATGGATTTTGGCTTTATAGTATTTATCCTGACAGCGTTATTGTTTATATTACTGTCAGTTTTCACGTTTACGGCGACCTCGAAGCATGAAAACCGCTTTTTTCATAATCATATAAGACAGACGTTTTACGCCGCTTTCGGCTGTGAAGCGATTCTTATAATATTGACTATACTTGATCTTTCCGGAGCGGCGGAGCTTGGCGGCTATTCCGGACTGACCGCATGGTGCGCGGGTTTTGGCGCGGTTATTCTCTTTATTACGGCTATAAGAAAAAAGCTGCCGCAGAAATTCGGCGATATCCTGAATTTTTTCTCCGTTCACTGACGGTTTGTCTTATAGCGGAGCTGTTCGTTTTCAATTTCAATTCGGCTCATCTTTTCGGAGGAAATTATCAGGTTATGGAGCTGCCCGCTGAAAATGCGTCGGCTGTGAATTTTTCGAACGGTAAAAAATTCCGGAACAGGTTATTCCTCCTTGGAATTTAAAAATATAAATATGCCTGTGGGCACGATCACTGTAGAGGCACGGTCTGACAAAAAGAGTTATGCGGAGATAAACGTCGATATGTCCGACGACAGCAACGCTTCTTACAGAAATTCTGCGGCTTCCGCCGAAGTAATTCATAATAACCGCAGAAGCGAAACTATTCCCTGCAACTTTTCAGGTAACGTTCACAACCTGAAATTTTCCTTTACTGCCGAAGAGGGGGAAACGGTAACTATAAGCCGTATCGTTTTAAATTTGCCGATTTTTCTTGATTTTTCAGCTTTAAGATTTTTGATAATGCTTACGGCGTGTATGGCGGTTTATATGATGACGGCGTCTCCTGTTTTTAAAAAACCGTTCGGAGAAAACCGCGTAGTCAATAAGATCTGCGCTTACGCTTTGACAGGCGTTTTCATACTGGCGGCTCTTTTTTCTCACAAATGTTTACAGATACAGCGACTCCAATCACAGTCTTAAAAAGGATTTCAGTCAGGAGTCGGGTAATCAGATGACGCAGGAGCTTGTGGACGCCTTTGAGGCAGGTCAGGTATCTCTGCTGAGGGAGGCTGAACAGCCGCTGCTGGAGCTTGAAAATCCTTACGACTGGAGTCAGCGGCTGGAGTCGGGAGTGGATTACGCATGGGATCATCTGCTTTACGAGGGAAAATATTATTCCTATTACGGCATTGCTCCGGTCGTTACGCTGTTTCTCCCCTATCATCTGATAACCGACCATTATTTCCCGTCCGTCTGGGCGGTATGGCCTTTACGGAGCGGTTGGAATACTTTTTCTCTCAAAATTTTATCTTGCGTTTATTTCAAAATTTTTCCCGAAAATAAGGTCTTCGTTGGCGCTTGCGGGACTATTCATGCTCCAGCTTGTTACGGGCGTATGGTTTTGCTTCAGCAATCCGAATTTCTATGAAATTGCTCAGACCTCGGGATTTGCTTGCGTCGCCGCGGGAGCGTTCTTTTAATAAGCTCCAATGTTATCGGGGACGGTAAAATAAAAAATTGGCGGCTTGCTCTTTCTGCGGTATTTTTAAGTCTTGGAGTTTTGTGCCGTCCGACGCTGGCGGTATACTGCGTTGCTTCGCTGATATTTATTTACGCCGGATTCAGGAAAAAAGATCCTGCTATACTAAAAGCAAATCAATGATCAGGCATTATCTGCCTTATTTCCTCTGCGCGCTTTTTGCCCTTTGCGGTTATCGGAGGAGCGCAGATGATTTATAATTATGCGAGGTTCGGCTCAGTATTTGATTTCGGTATTCAGTATTCGCTGACTATAAACGATTTTACCGCGGCACAGTATCATACTCATTTTGTTCTGATAGGCTTTTTTAATTATCTGCTTGCGGTACCGTCGTTTATTCCGGTATTTCCGTTCTTTGACAGTTCAAGTGTTGAAACGTTCTTTCCGCAGGGATATTATTTTGTTGCGACGGCGTCTGCCGTGGGGCTTATCTGGAAGGCGCTGCCCGTTTTGTCCTACGGTTATGGAATAAGAGCCTACAGATATACTGAAAATAAAAAATAAACGGCTTTACGCGCTTATGATTTTCGCCGTATGCATAGCCGCGCCGTTCATTATAATTTTTCAATATGGGAAAGCGGCTACGGCACAAGATACTGCGTTGATTTCGCATGGCAGATACTAATCGGCGCGCTGGCAATAGCGTTTATTATGTACGGAAGATGCTCCCAGACGTTGAAAAAGCATCTTAACAGGCTAATGCTGCTTTCGGCCGGAATATGCCTCGTTCTAAGCTTCGGGCAGGTATATAATTGGATAAGCGGAGGCGGTATGTCTTTGCAGTGGAAGGCTATGATAACGTCGTTCGGCAGGCTGTTTGAATTCTGGAGATAGGAGAGCTTACACGGTGAACGTGAAAATCATATTAAAGGCGGTTGCCGCTGCGGCAGTTTCAGCGTCTGCGGTTGTTTGCCTGACTTTTGGCGCATGCGCGGGAGAAATAGAAAGCATTACGGTTTTGGGAGACAGCATTTCCTCCGGCTATGGTCTTAATGACGGAGAACGCAGCTACGGGAGTTATCTCGGCGAATATTTCGGAGCCGAGGTTGAGAATTTTGCCGCCGACGGAAAAACAACCTCCCAGCTTCTTGAATTGCTTGAGGGCGACGGCGCTGTATCGCAATCGGTCGGAAAATCCGACCTGATCTGTATTTCTATAGGCGGAAACGACGTGATGGACGTTTTCTATGACGATCTGATAGGTATTGCGGGCAGTTTTTTCAGCGCCGTCAGGTAACGGCGGTTTTGGATTTTCGCCCGAAGCCATTCAGGAGCTGATACTTTCGTTTTCTTCGTCGCTTGGGCCAGCCGCCGCACAGGCAGGCAGGCGAAAATATAAGAAAAATAGCCTTGAGGATAGAGGAGATAAATCCTACGCAAGACTGATCTTTCAGACGGTTTACAACCCGTTTGAAACCGACGACGAGAAAATGAAGCCGGTTTACAGTCCGCTTTATACGTTTACGTCGATCTATCTCGGAACTATCAACAGCTCTATAAGAAACGGCTCCGGAATGGAATATGCGGATATACAGAATAAATTCAGGGGCGGCTGTACTCTTTACACCAATATTAAAAATATGGATATTCACCCAAATAAAATAGGTCATCTGCTAATTGCCGAGGAAATTGCTCAGCAGCTTAGGCTTTCGGGAGAAAACGGTATTTTTATAAGAGAGATGGAAAGCATGATTTCAACAGATAAAATTCCCGAAGAGCTTAGAAGTGAAATAGAAAGGCTTTCGCTCGGACAGTTTCGTGTAAATGAAACCGAGGACGTTTTTGCCGGGCCGGAAATTACTCAAGAGGCGTCCGCGGAATCTCAAACGGACGAAACGAAAAAATATAGAAACACAGACGGCTGTTAAAAAGCTGAAAAGATACCGGATAAGGCTTATATGACTATACTGCCGATAGTCGGACTGGCGGTGGCTGTAATAATTCTGGCGGCGGTTTTAGTGAAAAAGAAAAAAGAAGGATAAAAACAAAATTGATTGGAGCTTTATATGACATTGTTTTTGGTTATTCCCTGCTATAATGAGCAGGAGGTTTTACATGAAACCTCAAGACAGCTTAAGGAAAAAATGAATTATCTTATTTTGGCGGGAAAAATAAGCGACAAAAGCAGAATAGTATTTGTGGACGACGGTTCAAAGGACAAAACTTGGGAGATTATCGAGGAGCTTCATGAAAGCGATTGTATTTTTCCGCGGAGTGAAGCTTTCCAGAAACAGAGGTCATCAGAACGCTTTGCTGGCCGGACTGATGACCGTTAAAAACGAATGCGACGCCGCGATCTCCTTAGACGCTGATTTGCAGGACGATATAGACGCTATCGACGGTATGGTCGATAAATTTTCAAATGAGAAATGCGACGTAGTTTACGGCGTCAGAAGCGCAAGAAAAACGGATACGTTCTTTAAGAAATTTACAGCGGAATCCTTTTATAAAATAATGGCTAAAATGGGCGTAGAGGTTACTTTCAATCATGCGGATTACCGTCTCATGAGCCGCCGCGCTCTTGAAGGTCTGGAACAGTTCAAGGAGGTAAATCTGTTTTTACGCGGGATAGTGCCCCTGATCGGTTATAAATCCGACTCTGTTTACTATGAAAGAAAGGAACGCTTTGCAGGAGAATCAAAATATCCGCTTAAAAAGATGCTTGCTTTTTTGCAATGGAGGGAATCACCTCTCTTTCTGTCAAGCCTATAAGAATGATAACGACGCTTGAGTAGGCATATTTACCGTCAGCATAATAATGCTCGTTTATTTTCTTGTACGTCATTTTATGGGAGATACGGTTGAGGGTTGGACTTCGATTGTCGTATCAGTCTGGGCTATCGGAGGACTTCAGCTTCTGGCTATAGGAATAATCGGCGAATATATCGGCAAGATTTATCTTGAAACCAAGGAACGTCCGAAATTTATTATAGATAAATATCTCGGCGACTGACAAGTTTTATTATTCCTTAATCCGCTTATTGACTAATAATGCGTACTGTGGTAAAAATATCTATGTTTAAAAAGCAAAAGGAGAGTATAAAATGAATCGTGTTAAAAAGGTTAGCCGCGGTTATACTGTGCGCTGTGACAGCCGCAGGAATATTTACAGGCTGCGGCGATATAGACAGAGATAAATATATAGCAAAATCCAGAAGCGAAGCTGAGGGAAGCAGCGCAAGCGAGGAAAGTCAGCAGGAAAGCGGCCGACAGAATGCACCCGAAGAGCTGACAACGTCAGACGGAGCGTGGAAATCCATGAAATTCACTCTTGACGGCAATGAGCTGGTTTTAATCAAGCTGCCTTATTCTTCTCTTACAGAGCAGGGCTGGAGCTTTGATTACAATGTTTACGGAATGAAGGATCTTCTGACAGACTCCGGAGTTTTCTATCAGAGAAGCGTATATCTTGATCATGAGGGAATGGACGACGGCACAATCTGTATCGGTTTTGCCAACTTTAACGATGAAAAAGCAAGGTCGACGATATGCATATCTGGTCTATTGAATTTACGTCGAAGGACAAGACTCAGTATCCTGAGGTGACGCTGGAGGGCGGCATAACATGGGGAGCTGACGAAGAGGCAATTAAATCGGCTTACGGCGAGCCTTCCGCTTCTGAAAGAAACGACGATGAAAAATATACAAATCTGACGTATACCGATAATGCGGGAAAAACTATTTATCTTAATATCTACGACGACGGCGGACTCGGAAAAATCACAATGGATTCTTATGGCTGATTTTAACATTTTTAAATGCTGATACTTGAATTATGATAAAAAATGTGTTATATTAGTATATATAAATAATAACTGTTACTGATAGCGGAAGCCTGTCTGTTTTATGAATATTCGTTTATCAGAACGGAAATGGAGTGTAAAAATGAGCGACGTAAGAATTTCAGACGATATTCTATATATAGGCGTTGACGACGGGGATTTGGATTTATTTGAAAGCCAATATGAGGTTCCTAACGGAGTTTCATATAATTCCTATTTAATTATTGACGATAAAATTGCGGTTATGGATACGGCCGATACAAAGGTTTCAGAAAAATGGCTTTCTAATCTTGAAAAGGCGCTGGGCGGAAGAAAGCCGGATTATCTTGTGATTTCGCATCTTGAACCTGATCATGCAGGAAATATAAGGGCGGCCGCTGAAAAATATCCGGAAATGAAGCTTGTTCTAAACTCTAAATCTGCGGCGATGATCGTGCAGTTTTTTTGAAATTGATATTGAAAAAAGAGGAATCATTGTCAAAGAGGGCGAAGAACTGAATCTGGGCAGACATACCTTGAAATTTATCATGGCTCCGATGGTTCATTGGCCGGAGGTTATGGTTGAATATGAGAAAACAGAAAAAATACTTTTTTCAGCAGACGGCTTCGGAAAATTCGGTACTTTAGACACTGATGAGGAATGGGACTGCGAGGCAAGAAGATATTATTTTAATATTGTCGGCAAATATGGAGCGCAGGTTCAGGCCTTGCTTAAAAAGCCGCGGCTTTGGATATCAAAATGATATGTCCTCTGCACGGACCTATACTTAAGGAAAACTTAGGACATTATATCGAAAGGTATTCCGTTTGGAGCAGCTATGAGCCTGAGGAAGAGGGAGTTTTCGTAGCTTATGCGTCGATACACGGCAATACGGCCGCCGCCGCTTTTAAAATGGCGGAGATTCTTAAAGCTAAGGGCGCTAAGAAGATAGAGGTTATGGATCTGGCAAGGGAGGATATGGCGGAGGCTGTGGAGAACGCGTTCCGTTATAGCTCAATCGATACTTGCCGCCGCAAGCTATGACGCCGGAGTTTTTCCCTGCATGGAGGATTTTCTGCACCATCTTAAGTCAAAGAATTATCAGAACAGAAAAATAGGTATAATTGAAAACGGCTCGTGGGCTCCTTCCGCGGCTAAGACTATAAGGGGTATTCTTGACGGAATGAAAAATATCAGGATTGCAGAGCCGGCGGTAACAATTAAATCGGTAATGAAAGACGCGGATATTCCGAAAATGGAAGAGCTTGCAGAAGCTGTAATTAAATAAAATAAAACCTCCGTTTTTAAGCGGAGGTTTTTTATGTTGAAAGATAAAATAAACGGGCACATTGAAAATAGGGGGTAGAACAATGATATTTATTTTAATTACATCTATTAAACATATTTCTGCTTGTTTTTAACCTTATAAACAGATTGATTAAAAAGTAACGCGGTCGTTGACAAAATCGCCGCTGTTGAGTATAATATATTATATAGGTTAAAGACGTAGCAGTCAGAGTAGCGTTGATAAATCTCTATCAGAGAGCTGCGCGGCGGTGTGAGCGCGGCAGAGAAGCAATGTGAAGTGCGGCTGTCAGTCCGGAGCAGGAAAAAAAATAAAGCCTTGGCTTTTTTAGTATTGCTCCGCGTATTTCCTGCGTTAAGGGGTTGAGCAATAAATCGGAGTGGAACCGCGGAAATTTCGCCTCTGACCTTTTGGTCGGAGGTTTTTAATATAAAGAAGGTGATAATTTGTTTAAACAGCTTCGTGAAGATATAGCGCTTGTGAAGGAACGTGATCCGGCTGCAAGGAGCGCCTTTGAAATCTGGCTCACTTATTCCGGTCTGCATGCCGTTCACAGCTATCGGAGAGCGCATTGGTTTTACAAGCATGGTATGCTGACAATTGCAAGGATAATTTCCCAGTTTGCGAGATTCAGAACGGGTATAGAAATACATCCGGGCGCAAAAATTGGTAAGGGACTTTTTATTGATCACGGAATGGGCGTTGTTATCGGCGAGACCGCCGAAATAGGCGACAATTGCCTGATCTATCAGGGCGTAACCTTGGGAGGAACCGGAAAGGATAAGGGAAAGCGTCATCCTACCCTTGGCGACAACGTTATGGTGGGAGCCGGGGCTAAGGTTTTAGGACCGTTTAAAATCGGTAACAACGTTAAAATTGCGGCAAACGCAGTGGTTCTTGAGGAAATTCCCGATAACTGTACGGCGGCGGGAGTTCCAGCCAGAATTGTTAAAAACAGGGGAGTAAGGGTAAAGGTATGCAAAGAGCTTGACCAGATTCATATACCTGATCCCGTTTCTCAGGAAATGTGCTCTCTGGAGGTTAAGGTAGAAAAACTTATGAAAAGAATTGATGAGCTTGAAAATAAGGAAAATGCCTAAAATCCGTATCGGCATGAGAATATGGAAAACCGTTATCGCGGTTTTCCTGTGTGCCGTTATGGGTATGATATTTGATATACATCCTTTTTTACAGTATGATTGCCGCCGTACTGTGTATGCAGGCGACTACAAGCGAAAGTATAAAAAAGGAATTATAAGATGTGTCGGCACGTTTATCGGGGAGCCGCCGCAGTTTTGATTCTCCTTGTAATAGATTATACGCCTCTTGTGCCGTTTTCGCTGCTTTATTATGTTTTAATAAGCCTTTGTATTGCCCCTGTTATATATCTTACAGTGCTGATGAACCGTGAGTCGAGCGCGTTCATAGCCTGCGTTGTGTTTTTGAGTATAGTTCTGTCGCATCTTGAGGTTGAAAATCATTATCTTTTCGCCGTTTCGCGTATGCTTGAAACCATTGCGGGAATACTTACGGCAGTGATCGTCAACAGGACGATAAAAAGTCCGGACAGAAATAAAGAAAATAATGAATGAAAGGAATCACATAGATGAAAATATACAATACATTGACCGGCAGAAAAGAGGAGTTTAAGCCTATAAACGAGGGAAAAGCATGTATATATGTATGCGGTCCCACGGTTTATAATTATATTCATATAGGAAACGCCCGCCCTATATGCGTATTCGACGTCTTTAGGCGTTATCTGGAGTTTAGGGGTTCGACGTAAAATTTATTCAGAATTATACCGACGTAAATGATAAAATTATAAAGCAGGCTGAAAGCGAAGGTCAGACTCCCGAGGAAACGGCTCTTAAATACATCGCGGAATACGAAAGGGACGCCAAAGGGATTGAATGTCCGTCCGGCTGATGTTCATCCTAAGGTTTCGATTTACATGGATAAAATTATAGATATGATTAAAACTCTTGTGGAAAAAGGCTATGCCTATGAGTCCGGCGGCGACGTTTATTATCGTACAAGGAAGTTTGAAGGCTACGGAAAGCTTTCTAAACAGTCGCTGGACGATCTTGTTGCGGGAGCGAGAGTGGAGGTTAACAGCCTTAAAGAAGATCCTCTTGATTTTGCCTTGTGGAAGTCGGCGGACGAAAATGAACAGCACTGGGATTCTCCGTGGGGTAAGGGACGTCCGGGCTGGCATATCGAATGCTCCGCTATGGCAAAAGACTGTATTGGAGATACGATTGATATTCACTGCGGAGGAAAGGATCTTGTTTTCCCTCATCATGAAAACGAGATAGCGCAGTCGGAAGCGGCGACCGGAAAGACGTTTGCAAATTACTGGATGCATAACGGTCATATAAATATTGACAATAAAAAATGTCCAAATCAGCGGGAAACTTTTTCTTGACCAGAGACGCGGCGGAAAAATACGGATATGAAACTATCCGCTATCTTATGATTCAGGCTCATTACAGAATGCCTATGAATTATACCGCGGAGCTTCTGGATTCCTGCAAAGCGTCTCTTGAAAGATTGTATAACTGCCGCAGCGGTCTTGACAGGGCTATTGAGGCCGCTGAAAGCGGCGAGGTCGGCAGCGGCGCAAAAGAGACCTTTGAAAAAAGAAAGACTCAGTTTACAGAGGCTATGGATGACGACCTGAATACGGCCGACGGCCTTACGGCGGTGTTCGAGCTGGCGAGGGATCTTAACACAATGGCTGCCGATAGTTCAGTTTCAAGAGAGCAGCTTGAGGAGGGCGCGGAGCTTTTTGATACCTTGACGGGAGTTCTCGGGCTGCTTTATAACAGAAAACCTGCGGACGAAATACCGTCCGAGGTAATGGCGTTGGCTGAAAAAGAGCCGAGGCAAGAAAAAAGCAAAAGGATTTTGCGCTTGCCGATAAGCTTAGGGATGAAATAGCCGCGCTTGGCTATACGATTAAGGAAACGAGACAGGGAACGGAAATCAAAAAGACGAATTGAGGTAGTATATGCTGAATAAAGAGTAAGATTCATACTTATGGGACTTGTTGCGGCGTCTGCGTTCAGCTTCGCCGCTGTCTCATGTATGAATTATATGGGAAAGAAAAGCGCTAATTATATTGATATGAAAACATTGGAGCTTGTTCAGAAGGAGAATCCGGAGAACGATGATCCGGTGGCGGTTATAAAGACGAGTATGGGAGATATAAAGGCTGTGCTTTATCCCGAATATGCTCCAAAGGCTGTTGAAAGCTTTACAAAGCTTGCAGAAGAAGGCTATTATGACAATACTTATGTTTTTCAGTCTGAGCCGGGCGTTTATTTCGGTGCGGGAAGCGCTGAAAAGAACGGCGATTTAGGAGATAAATACAATGAAGCGGCAGAATCTGTCGAGCAGGAGCTGAATCAGAATTTATGGCCGTTTAAGGGCGCGCTTTGCAGTATGGTGACAGGGCAGGAGGGCGGCTTTTTCAAAAAGCTATTCGGAAATTCTAAGACGCTTAACGGAAGCCGTTTCGCGGTGCTCAACAGCGTGGAATTTACCGAGGATTTCAAAAAGGAGTTGCTTGATACAAACAAGGACGACACTACCGTTGCCGACGCTTTTATAGAACTTGGCGGCGTTCCTAATCTTTCCCAGCAGATAACGGTATTCGGACAGACCTATGAGGGCTTTGACGTAATAGACAAGCTGACGGATCTTGAAGTTGTACAGGACGAGGATGAAATAAAGATACCTGTTGACGACGTTATGATAGAAACAATTGAGATTTCGACCTACGGAGAAGAGCAGGACTGAATTTCCGCCGGTTTCCTTGATGTACTGTGCGGTTGAAAGTATCATCCACAGCGGATCGTCTGAGAAATCGCCTCCGATTTCATCGTTGCCTTTTTTGGTAAGCGGCTGATACTGGTGATAGCAGCCTCCGTCTTCAAGCTGAGTAGCGGCAAGATCAAGAATTCTTTCTCTTGCTCTTTCGGGGATCTGGTGAACGAATCCCAGAAGATCCTGATTTGAGTCGCGGAAGCCCATTCCTCTGCCGATACCGCTTTCGAAATAAGACGCGGAACGGGACATATTAAACGTTACCATACACTGATACTGATTCCAGATATTTACCATTCTGTTCAGCTTATCATCACCTGTTTCAACGTGATACTGTGAAAGCAGAGCGTCCCAGGTTTCTTTAAGTTCGGCGAGAGCTTTGTCAGCCTTTTCGGCAGTGTTCATAGACTCTATCATTTCATATGCCTTTGACTTATTCATTGAGCCGTCGGCATTCCACTTGTCGGCGCCGTTTTCAACATAGCCCAGCAGGAATACTAAAGTTTTTTCTTCGCCCGCACCGAGGGTCATGTCAAGGCAGTGGGAAGCGATAGGCGACCAGCCGTCGGCAACTGAATTATTGGCTTTTCCCGCAGCTACAGCCTGAGGATTTTCAAAGCCGTTGTAAAGACCGATAAAGCTTTCTCTGTCGGTATCAAAGCCGCAGATGTCGGCGTTTACGGTATAGAAAGCAAGTGATCACGGCGCTCCTTGTACTCTGTTTTATGGTAGATAGTCGAGCCTTCGATTTCAACCTCGCCCGTATTGAAGTTTCTCTGGAAGTTTGTAGAGTCGTCCTGAGCGTTCCACAGACACCACTCAATAAACGAGAACAGCTTAAACGATTTAGACTTGTCCGAGGTGTTTTTAAGCACTACCTTCTGAACCTCGCCGTTGAAATTCTGAGGAACGAAGAATGTTACTTCTGCTTCTATCCCGTTCTTTTCACCTTTGATAATAGTATAACCCATACCGTGACGGCAGGAGTAAGCGTCAAGCTCAGTCTTTACAGGACTCCAGCCAGGAGACCAGATCGTATCGCCGTCGAGAGGGTTTGTGGTAGTCGTGGTAATCTGCTCTGCTCCGTCAAAATAAAGTATAACCTCGCCGCCGAGTGAAAGCTTATCCTTATATGTATCAGGATATGTCCAGTTTATTGAGAAGGTCATAGTTTGACCGTCGTACATTATTTCCTTAGGATCAACGGATTCCTCATTTTCAGCGTCGAAGGTGTATTTTGTAACCTGACCGTTGTTCTGTCCGAGGAAAGGAGCCTGTATGCCCTTATAAACGCCGCCCCAGGAAGTAGCGTCGCTGTGTACGTTGAAGCCGAGCAGAACGCCGCCGTTGCCGTTATACGTATCGCCCTCGACAGTAAAGCCTACTCCGGTTATAAGTCTGCCTACATAAGGCGTAAGGTCAACATACAGATTTCCCTTTTCGTCCTCTTTCAGCGCAACCTTCTGTGAATTTTCTTCTACGTCCGGAGTGGTTACGGCAGGCGTTGTAACTCCTGTGGAATATTTTCCGGCAAGATCAGCGTAAACGGCTTCAAGCTCTGAAATATTCCATGTTTTTGAGGTTCTGTTTATGAATTTCATATCGCCGCCGTTGCCGCTGTCCCAAAGAATAGGACAAATTCCTCTTTGCAGAGCGCCTTCAGCAACTGATTTAAGATATGTAACTATGCTCGCCTTGTCCTTGCCGTTTTCAGATTCCGTCAGAACTCCGTATTCGCCGATGATTACAGGAATTCCGGCATTTACAAATCTGGTTTTAAGCAGATCAAGATCGGATTCAAGAGCCTCCTGCTCGTCGGCTGTTCCCCATGTCTTGCTGTAGCCCCATGTAGAGCTTGGCTCCGCTACGCAGAACGCCGACGGTGAATAATAATGAATGGAAACTATGCATCTTCCGGCAGGATCGTTAGGCACCTCAAATCTGTTGTCGCACGTCATATTGGTGTCGGTAAAGTATCCAGCGATAAGCAGGTGACGCTTTTCATTATTAGAGCCTGAATTTCTTATTGTATTAACAAAAAGCTGATTAAGGCTATTAAGAGTTTTGTAGTTTTCAGACGTAGGATTTCCCGATGTGTTGAATCCTACCTCGTTCATAGATTCGAAAATAAGATAGTCTGAATAATCTGCAAAGTTAGAAGCGATCTGTTCCCAGATCTTCTGATATTTTGCGGAAACGTTGGTATAGTCGTTCTGTGCGTTTCTCAGCCAGCCGCCCTCTGAGCCGCCGTCGTGATGAACGTTCAGTATGACGTAAAGGCCTTCGTTAATGCAGTAATCAACAACCTCCTGAACTCTTTTCATATAATCTTCATTTATGTTGTTTGACGAGTCGATGCAGTTCATCCAGGTTACAGGTATACGAATAGTCTTAAAACCTTCGTTTTTGATTGCTTGTATAAGCTCCTTAGTAACAGTCGGATTGCCCCACGCCGTTTCAACGGCTGAAGGAGACATTGTCTGTCCTTCATAATAGGAATCGAATGAATTTCCGAGATTCCAGCCCAAGCCCATATCGCTTACAACTTCCTGCGAGGTCATATCACGGACGGTTCCTGCCGCGGTTATTATATCCGCCGGAGCTGCCGAGTTTACGAAAAACGCCGTACACATAGCCAGTGCGGCAAAAGCAGAAAGCGCTTTTTTTCAATAGCTTCATTTCTATCAAACTCCTTATTTTTTTTCAATAACGAACAATTATTGTTAAAATAATAATACCATATTTTAATAAAAAAGTCAATATAAAATATAGAATATGACTAAAATCGAAGATACAAAAAAGAGTTGTATATATTATACAATTTGCACAATAACCGTATAGTTATTCTATGAAATCATTTATGGTATTTTCCGTTTGAGGCTATCTGAAAGGCGCGGTAAATCTGCTCTGTCAGCATAACTCGCGCAAGCTGGTGAGGGAAAGTCATTTCAGACATAGAAAGCTTCAGATCGGCGGTCCGCTTGACCTCGTCGGATATTCCGCACGAGCTTCCTATAACAAAGGTAACGCTGCTTCCTCCTGCCGTCGCCGCCGACATGAGCTTGTTTGAAAAATCAACGCTGGAAAGCTGTTTTCCCTCTATGCACATGGCTATCAGATATCCGCGGCATTCTCTGAGTATAGCTTTTCCTTCCGTTTCCAGCGCTTTTTGTATATCCTTGGGAGAAGCTTTGTCGGAAAGTTTTGATTCGTTTAATTCTTTAACGCTTATATTGCAGTATCTTTTAAGTCTTTTTATGTATTCTCCGCAGGCGTCTTTCAGATACTGCTCCTTTAAATTTCCCACCGCTACTATTTTTACATTTATCATCAGAACACCACGGCTTCGCCGTCAGTTTCTACCGGGGCTACCTTCAATATGTAATCCATGTCTCTTTTAAATTCTGAAAGACCTGATAAAACAGTTTTTTCCGCAGTTTGCGGAGTATTATTTTCCTGACTCAAATGACCGAGAACTATTCTTGTAGTTCCTCTGCTTATCAGCCTTCGAGCTTGTCCGGCGCAGCACTTATTTGAAAGATGTCCGCTTGCCGAGAGTATTCTTTCTTTCAGATAATATGGATACGGTCCGTTTTTCAGCATATTTTCGTCATAGTTGGATTCCAGCAGAACCAAATCGCAGCCGAGTATATTTTCGTCTACGGTTTTAGTGACATGACCGAGATCTGTGCATACGGCGCAGGTGCGGCCGTCCTCAAAAGCTCACTCGGTATCCGCAGCTTCTGACCGTGTCATGAGGGGTGTCAAAGCAGCTTACTTCCATTCCTGCCACGGCGGCCGGACAGTCAAGCTCATATATTTCAGAGCATGGAGAAATAAGCTCCTTTTTAACAAGCTCGCAGAGAGTTTCGCATTGCCCGAAAACCGGTATTCCGGTTTTCGCAGTTAGCGTTTTAAGTCCCTTTACATGATCGCTGTGGGAGTGAGTTATGAATACTCCCTTAACCGCGCCGATTTCTATACCGCAGCGATCCAGCGCGCCGCATAGTTTTTTAAAGGACGCTCCCGCGTCGATAAGTATTCCGGCGGACGGATTTCCTAAAAAAGAGGAATTTCCCTTGCTTGAACTGAAAAGAGGGTATATCCTTGCCATATTTTTTCCTTTCTGCATAATACTAAGTAAATTTCATTTTTTATGTATTTTTATAAAACTTTAAAATATACGGCGAAAGAGAATCATTAATCGTCGTATATTTTAAAACCTACAAAAAACGGGCAGACGTATCTGCCTGCCCGAATAAATATTTTTATAATGCTTTTTTTTTACCGAAGCTCCGGGAAAGCTCTTCTTTACAATATCCGCGCCCAGCAGCTGAAGCTTTCTGTCAAGATTGTCATAGCCTCTTTCGATATGGTGGATATCCTCTACTTCCGTCACGCCTACCGCCGCCAGTCCAGCGATAATGAGAGCCGCGCCCGCTCTAAGGTCGCAGGCCTTGACCGGAGCGCCCTGAAGATGTCCGGTCCCTTCGATAACAGCCACCTTGCCGTCTACGGATATATCGGCGCCCATTCTCCGCAGCTCGTCGACATATCTGAAACGCTGTTCCCATACGCCCTCCGTAATAATGCTTGTGCCCTCCGCCAGAGTCAAAAGAGTAGCCATCTGAGGCTGCATATCTGTCGGGAAACCCGGATGAGGCATTGTCTTTATATTGGTTTTAACCAAAGGACCGTCTACCCAGATTCTTACGCTGTCGTCAAATTCCTCGACATTTACTCCTATTTTTTCAAGCTTATTGGTTATTGGCTCCAAATGCTTCGGTATGATGTTCTTTACAAGTATGTCTCCGCCTGTTGCGGCAGCCGCTACCATGAAAGTACCCGCCTCGATTTGATCCGGTATAACTGAGTAAGTAGTTCCCTTCAGGTAATCGACGCCTCTGATTTTGATAACGTCAGTACCGGCGCCCATGATGTCGGCGCCCATGGAGTTGAGGAAGTTTGCGAGGTCGACGATGTGCGGCTCCTTCGCCGCGTTTTCAATAATGCTTAAGCCCTTTGCCTTTACCGCGGCCAGCATAGCGTTCATTGTAGCTCCCACGGAAACAACGTCCAGATATATCTGGCTTCCGTTAAGCGAATCCGCCGTTACGTCCACCATTCCGTGGTCGATAGAGCATTCTGCGCCGAGGGCGGAAAACGCTTTCAGGTGCTGGTCTATGGGGCGGTCTCCCAGAGGACAGCCCCCGGCATTGAAACCCTCGCCTTATTGAATTTTCCGAGCAGCGCGCCTAAGAAGTAATAGGACGCTCTCATCTGCCTTGCGCTTTCGTAGGGGACGCAGAAATTCATTATGCCGGAAGGATCTATCCGAAACGTATTTCTGGCGATCGTCTGAACGCCCGCGCCCATTTCATAGAGTATTCTCAGGCTGATTGATACGTCGCTGATATCCGGGACGTTTTTCAAGTATACAGGGCTCGTCGGACAATATTACAGCCGGAATAATACCGACGGCCGCGTTTTTTGCTCCGCTTATTTCGACTTCGCCATGCAGACGGCGTCCGCCCTTAACAACAAATTTTTCCAAGATTTCCTCTCCTTGAGATATTTCCCGTATGTACACAGCAGAAATATCTTTTTCTTTTTTTCTCACCTATATTATAGTCTGTTCAGGTGAAATTATCCTTATTCCAGTATAGAAACAGAACAATATTTTCATATATAATTTTATATAATATTACCAGATTTAAATTCTTAAATTTATTTATAGTCGCTCATATAGAATTTAACGTCGCCGCCGTCGTATTTTTTCAACTGAAATTTTTTCGATTACAACGTCCTTTTCAGGCTTGTCGTTGGAATCTGTGGAAAACGCCCTGAATGTCGAAAACGATATCAAGTCCGTCGAAAACCTGTCCGAATATCGTATAGGATCCGTCAAGCCACGGCGTTCCGCCTATAGTAGTGTAAATTTCCTTGGCTTCGTCGCTTAACGTTATTTTGTAATATTCGGTAAGCGAGGT
>VOFD01002650.1_pt1 | contig 32167 bp, 45 predicted proteins | sample 5384101 | NCBI WGS metagenome assembly VOFD01 (sample SAMN12384723, study PRJNA508395) | human gut metagenome | isolation source: healthy gut C | host: Homo sapiens
TCGGCTTTCCTGAATGATATTATCTTTTAGGGAGCGAACCTCGTCTTTGACTAATTCATCTAATTGACTTTCACGAATCGTATGCGGAGTACAGAATTGCTTGCCGTAGCGGTGGTGACTGTTGCAGGTGTACTCAACATATTTTTTTCCTCCCTGCCTTCTTGTTCTCGCTACAAAGCACTCTCTACAGTCGGCGCATTTTATCAGCCCTGCATATCTGTGAAGTCTTTTGCCGTTTTGCGAGCGAGGATTGATTTTTGACCTCTGCTTCAGTAAAAACTGAGCCTGATTCCAAGTAGCTATATCAATTATAGGCTCGCAGAAATTCTCATGCCGATATTGTTCTTCTGACGGAATAAAAGTTTTTGTTTTGTAGATTTTAGAGGTTACAGTTTTGTGATTGACCAGAGTTCCAATGTATAGTTCATTAGAAAGCATTCTTTTAACGGAAGTCTGTGCCCATAAATATTTCTTTGAAATGTCAGGTTTCCAATCTGCAAGCTTTCTGTTAAAATAGTAATCCGGTGATCGAATACCGTCTGCGTTCAGCTTTTTAGCAATCGTTGTCAAACCGTAACCGCTGACGTAAAGCTTGAAAACATCACGCACAATCCAAGCTGTTTCCTCGTCGATTACTACCTCGTTTGTGATTTTATCCAAACGATAACCGAGCGGTAAAGTAAGTACAAGACCCTTGCTCTTTCCTCACATATTCAGCTGTTCTGATACTCCGCAGCGTCCTCGTAATCAATAATGCCGTTTATTCTTCGAACCTCGTTTACGCACATAGCGTGAAGGCTGTTAAGCGTATCATCGTCAACCTCGTTTACAGCGGCGGTCATATGCGACAGCTTTCCAAGCTCCACAGCGACCTTGAAAAGCAAACGTGCAAGACGTTGCTCCGTACCCTTTATCTGCGCCTTGACCGTTTCGGTTATCATAGGAGAGAGATAGTTTATGTTATCTTCCTCGTTGAGATAGCCGATGTAGAACTTAACGGCTTTCTCGATAAACTCCGTTTTCGAAGCGCAGTTGTCCCCGCGGTACTCCTGTTCTATCTTCTTAATTGTTTCCGGCTGAAAATACACAGCCATTCTTGTCTTTGCCATAAATCTGATCCTTTCTCTGTCATGTCCCCTGAATAAATGCCGATTTTACGCGCTTTTCGTTACTTTTGATACCTGAATTCAACTAAAATCCTATTTTCGGCCCCATAAGACAGCCGTTGAAATACTGCACGATCCTCTTGCGCAAACGGCGTATTTAGGGAGTTTCCGCGGCGGGCTTTGCGCGTCCGCTGTGAACGGTCCGGGGGCTTTGACCCCTGACCTTTAACTAGCAAGTAAATATTCAGAAGCCTGTTGATTACTTAAAAGTCTGATTTGTGCAATATCCTGATTCCACATTCTACATCACCTCCGTAATAGTTTTTTATTCGCCCGCAAACGCTCTACGTTGGCTTGTGCGGCGTTTTTATGCTCCATGCCGATACTTTCCCGATTGAATTTGGGAGGGCAAATTCGGGCGGATTTGGCTCGTAAATATGCGTGACGGTAACCGTTAAGCGTGACAGTAAAAATACATTTTAAATTCTACTGACACGCACCATAGACAACGCTGTTACGGACTTTGCAACACTTCTGTAAGCTGTTTAGTGACAGTAACTCCGCTGCCGCTTTTACACTACCTATACCGACGAAAGCGGCACGCACATATTAATCAATTGGATTCCGAACCAAATGAATGCAGTATTCGACAACATATCCATCCGTCCGATTAAAACGGAAAACAACGTCATGGAAATAGCCGTCGAATACAAAAACCGTCCGGTCGACAGCTTTGACTACACCTATTTCGACGGCCAAAATTGGAGCAATATTTACAGCGCGCGCGACGGACGGGGCGTAATCGAATTGAGCCCAGGCGCGATAACCGACAATATCCGCATCAAATGCGAATATGAATATCGAAACGAGGCCCATATCGACAATGAAATAGAAAATGTGTTCAACATCGTGAAAGGGCAAGCTTTCCGCAAATCGTATATCACAGTTTCCGGCGCTGCCGTCAACGCGACGCAACCGGAGCAAAATGCGGCAGTTCCCGCCATAGAGACTTCAGAAACAAATTCCATTGCCTCCGCCATCGACGAAACGCCCTATCGGCTCATCATGGATAATGTGCTGAATGCCATCGCTTCAAAAACTACAACGCCGCCGAACAATACTTCACCCCCAATGGAGCCGACATGTTCCGCAAGCTCATCAATTATGGGAAAGCCCGCATCCTCGACTCTGCAAATCTGCAATTCTCTGAAATCGACGGGAAAACGGTGTGCAGAAACGCCGCCATGTCGTTTTCCTTCCGCAACGGCATGAGGAAATCATTTGTCGAAGATGTCGTTTTCACTTTCAATTCCGATAAAAAATCGATTATATCGCATTCGGATTGGGCGATCGCGCACAAAACGACATTTTAAACAAAGGCGAATGGAGCCTGACGGCACGAAATGCAATCATGAATTTTCTCGAAAATTACAAAACTGCGTATGCGTTAAAACGGCTCGACTATATCGAACAAGTTTTCGACGACAATGCCGTCATCATTTCAGGATGCGTCATCCGCCGCCCCAAAGGGCGCGAACTCGAAAACAGCGAACAATTCATCTCCAACCAATACGTCCGATACACGCGAGTGAATAAAGATGAATACATCGACCGATTGCGACGAAGTTTCGCAGGGAAAGAGTTCATAAACATTCGCTTTTCAAACAACGACGTGCGGAAAATGAGCAAAGGCGGAGAACTCTACTGCATCCAAATCAAACAAGATTACTATTCTTCCAACTACGGCGATTCCGGATATTTGTTTCTCATGGTCGACCTCAATCGGCCTGACGCGCCTATCATCAAAGTACGCACATGGCAACCGCAACCCGATCCCGACTTCGGTCTGATCGGACCTGAATTTTTTTAAACGACAATTGAATACTAACCTATAAAACCAAAAATTATGAAACACTTAATCGCAATTTGTTTAGCTTTATGCTTAGCAGCGCCTGTCTACACGACAAAAGCCGACGACCTGAACAAAGAATTGAACAAAGAGTTGGCGAAGCAGCTAAAAAGGCCTACAAAAACAAAAAGAAAGAATTCGAGAAAGACAAATGGAAAATCTACGGAACGACAAAAACGCTCGAAGTCGCGTTGCTCGAACACTACACAAAACTCTACGATCCGAACAACGACGCCTATGAGATAGTCGGCATCGCCGATAATTTCAAATCGAGAAACATCGGCCGGCAACAAGCTGTGAACAATGCAAATATCAGCTACGCACAGCAAGCAGGAAGCAAACTGAAAGGTAGAATCGTATCCGATCTCGGCGCCAACGCCGACGACGTAAGCGCCGAATTCGACCATTTCTATGCAGCCTACGAACGCTTGTTGGAAAAAGAAATCAAGAACGAGCTGCAAGAAAGTTTCTGCATCATCCGCGAAGATAAGGACAATGGCACTTACGACATGCAAATATTCTTTATCGTCAGCGAAAATGCAGCCACAAAAGCTCGCATCCGCGCTTACGAAAATGCGTTGCGCGAATCGCAAGCAGCACAGCAATACGCCGATAAAATCTCCGAATTTGTAAAAGAAGGGTTCTCTCCGGAAAATCCGGAATAAACACTCGCAATGAGATATAAACTGACAGTCGCAATCATTCTGGGTGCCGCACAGCTTTGCGGCGCTCAGAACGCATTGCGCGATTTCGAATCCTTCCGCGACAGCCTGTTTTCCGGATACCACCGTTACAGGCAAGGAATATTGGCCGACTACGAATCATTCCTGCGCGACACATGGCACGATTACCAAATATTCAAGGCTCCGGATAGCAACAATATCCCCAAACCCGATCGGCAACCTTCCATGCCGGAAAACGCTACAATGCCCGACACGCAAATTCCGGCACCTGCTCCGGAACAGCCGCCATTGCCGGAATCGCAGCCGGAACGTCCGGACGAGCCCGAAGCGTTGCCAAACATGCTGCCGTTGGGGGTCAGAATGACATCTGTCGACTTTTTGGAACCAACATCAACCTTCCTCTCATCGACATTCATCCCATTTCAAACACAAGCAACAACAATGTTGCCAATTATTGGAGGGACTTGAACGACAACGCTTCTGCGCAAAGCGCAATAGATTTGCTAAAAAACGCCATCCGAAAATACGACTTAAACGACTGGTTGGCATTTAAACTTGCACAAGCGTATGCCGAAACGCTATTCCCTGCACGGCAAGCATCCGACACGCGCATTGCCATTATCCAATACCTTTTGTGCAATATCGGCTATGACATCCGCCTTGCATTATACGATGACGGATTGACTCTGTTGATGCCGTTCACGACTACCATATACGCCCGCAGCTATTTGGAGCTCGACGGAAAGCGCTTTTCAATTTTTTTTCGACTCTGCATCGGCAGCAAAAACCATCACAGGAACAATTCAAACCTATTCTCTCCCCTACGACAAAAACACAGGATACAGTTTCAACCCTATATTTTCGCAACCGCCAATGCTTGTCGAGAAACCGGAAGATTTCCGGCTTTCCGGCGCCGGCATAACCATAACCGGCAAAGCAGATGCCAACTTGCGAGAAAATTCTTTCCGACTATCCGCAACTCCCCGTAGTCGACTACACGAAATCCGAATTGCAACCGGGTTAAGAAACGACATTGCGCGACAATTGAAAATGCAAGTTGCAGAAATGGACGAAATGACGGCTGTCAATACGTTGTTGCATTTTCGTACAAAAAGCCTTCAACTACCAAACCGACGACAAGCAATTTGGATTTGAAAAACCGCTATTTCCCGAAGAGTCGATTTTATACAAACGGAACGACTGCGAAGACCGCGCGATATTTTTTGGCATGCTGATTCGAAATGTGCTCAATCTCGAATGCCTGCTGGTTGAATATCCGGGACATATCGGCACAGCTGTATGCCTTTCCGACAGTTCGGCAACCGGCACTTACTACATGGTCGACGGCAAAAATACTTTGTGGCCGACCCGACATTCGAAGAGCCGACGCGGGCATGTGCATGCCCGATTTTAGAAATATCAACCCGAAAGTGTATCGATTCGATTAATAAAAAGATGCCGGAAACATAAAAAATCTCCGGCATCTTGTCTTTTCTCAATTTGCAGACCTTTTTATTCTTCGTAAGGAAGCGTTGCTATCAAATCAGCAAACTTTTCCGCCACCATTTGCATAGGCTTTGCCAACATCGACTTAATGATTGGATTCAAGTCAATGGAAATTTCCACATGTGCATTCGTCGTTTCAGGCTCCGAACCGTCGGCCAACAAAATGTCGATTCCAAACGGAAGGGGCGATGAGATCGACGCCAAATGCACTCGCTCGATTTCCACACCTCGCTCCATGCGGAAAGATATATCGCCAACCGATTTCGCATTCAACGTGATGGTATCGCCGTCCACGCGAATATCGCCGGCTTGATGCTTCAATTCTTCCGGCAATCCGTCGGTCGCTTTCTGAAAATTCGCCGGATCCGACAAGCGGCGATACACTTTGCTTCTCGCTGCTCGAACTATTCGTTCGGTACTCTTAAACGTAGTCATAATTATTCATCGATAACAGGATTCGGCGTCCAATTTTCCGGATCTTCACGCCATTGCTTCAACGTTTCAAGATCTGTCGGCTTTATGTAGTTGATCTCCAATGCAGATTCCAGCATTGTGGTGTAGTTGCTCAACGTGTGCAACCGCACTTTCGCTTTTTTGAAATTTTCTGCAGCAACGGGGAATTGATACGTGAAGATTGCAACCATTCCGACAACTTCGGCGCCGGCATTCCGAATGGCTTCCACCGCTTTCAGGCTGCTTCCGCCTGTCGAAACGAGGTCTTCCACCACCACTACCTTTTGTCCGGGCTTCAAATTGCCTTCAATCAAATTTTCCAAGCCATGGTCTTTGGGCGTAGACCGCACATAAATATAAGGGACACCCAATGTGTCCGACACCAATGCTCCTTGCGCAATCGCGCCCGTTGCCACGCCTGCCACAACCTCCGTGTCCGGAAAATTTTCCATGACAAGGCGGCTTAATTCCACTTTTATAAAATTACGCACTTCCGGATATGACAATGTCTTGCGATTATCTGTATATATAGGCGAGTTCCATCCGGACGACCATGTAAAAGGATTTTCCGGTTGCAGCTTGATTGCACTGATTTTAAGTAACTTTTCTGCTAAGATACGATCTACTTGTTTCATGTCGGAATATTTAATTGAGAAAACCTAAAAAGTTCATCCTTCTCTTTAAATCTGATTCTCCGCAACGCCACGCTTGTTAGGGGCAATTATGCCGAGAGGCAGATTTATGTGCAAAGATAAGACTTATATTTAAAAATTATAAATGCCTCCAAATATTTCCTCAAAAAAAATCTTTTTCAAATTCGTCCTCAATCGTTAGTCATGTTTGCAAAAGCCAACGAGATGATTTTCACTTTGGCAACGCCTATTTTCTGCAATGCGTCGCAACAAGCCAGCAATGTCGAGCCGGTTGTTATCACATCGTCTGCCAAAATTATATTCTTCCCTTGCGCTTCCTTGTTTGCGGAAAACACGCCCTCGACATTGCGCCGGCGGGCATCTGTGCCAAGAAACGTCTGCGAACCATGGTCTCTGACCGCCATCAACAAGTTTTCAGCAACGGGCAATCCCGATTTTTCCGACAACCCATCTGCAAAAAACCGGCTCTGATTATATCCCCGCTTATTCATTTTCCGTTTGTAAAGAGGGACCGGCACAATCACATCCATATCGGCAAAAAAATCTGTTTCGGCGATCTCTCTTGCAAAGCATTTCCCCAACGTCTTTGCCAACATTGGAACATTGCGATATTTCACATCTTTCAGAATCTCCGAATACGGGCTCAGCCTTCCATACCGAAACATCGACACTGCGGATTCCACGATCCTGCTTCCTAAGAACAATTTCTCCACTTCCGAATTGCCCCCATGTTCAGAAAATCGCAAACGAGGCATATCCGCAAGGCAGTGCAAACAAATGCCTTCTTCTCCCTGCACCAAATGCCGCCCCACACAGGGCAACATGCCGGAAAAAACAAATCGGCAATTCCCTCCGCCAAAGCCTTCAACGATTTCATACTGTTTCCTCAATTGCCGTTTCGTCAAAATCGTCCGCGCCCGACACCAATTCGGAAATTATCGGAGCGACAAATCGCGTTTCAAATCCACGCGACAAAGCCAAGCGGAATAACGTGTTTTTCATTTTATACGGATCGCTGCCGTTGCCAATCGTGCGGCACTTCGTTTCCAACAGTTTGCGCAAATTACCGACATATTCCGACTCATCGATTTCTTCAAGCGCCAAATCCGCGATATGCTCAGGAATGCCATTCCGCCGTAACGCATACCGTATTTTTTCTTTCCCCAACAATCAAACCGATATTTATCGTTGACGAAAGCTTTGGCATATCGTTCTTCGTCGATAAACTTTTTTTTTCTTCCAGCCAATCGGCGATGCGTGCCGCGTCCGGCGCAGCAACTCCCCAACAAAACATTTTTTGCAAAACTTCATTGCGCGACCGTTCCGAACGCGCGCAATAATCTGCCGCCTTGTTCAAAGCATCTTCGTAGGAAAGCTCCTTTTTCGCTTTCATGCTTTGCCTCCTTTCGCTGCACGTACAAAACGGACTTTTCCGCTTATATCCCGACGAGTTTCGATTTCCGAATAATCCAAGCTCGACAACAATCGGCACATTTCATCAGGAAACCGGCTGTTGATCTCAAAATATATTTTTCCCCGACCGTCAATGCCTCACAGCCATAAACAGCCAACGCCCTATAAAACAGCAATGGATTGTCATCAGGCACAAACAACGCTTCCGGCGGCTCATAATCAAGCACATTGCGCTCCATGCCCCGTTTTTCTTCTTCCGCGATATAAGGCGGATTGCTCACAATAATGTCATACCGCCCGCATCGCCTTTCAACGACAAAATGTCGCAATGCTCGAAATCTACTTCAACTTTCAGTTTTTCCGCATTCCCACGGGCAACCGCCAACGCGTTTTCCGAACAATCAATGCCCCTTACATGCGCAAATTTCAACGCCAAGGCAAGCGATATGGCAATACAGCCGCTTCCGGTGCCCGCATCAAGCACTTTCAAATCTTTTTGTTCGCGATTTTCATCGACAATCATGTCGACAAGTTCTTCCGTTTCCGGTCGGGGAATAAGCGTCGATTCATTTACGTTAAAAATATGCCCGCAAAAATAGGTTTGTCCGAAAATATATTGAATCGGTCGATTTTTCAACAGTTCTCCGACTACTTGCCATGTTTTGTTACATATAAAATCTGGCAAAATGCTATCTTTGCGGAGCAATATATCGACAGGTTCATAATGCATCAAATTCCGGAAAATGATGCGAATGAAAGCATTTGCCTCCCGTTCAGAATATTTTCCGGACAATTGTTGCCGGATGTCGCTGACAGTTTGTCCCAATGTGTGCCCGTCCATATATTTTTCGTTAACGCAAATCGCACGCTGCCTGCCAAGCATATTGGCCCGTACTGTCCGAAATGCTGTTTATAAAATACAAATATAGCGTTTTCAGAGAAAACAAAGAATGAACATTGATGAAATTTACATGCGTCGCGCCCTACGGCTCGCAAAAAAGCCGGCGAAGGCCACGTTTCGCCGAATCCCATGGTCGGAGCAGTCATTGTCTGCGACGGTCGCATCATAGGCGAAGGATGGCATCGTGCCTACGGGCAAGCGCATGCCGAGGTCAACGCCATATCCTCTGTCCGCCCCGCCGACAAGCCGCTATTGTCGAAAAGCACGCTGTATGTGACGCTCGAACCTTGCTCTCACTATGGAAAAACTCCGCCATGCAGCAAGCTCATCATTGAAAGTCGCATCCCCCGCGTCGTTGTCGGGAGTTGCGATCCTTTCAGCAAAGTTAGCGGCAAAGGCATCAAAATGCTTCAAGATGCAGGAATCGACGTCGCAGTCGGCATTTTAGAAAATGAATGCCGCAACTTGAACGCACGCTTTATGACGGCCCACACGCTTCATCGCCCGCACATCATGCTGAAATGGGCCGAAAGCGCCGACCGCTTTATAGACATTGCCCGCGATTCTCGCCAAAAAGCCGGCGCTTCTGTCCACCCCGACCACCTTGCTGTTGTCCCACAAGCTGCGTGCAAGCTCCGACGCAATCATGATTGGCGCCAACACGTTGCAACTCGACAATCCGTCGCTCACGACCCGATTCTGGCATGGACGCAATCCCATACGCGTTGTCGTCAGCCACGACAGATGCCGCGCATTAGGCAACAGCAAAATATTCACCGATGGATTGCCCACATGGGTGTTTTCCGATTCAGGCGATACCATTGCAAATCCGAATGAGAATGTCGAAGAATTTGCAATCGAAGATTCCGCACATGCAATTGAATTCATTTGCGAAACCCTCTATCACCGTGGCATCACGTCCCTGCTCGTCGAAGGCGGACCATGCTTGACAAACGAATTTCTCAAACTAAACCTTTGGGACGAAATTCGCGTAGAGCAATCCCCCATCCGGCTCGGAAATGGAGTCAAAGCCCCACAGCTTCCGAACGTTACGCCTGCCGTTCGACAAATCGGAGACAACAATATTTTCCATTTCCACAACCCTGCTCTCAATAACTATTTGTGTTTTGTTTGACTGTTTAACACTCTTTCCGCTTCGGCATTGACAAAATAATTATACATTTGCACTTTAAATGAAGAAGATTTTCAGAAAAAAGATGAAAAGATTAATCCCTGTATATGCTGTGCTGACAACATTCGCGTTGTTGATTGCCGCGTCGTGTGCTTCCTCGGAAAACGGCTCCGGAGACGAGCCGGTAATCCCATCTGCAAATACGCTCGTGGCAAGTTTCTACCTTCAAAAGACGATTCTGTCATGGCCATGCTCGACTCCGTAAAATTTACCGTCGATGTCGACAAGCAGCTCATCTATAATGCCGACTCCTTGCCAAAAGGGACAAAAATCAACAGACTGCTTGCCAATATTACGCTCGCATCTTTGCCATCTGTCGGCGAAATCACCATCAACGGTGCCGACACGATGAACGACACCACATATACTTATACCAATTCCACAACCGACAGCATCGATTTCACGGGAAAAGTTTATCTGACTGTTCGCGCAGCCGACGAAATTTCCATCAAACGCTATGAAATCAGAGTCAACGTCCATCAAATCGAATCCGATTCCTTGTATTGGAATCAATTGGCAAGAAGAGACCTGCCGGCATATTCGATGGAATTGCTGAATCAAAAGACGGTGATGCAAGGCGACAAACTTTTTTGCTTGATTGAAGAAGAATCAAGATACACCATCTCATCAACAACCACGCCGGAAATTTATAACAGTTGGAACAAGCAATCTGCCGATTTCGGATTCAAGCCCGACATCAGCAGTTTCTGCGCGACATCCGACGCGCTCTACATCTTAGACGCAGAAGGCGCGCTTTATCGTTCAAGCGACGGGACATCGTGGGAAGCGACAGGCAAGAAATACAAATCTTTGATTGCCGGCTATGGCGACCGCCTGCTTGCCCTCAGTTTTGAAAATGGCACATATTTTCATGAGACATATACGCCAAATGGTGTTCTCGACAAGAAGCAAATCGACAATGCGTTCCCGATTAAAGGTTTCTCCCAACCATGCACATACTCTTCCGAATGGAGCATGACAACTCAATTATTCATCATCGGAGGAACGCGACAAGACGGAGTTACGACAGGCGACCTTTGGGGCTACGACGGCACAGACTGGGAAAAGCTCAGCAACAAGTCCGTACCGCCTATGACAGGCATAACGCTTTTCCCATACTACAGTTACAGGCAAATCAACTATAATTACGTTCAATTCCCCCGTTTTGTTAGCCATCGGAGGGAAAAAAGCCGACGGCACGCTGACAAATGACGTATATATTTCCTTCGACAATGGTGTCAATTGGAAAATCGGAGACGACCTGATCCAATTGCCCGACTACATTCCGGAATCATTCGGAGCGCAAGCTTTCGTTGTCAATTCGACCTTGACTCGCTCTGCAAATTCCGGTTGGGAACAATATGCACCCAAGCCGCTTCCGGTGTGGTGGGCCATCGACTATGGCGTCTCAACACGCGCCTCACAAGCAATCACGTCGTGGGAATGCCCATACATATATATGTTTGGAGGGTACAGCAGCCAAGGCACTTTATTCAACAACATTTGGAAAGGCGTCATAAACAGATTGACATTCAAACCGTTAATCTAAAAGATGCAAACCACATTGCTCATGGACACAACAACCGGCTCATACAAAATGCGACAAAAGCTGATTCTACTGTTGGCCTCGCTTGCAATATTCCCTTGCGCAACGGCTCAGGAATATCGGTTTGAAGCGGGAGCTGCAGCCGGCATCAGCGGCTATTTGGGCGATGTGAACCAAAGCAATGTCGTTAAAAATCCCGGATTCTCCGGCAGTTTGCTTTTCCGTTATCTCATCAACAAACGTTTTGCCGTGAAAATCGACGCGACAACTGCCGGCATCAGCGGCAACTCCGCCGATTTCACCAACATGTTTCCCGACGGACAGCAATACTCCTTCTCCGAACGCTACTACGACGTTGCTGCTGCGTTTGAATTCAACTTCCTCAACTTTGGAATGAACGACGACTACCGCAAGCTGAAACGCATCACGCCATACCTTTCATTAGGCTTTGGCGCGGCTTATTCGTCAAGCGGCTCTTTCGTCCCCCACATTCCGATTAGCATCGGAGCAAAATACAAACTCGCGCGACAATGGAATCTCGGATTAGAAGTGAGAGCACGCATGATGCTCAACGACAAAGTAGACGGATTGTCCGATCTTTACAACATCGACAGTTCGTTTATGAAAAATACCGATTGGTGTCCGACTTTGATGGTCAGCGTATCCTATGAATTTGGCGAAATATGCAAAAATTTGCCATTATGTCGAATAAAAATTGCGCAGCGATGTCATTAGAAGATAAAATCAACCAAATAAACCAAAAACGGCTGCCCCGCCACGTGGCAATCATCATGGACGGAAACGGGCGATGGGCTCGGCAACGCAATCTCGACCGTTCGATGGGCCACATGGAAGGCGTCAATACGGTCCGGAGAATCACAGAGATTGCCTCCGACATTGGCGTGAAGTATCTGACACTTTATACCTTTTCCACTGAAAATTGGAATCGGCCAAAAGAAGAAGTCGACGGACTAATGCACCTCATTGCCATTGCCATCGAACGAGAAACACCGGGATTGGTTGCCAACAACGTAAAGCTCCGAATCATTGGCGACTTGTCGCGCATCCCCGACTTCGCCCTCGACCGGTTGCGCAATTGCGAAAATGCCACATCGGCATGTTCCGGAATGACATTGGCTCTCGCCATCAGCTATTCCGCACGTTGGGAAATGACACAAGCCGCTCAACGACTTGCCCATGCCGCAATAGCGAAACAAATTACACCGGAGCAAATCGACGAAACAATGTTTTCCAACAGCTTGACCACTGCCGGAATGCCCGATCCCGATTTGCTAATTCGCACAGGCGGCGACTATCGGATAAGCAATTATCTGCTTTGGCAAATTGCCTATTCGGAACTATTTTTTACCGACGTGTTCTGGCCGGATTTCACAAAAGACCACTTTTGCGATGCAATTTTGCAATATCAATCCAGAGAACGGCGTTTTGGCAAAACGAGTGAACAAATACGACAAATCTAAAAACGAACCTATTATACGAACATGAGATACAAAGTTTTACTCATTCTGACAATAGTAGCAACAGTTTTATTCCCCGACATTAAAGCTGCTGAGGCTAACGACACCATCTACAATCCGACGGTCATATTCTCCAGTATGCCAAAACGATATGAAATTGCAGGAATCCGCGTCACCGGTGTCGACAACTACGAAGACTACATCGTTATCGGATATTCAGGGCTTTCTGTCGGCGATGTCGTGGAAATTCCCGGAAGCGCAATCACAGACGCTGCCAAGCGATTCTGGCGGCAAGGATTGTTTTCCAAAATTCAAATCAAAGTAGAAAAAAATATATGGCGACAAGGCATGGTTGGTATTCGACTTGCGCCAGCAACCCCGCATCTCAAAAATCAATTATAACGGCGTGAAAAAGGCGAACGCGAAGAACTCGAAGAGCGCCTCGGCCTAATGATTGGCAACCAAATCACGCAAAACATTGTCAATCGCGCCAAAGACATCATTTCGGCTTATTTCAAGCAAAAAGGATTCAGCAATGTCACCGTTGGCATCAGGCAAACTCCCGATTTGAGCAAAGAAAACGAAATGATTGTCGACATCGATATCGACAAAAACGATAAAGTGAAAGTCCACAAAATATATATCGACGGGAACAAAGTGCTAAGCGACAAAAAGATTCAACGCACGATGAAAAAGACAAACGAAAAGAAACGGCTTGTCAACCTTTTCCGCCAAAAGAAATTCGTCGAGCAAGATTATGAGAACGACCTCAACTTAATTATCAAAAAATACAACGAATTGGGCTATCGCGATGCTCGAATCGTAAGCGACAGCGTCGCTGCCTACAACGACAAACTTGTCGACGTGTTCATCACCGTGGAAGAAGGACAGCAATACTTCATTTCCGACATCACTTGGGCCGGAAACACCGTGTACCCCTCGTCCACACTTGATGCCATCCTCGGCATGAAGGCAGGCGATGTCTACGACCAAACGCTCTTGAACAAGCGCACGTTGGAAGACGACGACGCCGTGGCCAACTTGTATATGAACAACGGCTACCTGTTCTTCCAGCTCGTCCCAATCGAATCTAAAATCGAAGGCGATTCCATCGCGCTCGAAATGCGCATCTCCGAAGGTCCCCAAGCCACAATCAACAGCATTGTCATCAATGGAAACGACCGTTTGTACGAAAAAGTGATCCGCCGCGAATTGCACGTGCGCCCCGGAGAACTCTTCTCCAAGGACGATTTGATGCGCTCCGCCCGTGAAATTGCGCAAACAGGCCATTTCGATCCGGAAAGCATGGACATCCAACCGGAACCGAATCCCGACAACGGAACAGTCGACTTGATTTTCAACCTGACTTCCAAAAACAACGACCAAATCGAATTCTCGGCAGGTTGGGGACAAACCGGTGTTATCGGAAAAGTTGCGTTGAAATTCACCAACTTCTCCATTAAAAACCTATTTAACCCGGGATCATACAAAGGCATCATCCCGCAAGGAGAAGGACAAACGTTCACAATCAGCGCGCAAACAAACGCAAAATACTATCAAGCATATAGCGTATCATTCCTCGACCCATGGTTCGGAGGAAAACGGCCGAACTCGCTATCGGTTTCGGCATACTATTCGCGCCAAACGGGAGTCAACTCCAATTTCTACAACAGCTCCTATTACGACCCATACATGATGGGAGCTTACGGCTTCGGATGGGGGATATAACTCCGATTACTATCAATACAGCTACGAAAGTGCATACGACCCCAATAAGTTCATTCAAATGGCAGGCGTGGCCGTCGGATTCGGGAAACGCTTGAATTGGCCGGACAACTACTTCACGTTCCAAGCGCAATTGTCCTACAATTGGTACTATCTGAAAAATTGGGAATACTTGTCTTACATGAACAATGGCACATCCAATTCGTTCGTGTTGGGCCTTTCGCTTTCTCGAAACAGTATCGACAACCCGATATACACACGAAGCGGCAGCCAATTTTCGCTTGATTTGAGTATCACGCCTCCCGTTTCTTTGTTCAGAGACAAGAATTGGCAGGCACTGTACGAACAAAGCCAAAGAGGCTCGCAAGCTGCGAAAAAAAGAAATGTACAGTTGGATCGAATATTGGAAATTAAAATTCAAAGCGCGCACCTACACGCCGCTCACCGACCCGACCGGAAAATGGACCCTCGTGCTTATGACCCGCGCCGACATCGGATTGCTCGGAAGCTACAACAAATACTTGAAATCGCCGTTTGAAACATTCTTCGTCGGCGGAGACGGCATGTCGGGAAGCGTCGGATACGCACAAGAAACGATTGCCCTCCGCGGTTACGACAACGGAGCGTTCACGCCGTGGAAAAAGACGGTTACGCATACACGCGGTTCTGTCTTGAATTGCACTTCCCGTTCATGCTTCAACCAAGCACGACTATTTACGGACTTGCATTCCTCGAAGGCGGTAACGCATGGACCGACGTGAAAGACTTCTCTCCTTTCAACCTCAAGCGGTCGGCGGGAGCAGGCGTGCGCATCTATCTGCCAATGGTCGGCATGATGGGTATCGACTGGGCTTACGGTTTCGACACTGTGTTCGGTCAAAAAGGAGGCAGCCACTTCCACTTCATCCTCGGACAAGAGTTCTAACAAGATTTATTAACTATCTTGCAATAAACTTCTTCGACAGTTATGCGTCTTAACCATATACAACAAAAACAAAAACACTATGAAACGTCTATTCATTGCCGCCATCACAATGGCATTCTTCGCCATCGCAGGGCATGCGCAAAAAATTCGCGCTTGTCGACATGGAATACATACTAAAAAACATTCCGCAATACGAAATGGCAAACGAGCAACTCAACCAAGTGTCGCTTCGTTGGCAAAAAGAAGTGGAAACCATTTCGAAAGAAGCTGAGACGCTCTACAAAAACTACCAAAGCGACAAGGTTTTCTTGACCGACGAGCAAAAACAGAAAAAAGAAGAAGAAATCGTTGCCAAAGAAAAAAGAAGCAGCCGAGTTGCAAGCCAAATATTTTGGACCGCAGGGCGAATTGTATAAAAACGCCAATCGCTCATCGAGCCGATACAAGACGACATTTACGAGGCTATTAAGAAAGTGTCGGAAGAACGAGGCTACCAAGTAATTTTCGACAGAGCATCTTCGGCAGGCATCATTTTTGCTTCGCCCAGAATCGATGTCAGCAATGAAGTGCTTGAGAAATTAGGTTATTCAAAATAATTGCGTATATTTGCACGTTGATAATCAAAAAAAATAACAAATAAACAAAATAGAAATGATTAAAAAACTATTTATTGCAGCCTTGTTGGCTGCGCCTCTGTGCCTTTCCGCGCAAAATAAAATCGGAAGCGTCAATTCTCAAGAAATACTTCCGCTCATGCCGGAAGTAAAACAGGCTCAAACCACTTTGGAGGCTGTTTCAAAACAATACGATGAGGAATTCCAAAACTTGCAAAACGAATTCAACAAAAACTCCAAGAGTACCAAGCTTTGGCACAAGACACTCCGGAATCCATCAGACAACGTCGCGAACAAGACCTTCAAGAATTGGACACCAAAATCCGCAATTTCAAGAAGCTGCCGGACGCGACATGTCCAACCAACAACAACAATTGATGATTCCCATCCAAGAAAAAAAGTGATGAGCGCAATCAAATCTGTGGGCGATGAAAATGGATTTTCCTACATTTTCGACCTTGCATCTCCCTCTATTGTTTATACCGGCAAAGATGCAATCGACATTACCCCCGTTGGTAAAACAAAAATTAAACTTGAAAGATACTCCGGCAACTACTGCGCCGACTACTACGCCGGCAGCTACAAGCACGCCGACACCCGCAACAACGGGCAAATAAAACCAAAACGTTTTGACAAAAAACGCAGCGATATTCGACTGAACATCGCTGCGTTTTCGTTTTCTCCAACAATCCAAAACTTTAACGCACCGGAATTTTGTCGATGCGCCTTTGATGCCGGCCGCCTTCAAACGAAGTGGATAAAAATGTCTTCACGATTTCAAGAGCCTGCTCTGCCGTTATAAACCGCCCCGGCATAGAAAGCACATTTGCGTCGTTATGCTGACGCGACAACGCCGCTATTTCAGGCAACCAACACAAAGCGGCACGAATCCTCTTGATGCTTGTTGAGAGTCATGCTGATTCCCTCTCCGCTCCCACAAATGGCAATTCCGGGATAACATTCTCCCGATTCCACTGCCTCCGCACAAGGATGGGCGAAATCAGGATAATCGCAACTGTCGGTGGAATATGTTCCAAAATCCTTATAGGCAATTCCCTGTTGCTTCAAATAGCCTATCACAATAGTGCAAGGTGAGCGAAATGCAAAGAGTTTACTCAATTTGCATTTCGAACCGCAGCCTATATTATCCAAATATACCGCAAGGTGAGTGGAAAACAATCAAGCTCGCTTGAAATTGTTTTCCCGAACCGCAGCCGATATTATCCAAATATAACGCAAGGTGAGTGGAAAACAATCAAACTTGTTTGAAATTGTTTTTCTGAACCGCAGCCGATATTATCCAAATATAGCGCAAGGCGAGTGGAAAACAATCAAACTTGTTTGAAATTGTTTTCCCGAACCGCAGCCTATATTATCCAAATATAGTGCAAGGTGAGTGAAATGCAAAGAGCTTGCTCAATTTGCATTTCCGAGGCGCAGCCTATATTATCCAAATATAGTGCAAGGTGAGCGAAATGCAAAGAGCTTGCTCAATTTGCATTTCCGAACCGCAGCCTATATTATCTAAATATAGTGCAAGGTGAGCGAAATGCAAAGAGCTTGCTCAATTTGCATTTCCGAACCGCAGCCTATATTATCTAAATATACCGCAAGGTGAGTGGAAAACAATCAGACTTGTTTGAAATTGTTTTTCTGAACCGCAGCCGATATTATCTAAATATAGTGCCGAGCGAAATACAAAGAGCTTGCTTGATTTGAAAAATTTTGAAAAGATTGTCCATCCCTATTCACCCGCAGCAACCAACCTTTCGCAATAAAAAATCCGAAGAAAAAAAATTTCAGCCAAAAGCCATTAAGTTTGCACAAAGAATTGTACGGTCATGAAAATTTGCCTTCTCGCCATTGGGAAAACTCTCGACATATATGCCGAGAGCATCAACGATTACGCGAAACGAATCAATCGCTACATCCCCTTTTCTATTCGATGTCTTCCCGAGGCAAAAACACAAAAAACATGACACAAGAACTGCAAAAAAACGCAGAAGGCGTCATGTTTGCCAATGAGTTTGAGAAATCCGACTATGTTGTGCTGCTCGACGAAAAAGGCAAGGAATTATCCTCCAAAGAGTTTTCTGCATTTATGGCAAAAAAAATGCAGACAGTCCCGAAACGCATTGTGTTTGTTGTCGGAGGGCCTTATGGTTTTTCCGCCGACGTAGATGCGCGAGCCAATGAAATGCTGTCGCTTTCGCGCATGACGTTTCCCCACGACTTGATTCGCCTCGTTTTTGTCGAACAACTTTATCGCGCTTTCACCATCCTCCACAACGAACCCTATCATCACGAATAAGAATCAAGCCAAAGCCGGCACCAACCAGCAAGCCAACAAATATCCGCCGCCTACAAGCCAACCGAACAACAGCAATGCCAACACAAACGGTTTGGCGCCTGCTTTCTTGAATTTATCGATGCTCGTATCCGTCCCAAGCGCCGTCATTGCCATTGTAAGCAAAAACGTGTCGATATACTCTATTGCGCCATTCAAAGGAATGTCTTTCACGCTTTCCGCCCCTGTCAAATATTGAAGCAACGAATTCAAGCAAATCACGCCTATAAAACCGAAAGCAAACCATGGCACCATAATCTTGCTTTTTGCCATTCCCTTTCGCTTTTCCTCTCGTTCGCGACAGCACAAACCCCATTACCACAAGCACCGGAGCGAGCATCATCACACGAATCATTTTCGTAATGGTTGCCGTTCCCGCTATGCCGGCAGCATCCGTCGGATCCATTGCATTTCCGGCACCCGCCACATGCGCCACTTCGTGCAATGTGCTGCCGGTATAAACCGCCACTTGCATATTGTCGAGGCCGTCAAGCACACCCGTCCGATACATGACCGGATACAAAAAACATCGCAATCGTCCCGAATATCACAACCGTCGACACGGCAATCGCCGTCTTATGGCTTTCGCATTTCACTACCGGTTCGGCCCCAACACAGCAGCCGCGCCGCAAATGAACTGCCGGTAGCCGTCATCAATGCCGTGTCGGAATCCAATTTCAGCAATCGGCCAAGCCAAACGCCTAAAAATATCGTTCCGCAAACAATAATCAAGTCGACCACTACTGCCGACAATCCCACTTGCGCCACCTGCGACAACGTCAGGCGAAATCCATACAATACGATTCCCGCACGCAATAATTGCTTTGTACAGAATTTTATGCCCGGCACCCATGTCTCCGGCAATCGATTCCGCAAGCTGTTGGCATACAACATTCCTAAAATGATGCCCACAATCAGCGGACTGAACGACATTTTTTTCTTACAAACGGAATTTCCGCAATATAAAACGCCGCACACGAAAACAACGCTATCAACAAAATACCGTGCAAAGTATTTCCCCTTGTTCCTTTTTTCAAACATAACCTTATTTTTTTTGCAAAATTACAACGTATGTTTTCCACCGGCAACACTCTCCATCCCATATTCCGGAAGGCATGTTCGCTCCAATTCATCAACAATTTATATGCCAACCATTTACACAAACAATCACCCGACATAATGAATATTAAGATGCCACTTTATGAGCATCCGAAAAAAAAGTCATATCTTTGCACCTTGAAAAATACGATTAAATGTCTGACAATATAGAAAATCCGACGATTCTATTTGAAACAAGCTGGGAGGTTTGCAACAAAGTCGGCGGCATATACACCGTTCTATCCACAAAAAGCAAAAATATTGTGCAAACAATTGGGCAACAACATGATATTTGTCGGCCCTGACGTTTGGACAAAAGAAAACCCTTCCCCATTTTTCAAAGAATCAAAAACGCTGCTCAAAGAATGGCGCAATCAAGCGAATTTGCCCGATGGAATCAGCGTCCGCATAGGAAAATGGCTCATTCCGGGATCGCCTGTCGCGATACTTGTGAAATTCGACGCGCTATACGCTCGAAAGAATGAAATATATGCAGAAATGTGGGAACGCTACCAAGTCGATTCCTTGCATGCCTATGGCGACTACGACGAAGGCTGCGCATTTGCCGTCGCAGCGGCCATGGTGATCAGAAGCTGTGCAGCATTCATCGCTCGCCGCAACGACAAAATCGTGGCCCATTTCAACGAATGGACTACCGGAATGGGGTTGCTCTATTTGAAAACCTATGCGCCAAATATCGCCACCGTATTCACGACACACGCCACAAGCATCGGTCGAAGCATTTGCGGAAACAACAAACCGTTGTACAAATATTTCCACAATTACAACGGCGACCAAATGGCAGCCGAATTGAACATGCAATCGAAACACTCGCTCGAAAAAAAAGCAGCTGCCCACAACGCCGATTGCTTCACAACCGTAAGCAAAGTCACAGCCAACGAATGCGAACAATTGCTTGAAATACGCCCCTTCATAACACCTAACGGTTTCGAACTCGCATTCGTTCCGAAAAGAAAAGAATACGATTCCGTGCGCAAAAAGCACGCGACAAATTGCTCGACGTTGCTTCGGCATTGACAGGAAAATCATTTTCCAAAAACACGTTTCTCTTTGCAACTGCCGGACGAAATGAATATCGCAACAAGGGCATCGACATGTTTATCGATGCCGTCAACACTTTGCACAACGAGAATCCGGCCCGAGCTGCCATCGCGTTTATCCTTGTGCCTGCATGGAGCATGTCGCCAAGAGCCGATTTACAATCTCGCCTACAAAACGCAACAAAACAATCCGACGCGCTCCCGGAACCTGTCATCACACACACGCTCCACAACTATTCATCCGACACGATTTATAATCGAATTGAATATTTAGGTTTGCTCAACGGTTCGCAAACCAACATAAATGTCATCTACGTGCCTTGCTATTTGAACGGCAACGACGGCATATTCGACATGACATACTACGAGCTCCTCCCCGGCTTCGACGCTGCCGTATTCCCCCCTACTATGAGCCGTGGGGATATACGCCCCAAGAAGGACTTGCCTTCGGCGTCCCGACTATTACAACCGATTTGTCGGGTTTCGGCCAATGGCTTTTATCCGAATTTGAAAACGATTTCAAAGTTTGCGGGGCAAAAGTCGTACACCGCACCGATTCCAATTACGAGACTGCCGTGTCCGATATCGTTTCCTGCATCAAGGAATTGATGTCTGCCAAACCGACGCAAATCAAAGAATCACCGGCGCCGCTATCGAAACTTCGAAAAAATCCACATGGGAACAATTTATCGAATATTACCGCGCCGCCTACGACATTGCATTGAAAAACAAACAAAAACAATAACAACATTCCGGATCTTCCGGATATAACTAAATAGACACATTATGAATCTTAAAGTAAGCAACACGAACGCTCCCGTATGGAGAGACATTACTGTTTATGCAGAATTGCCTGCCAAACTGAAATGTTTGGACGAACTTGCTCATAACGTTTGGTGGTCATGGAATAGCGATGCTAAAAAATTATTCCACGACATCGACCCTGATACATGGAGGGACACCGGGGAAAATCCGGTCCTATTATTGCAAAAATTGAGTTTTGAAAAATACCAATCGCTTGCAAAAGACGAACTTTTTTTGGCACGCCTGAATGAAGTCTACAAAGAGTTTAAAAACTACATGAAAAAGCCGTTGCGCAAGGACGTTCCTTCCATCTCCTATTTCAGCATGGAATATGGGCTTTGCAGCGCGCTTAAAATCTATTCCGGAGGCCTTGGCGTCCTTGCCGGCGACTACATCAAAGAAGCATCCGACTCATGTATCAACATGACAGCCGTCGGTTTCTTGTACCGGTATGGCTATTTCAATCAAACGCTTTCAATGGACGGCCAACAAATTGCCGAATACGTAGCGCAAAATTTCAACCAAATACCGGTAGAACCCGTGCTCAATCCGGACGGAACGCCGATGGTGCTTGCCGTGCCCTACCCGGGTCGCGACATCTATTGCAACATTTGGCGTGTCAATGTCGGACGCGTAAAATTATATTTGCTCGACACCGACACCAACCTCAATTCCGAATTCGACCGGCCCATCACCCACAAACTTTACGGCGGGGATTGGGAAAACCGCATCAAGCAAGAATATTTGTTGGGCATCGGCGGCATTATCATGTTGCGCGCCCTTGGCATCAACACCGAACTTTATCATTGCAACGAAGGCCACGCGGCTCTGCTCAACTTGCAACGCCTCGTTGAATACGTTCAAAACGACCATTTGGATTTCAACACAGCGCTCGAAGTTGTCCGCGCGACAGGGTTATATACAGTACACACCCCCGTTCCCGCCGGACACGACTACTTCGAAGAAAGCTTGTTTGGGAAATATATGGGCGAGTTCCCTGCCAAATTGGGCATCTCATGGTCTGATTTGATGAATATGGGTCGTGAAAACCCCGATACCAACGAACGCTTCTCCATGAGCGTATTCGCCTTGAACACTTGCCAAGAGGCTAACGGCGTAAGCTGGCTGCACGGCGAAGTATCGAAACACATGTTCCAAGGCGTATGGAAAGGCTATGCCCCCGAAGAATCCCATGTGTCGTACGTAACAAACGGCGTGCACATGCCGACATGGGCCGCCTCCGAATGGAAAGCGTTCTATGCCAAAACATTCGGCCCGAACTACATGGAAGCGCAGTCCGATGAAATGACATGGGCTCCGATCCTGAAAGCAAAGGAAGAAGAAATATGGAAAATCCGCGTTGCATTGAAAAACAAATTCATCAATTATGTCAAACGCGAATTCAAAGAGACATGGCTGAAAAACCAACGCGACCCATCGAGAATCGTCTCAATCATCGACAAGATCAATCCTAACGCGCTAATTATCGGATTCGCCCGCCGGTTTGCAACTTACAAGCGCGCACACCTGCTTTTTAACGACCTCGACCGCTTGGCAAAAATCGTCAACAACGAACAATTCCCCGTGCAGTTCGTGTTCGCAGGAAAGCCCATCCGGCCGACGGCGCAGGGCAAGGTCTCATCAAACGAATCATTGAAATCTCGCGCATGCCGCAATTCCTCGGCAAAGTCATTTTCCTTGAAAACTACGACATGACGCTTGCCAAACGCCTCGTTTCCGGCGTAGACATTTGGTTGAACACCCCGACGCGACCGCTCGAAGCGTCCGGCACATCCGGAGAAAAAGCGGAAATGAACGGGTGCTCAATTTCTCCGTGCTCGACGGCTGGTGGCTGGAAGGTTACCGCGAAGGTGCAGGATGGGCATTGACCGACAAACGCACCTTCACCGATCAAAGCCAACAAGATCAATTGGATGCTGCGACAATCTACTCAATGCTCGAAAACGAAATCATTCCGCTTTATTTTGCAAAAAATTCAAAAGGCTATTCGCCGGAATGGATTCAATACATCAAAAATTCAATCGCGCATATTGCGCCCAATTTCACAATGAAGCGAATGATCGACGATTATATCGGACGTTTCTATTTGAAAGAAAGCAAATATGCCAAAGACTTGAAAAAGAACGATTTTGCAAAAGCGAAAGAAATCGTTGCATGGAAAGAATTTGTTGCTTCGCGCTGGGACGGCATCAAGGTGCTCGAATCAAGTACAATCGATCCAAGCGCCAATTCTTTCGGGGACAAGTTTAAAGTTACCGCAAAAATCGACACCAACGGATTGGCCGACAGCATTGGCGTAGAAATGGTCGTCTACTCGGTGGAAGAAGGACAGCAAAAATATCTCGACCGTCATGAGCTTAAAGAAACGAGCAGAGATGGCGATGTCGTTTCTTACGAACTGACGCACAAAATCGACGTGTCCGGAATGTTCCACTATGGCTTCCGCATTTACCCGAAAAATCAGGCACTTGCGCATCGCCAAAGTTTCGCATACTTAAAGTGGTTCTAAAACACTAATTTTCAACAACCGATCATGGCATCCCCGTTGTGTGGATGCCATGATTGTTTTTTGAATGGAAATATTGCATGCTATTAGAAACAAGCAAAATGAATAAGTTTGTTTTATCATGCACAGAGTTTTGACTATATTGCACACCCAAAATATCCACATGAATACGATTTTATCAATAATCATTCCAGTCTACAATGATGAAAAGCATATAAGCAGATGCATCGATTCCTGTTTGAAACAAGACTTGCAATCCAACGAGTATGAAATTATCATTGTCAATGATGGTTCTGATGACAGAACATTTGAGATTGCGCAAAATTATGCGTCATCCCATTGCAATATAAAAATTGTCTCCACTATTAATCAAGGTGTTTGCATGGCACGCAACACCGGTATGAAAGAAGCTGCCGGCGAATTCCTTTGGTTTATTGATTCCGACGACTATATCAAACCAAATTGCCTGCATCATTTGATCGAAACTGCCAAAACAAATGATTTAGATTTGATGTGGTTCAAATGGGAACGAATTGACGAAAATGGAAATCCTCTTCCCCTTATAAAGGTGAACGCCTTTCAGAAAATACGACGGTCATGTCTGGTGACATGTTTTAAGGACCGTATTTGATGAATGTGGTTTTGTTGGGCTTTTTTATGAAAAAAAAGACTTTCTCATTAGCCGTAACCTATTCTTCACTCCCCCAAATTACACATACAGGAGACATGGAATTTATGGCACGCGTAACAATACAAGCAACAAAAAGTGAAATTTGTGAACGAAAGTCCTTATATATATGTTACACGAATTGGAAATCTTACAAATAGCTATAGCCCTAATAAATACCAAAGTCTCATAAAAACAATCGCTACTGTTGTTGAATTATCAAAAAAATATCCCGATCAGCCGTACTATAAAAACATCTCTGCCGCACTAATTATTAACTTAATTCGAACAATTTCAGATATTCAATATGGGCAAGAAAGAAAAATATTGCCGCAAACATTGAAAGATCTTGGTATCAAACGGTTGCATTATCGACACAATGGCATACGAAAATATATGGCAAATATCTACAATATCAGCCCCCGGCTTTGCATAGCAATATCAAGACTGCTAAAAAATAACGACACCACCCGCACGATTGGAAATATTCCGCATTTCAATAAAACATCGTACCTTTGCGCCATATTTCCACATGTATCATGAGCGATATTATTTTAGGAATCGAATCGTCGTGCGACGATACCTCAGCCGCCATCATCAAAGACGGCATTCTGCTATCCAACGTCATTGCAAGCCAAAGCGTGCATGAAGCTTATGGAGGCGTCGTGCCGGAACTGGCCTCTCGCGCCCACCAGCAAAACATCGTGCCGGTGGTCTCCGAAGCGATAAAGCGCGCAGGAATCAAAAAAGCGACATCAGCGCCATTGCCTTCACCGCAGGCCCGGGACTAATCGGCTCGCTATTGGTAGGCACATCGTTTGCAAAAGGCTTGTCGACCGCGCTCGGCATCCCGATGGTATGCGTGAACCATCTCCACGGACATGTGCTCTCCCATTTCATCAAAGAAGACGAATCGACTGTCGTGCCCGAATTTCCATACATGTGCTTGTTGGTATCCGGCGGAAATTCGCAAATTATCATCGTGGAAGACTTTGACAAAATGCAAATTATCGGGCAAACGAACGACGATGCAGCCGGAGAAGCATTCGACAAATGCGCCAAAGTCATGGGGCTGCCCTATCCCGGCGGACCTTATATCGACAAGCTCGCACAAGAAGGCGATGCAAATCGCTTTAAATTCAGCAAGCCGCATATAGCCGGTCTCGATTACAGTTTTAGCGGGCTGAAAACTTCCTTCCTATACACGTTGCGCGATGAGACAAAAAAGATCCCGATTTCATCGAAAAAAACAAAGCCGATCTTGCGGCTTCTTTGCAACAAACAATCATCGACATCCTATTCGACAAACTGGCAAAAGCCGTAAAGAGCATCCGGAAATACGGCAAATCGCCATCGGAGGAGGAGTTTCGGCCAATTCCGGCATAAGGAAAGCCACCGAGGACTTTTGCCGTCGCCGGCACTTGACGGCATTCATCCCCAAAAGAGCTTTCACCACCGACAATGCCGCCATGGTTGCCATGCCGGATATTTCAAATACCGCGCCAAAGAATTTTGTCCGCTCGACATCGCGCCGTTTGCACGGGTCGAGATTTAAAGTCATTCATCCGATGAAAGTATCAATCATAGCCATCGGCGACGAGCTGTTAATCGGGCAAGTCGTCGACACCAACTCCGGAACAATCGCCCGCGAGATCAATCCCGACGGTTGGGCCATTGAAAGCATACGCGTCGTAGCCGACGCTGCCGACCAAATCGAACATGCTGTCCGCCAAGCGCTGTCAGAAACGGATATTGTCCTCACTACCGGCGGACTCGGCCCCACCAAAGACGACATTACAAAAAGAAACGCTCCGAAAAATCTTTGGAGGCGAAATGATTCTAAACAAAGCCGTTGAAAAGAACGTATTGGAAGTGATGCGCAAGCGCGGACTGCAAATCAACGCGCTCACAGCAGCCCAAGCCTACGTGCCTTCGTCGTGCAAAGTGATTCAGAATAGAGTCGGGACGGCCCCGTTGATGTGGTTTGAAAAGGACGGAAAAGTCCTTGTCTCCATGCCCGGAGTCCCATTTGAAATGGAAGAAATGTTCCACACCGACATTTTTCCCCATGCTCAAACAGCGTTTCCCCGAAACCGAAAGCATCTGCCACCGCACTTTTGTCGTTGCAGGATATTCCGAATCCAAACTCGCCACAATCCTTGAAAAATTCGAGCAAGAAATGCCCGGCAACATCCACCTCGCATATCTTCCGAAGCCGGGAGTTGTACGGTTGCGCCTGACAGGACACGACATCGACAGCAGCCGACTTTCAGCGACAATGGATGCGCTCAGCGACAAATTAGACTCCATACTTGGCAAAAACTTGATTTGCAAAGGCGACAAAACACCCGCCGAAATACTCGGCTCCCTTTTAAAAGACAAATCATTGAGCGTCGCGACGGCCGAAAGTTGCACCGGAGGAAACATCGCGCACGAAATCACACGCAAATAGCCGGCAGCTCCTCTTACTATAAAGGCTCGGTAGTGGCATACGCAAACGAAACGAAAATCAACATCCTCGGAGTCGATGCAGAAACATTAGAGAAAGAAGGAGCCGTCAGCGAGCCGGTGGTCCGCCAAATGGCAGAAGGCGTGGCAAAACGATTGTCGACCGATTGCGCCATCGCCACATCGGGCATCGCAGGCCCATCCGGAGGAACACCGGAAAAAGCCCGTTGGCACCGTATGGATTGCAGCCACATGTTCAGGAAAACGGTTGCCAAACTCTTCAAATTCGCAGGCAACCGCAATCGCGTCATCAATCACGCCACCACGATGGCCGAACTCATGTTAATCGAAATGATAAAATATTGACAATTAGCGACAACCAAACGAACAGAAAAAGAAATACATCAAAAAAAAAAAAAAATTTGTTTTATATCCGAAAATCACTTACTTTGCACTCTGATTTGAGGATAAATACTTGAAAATTAATAAAATTAGTTATAGCCATGTCAAAAGTTTGTCAAATCACAGGCAGAAAAGCGGCCGTAGGCAACAACGTTTCTCACTCGAAGAGAAGAACAAAACGCAAATTTAAGGCAAATCTGTTCAACAGAAGATTTTTTTGGGCAGAACAACAATTGTGGATTCAACTTACTGTTTCCGCAGCAGGCCTCCGCACAATTAATAAAATCGGTCTAAACGCAGCCATTAAGCAAGCAGCCGAGAAAGGGTATTTAACTAGCATTAAAACAGCAGAATAATATGGCAAAGAAAGCAAAAAGGGCAACAGAGTGCAAGTTATTCTCGAATGCACCGAACACAAAGACAGCGGCATGCCGGGAACTTCTCGGTATATCACGACGAAGAATCGCAAGAATACAACCGAACGTTTGGAATTGAAAAAATACAATCAATTCTGAAACGCGTAACTGTTCACAAAGAAATTAAATAATAAACAACTATGGCAAAGAAAACCGTCGCAACACTTCAAACAGGCGAAGGGCGCACTTACAGCAAAGTCATCAGAACTGTAAAATCTCCGAAAACAGGCGCTTATGTATTCAAAGAAGAGATGGTGCCGAACGACGCTGTAAAAGAAGCTCTCAATAAGTAAAGAACAAATTATATTTTTCCTATTGATAAAAGGCAGAAACTTTTTTCAACAATGTTTCTGCCTTTTTCCATTTTTGCATTTGCTCAAAAAGTGAGAGAAGTCCTTTTTTGTTCACCTGCCTTTCCGTAACTTTGCGCAGTTATTGTCAAACCAATGGAAAAACAAATTGAAATCGACGGAGTGAAAACTCAACTTTTGCGTTGAAGGGGCGGGAAATCCCGTTGTTTTAATGCATGGCTGGGGATGCGACCATACCACTTTGGCAAGCATCGAACATCGACTAACACCGCATTTCAAAGTATACAGCATCGACTTCCCCGGTTTTGGGAAAAGCCAAGAGCCACCATACGTGTGGGGCATTGAAGAATACACGCAAGTTGTCGAACATTTTTTTAAAATCCGAACAAATCGACAATCCGATTCTATTGGGACATTCCTTTGAGGCCGTGTCGGCATCTTGTTGGCGTCGCGCAACAAGGTAAAAAACTCATACTCGTCGATGCAGCCGGCATCAAGCCTCGCCGCTCTCTTGCCTATTACTTCAAAGTCTACACTTATAAAATCATAAAACACGCCTTGCCCGTCCTTTGCGGCAAAAAGAATGGAGAAAAGCTTTTTAAACAAATACCGCAAGCGCGTTGGTTCAAGCGATTACAGCAATGCCTCTGCCGGAATGAGGAGAATCCTAAGCAAAGTCGTTAATGAAGACTTGAAATTCGCGCTTCCGAAAATCAAATGCCCCACCCTGCTTGTATGGGGAAGCAAAGACACGGCCACTCCGATTTCCGATGCTCGCAAGATGGAAAAATTGATTCCGGATGCCGGATTAGTCGAATTTCCAAATGCAGGACATTACAGTTTTTAGACAATCCTTTCCAATTCGGGGCAGTGCTCGATAATTTTCTGGAACCGGAAAGAACCAAGCAACAATAAATATTGACCATGACAACTTTCGCATTGATTCTCACTACATTATTAGCGATAGCTGCTGTCGCCAACTTGTGGTACGCATACAAAAGCGACTTGCAAATGTTGCAACAAAACTCTTATCGCAACGACCGGTATTTTCGTTGGTGGAAAGCATCCAACAACTACTATTCCGTCAATCGCATCATTGATTTGATTGTCTTGTTGCTAATGTTGTCCCAATTCTCAAAATTATACGTTGTCATTCCAATTGCCATTATCGCTTTGGCAACAAAGGTGATTTTGGCGGCAAAGAAAAAAATACAAAAAGCCGCTCGTCTTCACCCGTCGCGTTTGGCGGCTTTTGACCACCATGCTTGTTCTCTCCGCGATTGTCATGGCAACGGCATGCATCCCCAATGCAGAAGATTTGTCGACAGCCATTTATGCAGTTGCCATCGCGGCAACAACGCTGTCGGTGCTTTCATGGGGCATCCTTGCCATTTGCAACAAAGCAATGATGCCCGTAGAATCCGCAATCAACAAAATGTACTGCGACGATGCGCGCAGAATCCTGTCGGAAATGCAAGGATTAAAAAATTATCGGCATCACCGGCAGCTATGGGAAAACAAGCACGAAACACTACCTCTACCGCATCCTTAGCGAACGCTACAACGTGCTGATGACCCCGGCAGTTTCAACACGCCAATGGGCGTGGTGCGCACCGTGCGCGAGCAAATGAAACCCTACCACGAAGTATTCATTGTCGAAATGGGCGCCAAGCAAATTGGCGATATCAAAGAAATATGCGACCTCGTCCACCCCGAAATAGGAATCATCACGGCTGTGGGCGAACAGCATCTCGAATCATTCAAATCCATTGAAAACGTGCAACGCACCAAATTCGAACTGGCCGACGCGTTGCCGGCCGACGGGTTTGTCGTGCTCAACGACGATTTCGAATACATAGCCAACCGGCCCGTCGAAAACACTGCCGCCTACCGTTATGCCATAAAAAGAAGTCGGCAATGCCAATTTCACGGCTCGCGACATTGAATACAGCGAAACCGGCACGCATTTCACAATCGAAGGCGAAGGGAAAACGCTCCAAATGGCAACTCGGTTGGTTGGAGAATGCAACATATCCAATCTCATGGCTGCAATCATCACAGCCATGAAATTAGGAATCAGCGAAGACCATATAAAATATGCCGTAGGAAAAATCGAACAAGTGGAACACCGCCTAAGCATTCGCAAAACCCCTGCGGGAATAACAGTCATCGACGATGCTTTCAATTCGAATCCCGACGGGTCGCGAATGGCGCTCGACGTGTTGTCGCGAATGAAAAAAGGGAAACGCATCGTCGTAACGCCCGGCATGATCGAATTGGGCGAAAAACAAGAAATGCTCAACAAGCAATTCGGAGAACGCATCGCCTCGTCGTGCGACATCGCCATCATTGTCGGGCAATACAATAGGGATGCAATCCTTGAAGGCATCCGCGAAAATGGCCAATTCGACGAAAACAAATTGATTGTTGTCGACACGTTCGCCGAAGCCCAATCCCGACTTGCCACCCTCCTGCAATCCGGCGATATCGTTTTATACGAAAACGATTTGCCCGACACATTTAAATAAGGCTAACAACAAAAATCGAACTTAAAAATATATCGCAAATGAGAACAAATGTAGCCGTCTTCTTCGGAGGACGTTCCGTGGAACACGAAATATCCGTCATATCCGCGTCACAAGCGATGCACGCCATAAATCGCGAAAAATACAATGTGATACCTGTATATATTTCCAAACAAGGCAAATGGTATACCGGAGAAAAGCTTTTCGACATTGCCAATTACCGCGACATGAACACGCTTGTCAAGAATTGCGAAGAAGTGTTTATGCGTCCTGAGTTCGGCGATTACAATCTCTATCGCGCAAAAACGAAACTTTTCGGTTCCAACATATATGCAGCCATCGACGTTGTCATTCCCGCGCTTCACGGCACGAACGGAGAAGACGGAATTTTCGAAGGCGTGCTCGAAACAATCGGGATTCCTTATGCCGGATGCAACACCGTTTCGTCGGCAAACGGCATGGACAAGATCACCATGAAGATGATTCTAAAAAGAATGCGGCATCCCCGTTGTCGACTACGTGTGGTTTACCGACAAGCAATGGTACAAGCAAAAAGATGCGCTAATCGAAAAAATCGAGAACCAAATCGGCTACCCCGTCATCGTGAAGCCGGCGAATCTCGGCTCCAGCGTCGGCATTAGCCGCGCCACCAATCGCGAATCGCTCATCGAAAGCATCGAAACGGCCGAAAAAATACTCCGCACGAATCATTGTGGAAGACATGGTAGAAAATTTGAAAGAAATCAACTGCTCCGTTCTCGGAGACTGCGACGACTATCAAACATCCACGCTCGAAGAACCGATCAAAACCGGCGAATTTCTCAGTTACGAAGATAAATACATGGGAGGCACCAAAAGCGCGAAAGGCATGCAAGCATCGCAAAAACGCATTCCGGCCGATTTGTCGAAAGAATTGACGGAACGCATTCAATTTCTCGCCGGCGAAACTTTCCGCGTGCTTTCTTGCCACGGCGTGAGCCGTGTTGATTTTATGGTCGACGACGACACGCAAAATGTATATGTGAACGAAATCAACACGATACCCGGCTCTTTGTCGTTTTACTTGTGGGAAGCAAACCGGCATCCCATTCGACCGGTTAATGGACAACTTAATCCAACTTGCCTTGAAGCGCAACGCGAACAAGGCATGAAAACGACCAATTTCGACCAAAACATTTTCAGCCTGTCGGGAGGCGTCAAAGGCGGCGTAAAAAATAATTATCCATAAAATTTCAATAGGAAAAGCGCACTCGTTGTCAGCGAGTTGCGCTTTTTTCATGCGGAACGAACAAATAGGCATTTAAATTGTTTTATAACAATAAGATATAAAACAAACTATCATGATGCGCAAACAAATCATCGGCCTATTCACAGCAATAGCATACCTATCATTCCTTGCACAACCGGCAAATGCATGCACAGGCATCACGCTTGCCGCACAAGATTCCACAATCGTC
>VOFD01002332.1_pt1 | contig 32155 bp, 49 predicted proteins | sample 5384101 | NCBI WGS metagenome assembly VOFD01 (sample SAMN12384723, study PRJNA508395) | human gut metagenome | isolation source: healthy gut C | host: Homo sapiens
GTGCAAACCCTTCCGGGACTTTACGGAGCGGGACAGTTTAACGGCACCTCCGGATACGAAGAGGCGGCTGTGCAGGGTTTGGCAGCCGGGGTCAACGCCGCCCTTAAGATTCTGGGAAAGCCTCCCATGGTGCTCACCCGGGACATGTGTTACATTGGCACCCTCATTGACGACTTGGTAACCAAAGGCACCCAACGAACCCTACCGGATCATGACCAGCCGCTCAGAATACCGGCTACTCCACCGCCAGGACAATGCAGACCAGCGGTTAACTCCTGTGGGCTTTCAGGTGGGCCTCATCTCCCAGACGCGGCTCCAGGAGGTAGAGGAGAAATACCGCCAGGTGCACCGGGAAATCCACCGGCTGGAATCAACCGGCGTGGCAGAATCCCCCGTGCTCCGGCAGCTTCTGGAGCAGGCGGGAACTGCCGCCGTCAAAGGCTCAGCCCGTCTGGCAGATTTGCTTCGCAGGCCCCAGCTACACTATGATGACATTGCACCTGTTGATCCGGACCGTCCGGCCCTCTCCCCTGCCGTCCGGGAGCAAGTGGAAATTCAGTTGAAATACGCCGGCTATCTGGCCCGGCAGAAGCGCCAGGTGGAGGAGTTTAAGCGGGAAGAGACCCGGCTTTTGCCCCCGGATCTGGATTACCACACCCTAAACGGTCTGCGGCTGGAGGCCCGGCAAAAAGCTCTCGGAAATTCGCCCGGTCTCCATCGGCCAGGCGGGGCGAATTTCCGGCGTCAGTCCGGCGGACATTGCCGTCTTACTGATCTATTTGGAACAACATCCACAAGAGTGAGGAGCGCTTATGGTACGTAAGCAAGACCAAATTTATGGCTGCCTTCTGGGCGCAGCCGCAGGGACGCCCTGGGCTTCTGTGTGGAGGATCTGACCTTGGCGGACATTCGGGAGAAATACGGCCGGGGGAATTCAGGGCTATGACACAGTCAACGGGTTTGCCACCATTTCCAGTCACACCCAGCTTTCCATGTTTACCGCCAACGGCCTGCTTTTTGGCGCCACCCGGGAGCTACCCGTGGCGTCATGGCGCCCTATGTGCAGTATCTGGAGGCAGCTTACCGGGATTGGAGCAAAACCCAACACTACGGCAGCTGGAAAAGCCGGGGAAAATGCTATTCCTGGCTATGCTCCTGGAGGGCTGTACAGCCGCCGCAATCGGAGCCTGCTGTCCGTATGCCCTGGGCGTCCCCACGCCGGAACCATAGACGAGCCGGTCAACCGCTCCCGGGGCCCCAACGGCCTGGCGGTGCGCCCATTGGGCTGTTTCTCAGCCCACAGGAAACGCCACCCTTTGAAATCAGCCTGCTGGGTGCAGAATCTGCCGCCTTGACCCATGGGAGATCCCTGGGTTTCTCCTGCGGCTTATCTCACAGACCACAGGCCGGATTGTCTACGGAAGCCGGAGGCTTCCGCTCCATATTGAAAAAAACCAGGACGGCCATGATCCGGCAGTTTGAAGGCCGGTTTTCTCAAGTTCACATCATAGAAAACAGTCTGGATTGGGCCCGAAGCTGCAGCTGACACGGCTGCAGCCCTGGGGAAACCCTCTCTCAGCAGAGACCTACGGACGCCTCCTCCATTTTAGCCTGCGCCTGCTATGTTTGCTTAAAATATCCCGGAGACTATGACCGGGGCATTGTGGCGGCAGTGAATCATTCGGACTGAGCTCCGCCCTAGGTGCAGTGACCGGCGCCCTTCTGGGGGCACAGGTGGGGACAGAAGGCATTCCGGGTTCTATCTGGAGCCATTGGAGCTGCGGGAACCCATGACAGAGCTGGCCAGCGACCTGTTTCAGGGCTGCCCCCATGTCCCGCAGCGCCAGATTATTTGACGATCAGTGGGAACAAAAATATATTCAATGTAGTTATTAAAACATGAGAAAGGATGTATTATTATGGCAGAAAAGAAAAACTAAAAAAGCCAGGCTGGATTGAAGAGTTCAAGGCCTTTGCCATCAAAGGCAACGCCTTGTCCATGGCAGTAGGCGTCATCATTGGCGGCGGTTTTCTACCATCACCAAATCCCTCACAGACGATGTGATTATGCCCATTGTCTCCATGTTCCTGGGCGGTGTAAATTTCTCTCAGTGGTACATCACCCCTACCCCAATGGTTTGGCCAAAAGCTGGACGAAGGGGGGAATCCTGTGGCAAATACACTTAATTATGGCAGCTTTCTCTCTGCGGTTATCAATTTTCTGATTTTTGGCCCTGGTGGTTTTTCTGGCTGGTTAAATTTTTGAACAAGCTGATGGAAATGGGACACAGAAAAAAGGAAGAAGCGCCTGCCCCTCCCCGGAGCCTTCTAACGAAGAAAAGCTCTGGCGGAGATCCAGGATCTTCTGAAGAACCAGTAATCAAAAACGCCTGTTGCAAAAGTGGTAAAAGCTCCACCACTTTTGCAACAGGCATTTTTTCACTCAAGGTTCTTCTTCCGGGCTTTAACAGACACCTCCACCTGCTCAAGGATTGCTTTAAGGCTTCATAGACCTCCTGGGAAACCCGCCCTACGTACTGGGATTCATACAGAGATATCTCATCCCGGATATTTAAAATCTCAAATGCTCCAACCCCTGTTCTTCCATTTCCAGCCAAATAGATTGGGTCGTAGTGATAGTCAGTGAGCTCGGTTTGATCTCCCTTTTTGTAAATTCCAGCTTTAAAACCAAACCTTGGCTGTCTTCAGACTCTTCTCTGGTGGACAAGAGGTTCCCCAAACTATAAGCCGTGAGCATGGTCTCACCTTGGGCCGTAGTCATTTCTAAGGGTCCCACCAAATGAGAATGGGTACCCAAAATCACATCCACCCCACCTTGCAGCATCAGATCCCGAATTTCCTCCTGGGTTTTGCTCACAGAGCTGTCGTACTCGCTGCCCCAATGGAGCAAAGCAATGACAACATCTGGCTTTTCTGATTGCACCTGGGGAGAGAATGTGACGAATTCCCTCTGTGTCTACGTCCTGATATGTGGTGTTGTAATCGGTATAAAGGAGGTTCACACAGCCTTCCGCACCCTCCGGCAGCCGCAGGTTTCCTACACCTTTGGTAAAGGCCACAAAGGCCACCCGAAAGCCCTTTACCTCTACCATGGTAAAAGCCTTTGGTCTGCCTGGCCTGCTCCTCTGTGGCAAAGGTTCCCACCGGCAGCAGCCCGGCACGCTCTACCGCCGCCAGAGTGGAGCTGAGACCGGCTACACCGTTGTAAACGCTTACGGTATTGGCCGTTTGGACCAAATCCACACCGGCCCCGGACAAGGCTGTGAGCAAGCTCTCCGGGGCGTTGTACGCCGCCGGATCATAGGGCGCGCCGCAGAAGTTTACTTCCAAATCTGCAACCGTCAGGTCCGCCCCGGACAGCAGTGGGGCCGCTCCCAGAATCATCCTGGAAAAGTCATATGATCCGTCTGCTCCCCGGGCGCTGTCCAAAAGGGCCTGGGTGACATTGACATCGCCCGCTGCGGCAATGGTCAGGGTATCTCCTTCCCTGCCACGGTGGTGGTGGGGGTTGTGGAAGCGGCAGATTCCCTTTCCCGATCCTGAACATACCGAAAACAGGCAAAGATCAACGCCCCTGTAAGCAGCATTGTCCCACACGCAAGCCATGGAAACCGTCGCCGTCTTCGCGGCCGCCGGTGGGTGACAGGCGGCGTCCGGGGCGCAGACGCTTCCGGCTTGTCCAGCATATCGGTAATTTCTTTTAAAAAATCCTCATCATGGGGATCTGACATGACGTTACCTCCGCATTGTGAAGTTAAGCCCAGTGGGCAAAGCTTATTTTACTATATTCTCCCCTGCATACACAAGGGAATCTCAGAGAAAAAAAAGAAATCTGCGCAGAAACAGGCGGCGATTTCTATGGTACAATTTTCTCTACTATCTTCCGAAACCATGTCCCCAGGGGAATTCTTTTTTATAATGTGTCTATGCTAAAACTGTAGGTTTGTCAATGATGAGTTACAGACTTTGGGAAAGAAAAGAGGACAGCTTTGGGGGGTCTTCCAGTTGAGAGGCCGCATGGGGGAAGTTGTTATACTGCCGCTGTCTGACAGCCAACTGTTTTTGAAAATCCTCAAAGGAATAGAAGGTGTGGCAGGCATAGAATTCTTCATTGTCCTTTCTATGACTGCGCTCCACTTTCCCGTTGTGCCTGGGGGTGTAGGGCTGAATGAGCTTATGCCGGATGCCGAGCTCCTCCAGGGTGGTTTCAAAGAGCGTTTTCTTTTTGGTAGCCTTCGAGTTCAGGCGGTTCGTGAATTCTGACCCGTTATCTGTTTGGATACATTCTATGGCATATGGGAACTGTTTCACCACATACTTCAGGAACTGTGTGGAGGAATATGTGCTGTGCTCTTTGTATGCCTTGAGAATTCGGAAGCGGCTGTACTCGTCTATGAAGGTGTACTGATAGTACTTCTCCTCCGCCACTTCCCCGACCAGGCAACTCTGTGGAACAAATTTCACATCTATCTGGCATTTTTGACCGGGATATGTCATCTGTTCATAGGGTTTTGGGGTATATTTCGGGTTCGGAAGCTTGATGGGGTTTCCATGGATCCGGCGCAGGAGACGGTAAAGTCCGGAGATGGATCTGGTATAGCCGCGCTGGCGCAGCTTCACCCAGAAGACCACCAGACCGGCGTGAGGGTTCCTGCGGCGCATATCCTGGACGAGCTTGATCTCAGCCTCTGTATGCTGGTTTGGATGGCTGTGAGGCCGGTGAGAGCGGTCAGCAAGGGATTGTAGCGTACCGTCGTATTTCTTTCTCCAGCGGTAAATGTTTTGCCTGGAGGTCTTGTAACGGATGGCTGCCTTTGTGACGCCGTGTTTCAAAGAATACTCAATTACCGCTTGCTTAAAGCGCATGTCCTGTGTTATCTTATTCATGGCGAATAGGGTGGCACCTGCCTTTCGGTTTTGATTCGACAACTCAACCTTAACACAGGCCATCCCTATTTGCCACCTTTTTTTCTCTCAATCCGGAAAAAGCGCCGCAGGCATCGTAGTAGTGCTGTGGGAATGTGCGGAAACCGCACTGCGGTTTTCCTCATTTCCACAGCCCTCCTCCGGTGTCACACATCATTGTAAATCTACATTTTATAATGTGTCTATGCTAAAACCCGCTTGTATTTTTCGCCGTTCTGTGGTATAATTTAGAGTGAGAATTTGTGCTAAATCCGTTAAAATTACCGGTTTTCCGGTCTGCGCGCCACTTTTAGAGAGAGGAGCTGTGTGAATGTATTCATCGGCCTATGTCTGGGCAAAAATGTTTGAATCACATGGAAAACCGCCTGACACCCGCTGTGGTCTCAACTTGGTTTGACGACGCCGAGGTGGTGGAGCTGAACGAGCAGCAGCTGATCCTGTATACTCCCTCGCCCTTCCGCAAGGAAATCATCCAACGCCGCTGCACCGAGTATATCAAGGACGCCATGAAAGAAATTTTCAACACAGAAATCACCCTGGTGGTCTTTGGTCCTGAGGAGCTGGCGGAATATAAGGCCAGGGGAAGGCCAATACCGTCATGGATTTCAATCCCAATTCACCTTCGAAAATTTCGTGGTTGGCTCCTCCAACCGGTTTGCCCGCAGCGCCGCCATCGCCGTGGCCAACAATCCCGGCCAGGTTTACAATCCTCTTTTTATTTATGGACCTGCGGGGAATTGGAAAGACCCATCTGCTCTATGCCATTGCCAATGAGCTTCGCCGCCAGCACCCAGACTTTAAAATCGTTTACATCAAGGGCGACCAATTTACCAATGAGCTAATCGCCGCCCTGCAAAGCGGAAAAACGTGGAATTCCGTAGCAAATACCGGGAAGCAGACCTGTTCCTGATTGACGACATCCAATTCATCGCCGGAAAAGACAGCACCCAGGAGGAATTTTTCCATACCTTCAACAAGCTCTACGAGGAGCATAAGCAAATCGTCATGACCTCCGACCGGAAGCCCAGCGATATGCTGACCCTGGAGGATCGGCTGAAAACCCGTTTTGAATGGGGTCTTCTGGCTGATATTCAACCTCCGGATTATGAAACCCGTATGGCCATTCTCAAAAACAAGGCCATCTCTCTGGGTCTGGATTTGGGAGACGACGTCTGCAATTACATCGCCAACAACATCACCAATAACGTCCGGCAAATTGAAGGCACCGTAAAAAAATCCTGGCTTACCGGGATTTGAACGACATGCCTCTAGATCTGCCCAATGTTTCCCGGGCCATCAACGATATGTTCAAGGTGGAGGGAAACGCCGTTCCCACCCCGGCCCTCATCATCAGCCAGGTTAGCCGGTTCTATTCCATTGACGAATCCATCCTGCGCGGCACCCTCAAAAATAAAGGCACGGCAGAGGCACGGCAGGTTGCCATGTATCTGATCCGCCAGTTGACCAACCTCTCCTCCCGGAAATCGGACGGGAATTTGGAAGAGATCACTCCACCGTCATTCACTCCATCCGCAAGGTGGAAATGAGCCTGAAGGACCCCTCTTCCCCCTGCAATCCGCTGTCCGGGATATCACATCCAACATCAACTCCTCTCTTTGAGCCCCATGCGGGCATTTTTCTGCCCCTAATTTTTTTTTTCCACATATCCACGTAGAAAAGCAAAAAATCTTCCTGTGGATAAATCTGCCGAAACAGGTTGGATTGTCACCCTGTGGACAAGCACCTAATTTTCCACACCGGCCTGTGGATTGGCAAGCCCCGTTCTGCGGGGGCTTACGCTGGTTTTCCACATAAAATTCCCCCTACTGCTGCTACTGCTACATTTTAACCTCTCTGTTTATAAAAACGGGAGAATTTCTCAACGAAGGAGAACTGCATATGAGGTTTACCTGTGAAAAAAAGTACCTTGGTTTCCGCCATCTCTGTGGCGAGCCGTAATGGTAGCGCAAAAAAGCACACTTCCGGCCATTGAAGGTATCTATTGCCGGGCCAGTCTGGACCTCCAGTTGACAGGCTACAATCTGAAACTGCCATCACGGTTTCTGCACAGGCAGATATTCAGGAGCAGGGCGCTTGCATACTCCCTGCCAGACTATTGTTCGATATCATCCGCCGTCTGCCGGAGGGCCCAGTTTCTGTCCGGGTAGACGATCATTACAAAGGTCAACATCCGGGCCGGCTTCTCTAATTTCAACATTTCTGCTTCAATGCAGAGGATTATCCGGAGCTTCCCGATGTAGAAAGCCGCAATGGCGTCTCCATACTAGAGCGCTCTGCGGGAGATGATTTCCGGCACTATTTTCGCTGTTTCCGAAAATCAAAGCCGCCCCATCCACACAGGGATGTCTGTTTGAGGTGGACGAAACCACCATTTCTGTGGTGGCCGTGGACGGCTACCGGCTGGCCCGCCGGACCTATCATCTCAAAGAACCCACGGGAAGGACTATGCAGTTTGTGGTACCTGCCGCTGCTTTAAAGGAAGTGGGAAAAAATTCTGGGTGAGGAGGATACGGTTACCTTCACCCTGGGTCCCAAGCACATTCTGTTTGAAATGGGAAATGCGACCCTCATTTGCCGGCTTTTAGAAGGGGATTTCCTGGACTGGCGGCGGGTGGTCCCCAGATTGTCCCGTGAAGCTCACAGCCAATGTGGATGATTTGGCCGTTACCATCGACCGGGTGGGACTCATTGTGACGGAAAAACTAAAAAAGCCCGGTGCGCTGTCTATTTGGGGACAATGTGGCCACCTTCCGCACCACCACAGCCATTGGCGCGGCGGAGGACCAATGCGCCATTGCCGGAAACGGAGAGGAGCTGGAAATTGGGTTCAACTGCCGCTATCTGGCGGACGCCTTGCGGGCCATACCCAGCCAAAGAGGTCTGCCTGGAGCTCAAGAATGGCCTCAGTCCCATTGTTTTTACGCCGGTGCGGGAAGAGGATGACTTTGCATACATGGTCCTGCCGGTACGCCTGCGCGCCAACTGAGGAGGAAAACGCTTTGAAAGTAATTGTCAAACGGAAAGAACCCCAGTCAAACAGGTTCCCATTTCCACAGGAATTCATTCGTCTGGAGGCCCTGTTGAAGCTGGCCGATGCCGTGCCCTCAGGGGTATGGCAAAGAACCTCATCCAGGACGGACAGGTCCTGGTAAATGGAGGTCTGCACCATGCGGGGAAAAAAGCTAAGGCGGGGATACCGCCTCCTGCCTGGGCGCCACCTATGCGGTAACAGTCCATGAACTTGACCGGCTGGCACCCTGGAAATTTCCGGAACTATGAGAGACTGGAAAGCAGTTTTTCTCCCGGCGTCAATTTGATTGTGGGAGATAACGCCCAGGAAAAACCAATCTTCTGGAAGCGGTCTTCTATTTGTCAACAGGCCGGTCCTTCCGAACCCGGCAGGAAATGGAGCTCATTCGGTTTGGAAGCGAATTTGCAGACCTGGAGGGGATGTGACCGGGCAAGCCCGGCAGCAGAGCCTGCGGGCTCTTCTCTTCGCCAGCCGGAAGCCCCGGCAGCTGTTTCTGAATGGTGTTAAAAAAGGTCCACGGGGAGCGGCATTCTCACCACAGTACTCTTCTGCCCTGAGGATCTTCTGGTTCTGAAGGCCGGGGCAGCTGCCCGCCGCCGCTTTTTGGACCAGGCTCTGTGCCAACTGCGGCCCAGATATGAGGCCGCCCTCACAGAGATACAACCGGATTTTGGAGCAAAAAGCAAAATTCTGCGGGACCGGTTTGAAAAAATCCATCTCTTTTTGCAAGTGCTGCCGGAATATTCCACCGCTTGTGCCAGGTCGGGGCCATTCTGATTTCTTACCGGGCCAGGTTTTTAAAGAGCCTGGAAGAAGAGGCCCTCGGTTTTCACCGGGAGTTTCCGGGGGAAAAGAGACCCGAAATCCCCTACCGCACAGTCTCCACTGTGGAAGACCCCTTTCGCCCCCTGCAGGCCCTGGAACAGGCTCTTTTTTCCCACCTGGATTCCCACCATGGGGCGGAATTGAGTCAGCACAGTGCCTCACCGGGCCTCACAAGGACGATTTTGACGCGTCCCTGGATGGTCTCAGTCTGAAAAGTACGGATCCCAGGGGGCAGACCCCACTGCTGCCATCAGCCTAAAAAGCTGGCCCAGCGGGAGCTGGCCCGGCGGGACACTGGTGAGCCGGTTCTCCTCTTGGATGACGTGTTGTCGAGCTGGACCCGGGAAGGCAGGACTTTGTTCTGAACCAGATCCGGTCCGGCAGGTTTTCATCACCTGCTGCGAAAAAGCGACCGTCTTACCAAATTGGGCCGGGTCACTGCAGATTCAAGCTTGGAAATTTGATTTTTATAAACTTACCAAAGGAGGTTCGCTCATGTCCGACGAGCTGAACAATACAAGAGTCGAAACGGAATATGACGCTGCCAAAATCCAGGTGCTGGAAGGGGCTGGAAGCCGTCCGGAAGCGGCCCGGCATGTATATCGGCTCCACGTCCACCTCCGGCCTCCACCATCTGGTGTATGAGATCGTGGACAACGCCATCGACGAGGCACTGGCCGGCTACTGCAAGCATATTTCCGTCACCATCAATCCAGGAGAGTCCATCACCGTCACCGACGACGGACGGGGCATTCCGTGGATATTCAACCGCAGACTGGCCGCCCGGCCCTGGAGGTAGTCTTTACCGTCCTCCACGCCGGCGGCAAATTCGGCGGCGGCGGCTATAAGGTGTCCGGCGGCCTCCACGGCGTGGGCGCGTCGGTGGTCAATGCTCTGTCTGTTTGGTTGACAGTGCGGGTTCACAAAAACGGTCAAATCTATGAAATGAAGTTCTCCAGGGGAATATCACCCAGGAGATGCGCATTGTGGGCAGCACCGACCACACCGGCACAGAGGTCACCTTCCAGCCGGACCCAGAGATTTTTGATACGGTCATTTATGATTATGAGACCCTCCACACCCGGATGCGAGAGGAGGCATTTTTTGAATGCCGGCCTGTCCATCACCATCCGGGACGCCAGAGAAGAAGGCGGACCTCAGGATACCATGTGCTATGAGGGGGGCATCCGGGAGTTTGCCATGTGGTGCAACCGGAATAAAACCCCCTTACACGGCGACGTCGTCTACATGAGCGGAATCAAGGGAGACGCCTCGGCAGAGGTGGCCATTCAATACAATGACGGCTTTTCCGAGTTTATCCTGTCCTTTTTGCCAATGACGTGCATACGCCGGAGGGTGGTATGCATGAAACCGGCTTCAAGGCGGCGCTCACCCGGGCCATCAATGCATATGGCATCAAAACCGGGGCCATCAAGGGAGATGACCGGGTCCAGGGAGAGGACTGCCGGGAGGGCATCACCGCCATCATCTCCGTAAAGCTCACAGACGCTCAGTTTGAGGGACAGACCAAGGCAAAGCTGGGAAATGCCTATATCCGGACCTTGGTGGATTCCGTTGTAACGGATCAGCTCACCACCTATTTTTTTGAGGAGCATCCCAAACGGCCCGGGCCATTCTGGACAAGGCCATGACCGCCAACCGGGCCAGAGCTGCAGCACAAAAGGCCAGGGATTCCATCCGTCGGAAAACCGCCCTGGGGGGGCGCCGCCATGCCGGATAAGCTGCGGGACTGCAACGAGTCTGACCCATCCCTTACGGAAATCTATATCGTGGAGGGCGACTCGCAGGGGCTCCGCCACCAGGGTCGGGATTCCCGATTCCAGGCTATTTTGCCCCTTTGGGGTAAAATGCTGAACGTGGAAAAGGCCAGGAGGACAAGGTCATTGGAAATGATAAGCTACAGCCGGTGATTACAGCTTTGGGGGCTGGAATTGGAGTGGAGTTTGACCTGACCAAGCTTCGGTATCACAAGGTGGTAATCATGGCCGATGCCGATGTGGACGGGTCTCACATCCGGACTTTGCTGCTCACCTTCTTCTTCCGTTTTATGCGGCCCCTCATTGAGCATGGCTATGTCTACGCCGCCATGCCGCCTCTGTATAAGCTGGTTCGGGGCAAGACTACCCGGTATGCCTTTTCCGATGAGGAGCGGGACCGGATCTCTTCGGAAATGCGGAAGGACAATCCCAATGCCAAGGTGGATATCAGCCGGAACAAGGGCCTGGGTGAAATGGACCCCCACGAATTGTGGGGAGACCACCATGGATCCGGAAAAGCGGACCCTGAAGCGGATTGAGCTGCAGGACGCCGTCCGGGCCGATGAGATTTTTACTTTGCTGATGGGTGAAAAGGTGGAGCCCCGAAAGGAATACATTGAACAGAATGCCCGGCATGTGGCAAATCTGGACTACTAAGGAGGTTGCAGCTTGGCACAGCATAAAAAGGATTACAAACCGGAAGACATTATGTTTCCAAATCAGGCCATCATTACCTCCGAACTGGTAGGAGAGATGAAGCAAAGCTACATGGAGTATGCCATGTCCGTCATTGTCGGCCGGGCCCTTCCGGATGTGAGAGACGGCTTGAAACCGGTACATCGCCGGATTCTGTACGCCATGTATGAGGATAACCTGACCTCAGACCGGCCCTTCCGAAAGTCCGCCACTTGCGTGGGCGATGTATTGGGCCGGTATCATCCCCATGGTGACCAATCGGTCTATGACGCTCTGGTGCGCTTGGCCCAGGACTTTTCCATGCGGTATATGCTGGTGGACGGTCACGGCAATTTCGGCTCTGTGGACGGCGATCCGCCTGCTGCATACCGGTATACGGAGGCCCGGCTCTCCAGGATCTCCAATGAGATGCTCGGGACATTGAAAAGGACACGGTTAACTGGGACCCCAACTTTGATGAGACCAGAAAGGAACCCCGTGTTCTGCCCAGCCGCTTTCCCAATCTGCTGGTCAATGGCTCATCCGGCATTGCCGTCGGTATGGCCACCAACATTCCGCCCCACAATCTGACAGAGGTCATCAATGCCTGCATTTGCATTTTGGATGATCCGGAGTGTACCCTTGGGGGATTTGATGGAGCACATCACAGGGCCGGACTTTCCCACCAAGGCCATTATTTTGGGCCGGGCCGGGATCCGGTCTGCCTATGCCACAGGCAGGGACGCCTGACCCTTCGGGCCCGTACCCATTTTGAGGAATTTGGCCAGAACCGGACCCGGATCATTGTGACGGAGATCCCCTATCAGGTCAACAAGCGAATGCTCATCAAGAATATGGCCGACCAGGTAAAATGAAAAGCGGCTGGACGGGATTTCTGACATCCGGATGAATCGGACCGCACCGGTATGCGGATTGTGGTGGAGCTGAAGCGGGATGCCAATGCCCAGGTGGTGCTGAACCGCCTCTTTGCCCAGACTCAGCTGCAGACCACCTTTGCCATCAATATGCTGGCCCTGGTGAAGGACCAGTCTCAGCCAAAGATCCTCTCTCTGCGGGAAATTCTGGATGAATACTTAAACTTCCAGGAGGAAATTATCCTGCGCCGTACCCGGTACGACCTGAGAAAGGCTCAGGAACGGGCCCACCTTCTGGAGGGTCTTATCATTGCCCAGGAAAACATTGACGAGGTCATTCGCATCATCCGTACCTCCTACGACAATGCCAAGGAAAATCTGATGAGCCGGTTTGGCCTTTCCGAGGTCCAGGCTCAGGCCATTTTGGACATGCAGCTGAAGCGGCTCCAGGGACTGGAGCGGGACAAACTCCTGGCAGAGTACAAGGAAATCCAGGGAGAAAATCGCCTATTATCAGCGAATTTTTAGAAGATATCCATCTGGTCAAGAGCATTTTGAAGGAAGAGCTCACAGCCATCCGGGATAAGTTTGGAGACAGCCGGAAGACGGAGATCCAAGACGTGGAAGAGGAAATCGATGTAGAGGACCTCATTGAAGAAGAGGACTGCTGCTACACCCTCTCCAGTCAGGGGCTACATCAAGCGGATGCCCGTGGACACCTACCGGAGCCAGCGCCGGGGTGGCCGGGGAATCAACGGCCAGAATTTGAAGGAAGAGGACTATGTGAAGAGCATTTTGTGGCCTCTACCCATGATTATGTGCTGTTCTTCACGGATACCGGACGGGTTCACAAGAAGAAGGGATACCTCATTCCCGAAGCCTCCCGTACAGCCCGAGGTACGGCCATTGTAAATGTATACTTCCTCTGGAGCCGGGAGAAAAGGTGACGGCCATGCTCCTGACCCAGGAGTTCAGCGAAAATGAATATCTCATGATGGTGACGAAAAATGGCACGGTGAAGCGTCTGGCACTCCAGGCAGTAAATACCAACAGGAAGGCCGGCATCCGGGCTTTGACTCTGGATGAGGGAGATCATTTGATCTCTGTCATGAAGACCAGTGGAAATGACCGGATCATTTTAGCAACGGCTCGGGAATGGGCCATTTGCTTCAGCGAGACGACGACGTACGATCCATGGGACGGGATGCCGCAGGCGTCAAAGGCATTACCCCTGGCGCCGGGTGACTATGTTGTGGGGCGGAAAAGGCGGAGGAAGATAAGAGCCTTCTTACCGTCACCGCAAATGGCTACGGAAAGCGAACCGACATCGTAGAGTATCTCCGCCTGTCAGAGGATGGAACCCGTTATCCCCACAATCTGGGCGGAAAAAGGCTTGAAGAATTACAACATCACAGCCAAGACCGGACCTGTAGTGGCCTGCCGTGTGGTGGGAGACGGTGAGGATGTGATACTCATTGAGTCTGGCGGTGTGATCATTCGAATGCCTGCTTCGGATATCAATGTATATAAGCGGGACACACAGGGTGTGATTCTCATGCGCGTGGAGGAGACAGCCAGGTCATCGGTGTGGAAAAAGTGGACAACCAGGAGGAGACTCCATGACAGAACGGGAAAAAATGTTATCCGGGCTACTGTACGACCCAAGTGACCCGGAGCTAAGCCGCCAGCGAGATGTGGCGCGGAATATGGCAGCAGCCTTTAACCGGACCACAGAAGAGGAGAAATTAAAACGGCAGGAGATTTTGAAGGCGCTTTTGGGCTCGATGGGTGAGTGGACAGAGTTGTACCCCAGCGTACAGTTCGACTATGGCTGCAACACCTACTTGGGAAGCCGGTGTTATGTGAATTTCAATGCTACATTTCTGGACTGTGCCGAAATCCGATTGGGGGACGATGTGTTTGTGGGTCCCAATGTATCCTTCCTCACCCCATCCATCCCCTGCTGGCCCGGGAACGGATCCTGCGGTTTACATCAGAGGGACGTCCCTATACCAAAAGAGGCCTGCAAGCCTATTTCGGTAGGGAGACCGGGTCTGGATCGGTGGAAACGCCGTCATTCTCCCCGGTGTAACCATTGGATCCGATACCGTCATTGGCGCGGGCAGCGTGGTGACGAGAGACATCCCTGCCGGAGTGCTCGCCGTGGGAAATCCCTGCCGGGTTCTGCAGGGAAATCTCAGAGAGGATAAAATGAAATAAGAAAACCGGGGTTATCTCAAAACAAACTTTGAGGTAACCCCGGTTTTTGGGTGCCATAGCTTTTTTACCGTACGTACTCAATGATTACCCGGCGGTTGGGTTCTGTGCCGGTGGAGTAGGTGGTGATGTTGTCCATTTCCTGTAAGGCAGCGTGGATTACATGGCGCTCGTATGCGTTCATAGGTTCCAGCGTCGTCCGGCGGCGCTGCTTCAGAACCTGTTGCGCCTTCTTCCGGGCATAACGGCGAAGAGATTCCTCCCGCTTCACCCGGTAGTCCTCTGCGTCCACACTGATGCGCACCCGCCCCTCGCAATTGCGGTTGACGGCGTAGTTGGTCAGATGTTGAATGGCGTCCAGGGTTTCCCCCCGGCGGCCAATGAGCATACCCAGGTCCTTTCAATGAGTTCCACCTGGTAAATTTCGCTTTCCTCATTTTCCAGGCATGGGGGACAGCGGTGGAACCCATACGCTCCAAAAGACCCTTCAAGAAGGATTCAATTCTCTCCTCTATGCTGCCAGGGGCGGCGGGAGTAAATACCTTTTCAGGCTTGGGTTCCTGTTTTTTTCTGCCTTTGGCTGCCGGGGCGCCCGTTCCGGACGGGGAGCGCGGGGAGCCGGCGCTTTCCGCCTTGGGCTCCGCTGGCGTTTCCGGAGCAGGCTTCGGTGTGGGGAGCTTGGGTGCAGCGGGTTTGGTCCTTCCTGGACGGGTTCCGGAGGAGCCGGTTTCTTGGGCTTGCTGCGGGAAGCGGCAGATAAAGCCGTTGTAGGAGCAGAGTCCGGCATTTCATAGGTGACCTCCACCTTACAAGGACGGGCGCCAAAGCCAAACACACCATTTTTGCCCGTTCCAGCAGCTGAACGGAGACCTGTTCGATTTCCAAGCCCAGTTCCTTTAAGGCAGCCTGGACTGCGGAGTCAAAGTCCTTACCTGTAGCAATGAATTTTTTTCCATAAGATTACTCCTCAGTGTCGTGCGACACACTGCGATAATGGTCGGCTCGATAGGCGCGGCCTTTTGCGTAGGGACGGTCCGGGTCGCCGGACAGGGGCAGGTCTTCCCCTGTTTCCTCTGCGTTTGCCCGTTTCATGGCAGCTTGCTGCTGTTCCTTTTGAAATTGCTGCTGCTTTTGCAGCTTCTTCTTACTGGTGTTTTCCATGATGCCGTCGGGATTTTCGGCACGGCGCAGAGCGCGAAGGCGCTCCCGTTCCGCTTCCTCGGCAGCCTTTTTGCGCGGCCAATCTCCGCTTGACCTCGTCCTCTGCGTCATAGATCTTCCGGTACCGGGCGGTTAAAATGACGTCCTGGGCGATGCCAAAGAGACCCTGAACCAGCCAGTACAGGGACAGGGCAGCCGGGTAAGAATAGCCGATGAAGAGAGACATCAGGGGCATTACGATCATCATGGATTTATTTGTGGCATTGTTTGCCTTTGCAGCGCTTTCGTCCCGGTTTCCGTTCTGATCTGTGGTGACAGAGGCGTTCATCTTCTGACTGATCCACATAGACAGAATGTTAGACCCGGCAGACAACACCGGCAGGAGGAACAGACCAATGGAAGCCCAGTTGGTAGCCTCCCATTTCCAGAACTGCCAGCTGGGAATTTGGCCCAGGTTGACACCTAAAAACTGGAAATTCAGACTGGGCAGAGTGGTGTTGGCCAGCTCGGGAATGGCTTCCTGGATTTGTGCCGCAAACTCGGTGAGATGGGGCGCAGCGGACAGCTGGTCATAGTAGCTGTTGGAGAGAAACGCAGAGGAAGGGCTTCTTTGATGATCTCGACAATTTTTGCAGCCTGGTCAGCGCTCAAGTGGAGCATATACACCAGAGGCTGCCGGATGACAGTATAAAGCGGGAAGAGCAACAGCAGCGGCAGCAGACTCCAGAGGCAGCCGCCCATCATGCTGACGCCTTCATCCTTATAAAGCTGTTGGATTTCTGCCTGAGCCTTTTTGGGGATCATTTTCGTATTTCTTTTGAATGGCCTGGGTCAGGGGGGCAAAGCGGCTCATTTTCATCATGCTCTTTTTGCTCTTGGCGCTGGCAGGCAGCAAAATCAGCTTCACAAGCAGAGCAAAACAGGATGAGGGCCATACCATGGTGGATGTGAACTGATAGAGAAAGTCCATCAGGTAACCAAAGGGCACCCGGATGAGATCAGCAATACTGAACGCTAGAATCATGTCATTCCTCCAAATTTAGGGAACGGGGTCGTAGATATCCCCCTTGTTAAAGGGGTTGCACCGGAGCAAACGCCACAGGGCCAACAGTCCGCCCCCGCAGAGCGCCATACTTGGAAATGGCCTCCACCGCATACTGGGAGCAGGTGGGGATGAACCGGCACCGGGGGGGAAATGCAGGGGAAACATGTTTTTGATACATGCGAATCAGCGCCAGAAGAAGCTGCTTCATGATGTTGCCTCAGTCAGGAGATCCAGCTTGTCCGCCAGGGCGAGGTAAGCCTTGGTGAGCTGGGAGAAGGATGCATACACTGCCTGACTCCTGGCCACCACCACAAGGTCATATCCCGGTTGAAACTGCGCCTCATGAAGCCGGTAAATTTCCCGCAGACGGCGGCGCACCCGGTTTCGTGTCACAGCTTTCCCCAGCTTTTTCCCGACGGTAATGCCCACCCGGTTTTCCTTCAGGTGGTTGGGCCTGGGTAGAGAACCAGGTACCGGTTTGCTGCCTGATTCCCGTTGCGGTACAGACGGCGAAAGATGTGATTGAGCTTCAAGGGTTTCGAGAATTCCATGTTGGTGTCCTTCCAAAGTGGCAGGCAGGGGGGTTCCTGCCGAAAATCCCGGGCTTTACCAAGAGAAAGACCGGGTTTCGAGCAGATGAGGCATCCAGAGCTGGATGAAACAAAGGGGCGAATAGAAGATCCTTCCATTCACCCCGTATCAGCATCTTGGACGGCGTTATTCCGCATTCTCGGGCGCACAGGATCAGGCGGACAGGACCTTGCGGCCTTTGGCACGACGGCGAGAGAGGACCTTCCGGCCATTGGTGGTGGACATTCTCTGGCGGAAGCCATGCACTTTGGCTCTGTGACGCTTCTTGGGTTGATAGGTACGCAGCATTGGGATAACACCTCCTGTCAAGATTGATGCTCAACAGCCGTTTCCGACCGTAGCGAGTCAAAAAGAAAACAAGCCAATATTTCAGGCCATGCACAACACATTATAGCCGATTTCTGCCTACCGGTCAACACTTTTTTCTGATTTTTGTTTCTTTTTTATTTGCAAACGAAACAATTGTGGGAAGAAGAGTGGCAGGACGCTATATCTTGTGGAGGCCAGTTTCCATGGTGCAACCCCCATACCCGTGGCCGGGCGGCAATTTTTCGGCGATGGGAGAAATGTTACCGGCTATCATGGAGGGTTTCTCCCTTTTCAGCCAGGAAATCCAGGAAATTTTCCTCCGTGTAAACCGGGATGCCCAGGGCCAGCAGAGCTTCTGCCGCAAGGCCGTTTCCGGGAATTAAGGTGTGAGAAAAGCTGCCGTCGTAGATGGCGCCGCATCCGCAGGCAGGACTGCGGGATTTTAAAATGGCAGCCTTCACATCCAGAAGCCGGGCCAACCGGGCGATTTCCCCAGCGCCCTTTTCATAAGCATGTGTGACATCCCCGCCGGATTGGGTCACGACGCGGCCATTTCTGCGCTCAGCCGGGGGACGCGGCGTAGGTAGCCCCCCCAACTGCTCAGGACAGAGAGGAATCAGGGGTGTGATTCCGGGCCAATTCTAAAAAGAGGTAAACACAGATTGTCCCCACCGCTATATTTACACAGCGAGCCCATCAGACATGCGCTGACTAAAATTTTCATGGGGTAACCTCCAGCTCACCGGTCAAAAACCGAACGAGTTCCTCCGGTTCCCGGAACATACGGTACATGGAAAGGACTTCTTTTTCTAAAAACCCTCTTCCACGGCCCCTTCCAGAAGCTCCTCCAGAGCGTCAAAATAGCCCCGGATGTTGAGAACGGCAATGGGCTTTTTATGACGGCCCAGCTGCTTCAGGGTGAGAATTTCAAAAAACTCCTCCAGGGTGCCGATGCCACCAGGCGCCATGACAAAGCCATGGGAGAGATGCTCCATCATCTCCTTGCGCTGGCGCATGGTGTCGGTGAGGTGGAGCGTGGTGCAGCTGGGATACAGCACGCCCTCTTGGTTGAAGAAGCTGGGTGCGACTCCCAATATTTGGCCCCCTGCCTGGGCAGCGCCCCGGGCGCAGGCCCCCATCACGCCGGTATTTCCACCGCCAAAGACCAGGCCGAAGCCGGCTTTCGCCAGGCAGTGGCCCAGCTGATGGGCTCCCTGGAGAAAGTCTGTATGGATTTGCTGACTGGCGGCGCCGTATACGCAAATGTTCATATGGAATGCTCCTCTGCACCATGGTTCCGGAAACGATGTGGGCGCGTCCGGGGGCGCAAGCTGTTTTTCCAACCAGACGACCCCGTGCCAGGTCCCCAGCTTATATCCACAGTTGGGAAAGAAGGCCCGGCGTACAAAGCCAATGGCTTCGTGAAATCCAATGGAAGCCTCATTGTCGGTGGTGACCAGGGCATACAGCGTCCGGTACCCTTGACGGCGGAGGATGTCCTCCAGAGCCTGGTACAGGGCCTTCCCCACGCCCCTTCCCCTGGCCTCCGGGGCCAGATAGACAAACTTTCCGCACACCAGCGGTAGGCGGCCCGCTCCCATGGCGCGCCGGCGTAGGCATAGCCCAGAACACGGCCCTGCTCCTCCCAGACCAGCCAGGGAAATTGGGCAATGTGTTGGGTGAAACGAAGGAAGAATTCTTCCGGTGTGGGGACCTGATATTCGAAGCTGACGGCGGTGCGCTCCACAAAGGGACGGTAAATTTCCCGCATTTCTGGCAAGTCTGCCGCCGTGGCAGGCCGGATGGACATAGGATCGCCTCCTAATAGAAACGAATGGAATGGGGCTATTATACCGGCGTGTTCCAAAGCCTGTCAATCGAAAATTTGCCATTTAGTTGGTCCTTTTTCGCAAAAAAAAAGCGCCCCCTCTACACCCGGGTAGAAAGGCGCCCCGAAAGAACCAAACTGTCATTTGTGATGGGTATTGCGAATTCGCCGAACATGGAGGAAACCTCATGGTGTTTCCGCTGGGCGGACACATGGGTCCGCCCCTACGGCAAATGTCAAGCATGGGAGGAAATGGTCTGACGCAGTTTGTCCTTTAAATGCCATTTTTGGGCGAAAATAGGAAAAATTTAACGAGAACACCGAAAAATCTATTCATGTACAGTGTTGCGGTATCATCGTAGGGGGGCGGACCCATGTGTCCGCCCGTAGTGGGCATTACAAGATTTCTGAAATGAGAAGGCATCTCCTGCGGCCTTGAGCGCGACCCTGATTGTGTTCTCTCAAAGGGCAATCTTACCACAATGCAAAACATCATGTTTTTGTGGTTGCAGCGTAGTAGAGGCCGATGTCCACAATCGCCCACCCGGCCCCTTACGGGGATAAGTTGTGTCGTGATTGGATGGTTTCATCCTGCTGGTCTAACTGAGTTTCTGTCCCCTCGCGGGGATAAGTTGTGTCCCAGGAGTATATGGATGCCGGCACCGCCGCCGCTGTTTCCGTCCCCTCGCGGGGATAAGTTGTGTCGGTTGGTGGCAAGTGCACAGCACCAGCTGGTTCTGTTTCCGTCCCCTCGCGGGGATGAGTTGTGTCAAATGACTGCCGAGGATCTGATCAGCACTTATGAGTTTCCGTCCCCTCGCGGGGATAAGTTGTGTCTCAAGGGCTGCGGCTTCTCCGATCTGCGCCACAAGTTTCCGTCCCCTCGCGGGGATAAGTTGTGTCTGTTGAGAGGAGAGAGGCTGTATGCCATTGAATGTTTCCGTCCCTCGCGGGGATAAGTTGTGTCGCGTGGTCAATCTGTGGTCAAAAGAAGGCTAGAGTTTCCGTCCCCTCGCGGGGATGAGTTGTGTCTGGGGGGGGCTGCTACTGCAGCCCCAGAGATGTTTCCGTCCCCTCGCGGGGATAAGTTGTGTCCGCAAAACTGCCCAACTGGAGCCTGTGGGATTCAGGCCGGGTTCTGACAGAATCACTATATCACACTCCACTGCAGCCGGCAAGTGGCAGCTGGAAATAAAAATTCCCCTGATTTTCTTGCGCGAACCTTTGCAAACAGCCATGCAGGTAGCAGCCATGGAGACGAGGTTCGCGCAGAGTGCCGGTTCCCACTAGGAAAGGTACTAAGAGGAGGCAGAGGGTCTCCATTTGGTTGGAATACAATTGGCGGCGCTCTGAAAAAAGTAGACCTGTGGCCCCGTTGTTTTTTGTAGTTCGGTGTTTACAAAGACCCGCACATATGATAAAAATACAGGAAAAATATGCATTTCCAAACCACACATCAAACAAGTAAAGGAGCGGTTGTCATGAGCTTTTCCCTGCGTCCCTTCACTCCCCGGACTTCACCCAGGAGAAATTTCAAAATGCCCCCAATGCGGTCCTGGTCCCCTGCCCCAAGGACGGCGTAGCGCCGGAGCATTACCATGCCATGAGCATCTTCCCGGAGTATTTTTAAGGTGGAAGGTCAGTGGATCATGGCCAAGGAGAGCAGGATGGACTGTGTGCCGGTCTATGAAAACGGCGTGATTTACGTCCGGGAGTTCCGGATTCTGAAGGCCGGCGACCTGGTCTTCACAGGCCGGACGGAAAACTGCGAGGATGGCATTTACGTTTACCCCGACGGCTTCCAGGAGAGCGCCGCCCAGCAGGATGTGTTCGCCTTCCGGCAGAACCGGTCCCGGGAGACGGCATTCTCCAAGGATTACGATGAAATATATGATCTCCTGCGCCACGACCGGGACCATGGCAAAATCGTCTGGGTTATGGGGCCTGCGTTTGCCTTTGACTACGATGCCCGGAACGCCTTTGAGAAGCTGGTGAACAACGGCTATGTCCACGCCATGCTGGCTGGCAATGCCTTGGCCACCCATGACCTGGAGGGCGCTTACCTACATACTGCCCTGGGCCAGAACATTTACACCACCCAGAACCAGCCCAACGGCCACTACAACCATCTGGACCTGCTGAACCGGGTCCGGTATCATGGTTCCATCGCGAAGTTCATTGAAGAAGAGAAAATCGACAATGGCATCATCTACAGCCTGGAGAAGAACCACATCCCCTATGTTCTGGGCGGCTCCATCCGGGACGACGGTCCCCTGCCCCTGTGTTTGCCGACGTATATAAGGCTCAGGACGCCATGCGCAACCAGGTGCGGGATGCAACCACCGTCATCTGCATGGCCACCATGCTTCATACCATTGCCACTGGTAATATGACCCCCTCCTTCCGGGTTATGCCCGACGGCACCGTGCGGCAGGTGTATTTCTACTGCGTAGACATCGCCGAATTTGTGGTCAACAAGCTGGCCGATCGGGGCAGCCTGTCTGCCAAGGGCATCGTGACCAACGTGCAGGACTTTGTGGTCAATCTGAGCAAGGGCCTGGGTCTGTAAGAGAAGACCGGAACATGCAGCCGGGAGATGGGCTTAGGCCCATTTCCTGGCGCATTTGGTGGAGCATCTGCCAGTAGGAGCGCTGATCTTTCCCCATGTCCATCCCCGGCAACCAGCGTTTGTTCCTACGAAAAGAAAACCTGGCATGACCTCCGCCACTGTTTTTACTTTTGAAATTTGAGTGCCTCAAATATGGGGCGGGGAGATTACATGGAGACGAAACAGGGGAAAAAAGAGAGTCCACGCACCGGTGGTTGGATCTCAGCTTTGAAATTTTTACCGCTGGTTGTGTTTGCGGCACTGGTCATTGTATTTAAACTGGAGCTGCTCCTGGCTGCGCCAATTGCCCACATTGTGGCGATTTTGGTGTACATTTTTATCTATCGCGGGAATTTCGACGGCGCCTTTGAGCAGGGCTTAAAATCGGCGCGGAGCATCATTGGCGTATTTTTTCATCCTGATGTTTGCCTATGCAGTGGCGGAGAGCTTCATTGCCACTGGTGTAGGCGCATCTCTCATCAACCTGGCGCTGAAGCTGGGTGTTACAGGCCGGACGGTGGCAGTCATCTCTCTGGTGGTAACCAGTCTGCTTTCGGTGGCTACCGGGACCTCCTGGGGAACCTTTGCGGCCTGCGCCCCGATTTTCTGTGGCTCAGCGAGCTGGTGGGCGGTGACCCTATGTTAACGGTCTGCGCCATTGCCGGTGGTTCCTGCTTTGGGGATAACATTGGCATGATTTCCGACGTGACGGTGCTCAGCTGCGGGATGCAGGATGTCCGGATTATCGACCGGGTGAAGCATCAAAGCGTCTGGTCCTGTGGCTGCCTTGTCCTTGCAGCGGTGGTGATTTTTTCTGTGCAGCCTCCATCTGCCCAATGTCCAGGGGGACGTGGCTGAGGCCATTTCAAAATCCCTGGGGAGGCATACGCAGCGCTGGCAGAAAGAGCGGCCCGTGGCGTTGGAGCTGCTGTCGCAAATTGAACACGGCGTACCATATTACATGATCATTCCCATGATTCTGGTGATTGTGCTCTCCTTCATGGGGCTGAATACCCCTGATTTGTTTGGGCTCCGGTATGATTTCCGCCATGCTCCTGGGATTGATCGCCGGGACGACCACCTTCCCGGAGTGGCTGAACAATCAGGTCCTGGCTGGCTTCCAGGATGCAGGCGGCTCTGTGGTGATTATGATGCTGTGGGTGTCTGTCTTTGGCGGGATTATGAATAGCATGAATACCTTTGACCCCCCTGGCCAAATTCTTTGTCAAGATTTCCAAAATGTCCAGCAGCTCATGGGATGGTGTGGTATACTGTGTCTGGTGGGTAACGCCGCCCTGGCAGATGAGGCGGCGCAGGTGGTGACCATCTCCCCCATTATTCGGGATGTGGTGGAGAAAAATGTGGAGTGCGAAGATGAAAAGGCAGCGTATGCCTTGCAGGGTGCGGCTGGCTACCCTCACGTCTTCCATGGGTATTTACGGTTCCGAGCTGATTCAGGAACAGCTGGCACTGTTTCCCGGTGTTCTTTGCGAAAATCGCTTCGTCTGTATACCCTCTGCACGAATTTACGGCTATGGATATCATATCCAAGAACTACATGAGCTTTATCGTAATTGGCTCTATCATCATTTGACCGCCACCCGCCGTCCCACTGAATGGGTGGACAAGGCGGCCAATCCCTCAAAGTGCTTGTCCGCGCTCTTTCTGATTTTGAGGTATTCAGTTTTTCAAAATTGAATAATCAAAATAAATTTTTTGATTGAAAAAATTTTATTTGTTATCATCTTCAATGCCATATTTTTTTTCTTTTGCCGAATCACATAATTACTGATTTTTTCATCATATAGTGGATACTGGTAATCCAACTGGCATGGCGAAACCTCCCGGAACAATGCCATTTACGGGCGTGACTGTCAACGGCGGCGCATGAAATGCGCCGTTCATCTTGACCGTTGACTGGCTCGGCAAATTATCAGTAACCATTTTTTCATAACCAATACCTCCATATAATCTGATTTATTATTCTCTTACTTCCGTCCCTCGCTGTGGCTTTGGATTTTTCAGCAAGTCCGACTTCTGTGCAATCTTTTTCAGCCACTTCTTTTCTTCCAGAACGGCAACGGAAAGCAAAATGGAGGGAACGCATGAGAGATAACCCCTATAAAGACTTGCCGCCACTGGAGCGCAGGCCGGACGGTTCCCTTTACCGCATGACACCGGCGCAGGAAACAGGCGGCCAGCCTGATACGCCAGGAGTGCTGTTGCTGTGAGGACGGCAACTGCATTGTCCTTGACGATGGGGACACCTGCACCTGCCCGCAGACGGTTTCTTTCTCGGTCTGCTGTAAGTGGTTCCCGCGGGCGGTCTTGCCGCTGAACGGAACGCTGGAAGCGGAGATTTTCCAGATAAGGACTTGAAATGCTGTGCGGTCTGCGGCGGTGTGTTCGTCCCCAAATCAACCGGGCAAAAATACTGCCCCGACTGCGCCGTCAGAGTTCACAGGCGGCAGAAAACAAAGTGAACGGAAAAAGGAGGTCTACGGTGGACAGTTGCGGGCTGAATACGCCGGACTGGTGGAAATCCAGAAGCAGGGCTGTGGAAAACCCAACCGCATTTTCCCAAAATCCTATGAAGCGGTTCCAAACACTGACTTCAAGAAATCCCGTTCTGGTACGCCGGAGGACTGAAAACCGTACTTATGAAGTGCAAATACAAAGATTAAAATGATTTATTTATATCCATTCCATTCCTATCGTATCAGAGATAATTCCGGCGGGATTTTCCCTGTGGAAAACCCCGGATAGGAAAGGAATGGGGAAAGGAGCAGAATGGCACAACGCGCCATTTTGCGGTTTGAGAAGCACAAGGGCAACCCGGCAAGGCCGCTGGAAGCCCATCACGAAAGGCAGAAAGAACAATACGCCAGTAACCCCGACATTGACACAAGCCGGAGCAAATACAATTTCCATATCGTCAAGCCGGAGGGACGCTATTACCACTTCATTCAGAGCCGTATCGAGCAGGCCGGATGCCGGACAAGGAAAGACAGCACACGGTTTGTCGATACGCCGGGGAAAATATCGTGTCGGCGGTGGTACACATGGACGAGAAAACGCCCCACCTGCATTTGACCTTTGTTCCGCTGACAAAAGGACAACCGCCTGTGCGCGAAAAGGAGATTATCGGCAACCGGGCAAACCGGGACGAAGTGGCAGGAAAGCGAAACTGTTCAAACATGCAGAGCCATTGAAGCCGCCCTTGACGGCATTAACCCGCTGAACGCCGGAAAAGAAAAAAGAGGAAGCCCCTCCATGCTGAAAAAGTGGTTCCTGCAGATGGAGAACTTCTCCGGGCAGTTGAAAAAGTACAAGGTCACAATCAATGACCTGTTGGAAGAAAAAAAAAAAGCTGGAAGCAAGGGCAAAGGCCAGTGAAAAAGGCAAGATGAAAGACCGATGGAACGGGCAACGATGAAAACTATGGTGACAGCGTAAGCATTGAAACACAGCGGACAATCCTGCAACAGTACGCAAAGGAACAGGGGCTTCATGTAGTCGGTGAGTATGTGGACGATGGCTGGTCGGGGACGAACTTTGAACGCCCGGATTTTCAGCGCATGATGGACGATGTGGAAGCCGGAAAAGTAAACTGCATTGTCACGAAAGACCTTTCCCGTTTCGGGCGGGAACATGTGATGATGGACTACTATCTGGAATTTCTGTTCCCGGAAAAACGAAAACAAGCTGATAATCGACGAGGAAACCCGCTGGATAGTGGAGAAGATTTTTGACCTCGCCATTCATGGCAGAGGGGCGGCCAGTATCACAAGAATACTGATTGCGGAAAAGGTTCCCACGCCGGGATTTATCAACTTCCAGCGTGACGGGACTTTCGCAAACATCTATGCGGGTGCGCCGGAGGAAAAAAGCTACGCATGGACGATAGCGCAGGTCAAGAGCATTATGAAAGACGAAACCTATATCGGCCATACCATCCACTACCGGGAAACAAACATTTCCTTTAAGAACAAGCGGAGGATACGCAAGCCCCAAAGTGAATGGGTGCGGGTGGAGAACACGCAGGAGCCGATTATCAGCGAACAGGTTTTCCGGCAGGTACAGGAGCAGATAGCAAACCGCCGCAGAAAATGCAAGGACGGTACAACACAGATTTTTTCCGGATTGGTAAAATGTTCGGATTGCGGCTGGTCGTTGTCCTATGGGGAGAACAGGCAGAACAGCAAGCCTTACGGCCATTATCATTGTAGCAAGTACGGACAGGGCACACGCCAATGCTCCATGCATTATAAGGCGGGAGGCGGACATGAGTTTGAGAATTGCTCCTGGCCCGGCTCTATAACAAGCGGGCCAATAGGGAATACCGGGAACTGGCCACCACCCATTGCCCGGGAGGCCCTCCTGCTCAATCCCAACGAGAAGGGAGGCGCACAAGGCCAATCTGAGGCTGCCGAATGTCCCATGCCGGATTGAATGTGGCAAATCGCTGGCAGCTCATTGCATTTTACCAGGAATTTGTACGCCAACATCCGGATTCCCGGTCCAATTATCTGTGGCTTATGGATTTGCTCCTGGAGGACGGACGCACGGCAGAAGCTCGGGGATGCCCTGGAGGCCATGGGCCGCTTGGAGCGCACCTATCACTATGACCTCTATGACGGTTTGATTGCCAAGGAGGAGGGAAATCTGCCCCGGGCCTTGGACTGCTGGAAAAGTATGACGGACAAAGAGCCGGAGTCCTGGATGGCCTGGTTTTGCAGGGCGGATTCCCTGGCAAAGCTGGCCCGTTATGACGAAGCGACCGCATGCTATGAGAAGGCATTAGAGATGCAGCCAAAGCCCCGGTTCTGTGACATGCCGGAGGCCATGGCCCAGATTTCTGAAATTCAGGGCAATTATGCCAGGGCCATCGCCATGCGGGAGCGCTGCGTGACGATCTGCCAGGAAGAGTGGAACATCACCGAAGGGGAAGCCGTGGACCTGCACCGCCGGGAAATTCAGCGCCTGCGGGAGTGTATGGTCAGGGAACAATAAAAAGCAGGGTGCGCCGGAGAGATCCAGCGCACCCCTTTTGATAAAAAGGCGATTTATTCTTTTGCATTTTTTCTGTCGAACCATCAGAACCACGGCAGCAATGGCCGCCAAAACGCCTAATAATGCAAGCCAAGAGGAAGTCAGGCTGGGGCGGATGTGAACTGGCATATGGGATGCCTCCTTTTTTGAAGTGCCTTTATTTTACCACATCCGCATGGGAATCTCCATAAACAGAAGCTTACATTTTCCTTACATTTTTGACATGTCTTCCCCACAATCTGAAGCGTGTATCTGGGATTTCCCAATCTTATGGAGATGCTGGAGCAAGGCCTGGGCGGCGAGTCCGGTGAAGAGGCCGGTGAGCAGGCCGGATACCAAAAGGACTGGCAGATAAGACAGGAGCGCCGGAGTCCGGGTGATGGCAATCGCGACGGCAATCTGCCCCAGATTGTGAGCCACCGCACTGAAACAGCTGGCGACCCAGATTTGCGTTCCAGTCAGAATCCGCTTCAGGCCCAGGGCGGTCAGAAGGGCCAGAACCCCCCCAACGGCAGAATACAGCAGGCTCATCATTTGACCGGTGAACAGGGAGCCCAACAGAACCCGAACCAGGAGAATCCCCCGGCCTCCCAGGCGCCCAGGGAAAAGACAGCGTAGACGGTGACCACGTTGGCCAGCCCCAGCTTCACCCCGGGGACGGAAATCGGCATGGGAATCTGTGCCTCCACCCAGAAGATGGTGAGGGCGATGGCCGACAACAGGGCCATACGAGTCATGGTTTTGATTTTCATAGGCGTTTACTCATAGGATTTGAAGCAGAGATTCAAATCCACATCTCCTGTGATACCGGCAACCCGCCCCGTGCAGTGCTGGAAGATGGGCTCACGTCTGATTAGCTAGTTGGTGGGGTAGATCAGTAGCCGGTCTGAGAGGCTGAACGGCCACATTGGGACTGAGATACGGCCCAGACTCCTACGGGAGGCAGCAGTGGGGAATATTGGGCAATGGGCGAAAGCCTGACCCAGCAACGCCGCGTGATGGAAGAAGGCTTTCGGGTTGTAAACTTCTTTTATCAGGGACGAAGAAAGTGACGGTACCTGAAGAATAAGCACCGGCTAACTACGTGCCAGCAGCCGCGGTAATACGTAGGGAGCGAGCGTTGTCCGGAATTACTGGGTGTAAAGGGCGTGTAGGCGGGAGTGCAAGTCTGATGTGAAATCTATGGGCTTAACCCATAAACTGCATTTGAAACTGTAATTCTTGAGTGATGGAGAGGCAGGCGGAATTCCTAGTGTAGCGGTGAAATGCGTAGATATTAGGAAGAACACCGGTGGCGAAGGCGGCCTGCTGGACATTAACTGACGCTGAGGCGCGAAAGCGTGGGGAGCAAACAGGATTAGATACCCTGGTAGTCCACGCCGTAAACGATGAATACTAGGTGTGGGGGGACTGACCCCCTCCGTGCCGGAGTTAACACAATAAGTATTCCACCTGGGGAGTACGGCCGCAAGGTTGAAACTCAAAGGAATTGACGGGGGCCCGCACAAGCAGTGGATTATGTGGTTTAATTCGACGCAACGCGAAGAACCTTACCAGGATTTGACATCCAACTAACGAAGTAGAGATACATTAGGTGCCCTTCGGGGAAAGTTGAGACAGGTGGTGCATGGTTGTCGTCAGCTCGTGTCGTGAGATGTTGGGTTAAGTCCCGCAACGAGCGCAACCCTTATTGTTAGTTGCTACGCAAGAGCACTCTAACGAGACTGCCGTTGACAAAACGGAGGAAGGTGGGGACGACGTCAAATCATCATGCCCCTTATGTCCTGGGCTACACACGTAATACAATGGCGTTAAACAGAGGGAAGCAAAGCCGCGAGGCAGAGCAAATCCCCAAAAGGCGTCTCAGTTCGGATTGCAGGCTGCAACCCGCCTGCATGAAGTCGGAATTGCTAGTAATCGCGGATCAGCATGCCGCGGTGAATACGTTCCCGGGCCTTGTACACACCGCCCGTCACACCATGAGAGTCGGGAACACCCGAAGTCGGTAGTCTAACCCGCAAGGGGGCGCCGCCGAAGGTGGGCTCGATAATTGGGGTGAAGTCGTAACAAGGTAGCCGTATCGGAAGGTGCGGCTGGATCACCTCCTTTCTAAGGAGACTATGGCAGATGCAAAAAGAGTCTGTCGTAGGTTCTAAGGTCAGACAAGTGTGGAAGGTAAACACGTTATTCAATTTAGAGGGTACAGGAAGAAGGATGCTTGAAAAGGGAAAGCGAGCAGATGGAGCTTCAGCCAACAACATCAAAGCCCAACGAAGTGGGTTCAATTTTGGGAGGAGGAGCAACGAAGCGATACGGAGTTTTCGGCCGGAGGCGAAGCCTGAGGCCGGAAAGCGCAGTTTGCTCCGACGATATGGGGGTTTAGCTCAGCTGGTAGAGCGCCTGCTTTGCAAGCAGGAGGTCAGCGGTTCGATCCCGCTAATCTCCACCAAGTACCTGAAGAAGAAGTGAGCCAAGAAAATACGGGCCAATAGCTCAGCTGGCTAGAGCACACGACTGATAATCGTGAGGTCGGTGGTTCGAGTCCACTTTGGCCCACCACTTTACAAATTGAATCATTGGACAACCGAGAGATTGATTGAAATCCCAAAGGAATTTGAGATTTCACTGAGTCTCTTATGACTCAAACGTCGAGCCTGACCGATCAAAAGCCCAGCATAAGGGGGTTTTGATTGGAGAGGGGAAACGGCGAAGATGCACCTTGAAAACTGAACATTGTTGAATTTATGATGCAAATTATGAGAAGGCAACAGTAAGGAAAATTAGGGTAAAATACAATTTTAGCTTAAACTTCTTAATGAGCCTGCATAATTCTGAATTAGAGACCAATATTGGACTTTTCTAAGTTAGAGACCGATCAAATGGACCAGCAAGGAGCTTTGGATTTGGGAACAAATTTGAAGCCCAGCGAAGCGGGTTTGATTTTGAGAGGAGGGGCAACAGAGTGGGCGTAGTTTTCGCCAGAGGCCGCAGGCCGGGGGGGCGGAAACGGAGCAAACGGCGTTTGCCCCGACGAGGTCAAGCTGATAAGAGCGCAAGGGGAATGCCTTGGCATCAGGAGCCGATGAAGGACGCGACAAGCTGCGAAAAGCTACGGGGAGGAGCAAATGTCCCTTGATCCGCAGATATCCGAATGGGGAAACCCGCTGGAGCCATACTTATCAACGTTATTTGAATCAAAATAGGATAACGTGGGGAACCGCCTGAACTGAAACATCTAAGTAGCCCGAGGAAGAGAAATCAAACGAGATACCGCTAGTAGTGGCGAGCGAACGCGGAAGAGGCCAAAACCAGGGTAGCAATATTCCTGGGGTTGAGGACAGTCAAAAGGTTGATTTTGTTAGGAGAACGGCATGGGAAGGCCGGCCGAAGAGTGTGAGAGCCACGTAACCGAAAACGAAAGAGACTGGGACTGGATCCAGAGTACCGCGGGACACGTGAAACCCCGTGGGAAGCTGGGGGGACCACCCTCCAATCCTAAATACTCTCCTGTGACCGATAGTGGACCAGTACCGTGAGGGAAAGGTGAAAAGGACCCCGGGAGGGGAGTGAAATAGCACCTGAAACCTTGTGCTTACAAGCAGTCACAGCCCGTTAAGGGGTGGTGGCGTACTTTTTGTAGAACGGTCCGGCGAGTTATGGTAACTAGCGAGCTTAAGGTACTCAGTACCGGAGGCAGAGGAAACCGAGTGTGAATAGCGCGAAAGTCAGTTGCGATAGACCCGAAACCAGGTGACCTAGCCATGACCAGGCTGAAGTGGAGGTAAAGCTCCATGGAGGGCCGCACCCACGTTCGTTGCAATGACCGGGGATGAGGTGTGGCTAGCGGTGAAATTCCAAACGAACCTGGAGATAGCTGGTTCTCCCCGAAATAGTTTTAGGGCTAGCGTCAGTAATTAGATTCGCGGAGGTAAAGCACTGCATGGGCTAGGGGGCGATAAGCTTACTGAACCCTATCAAACTAAGAATGCCGGGTAAATGCTTTTCTGCAGTCAGACTGCGAGTAATAAAATCCGTAGTCAAAAGGGAAATAGCCCAGACCTACAGCTAAGGTCCCGAATATACGCTAAGTGGAAAACGATGTGAGATTGCGAAAACAACCAGGATGTTGGCTTAGAGGCAGCCACACGTTCAAAGAGTGCGTAATAGCTCACTGGTCGAGTGATTTTGCGCGGAAAATTTAACGGGGCTAAGCGTATAACCGAAGCTTGGGAATACTCGAAAGGGTATTGGTAGGGGAGCGTCGTATGCGGGGCGAAGTCAGAGCGGAAGCACTGGTGGACTGCATACGAGTGAGAATGCCGGAATAAGTAGCGAGAATTATGTGAGAATCATAATGGCCGAAAATCTAAGGTTTCTTGGGGAAGGTTCGTCCGCCCAAGGTTAGTCGGGAGCTAAGCCCAGGCCGAAAGGCGTAGTCGATGCACATACGGTTGAAATTCCGTAGCCACCGAAGTTGTTAAGCATCGTGACACATGGAGATAGCTGGACCTGGGCGTTGGTTGAGCCAGGCGAAAGGACGCCGAGTGAGGTGGATCCGGTGATGCTCTGTGGCGAGAAAAAGCGATGTGGATTGACGAGGCGCCCGTACCGCAAACCGACACAGGTAGGCGAGGAGAAAATCCACAGACGGGCGGGAGAACTCTTGTTAAGGAACTCGGCAAAATGACTCCGTAACTTAGGGATAAGGGGTGCTCACGAGAGTGGGTCGCAGTGAATAGGCCCAAGCGACTGTTTACCAAAAACACAGGTCTCTGCTAAGTCGAAAGACGACGTATAGGGGCTGACGCCTGCCCGGTGCCGGAAGGTTAAGAGGAGGACTTAGGGGGCGACCCCGAAGCACCGAATTGAAGCCCCGGTAAACGGCGGCCGTAACTATAACGGTCCTAAGGTAGCGAAATTCCTTGTCAGGTAAGTTCTGACCCGCACGAAAGGCGTAATGATTTGGGCACTGTCTCAACAGCCCGCCCGGCGAAATTGTAGTACCGGTGAAGATGCCGGTTACCCGCAACTAGACGGAAAGACCCCATGGAGCTTTACTGCAGCTTAATACTGGAAATCGGTAATCCATGTACAGGATAGGTGGGAGGCTGAGAAACACAGGCGTCAGCTTTTGGGGAGTCGCCCTTGGGATACCACCCTTGGTTTGCTGGATTTCTAACCTGCGGCCGTGA
>VOFD01002155.1_pt1 | contig 32083 bp, 28 predicted proteins | sample 5384101 | NCBI WGS metagenome assembly VOFD01 (sample SAMN12384723, study PRJNA508395) | human gut metagenome | isolation source: healthy gut C | host: Homo sapiens
TAGCCATGGTTATCGGTTTTAAAAGTTCGGGTAAATTTGGGGGTAAACCTTTTGGGGTAAAATTTGGGGTAAAATTTGGGGTAAACTATGGGTAAACTTTTGGCCTTACTTGTGGCATTTTAAGCCTACTTGTAGCGTTGTTGTGTATTCAATGAAAAAGCGGAAACCCTTTGATAATCAAGGATTTCCGCTTGTTTTCCTGTGGGGTGGAGGGTGGGGCTCGAACCCACGACATTCAGAACCACAATCTGACGCTCTAACCAACTGAACTACATCCACCGTGTTGTTGCTTGAAAGCGAGTGCAAAGGTACGTGATTTATTTGAATTGGCCAAACAAATCACGTACTTTTTTCTCGTTTTTCCTTATTTTGCGGGCTGTGCAGGGGCTTGCGGGGCGGCTGCAGGCGCGTTTTGCTGTGCGCCGTTGGCTGCTGGCGCTGCCTCGTTGGGCTGGCTTGCCCCGAATCCCGGCAGGTTGTTAGGGTTGGTTGTCGGGTTCTCTACGCCTTCCATGACCGACCTGTCGGTGGCTGCTTCGGGTGCTACGTATGCGCAGGCGATGCTGATCACCACCATGGCCACTGCAAGGCTCCATGTGGCCTTTTCGATGAAGTCGGTGGTCTTGCGCACTCCGCCAATCTGGTTGTAGGATGCGAAATTGGACGACAGTCCGCCGCCTTTTGATTCCTGTATGAGCACGATGCCTATCATGAGCAGTGCTGCCACACAGATGAGAATGACTAATAATGTGTACATTTTTGCTTTATTTTTTATTGTTGTTTATTATCAATTTGTTCAAGAAGCGTATTTGGTCTGCAAAGTAAGCATTTTTTTTTGGATAATTCAAACTTAAACGCTGAATAATTTCCAAAGCCTTTGAATATCTGCCTTGTTTTATGTATATCCGCGCCAAAGTCTCGGTGAAATAGCCTTCGTCGCCGTCGTTGCCCGGGTGGCTGTCGGTGTTTTCTATCTCGGGCGTGAATTGTGGCGTTTCGTTGAGCACTATTTTCCCCTTGTCGTTTTCTATGAAGCTGTCTATGAGTTGCTGCCCCTTGAGTTGCAATGGCTCTGTGTCGCCTTGGCTGTCGTTTTCCTCCTCGCTTTCCAGCAGGTAGGCTACGTAGTCCACGGCGGCGTCGGCCGGTGTTGGGCGTCGTTTTTTCTTCTCTTTCTTGTTTTCCTCCTCTTCTTTTGGCATGGAGTCGAGGAAGTTGTCTATGAGCGACAGTGTCCGGTTGCCTTTCCCGGCCTCCTTTTGCGGTTCGGCCTTGGGCTGTGGCTTTATTCGGTAGTGTGCGGCTTCCACGAGTTGGAATATCACTGTGCGGTCGGTGATGTAGATGGCGGCGCGGCGCAGTTCCTCGTCGAACGAAGGGTCGTGGAGCAGGTACAGGTTTTGCAGCATCAGCAGCCTGGCTGTCTGGAAATAGGGGTAGAGAGCAAGCATCGAGCGCAGCTCGTAGAGGGTTTCCCTGTCGAGTCGTTCGGGGTGGTTTATCAGCTCTGTCAGTTCCATTTCCTTACCAATTGGCTACGGTTGCGTTGAATATCTGTTCCGTTATCTCTTCCACCATCTGCGTGACCAGCTCTTCCTGCACGGCGTTGAGTGTCTGCGTGTTCTCGTATGTGGCCGACGCGGTGAACTGCCTCTCGAAGTCTTCCGAGTGCTTGGCGTTGTTGGTGAAGCGCACGTTGACGGTCATCGACAGCTCCGTCTGCGAGGAGTAGCCCTCGCTCGACACCGACTTGTTGCGCTGTTCGTAGCGTGTTATCTCGCCCTCTATCTTCATGTCGCCGTCGCGTCTCACTTGTATGAGCTTGGTGTGGTTTGCGTAGAGGTCTTTCAGCTGGTTGTTGAATATGCTTGCCATCGGGCCCCATACGTAGCTTGCGCGTATGGGGAAGTCGGCGATTTGTATCGTCTTTGTCTTTGAGTAGTCGATGCTTGCGCCGTTGAACTTGTATGATATTGTACACGAGGCGAGCATGACGGCGGCAGCGCAGAGCGTCAGCATGGCTGCCCTGTGCAGTAGCGTCCGTGCTTTTTTTGCTTTGCCTGTGGCTTTCTGTGCTGTAGCTTTCATCTTGTCGGGGTGTTAGTGTTGCGTGCCTGCCTGGGCGCGGAGGGTCGGCGCGCGGGTCAGTCGAGTCCGTACTGCTTTATCCTCCTGTACAGCGTGCGGTCTGATATGCCCAGCTCTTGTGCGGCCTTCTTCCTGTTGCCGCCGTTGCGCTCCAGGGCTTTCTCGAGCATTTGCTTCCCCATGGCGTCGAGGTTGAGGCTTTCTGGCTCTATGTACTCTTCGGCTATGGCGTCCTCGGCCATTGGCTTTGGCTGCTGCGGTATGTATATCTGCCTTGGCTGCAGGGCCGTGTTGCTCTCTATGGGCTGGTTGCCGCCGCCTTGGGCGATGGCGCCGCCTTTCAGGCCTTCGAGCTGTTTCTTGAGCGAGTCCATGTCTTGGCGCAGGTTGCTCACGTTGCGCCGCAGTTCGAAGAGGATCTTGTACAGTATCTCGCGCTCCGACTCGAAGCTGTGGTTGCTGTTGCCGGGTATGGTTGCCAGCTGGGTGCTCTCCTGGTCTTGCGGTATGAAGTTTGCGAGCACCTCGGGCGTTATCGTCCGGTCCTGGCTCAGGATGGATATTTGCTCGGTGATGTTCTTGAGCTGGCGCACGTTGCCGGGCCACTTGTACCTCATCAGCATTTGCTTGGCCTCGTCGGTCAGCGTCACTTTCTCCATCCTGTACTTCTCGGCCATCTGCATGGCGAACAGGCGGAACAGCAGCACGATGTCTTCGCCGCGGTCGCGCAGCGGGGGCATCTGTATGGGTATGGAGTTGAGGCGGTAGTACAGGTCTTCGCGGAAGCGGCGTTCGCTGATGGCCTTGCGTATGTTCACGTTGGTGGCTGCCACTATCCTCACGTCGGTCTTCCTCACCTCGGTGGCCCCTACGGGTATGTATTCGCCCGTCTCGAGCACGCGCAGCAGGCGTGCCTGCGTGGCGAGCGGCAGCTCGCCCACCTCGTCGAGGAAGAGCGTCCCCTTGTTTGCCACGCCGAAGTAGCCCGGGCTGTCGTTTATCGCGCCGGTGAACGAGCCTTTCACGTGGCCGAACAGCTCGCTGTCAATCGTTCCCTCGGGTATCGACCCGCAGTTTATCGCGAAGTACTTCTCGCGGCGGCGCGGCGAGTTGTCGTGGATTACGCGCGGTATTATCTCCTTGCCCACGCCGCTCTCGCCTATGATGAGCACGCTGAGGTCGGTCGGCGCTACCTGCAGGGCCACGTCGAGCACATGGTTGAGCGCATCGCAGTTGCCCACGATGTTGTATCTCTGCTTTATGTTTTGTAGTTCAGAAACTTTCATCTTTCGCGCAAAGATTGCTTTCCCCGCCCCCGCAGCGGCCGCCAACTTTGTTTGGCGCAAGGGGCCAATCATTTTGCAAAGGTACATATTTTATCTGCATTACGCAAGCGGGCAGGCCATTTTTATCTTTCCTTTGCATTTTCGTGCGGCCTGGAATCTGTTGCTGAGGCGCGCCTGGAGGGCAGCTGAACCGTGGGATGAGCGCGGCGTGCCGCCAAAGGAAGGCTTGTGCGCAACCTGCTGACAGACAACGGGTTGCGGGCCAGTGCCGTTTCGCAGTGTGAAACGGCGCGTTACGGCTGGCCAAACGGGCCGTTCCGGGGGATGGAACGGCCCGTTGCGGGGCTCGTTGGTCATCACGCCCACGAGCTTGCGCCCCTCAACCTCGAAGTGCACCACACCGAGCGAGGCGTCCACGGGCGGGTTGAGCATCTCGCGCAGGCGGATGTTGGCCTCCTTTATGGCGTCGACGCCCTTGTCGGAGAACACGCCTGCCGCGCGGCGTTGGTGCTTATGGCTATGAAGTCCTCTGCGCTCAGACCAGCCTCCTTGAAGTAGCGCGGGTACTCGCGCACCGTGTCGAGGAAGTCGCCGCCCGCATCGGCGCCGCTGGCGAAGCCGTCGCGCACGAGGCGCATGGCATCCCCAGCCGATATGCCGAAGCCTTTGGCCAGGGCGTTAACCGAGCGCAGCACCTCGGCGAAGTCCTTGCCATAGTATGTGGCCACGGACTGCACCTCGGTGCGCAGATTCTGCATCTCCTCGCCCGTGGCTCCCGTCACCTGAGTTATGGCCATGGCCTGCTGGGCGGTGTCACGGAGGCTGGACAAAGCATCGGACAGGTTGCGTATTGCATCAATACCTTGGTTGAGAGAAATAAAGGTATCCGTCAACACCGCCACGCTACCCTTTACCGCATCAACTTGCTTGTGTAGCTCCTTGACATTAGTAGCCGCAGTGACAACGTGCTCCTTGCCGTCGATGGCGAGCCTTATGTTAAATTTTATTTCCTTTGCCATGGCTCGGGCGTTTTGGTTTGTAGGTTTACGTATTTATGTGTAACTTTGCGAAGTAACAAAAAGACTTTAAGCAATGGCGAGAAACGACACCACAAAGGGGAAATGCGGGAGCCGCAAGCCGGACATCGAGATAAGAATATCTTCTGAAGTCACCGAGACAAAGGAGAAGCCCTCTTGGCTGGCAATTGTCGGTAATTGGGTATTCCTTATGTCTGTATTGCTGTTCATCATATTCTATTGCGTTGACCTCATCGAGGCGGCGGTATATTGTGGCTTTGTCGCCTTTATATGCGTGCTTGTTTGGGTAGCCAGAATAGGCTACAATTCCCCCTCTTGGGGCGGCGGATGGCGCGGCGGGGTATAACTCTCGTGGGTCGCCTGTTGGATTGCCGTCAATGTTAAGCCTTATGTTAAATTTTATTTCCTTTGCCATGGCTTTGGCGTTTTGGTTTGTTGGTCACAGTTTTTATTTGTAACTTTGCGAATAATAAAACACAGGAAACATGGAAAAAGAAAAAACAATCGACATGAGGATTTCTGTCAATGTTACTGGCGAGGACGACAAGCACAAGACTTTGAAAAGAAAAGTGCATACCGTATGTGGATGGTCGTGCTTTATTGCCTGCTTGGTTTCTTTTGCCATCTCGTTGTTGGATTTAATTGAAGCGTCAGTGTATGTCGGTATATTTGCTTTTTTTGTCTCTTATAGTGTACGAATGTACCGTAGATGACAGCCATGATGGGATAAACTTTGGGAGACGTACCTCGTATGGGGCTTGATTCCCCTTGCCACACCGTGCCGCTTGCCTTGCTCGGGCTTGAGGCAGCATCGGCAGTGTGCATCATTGCGGCTGTGGCCTGCTTCTATGGCTTCTTTACGGCTGCCGTGTCAATGGACATACATTGGTTTTAGCCCCGCGCCTTTTCCCCACAAGCTTCCTTAGCCTTTCCATGTCCTGCTCTTTCGACACGGGCGGGGCGGCTGGCCGTTTCCTATCCCACGGCAGGGGCAGCAGCTGCCCGGGCGTGAGCCGCTTCTTCACGTGCGGCTGTATGGTGATGGTGGCCAGCAGGCGCATCCGCTCCCACGAGCCCTGCTCCAGACCCTCACTGTGCCTGCCCCACGCATCGCACACGGCGTGGAACTCCGCCGGGGTGAGCGCGCAGAAGTCTGCCAGCGAAAGGCCGACGCAACCTAGCGCAACCCAGCGCGGCCTGCGTGGCGGGAGTCATCTCGCGCAGGCGGATGTTGGCCTCCTTTATGGCGTCAACGCCCTTGTCGGAGAACACGCCCTGCCGCGCGGCGTTGGTGCTTATGGCTATGAAGTCCTCTGCGCTCAGGCCAGCCTCCTTGAAATAGCGCGGGTACTCGCGCACGGTGTCGAGGAAGTCGCCGCCCGCATCGGCGCCGCTGGCGAAGCCGTCGCGCACCAACCGCATAGCCTCATCCATGCCTATGCCGAAGCCCTTGGAGAGGGCGTTGGCCGAGCGCAGCACCTCGTCGAAACCCTTGCCATAATACTCCGCCACAGCGGACACCTCGGAGCGCAGCGAGCGCATTGCGTCGCCCGTCTCGCCCGTGAGCTGCGTTATGGCCATGCCTTGCCTGGCGGTGTCACGGAGGCCATTTAAGACTTGGGAAATAGAGTCGGCTATGTTCTTGTATTTCTCTATCTTCTGATTGAAATTAACAAGCAAGTCATTCATCTCTCCCAAGCGAATGCGACATGCATTTGCTGCTTCGCTTATTTCCTTTATACCTGTCGTGGCCGTCACCAGCTGCTCCTTGCCGTCGATGTTCAACCTTATGTTAAATTTTATTTCCTTTGCCATGGCTTTGGCGTTTTGGTTTGTTGGTCACAGTTTTTATTTGTAACTTTGCGAATAATAAAACACAGGAAACATGGAAAAAGAAAAAACAATCGACATGAGGATTTCTGTCAATGTTACTGGCGAGGACGACAAGCACAAGACTTTGAAAAGAAAAGTGCATACCGTATGTGGATGGTCGTGCTTTATTGCCTGCTTGGTTTCTTTTGCCATCTCGTTGTTGGATTTAATTGAAGCGTCAGTGTATGTCGGTATATTTGCTTTTTTGTCTCTTATAGTGTACGAATGTACCGTAGATGACAGCCATGATGGGATAAACTTTGGGAGACGTACCTCGTATGGGGCTTGATTCCCCTTGCCACACCGTGCCGCTTGCCTTGCTCGGCCTTGAGGCTGCATCGGCGGTGTGCATCATTGCGGCTGTGGTCTGCTTCTATGGCTTCTTTACGGCTGCCGTGTCAATGGACATACATTGGTTTTAGCCCCCGCGCCTTTTCCCCAACAGCCTTTCCAGCCTTGCCTTGTCTTGCTCCACGGGCAGTATCACGGCCTTCGGCCTCCGCTCCTCCTCCCACGGCAGGGGCAGCAGCTGCCCGGGCGTGAGCCGCTTCTTCACGTGCGGCTGTATGGTGATGGTGGCCAGCAGGCGCATCCGCTCCCACGCGCCGCGCTCCAGCCGCTCGCCCTGCCTGCCCCACGCATCGCACACGGCGCGGAACTCCGAGGGCGTGAGGGCGCAGAAGTCGGGCAGCGAAAGGCCGACGCAACCCAGCGCGAAGCCGAGCGCGTCGGCCACTCTCAGGCTTTTTTTTCGCTGTCAGCGTCTTCCCCCGCTCCCCCGTCCGCGTCGGCGAGGGCTGTCGACCACGCCTGCAGGTCGGCGGGCGAGAGGTTGTCGGCAAACTCCGTCAGCCCCATGCCGAACTCAACGCCGTCGGCGCGGCAGGCCGACACCACGCAGCAGTACAGGTAGGTGCACAGGTCGCTCACGCCGTCGGTCATGTCGGTGACCTCGCGCCCCGTCTCGCGCTTGAAGCGCAGCATGGCTCCCATGGTCTGGCGGCAGGGGTACTCCTTGCCTGCCACTGTTACTTTCAATCCTTTTTCCATGATAGTTAAAAACTAAAGGTTAACAACTTCGGCTCGCTTACGGTTCGCAAGCAACCAGGGCTTTCCGCTTACGGGTTCCAGGCCGTTACGGTGGTTGGAACTGCCCGTTCTGCTGCGCAGTGCCGACACGTCGTGACTATGCCTGAATTTACTCCAACCTGGCGATACATTTTGTTTGCTGCATATTGAAAACCATGAGACGTTATGTGTTCTTCTTGTATGTACGAAGCCAGAGAAACTTCGAAGGGAACAAAAGTTGACGGTGGCGAACGCTGCTGGAACCATTGACGTATGCGACATTGGCGGCGCGCTGCCAAGGAGGTAAGGGCTGCCGACGGCAGCACCGGCATTCAGTTGCCTGTCGGGTGGGGCAGGGTGCATGGCGTTAAGGTCGTTGTCGGCGTTTGTGGGGAGGGTTGTGGCGCAGTGGCCGGCATCCGGCGAAAACAGAAAAGCCGCCCCATTGCCTTGGGGCGGCTTTTCTGTTTCTTTTGCCCTGCGGGCTGCCCGCTTGCGCGGGGCTATTTCCGCTCTATTGCGTCGTCAATCATCTGGCGCAGCAGGGCGTAGTGGGCGCGTGTGGCTGCGTCGGCAGTGCGGGCCGACGCGAGCCTGCGGCGCACGTCGAGCAGCAGGCTGTGGTAGTAGGTGCGCACGCTCATTGGCGACGTGCCGTAATGGCGCGTCGCCGTGGCTACGAACTGTGCCTGGAGGTGGCGGCGGTATGGCGACACTGCGGCTCCGCTGCCTGTCTCGCTGAACGCCATCTGTGCCAGGTCGCTGGTGTATTCGCCGGGCAGGTAGGCATCGGCGGCGTAAGAGTAGCGGTCGATGTTACTCAGCTTGGTGGGCGAGAGCAGGTCGGTGACGGCGCGGTTGGCGATGGGGTAGAGCAGTTCTACGGGTGCCTGGCTTATGCGGCTCATGTAGCTTTCGGCCACGAGCCACGACGGCTCGGTGAAAGCGTGGCGGCCTATGAAGTCGAGCGCGGCCTTCTGTTCGGCCTTTGTCTGCGGCGTGTATACAGGGCCGGGTTCCTCGGTGCTCTTGTATGTGGTGTATATGCCGCCGATGTTGCGCAGCACGTGTCCCTCGTATCGCATGAACTGGTTTATCACCTGGCTGTGCATTTCCTTTATGTTGCGGCCGAGGTCGGCTTCCTCGTGCGTCCAGTCGGGCAGGGCCTTTACGATGCGCTTAAGGTTCATTATGCCATACTCGCTGGCGCGGACGGCGTTGTCGCCCAAGTCCTCGGTCTGGGCGCGTGGGTCGTTGTCGTATCCCTCGCCTCCGAACCAGTAGCGCGGGCCTTTCTTCAGCTGCTCCACTATCATCTTGCTGAGCACAAGCCGGTCTTCTTCCTCGTCGGCGGTGCCGAACAGCGGCTTGTAGCCCCACTCGATGGCCCACTTGTCGTAGTCGTTGATGCGGGGGAAGAGGCCGTCGCGGCCCACGTTGTCCTCGGGCTGTGCCACGTAGTTGAAGCGGGCGTAGTCCATGATTGATGCGGTGTGGCCGTGCTTCTCTACCCATTCCTTGTTCCGCAGGCTGTCGACGGGCGTTGCGTGGCTGGCTCCCATGTTATGGCGCAGCCCGAGCGTGTGGCCTATTTCGTGAGAGCTGACGAAGCGTATGAGCTGGCCCATCAGCTCGTCGTCGAATTTCATCTTGCGCGCAGTGCTGTCGGAGCATCCCGCTTGAATCATGTACCAGTCGTGCACGAGCTTCATCACGTTGTGGTACCAGCCTACGTGGCTTTCAAGTATCTCGCCGCTGCGCGGGTCGCTGACGTGAGGGCCGTATGCGTTGCTTATTGGCGATGCGAGGTAGCGGATGACGGAGAAGCGCGCGTCTTCCATGCTCATGGTAGAGTCGTCAGGCCATTCCTTGCCCACGATGGCGTTCTTGAAGCCTGCCTGCTCGAAGGCCGCGTTCCAGTCGTTCACGCCTTGTATGAGGTAAGGGCGCCACTGCTTAGGCGTGGCGGGGTCGATGTAGTATACAATCTGCTTCTTTGGTTCCACGAGCTCGCCGCGCTTCATCTTCTCAATGTCTTCCTCGCGCGGCTCAAGCCGCCAGCGGCTTATGTACTCCTTGTTCCTTACGCTTTGCTGCCCGTCGTCGAAAGGTGCGAAATAGTAGGCGAAATAGCCTACCCGAGGGTCAAAGAGGCGTTTGCGCATAGGCACCTTGGGCAGCAGTACGAACGATGTGTTCATCTCGAACGTGGCGGCCCCGGCCACTTGTCCTGCCGGAATGTTTCCCCCCTCCTTGGAGTTGTAGGTGCGCACGGTCTTTATCTCGGTGTTGATGGGGTAGGTGTTGATGGCTTTGATGAACGAGCGCTCGGTGTTCATTGCTGCCAGGCCGAGTCTTTTCTTGCTGTTTGCGTCAAGGCCGACGGCCACGTTCTCCTTGGCGAAGAGGCGGCCTATTTCCACCTTGTAGCTCTGGTTGCCAGCAGAATCTTTCTTGGTGGCCTCTATCTTGAACGATTCCACTATCGGGTCTTGCGCGCTTGCCTTCACTGCACGGGCTATGGCCTGCGTGCTGTCGGCCACGGAGAGGTATACGAGCGAGCGCAGCAGCAGGCGGCCGTCGGCCTTCTCCCAATAGAAAGTCTGCTCGTTCACTTCCTCGCCGCCGTATATCCCGGCGCCTGATGGTGTTGAGACATAGCGTGTGATGGCGAGGAACGGGCTGCCCATGAGCGAGTCGGGAACGAGGAAGAACCACTTCTCGCCGTCCTTCTGCACGCTGAAGAGCCCTTGCCTTACCGGGGCTTCCTTCTTCTCGGCCTTGCTTTCCTTTTTCTTTTTCCGCTTGGCGTCGGCCGGTTGGCCGACAATCATGGCCAGTGCCATGAGCAATATCAGTTTCTTCATTCTTGTTTCAGTGTTTTGCATATATGGTTTACCAGCCCTTCGCAGGCATCCTCAAGCAGTTCGATGACTAGCTCAAAGTCGCGGTCGCTTCCATAGTAAGGGTCGGGGATTGATGTCTGGCCTGGGTGGGAGCGCAGGAAGTCGGCCATGCGGAGCACCTTTTGCCGGTCGGAGTCAGTCCTGGCCTTGGCGTTTATGGCCGTGATGTTGTCGGCATCCATGGCCACTATATGGCTGAAGCGGTCGAAATCATCGGCCACAAACTGCCTGGCCCGACTGTCGAAGCTGTATCCGTGGGCAGCCCCATGGCGGCGCATACGGCTGTCGGGCAATTGTCCTGCGTGCCAGTTGCCTATTCCCGCTGAATCTACGTAGACCAAGTCGTCCAGCCCTTTGCTTGCCAGCATTTTCTTGGTGATGCCTTCTGCGGCGGGCGACCTGCAGATGTTTCCCAGGCAGACAAAGAGTATTGAATGCTTCATTGCTGTTATGTGTCGTTTGTTTGTGTTATTCGGTGTTGTGCCTGTGTGTGGCGGGTGTCGGTGCGGGCTCATGGATGTCTCTTGTCAAACTTGATGAGAAGCAGGCCTATGGCCGTCCAGATAAGTTCGCGTATCCTGACGATGAGCGCGACGAGGATTCCCGCGTTTGCCGTGAGCGAGAGGCCTTTGGCAGACATGAGGAAACCGCCTTCGCGTCCGCCGAGCTGCAGCGGCATGAAGAACAGGAGGTTGGCCAGCAGCGATGTGAACGCCAGTATGAGAATGCACTCAAGGTAGTCTGCGCTGGGCATTATTACCAGCAAGATGAAGTAAATCTCTAGTGCCGAAGCTACGCGGCAGGCCAGTTCGAGCGCTACGGCCGAGACGAAGGCCCGCGGGTTCTGGTTGTGCAGAGCTGCTATCTGTTTGTCGATTGTGGCGAGCTGTCCTTCGTGCCGCTCTATGAAACCCTGCACGCGGCGCTTCAGGCCCGGGAAGTGGCTCAGTATGTTCATGCAGCGCACGGCTATCCCTTTTTTTGTACCCCTTGATGAAGAACCAGATGGCGAGGGTGCAAAGGGCTGCTATGACGCTAAGCAGCACGGCCATGAAGGCATTCACGGGCTGCGTGGCAACGTAGAGCAGGCACGACAGGAGCCAGAACCAGAAGTGCGAGAAGATATGCGTCATAGCATAGAGTATCACCGACGACGACGCTCTCTCTGTGCCTATGCGCGGCGCGAGGGCCATTATGCGGTATGGCTCGCCGCCCATCAGCCCGCCGGGGGTGGCGTAGTTGAGGGCGAAGCCCGACACCGTCACCTTGTAGAGCCACCAGAAGCCCACATCGCGTGGCCGGCGCAGCCGTTCGCCGCGGTGCTTGCTGGCCGTGCTGGCTATGATGATGTACCAAGCCGTGGTGTTGAACATATAGAGGAACAGCCACAGGGCCACCACGGCGGCAAACCAGTAGCCTGCGCGTTGCAGCCCATCCCACACTTGGGCGAAGTCGAGCTGTGTCACCATGACGGCCAGCACGGCCAGTCCGAAGATGAAGAACGCGTTTTGGTACTTCTTTTTCATTCTGCCTTGGGCTGCTCTCCTTCCTGCTGCTTTGGCTTGGCCTCGTGCTTGGCCTGTTCTTTGGCCTTGGGTACGGCGAAGCGGGTCTTCTCGCTGTCGTCGCGCTTCTCGTGGTAGAGCTTGGGCAGCGGGTTGGCTGTCGCCTCGTCAAAGTTCTTGCGGTTTCGGTAGATGTCAATGGCCGTGTATATGGCCTGACGGAACGAGCTGGTGTCTGCCACGCCCTTGCCGGCTATGTCGTAGGCGGTGCCGTGGTCGGGCGATGTGCGCACGATGGGCAGTCCGGCGGTGTAGTTCACGCCTTCCTCCACGGCGAGGGCTTTGAACGGAGCTAGGCCCTGGTCGTGGTACATGGCCAGTATGCCGTCGAACTTGCTGTATGCGCCGCTGCCGAAGAACCCGTCGGCGGGGTATGGTCCGAACGCCTGGATGCCTTTCCCCACGAGCTCGTCGATGGCGGGGATGATGCAATCCTGCTCCTCCGTACCGATCAGACCTCCGTCGCCGGCGTGCGGGTTGAGCGCCAGCACGGCTATGCGCGGGTTGGAAATGCGGAAGTCGCGCTTCATGCTCTTGTGGAATATGGCTGCTTTCTCCACGATGGCTTCCTTGGTTATCGCCGCGGCCACGTCCTTCAGCGGCAGGTGGGTCGTTACGAGAGCCACCCTCATGCCCCCGTTCATCAGTATCATGAGGGCCTTGCTGCCTTCGCCCACGCAGTCTTCTATGTATTCCGTGTGGCCGCAAAACTTGAACAGCTTGCTCTGAATGTTCTTCTTGTTTATCGGCGCGGTGACGAGCACGTCGTACAGGTCGGCCCTGTAGTCGGTCATGGCCCTGTCGAGGGCCTTGAGTGCTGCCTCGCCAGCCTCTTTCGACGGCTGGCCCGCTTCCACCTTCACCTCCTCTTCGAATGTGGTCAGCAGGTTGAGCCGCCCTTCGCGTGCGTCCTCAGCTCTGTTTATGATGCTGAAGTTTGTCTGCAAGTCGAGCATCTTCCTGTAGTATGCCGCCACCTTTGGTGAGCCATATATTATAGGTGTGCATATTTCGAGCATCGCCGGGTCCTCGAATGTCTTGAGTATCACCTCGTAGCCGATGCCGTTGGTGTCGCCGTGGGTTATGGCGACGCGGATTAGTTTGTTGTCCATAGTGTATGTATTTGTTTGTGTTCTGCCGGTTGTGGCGCCTGCTGGCGCGGCTTCCGGCTGTCATGTCAAGTTGTGCTTGAGGCAGCCTTGCGGGCTGTCGACAGCAGTCCGCAGGCGGCGAAGATGTCCTGCCCCCGGCTAGCCCTGATGGTGGTGAACACACCGTGGCCCGTCAGGTAGTCGCGCAGTTCTTCCATCTTTGCGTCGTCGGCCCCGTGGAGGTCAACTCCGGGTATCTGGTGGAAGCGTATCAGGTTCACGCGGCACTCCAGCCCGCGCAGCAGCTTCACGGTTTCGCGGGCGTGCAGCATGGAGTCGTTCACGCCGCCGAACACGATGTATTCGAACGACACGCGCCTCTGGCCGCTGAAGTCATATTGCCGCAGTAGTTCCACTACCTCCCTTATGCCCATCTGCCCCTCGGCCGGCATCAGCTGCCGCCGCTGGGCCGGTATGGGCGAGTGCAGGCTTATGGCCACGTGGCACTGGCTCTCGTCGAGAAACCTTTTCAGCTTGTTCCTTATCCCCACGCTGCTTACGGTGATTCGCTTGGGGCTCCATGCCCAGCCGTAGTCGGCGGTGAGTATCTCTGTGGCCCGGAGCACACTGTCGAGATTGTCCATCGGTTCGCCCTGGCCCATGAACACAATGTTCGTGAGCCTGTCGCGTTCCGGCAGCGAGTATATTTGGTTCAGTATGTCGGCGGCGGTCAGGTTGCCCTCAAAGCCCTGCTTGCCCGTCTGGCAGAACAGGCAGTTCATCTTGCAGCCCACCTGCGACGAAACGCACAGTGTGGCCCGCTCGCCGTCGGGTATGAACACCGTCTCCACGAACTTTCCCGAAGCCGTGGGGAAGAGGTACTTCACCGTGCCGTCCACCGACTCCAGCCGCTCCGCCGGGGCCATCGCCCCAACAGTGCAGCATTCTTCGAGCCTCGCCCGGTTAGCCTTCGATATGTTGGCCATGTCGCCGACAGACGCCACGTGTTTGCCGTACATCCATCCGGCCATCTGTTTTGCCGTGAAGCCGGGCAGCCCCAGCTCCTTTGCCATGGTCGTAAGCTCGGCCAGCGTCATGCCCATCAGAACCTTTTTGCCGCTTTCCATCTCGATCGTCGTGCAGTTGTTATATTATTAATGTATGGCATTGCCCTGTGTGGCGCAAAGAAAGGCTCGCTTTCCTTTTGCCGAGTGCCGCCAAACATATGCAAAGTTTGCGCAAGCGAGGGCAAAGAAAGTCTTGCTTTCAATTTGCCGAGCGCAGCCAAACTTATGCAAAGTTTGTGCAAACGAGGGCAAAGAAAGTCTTGCTTTCAATTTGCCGAGCGCAGCCAAATTTATGCAAAGTTTGTGCAAGCGAGCGCAAAGAAAGACTTGCTTTCAATTTGCCGAGCGCTGCCAAATTTATGCAAAGGTAATGCAATGGAGACGAAAATCAAAATAATTAAGCGTTTTTAATGGGATACATTATGAAATCGGCCGCCGGGAAATATGGTATTCGGGGAAACTACAAAAAGAAACTGTGTTCTTTGTCATGGATAAAGATAAGGTTGATAATGCCTTCTGTTTCATCGACTGTATATGTGTAGGTGATGACACGTGCGCAGTGGTTATGTGAGACGGACTGATGATTAACTTCAAATATCATGCAGCTTGATTTTTGTTGACTAGCTTATCAAATTATTTGTTATATTTCTTTATCAATTCTTTTGCAGCCTTTGTCAGTTGGTATTGTTGTTTCGGATGCTTAGGGTGATTAGGATAAAGCCGTTCAATCACTCCACTATCCAGTGCAGGCTTGATATAACTTTCTCGGAAATACTTCAAGTCTTTAATATTGCATACTTCTGCCATTTCCCTCATGGTCATGTAAGAATTACCCATCTTTTGAATTAGTAATTCTACTTGAGGGGTACTTAGGGGTGCTTGAGGGGTGCTTGAGGGGTGCTTGAGGGGTCTTCTTCTGCTGAGTCAGTTTTCTGAATAGCATCCTCTCCTTTATGGTCAATCTTTATTGTGCCGGATTTGAAATCTGGCCGTTTGAAAGTAATAGTTACAAAACCACCGTCGGAACACCATGTTGGAGCCTCTACACCTTGTGCTTGGCAGGCATCTATGATACGCCTTGCACCACTTCCCCAATTTTCCAGATAGGTCATCCGGTAAAGAGCTTCTGCCACTTTCAAATTATGAGGATACGACTCATGAGGTTCCTTGATGTTTTCTGGAGTTATCTGTGGTGGGAACATACCGGGACTTGCTATTTCTATGCGGTCATCATAAATAGCAAGACTGATTGTCAGATTATATTTCTCCCAATGGCGGTGACAAAGAGCATTGATAAGAGCCTCCCTTATTGCATGATAAGGTATTTCAAGCTGCTCCTCCCGTACCAAACTACGATTGGTAATTTTACCACTAAGAGAAAGATGTTTGAAACAGAAGGCAACACCTGCTTCTAATAATTCAAAAAAGTTGCCTTCGGCACGTTGATTGTCGCGGAACATATTTTTATTTGTTCCGACAAATCGTGCCATTCTCAAAGAGAACTGCGGATACTCATCAATGTTTTTGGAAAAGAGCAATACCGCCCCATTAGTAGGTATTCCATTTTTAAGCAATTTCCACTTTGAAAGAATGTCCCCAATAGGCTCATACAATGCAGATTCTGGAATACGTCCACCCTCAATACCTCGACGGATGCAATTACGAATCAGGTTCTCATTGAGGTCTGCCAAAGTCACACTATCAGCTACAAGTCTTTCCCATCCATACATCTGTGGTTGGTGGGCACGGATACGCTCGTCGTACATTTCCTGCGGCATTACTTTCGTGGTACTTTCAACTTTGTAATACGGACAGCCATGAAATGTATGCGGACGCTCGCCCCATACCCATCCGTCAAAGTGCATGGCAATAACTTTATGTCCAGTATACTCCGGCACATCAACATATACCACTTTTACGTCTACAGCAGGTTCTAATCCGGCCAAAGCCTGAGCAATCTCCTGTTGTGTCTTATCTGTTACTTCCTGTCCGACTATTTTTAATGATTTCGGTGCGACACCAAAAATCAGCCAACCGCCTTCTGTATTTAGAAATGCACACGCTGAGTGCATACCGTCTTTCAATTCGCCGGTACTTTTCTTCAGTTCCAATGTTCGGGACTCATCGGATGAAACAAGATTCTTTATATCGTCAATTGTCATACTTATCCTTTATAATCAATATTAAGACTCTATGAATATTCGTAAAGCACAAAATGTCAATTTGTTAAAGATTTATATGCAATTTAGAAAAAAAGACATGAGTGCCCGACGACGCAATGGGCTTATTCGCGCATCAGAAATATAATTTTTTAAATTCATCGAATATGCAGTCTGACTTATAAGTTTTTTACTGTATCAGGAGAACAAGTCGTAATCCAATCAATAGGTACTTTTTCTGGGGGAGTATAATTTACCGGATCAGAGAAAAACTGTAGACAATCATCCGTCTCCCGATAATCGTCTATTATATCCCACAAACTTTTATATCGTTCATCTTTTCTCCATTCGGTTAAGTACCTGCATACTACCGCATTGCTGCTTTCGTGCCTACTTTTACCCTTATCGAGTCGCCGTTTAAAATCCTCAACTGACTCCGGAACAGTTTGAGTTTCATGCATAAATTCAACATATATGGGGAACTCACATTTCTTAAATGATGTTTTACCATACTCAATTAATTTCGACTTATCCTTATCTGATGTAATGGAGTACAATGGTAACATATTAAAATCATTGATGCCTTGAGTAATATAATGCTCAATATTCTCAATTCTTAAAGCACTTTTTGAAATCACGTTACAAAGTTCTTTAATAATATCAGTGTTTTCACGTCCGCTTCTGCCATCCAATACCTTGTATAGGAATTGCAATGCAATCTCAGGAGTCGGATTGTGAGTTTTAATGACCATGCCCAAATAGTTTTGCATATCAAATCGTTGATAATCTAAACTCCACATCATATCTACAACTTTGTATAAAGCCGAATTATTTATGTCAAGTGAGACACAACGTCCTATAATATATATCAAGTTTTTCACTGCGCCCATTATTTGTTGTGTTTGATACTTCATGAAGCCCCCCTTTTGGAGATTCTCAATACACTTAACAACATATTTTTCGCCGTCTTCATCTATCTCAATGCTATAGATATCATATTGACGAAACATTTCTTTAAGTTCCTTCGTATCTATATCCCAAATTAGTATTGTCAACATCTGAGAATCCAATGAGGTAATTCTTGTATTGCGAAAAAAATCAGATTCATCGTCACAATTATCTCTCGTAGCAAAACTATTAAGTATGCCAGAGGCAGTATTACGACAAATTGCTTTAGCATACTTATTGAAATCACTTAAAACGAAATTTCCCTGACCAAAGAGCTTTTCCCGCTGATGCTTTGCAATAAGAGCGATAATATTACTATTCATTGAAAATCCACCTCTTTCAGCCAACTTGCGCTGCTGATGAACCTTTTCTTTCAGTTCTTCAGTATCTACTGCTGTATTGCCGATATAACGATTAGCAAGCAGGTCATAAAATATCTTCTTTATTTCTTGAGGTAAAGGCAATTTGGATAGGGTTTCATACAAATCTATTTCCGATAATTTATCATAAATAGGTCCCCAGTCAAGAGTGGTCTCTTGATTCCATTTCAGCTCGCCACGAATTGCAAATCGAAGTGACCACATATTATAAAGACAAAGAAAATATAGAATATATTTCTGGCGTTTCCATGCCATAGGCAGAATCTTATCAAATTCTTGATATGCTTTGTAATATGCACCTATTTTGTAAAAAGCATATGGATATTCCATATCCTCAATGGTGCCTGTGAGTTGTCTAGAGGACAATTCTTTTAGTCGTTTTTCAAAGGCTGGAAAATTAAAACTATTCAAATAACCACTAGCTGTTTCTTTAATGTAGTCATTGATATTCATCCAAAAACGATTTCCTAATACTGCACAATCATCAATGTTGTGGAGATAGTTATCATAAGCAAAGCGAATAAACTCATGACACCGTTTTTTCCCATGTTTTTTTAAAAACTCTTTTTTTCCTTGGAAGGTAAGAAGGTGTTTTCCAAGATTGTCAAAATATTCAAGGCCTGTTTGAAGACCTTCAGAGTGTTCATGGAAGTAGAATTCACCTATATTGGTTGGAAAAAGATATTTCAATCCGCTTCCATATACTCTGATTTCATCCTGATAGGCTGCCACTTTATTATATATATACGTGATGAGGTCATCTGTAGAATTGGTATCATATTTCCCAATGATTTTTAGGTATCTATATAGCTTGACACCATAGGAATCCTGCATTTTAGGCCCACCGTTATCTTGAATATTTGATAATAGTTTCGCTACTTCAGAATCTTCTAAATAGACAATGTTTATGCCTTTACTTTCGAAGTATTTCTGTGTCACATTGTCCGGCTTATTCAACGAAAGCATATAAACGGGCTGCATTCGTTCTTCAAGAATGTTTTTAACATCATTGAGTATCATTTTCAAATTGATGTCGGCAAAAGAAAAACCTACAAACACGATGAGCTTACTTGCGAAAAGCGACTGGACAAAGGCGCGTGTCAAAGCAAATGTCTTGGGGTAGTTGTAGTAGTCATTTTCAGTAAGTACGATATTGCCGAGCGTATAATCGCCATGCATCTTAATTAAGGCATTAGGATACGTCATATTGGGCATATCTTTATCGCTTCTCACAATCGCAAATTGCTTGTATTCATTCCTTATCTCTTGCTCAATCAGATCATCATAGTTTGTGGTAATGATATGGGCTGGAGTCAAGGCAAGTAGTTCCTTGTGGATGGGATTGGGTATCACTTTATTGTGACATAAAGTGTCCATTACCATTTCCAAGTATTCTTTTTTTCTCCTCTGGAATCCTTGTAAAGTTGTGCTAATTTAAGATCATCTTTTTCGTTTCTAACTGATTCGGGCAATTCACTTTTCATTTTTTCAATTAATTCTCCCCACATGGGAACGCCCGAATTTTTGGAGACACCAGCACCCACAAACAATACAAGTCTCCCATTGCGGGATGCTTCTTGAATACGTTTGATATTTGCTAATTGTATAGGGTTTACAGACTGCATATATTACTTTTTAAAGTAGTTACCAGACGCTTGATTGACATTATATATATGGCTCTGTTTTATTACGGTTCTGCCGCCATTGACGGATAATCATTATTGGGCATCTCATAAGGTATAACCGATGCAACTTGAGGTATTGGAATCTCCGTCTTAAACTCTTCGAGGAACATTTCCTTATTCTCATCAATAAGTTTCTTAACTTTCGTATCACTTGTTTGACGGAGATAACGCCGAAGGAGCTTGTTGTATTCCTTTTCTATATCCTCTCGTGAGAAATTGGGGCTACGAAGCATCGCCATAAATTTTCCGTCTTCACGGAAAAAAGTAAAAAGCTGTTCCATTTGGCCAAGCCAAAACTGCATTTCCTGTTCACGCTCTTCTTCCGTAGTATTCATTTTTGCTAGTTGGTCAAAAATGCTAATAAGGCCGGAAGCAACACGTTTCTTCCCAGATGGGGGTGTCGGCATTCCAGGTTCGCTGCCATCAGGTTCGTTTGGCTCCTCAACTTCTACTTCTTCGGCGACAAGCAAACCTAAGCTGCCGTCGTAAGTAGTAGATATGGAACCAAGCGCGCTCCGATTTTCCAACATTGAGCGATAGATATTGCAATATCTTTGATATAAATCAATAAATGCCGCATCAGAGAAATTTGGGGCAATTTCAATAACTCCTTGTAAAAGCAAAAGTTTGGAATTATATCTGCCAATAGCCTTGCGCAACGCTTTAGCCGCATCATCAGCATGAGCTTGGTCTGCTTGTTCTCCACGGGCCTCTACTTCTTTAATATACCGTGCATGAGCCTCAATCATATTTTTAATCCATATCCGAATGTCGGTATCCATTTCAAGGCAAAGAGCCGTATTGGCTTCTTTGTCTGACAATGAATCGCGATAGCGGTCAAACCATTTTGTATAAACAGGTTGCACCAATAATCCCCGATGTATCTCTTCAATAACAGCCTTTTCGCGTATGGGATCAAAATCAGTTATGGTTATACCGCAAAATTCCGCGAACGCCTCTCTGATATTATTTTCGTTGACATTCTCAAATGAGAAATCCACAATATGGCATTCTTCTTTGTATTTTGTAGTGCGGTTTACACGCGATATGGTCTGGATGGCATTGATGCCGCGAATTTCCTTATCAAGGAAAAGCGTATGGAGCTTAGGCTCGTCAAAACCAGTCTGGAGCTTGTCTACGACAATGATAATTCCATTCTTTGCAGACTTGAAATTTTCAATAACCCTATCCTCTGCTACATTGTCATTCATTGACGCACATTTTTCGTATTTCTGATTGTCAGAATATACAATTGCAACGGGGGCATCAGCATATTTTGCAAATGGCCCGGTTGCTGTTTTTTCAGCCATCATGCGCCGTATGGCCTTGCAATACTCTATTGCTATCGGGATGGAACTAACGGCAAGCATGGCTTTGCCCGTTCCTCTTATTTTCCCATAAACCTGCGACAACAGACGGTTGACTATGAACTTAGAGATGGCCAATATGCGGTCATGGTTTTCGTAAACCTTACGTTTGGCCATTGCCACTTTCTCTTCGCGCCCTTCCTGGATGGCCTGCATCACAGCTTGTGTAAGCTCAGGAGGCAGGTCAAAATGCATTTTTACGTTGACTGGAATAATGTGCATCGTCGGGTCAAGTATATATCCATCGGCAATGGCCTCTTTCATTGTGTATGCATCGAACGGTTTCCACAATTGGTTGAAATTAGCACCACGGTGAAACTCGCCGAAGCGCGCAAGCACTCGCTCACTTGGCGTTGCCGTAAAACCTACGATAAGATTTTTCTTGGTCGAGCCACGAGTAAGCAAACCTCCATTCTCGTCAAAAATATCCTGAAGCTCGTCAAATGCGGAACATTTCCTGATGGACATCATCGGTATTGGAACGGTGAACCTCATCTATCAGAAATGCCACGCGCAGATTCTTGAAGTCTTTGCCAGCCTTTGCAATCGCATTTTTCAGTTCCCAGAACTTCTGTATGTTAACCACAATTATGCGCCGTTTGTCGTTGAGTGCCTTGACAAAAGTGTCTTGGTCTTTTGCCTCTACGAACATCGCCTTGTCAATGTTCATGTTGAGCATCATGGAATCAAGTTGGTCGCGTAACTGCAAACGGTCAACAACAAGCAAAATCTTGTCATAAACCCATGCTCCGTTATAGCGCATATCTTTAAGTTGCAATGCAGTCCACCCAATGATGTTGCTCTTTCCGAAGCCTGCCGCATATTGCAACAAAAGGGAATAGACGTATTTGTTGTTGCAATAGCTGTCGCGCTCTGCCACAATCCGTTCTATCACGTCTTGTGGAGCGTTCATTGCCGTGAGTTCGGCACGGAGTTTTTCAACGTAGTAGTTTGGCTCGCCTTCATGGGCAAGAAATTCTTGAATGCGGTCAACGATGCGGTCGCACCCGAATTTCTGCTTCGGGCGTGGGCACATCAATCTGCCGGTCTTGTCTTTATATTCTTTCTTTTGGACTTTACGCCCATTCTCTGTTACAGTAATGGTTTTATACGTATAAGCCATGAAGTTGTAATAGAGAATCTCTTTCTCTATCATCTTCTTTGAATAGAGCGAACGCATAGCCTCCTCAAATCTAGCACGAGGCTCGGCATCTTCACCTAACACTGTCGGCAAGGGCTTAAATTCTTTTTTCAACCACAGGGCTGTATGAAGAGATTGTAATCTGATTTTCCTGAAAACCTTTTTTTGCTTCGTCAAAGAATTGTCCGGGATTGCGCAATACGTATGTACTGTTTATATCTGTCGTGACAAGGTGAATGGCTTTCTCGAATGGCCGGAGCATTGAACGGCGAAGCGATTGCTGCACATCATTTCCGTTGGCAATCTTGGTATATTCCCAAACAGCTTCCAAATAGTCGGTAATTACTTTTGTACGTCCGTTTCTTCTTGCCGTCTGATTCGTAAAGTTACTCTTCAGTTCTGCATATCCCAAGAATATGCCGTTTACAAAGAATGACAGGTCAGGACGAAACGCGAAAATTCTTTTTCCTTCATGATGAAAAGAATAAGTCATTTCCTCCACGGCAGAAAAGATGTTCTTCTCAAAATCTTCATCACCGCGAAGCTCCGTACCGCTGACATACAAAAGTTTTAAAGTTTCTCCGCCAAAAGAATAAGGTTTGTTCTTCGTGGTGCTGTTCAAGAATATGGCGACATTGGCACTCGCCTCTATTTTGTGTCGGATGTCATCCATGATGTCGCGGAGCAGCTTCTGCTCATCGCCACCATACTCATTGCGCCGAAGCAGGTTGTTCCAGCCGACACGTGAATTTTCTTTCAAGAACTCTTTTAAATCGGCTGGTATGAAAAGGTCGGGCGTAACGGCATTATTTTTCACCTCACGGAATCCAAATCCATCGCTACGGCGACAGAAGAAGTCCATTACATATTCGCCTTGCAGTTCAAGTTCTGTCATGATTTTGGGATGTTAATGGCACGTTGGCCGGTCACTACTTCATTTATCAGTGAGCGTTTCAATTCTTTCAATAGCTCGATCTTATATTCTGTATTCTTAATGATTGCGTCTATCTTATTGCATTTGTCATCGAGATAGGCAACAATTTCATGCTGTTCTTCGATAGGAGGAACTATAATTTCCATATTTTTAGAAGTTTTATAATTGAGTGTTTGACGCACGTGCCTCCTCCGAGTTTATAAAATACTTTCTTTATATCATAAGAATGCAACAAATAGAATGAATATTTCGCATTCATTTGTTTCGTGCATTCAATACAAAGATAAGCCGAAGTTATGATGCCCTCTTCTTTTACTAAACCAACCCGCAAACTGCGATGATCGTTTTGTAAATCCGTGAGACGTAAAATTATATTACCAGGTTCAACAATTTGATATGTTTCAAATGATGCAGGTAATAAGCCTTCGTTAGTGTCAATATCCTTACGGATAATATTTCCATAGCTCAAGGACAAAAGATTTTGATGGTTAATTCCTTTATTGGAAATATTATGCTCATTAAAAGCAGTTGCAAAGCGAGTCGTATTCCAATGCGTTGGTATTAACCCAATCCATTCAATACCAGAATCCTTTAAAGAAACATTGGTATTTAGTCCACGAGTAACGGCACGATTTATTAAGGAATGTTTCAAACGGCGATAACACTCAACTTTTCGTTCCAGTAAACCTATCTCCTTCCCTATCTTTCCGCATTCCTTATCCAAGTAAGCAACTATTGTTTCTTGCCCTGCAATAGACGGAAGAGACAAGGAAACACTTCCTATCTGTAAAGCATTAGTCCTAGGCATTTTCACTCCTGTTACTTGATTTTTAATGTAGCTAATAAATGAGCTGGAAAGAAGGAAATAGAGTAGAAATTTATTGTTAACCAGGCCATTAGGGCGTAGAACAATAAATTCTGGTGAACAAAAGGAGTCTTGCGTGGGAATATATCCCTTGGCAAGGTACGGACGAAGTTTGGCAAACATGACGTCACCTTTCTTACAGACATTACTGTTTCCATCTGAAGCAGAATCAGACGGAATGTAAGTGCCGTCCCAACTGACAATGTTGTCCAAGGCGATATATGGCAATGGGCAATCATTTGCCTTTTCATTTATAAACTTGGCTACATCCTTAATGCGACAGGTTTGCCACTTATTCATAGTTCCACCTCTTTCTCCAGATTGTCAAGTGTTTTATCAATCTCCGCTATTTCAGCAAGGATAGCGTCTACCGGTTCTACCGTTTCAGGCACATAAAATTCCTTGTTGAAGTTTACTTCGACTCCTACTGTATTATCGAGCAGGCGGTACGGCTTGGATATGTACCGACCCATGAATGCAAGAATGTCCTTGCTGTTCTGTTCCGCATCTGGATGATAAGGAATAATCTCAAAGTCCTTGTATGTGGAATCGACTATCTTTGCAGTACAGGTCTTTTCGCCTTTCCGTGTGCGGCTGTATGTCACGGCGATGTTCCCCACGCCAAGCACCTCGTGTACACCTGTGGCAACGGATGTGCGCATTATCACTCCATTTTCATTATCAACCCAATAAAAACACTTCTGCGTGGAGACAATAGTAGAACCCGTTATTTTGTAATGACGAGCTATTTCTTCCTGGCGCTCCCGTGCTTCTTCGTCATCAAGGGGCCATTCCCAACGGCCGGAAGCATAAACAGCCACAATGTCCGCATCCTTGATTTTAAAAGTTTCACCTGTGCAACCAAGCGATTTGCTTATATAGTGCCCGTTCTTATCTACTTCTGTGAGCTGTATTTGCTGCTTGTTGAAATAGAAGTGCCATTTGTCGAAAACCTTGGAGATGTCGTTGTCCTCAAAGCGCACAAGGGAATCTACAATCTGCTTGCGATGCTCCGCATTCATCTCTTTCCGCTTAGAGCCTTTGTTCTTTTTCAACGGTTGCCAAAGGTCAGAGGCGTTGATAAGAATCACCTTATCCTTTCGTTCGTCAGGCTTATTCTTGTTCAGTATCCAAAGGTAGGTGACGATGCCCGTATTGAAGAACTCATCGGAAGGCATCTGTACGATGGCCTCCACCCAGTCGTTGTCGAAGAGGTATTTGCGGATGTTGCTCTCGCCACTGCCTGCATCGCCGCTGAACAGGGAACTGCCATTGTTAACTTCCACGACAATGCCTTTATCTTTCCATAAATGGTTTACATTGTGCTGAAGAAATAACAATTGACCATCGCTGACCGAGGGATAAAAAGCAAATTGCCCGGTTTGGTCTTGACGCACTTCTTTCTCAAATCCTTTCCAAGGAATACCGTATGGAGGATTAGCCACAACGACATCAAATTCATATTCTTTGAACTTACCTTCAGTCAACGTGTTACCATATCTGATCTTCGAGTTTTCACGAAACAAGGATTCAATGCTTGCCAAAGCATATAATGTATCATTAAAATCTTGTCCGAAAGTCTGGATATACTTATAGCCGCTGATGTTTTTGAGTCGATCTGCCACACCAAAAAGGAGGTTCGCACCGCCACAGGTCGGGTCATACAAAGCTACGAAGTTATCTTTAGAAATATCAATCTTGGCAGCCACAATCTCGGCAATCAGCGAAATGATATCTTCCGGTGTATATTGTTCTCCAGCGGTTTCTGCAGAGATGTCCGCCCACTTGCGTTTGATATGCTCCTCAAGGGTGGTAATCTCAGAATTGTTATATGAAGACAGGTCTATTTGTGCCCACTTGGTTACATACTGTAAGAGCACCCCTTTCTTGCGAAGTTCGGCAACAATACCGTCAAGATTCAAATATTTACCTTCATCTGTTCCTCGTTCTATACCGAGCAATTCCTTTAGTTTTCCATCAAAACCGGCAAGATAGTGGCGGAAGTCATCTTCAAAGGTCTTATCATTGTTGCAGATGTCAGACAGCGTCTTGCCATCCTTGACAATGTACTCATTGTATCCGCAACCCCTGTCTTTGAATGCTTCCACAAATTCTTCCGAATTATCTTCCCGGTTTAGTCCTTCTGTCCGCTCTACATCTGCCATCTCATTACGCATACGCCCTTCAAGCATAACCAAAGCAAAGAAAGGCATCATGTGTTTCGGGAAATCACTTTGTTTGATTCCCGTAGAAATAAAAGGTCTGCACAAGACCATATATCCGATTCGTATGATAGTATATCTTTCATAATCATTCATTAGTATCGCCATTGATAAGTTGGCGAGGGTCTACATTCAAAAGTTTTGCAATCTTCACAAGCATATCAAGGGATGGTTGCGTTCTGTTGAAACACCACATGGAAACAGTCGCTACGTTTTTGCCAATCTGCTCCACCAACCATTTCCCTGTTTTGCCATTCTCAACCCAAACAGCTTTCAATCTGTTGGTTCTAGAGTTTCCATGCGCTTTGATTTGTCTGTTCGTTGCAACAGACTTTGATATGAAGTGCAAATTTAACTATAATATTTGGAAAATGCCGCATTATCACGCAGAAAAGAACAAAAGGAATTTCAATGCGTGTGTAATTCTTAGCCTGCCTAATGTAGCCATCGTATTGTTCATTTATAGATGGCCCTATAGCCAAGGTCGTTGGTTTTGTCGTGGCATTGTGCTCTCTTCGCGCAGCCAAGTCAAAACAAACCCTAAATATTCCCAAACAAGTAATCGTGGGCGCAACATCGGTAATTTGGTTATGCCGTAAGTCGGGGGAATGTTGTAATTTTGCAGCGTGAAAGAGTGCCGTTGCTGCCGCCGTTGCGTGAGAAAGGCGAGCGCAGTGCGCAAAATGCGGGCGGCGCGGCAGGGAAAGAAGAACGATGACACAAAAATGACGATACATACAATGAAGACTATCAGCAACACCGAGTTTGGAGGCGAGCGCCCGCTGTTCGCCTCGCACGACCTGCACCTCGACAACGTGACCATACGCGAGGGCGAGTCGGCCATAAAGGAGTGCAGCAACATTGTGGCCACCAACTGCCGCTTCGAGGGCAACTACCCCTTCTGGCACGTTCACGGCTTCACCATCGACCGCTGCTACTTCGACGTGGGGGGCCGCTCCGCCCTGTGGTACTCCGACCACCTGACGATGCGCGACACGAAGATTGATGCGCCGAAGATGTTCCGCGAGATGGAGGAACTTGACCTGGAGAATGTCGAGATGACCGACGCCGACGAGGTGTTCTGGCGGTGCCGGGGCATAAGGGCGAAGAACCTAAAGCTGCATGGCGGCACTTACCCATTCATGTTCAGCAGCGGCATACGCATCGACGGGCTTGAGAGCGACAGCAAGTATGTGTTCCAGTACGCCAAGGACGTGGAGCTGCGCCATGCCAAGATAACCACCAAGGACGCTTTCTGGGAGGTGGAGAACGTCACTGTGTACGACTCCGTGCTCAACGGCGAATACATAGGCTGGCACTCGCACAATTTGCGCCTCGTCAACTGCCACATAACGGGCGAGCAGCCGCTCTGCTACGCCCACGACCTGGTGCTGGAGAACTGCACCTTCGGCCCCGACTGCGACCGCGCCTTCGAGTACTCCACCGTGCAGGCCGACATACGCGGCGCGATAACCAACATAAAGAACCCCATGTCGGGGCGCATAGTGGCCGACGAGATTGGCTCCGTGACCATCGACGAGAACATACGCCAACCCGCCAACTGCGTGATAGAGGCGCGCGGCGCGAAATAGTCCCGGAAAATCAGCCGGGTTTTGATGCGGCGCTGCTTTCGGCTTCTTGCAAAACGAAACGGCCTCCACCGGCCCCGAAACGGGGCAGTGGAGGCCGTTTGCATAGACGATGCGCGCATCGTCTATGCTGCTACTTACCTATTTACTTTACAACTTTTGTGGTCTTGGTCGTGCCGTCGTCCATGGTGTCAACGCGGATGAGGAGGCCCTTGCTGCCAGCCTCGGCCTTGCGGCCTGCGGCATCGTAGTATGTGCTTGCGGCCACGCCACACTCGGCGGCAGTCTGGCTTATGCCCGTGGGAACGCTCGCTGAGGCTGCCTCGCCGAGCCCACCCATGGCGTTGGCGGCCTGCACTGTGTAGACGCTGCCCTCGGCTGCGCCCTCTATGGAGATCGAGGCGTCGGTGGTGGCAGTAACGAACTCGCCGTCCTTGCACACCACGTAGCAGAGCGCGCCGCTCACCTCGTTCCATTGCAGCTTGCCGTCGGCTATGGTGGCGGTGGGTGCATCAATGTCGGCGGCGAGCCTTGCGGGCATCCAGCCGTCCTTGCCGCCAACCACGTTGTTCACCGTGTATTCGGCAGCCTGGGCGTCGGTGAGCACGGGTGTGTACTCGTTGAGGCTTGAGCTAGAGTTGCCGCGCTTGCTGAGGTCTATGGGGTTGCCGTCGGCATCCATCGAGTTGTACTCATAGAAGTGGGTCACCAGCTCGCTCATGCCAGCCCAACCGTTGTCGCTCGGCAGCACCTCCATGATGGTGTTCAGGTAGTAGGTGCGCGGCTCGCCGTGCCATGGGCGGCCCAGGGTCCAGTTGCCGTTGGTCACGCGGTCGCCCTCTGCCTTGGTTATCCTTGCTCCGTCGAACACCATTCCCCATCGCTGCGTGGGGTTGGTGCCGGGCGCGGTGATTACGTTGCCGCCACGGTTTTCGAGCACTATTGTGCAATTCTTGAAGAAGTTGTCTCCCCCGCCGTAGATGAAGTCAACCGTTCCGTGTATTGTGCAGGCCTCGTGGTAGTCGCGGTGGCCGGTGAGGTAGGTGTCCTGGTTGCTCTGGAGGGTGACGCGCTTCATTATCATCTTCTCTCCGTGGTTGTACATCGTGAGCAGGCGGCCATACGACGTGGCGTCCTCAAGGAACTGCTTGGTGCGGAAGTCGGCCGTGCGTATGGTGAGGTCTTGCAGGTAAACGCCGTTCTTCATCGACTGCAGCACGGCTGTGCCTTGGCCGTCCTGTGTGTGCTCTCGCTGCGCAGCAGCACGCCCTCTTGCGACTGGCCGATGAGCGAAACGTTGTAAGCGTCGATTTTTGTTCCCTCCTCGCGCAGCACGTAGTCGCCGTTCTTCAGGAATATCCGCTTCTGCGGGGCGTCGGCTGTGGTGTTGCTCTCGTTGATGGCCTTGAGGGCGTTGTAGAACTCGGTGGTGTCGCCCACTATGTAGTCGTAAACGGCCATTTCCACGGGCTGCTCGGATTCGGTGGCGAAGCCTATCTTAACTTCCTCGCCATACTTGTTGTTGAATATGTCGCGCACTGCGCCAGCGCCGAGCCTGAAGGTGTGCTCCGTGGCGTAGGGCAGCTCCCAGTAGTAGGCCGTGAGCGATGTGCCGCTTATCTCGGAGCGCACGGTGTTGCCGTCAACGGTTACGAGCAGGCTGTCGGAGTAGGATATGTTGCGGTCGAAATAGAGCGTTATGCTGCCCGACACCGGCGTGGTGGCACCGTCGTCGAGGCTTGCGCCGATGTAGTTGAGCGAGTGGTCGTTGAGCTGCGAGTAACCTATGCGTATGCCGCTGTAGGCCACCTCGCCGCACTTCTTCACTGCAAACGTGATGGGCGTGCCTGCCTGGTGGCCGGTGATGGTGGCCGTCATGTCGCGGGCTTCGCCTATGGCCATGCCGCCTTCCATCTCAACCTTGGCGTTGCCCGAGGCTATGTAGTCCCACTCGGAGTCGAGGTTGGAGCCTTCGGGGCGGTTGTAGTAGTTCTCGGAGCAGTTTACGAACGTCACCGTCTCCACCACTGCGTTGGCCGGCACGCACAGGGCAAACTCCTGTCCGGCCTTTATCTTGTAGCGGCTGTCGGAGTAGATGTCAACCACGCCCTTTATCTTGAAGGCCGGGTTGCTCACCGACTCGCGCACATATTTGTACTTGCTGCCGTCGGCCAGGGGCTTGGTGGTGCCGTCGCCCACGTCCCAGGTGAAGCTGTAGCCGCCCATCTGGCTCACAAGCTCGTACTTGATTGTATATGTGGCAAGCAGTTCGCCGCTCTCCTTGTCGTAGAGCTTTATGGTTGCCACGGGGTTGTCGGTGGTGGCCTGCGTCACCTCCACGCGGGCAAGCTCGTTGGCCACGGCCTCCACTTCGGGCAGCTGCTCGGTGCCTTCGGGCAGCGACAAGGTGTAGGTGCCGTCCTCGTCGAGGCTGGCCAGCACGTCAACGCCGCCCACGGTGAGCGTCTTCAGCGCCGGGCTTGGCGGTATGTTGCGCATGATGCGCATTCCGCCGATGTTGCCGCCGTAGCGGTCGTCGAACACAAACTTGACGTAGTTCACGCCTTCGAGCAAGTCAAGCTCAAAGGTTAGCGGCTCGTAGGTAGTCCAGCCGCCGGTGATGGGCATTTGCTTTTCGCCCACCTCGATGTACTCAACGCCCTCGTCGGTGTCGCCGGCCTGCGGGGTGGCGGGCAGCGACGTGGCCGAGCGGTATAGCCAGAGCGAGCGTTCCTGATCCTTGTGGGCGGCGTCGAACTCTATCTTGTATGCGCCCGGCTCTGTTACGTTGAGTGCCACGGTGTAGTAGTCGCCGTAGTAGGTGCCGCCTATGCCGAGGTCGGCGCTTTGCTTTTCCTCGTCGGTGAGGCTTTCTTTCTTGTTGGGAAACTCACGCTTCTCAAGGAAGCTGAGCACGTTGCCCACCACCACAGTTGATGTGGCCTGCGGGTCAACCTCGCACACGCCGGTGTAATAAGGACTGGCTGTTTGCGCCGTGGCAGTGGCCCGGCCCATGAGGGCGGCCACGGCCATGGCCGCGAGGCTCATGGTGAAAGTGTTCTTTCTCATAGTTGTTGGTTTTAAGTAGGTGTTCAAAATTAATTGCCATCAAATTGTGTGCTATTTTGGAGAAGCATGGCAAAGTCCGAAGAGGGAGCGTAGCGGGCTACGCGACCGATGAGACTTTGGCATGCAGCCCAAAGAGCGCACAAAGTGGTGGCAAAGATATAGAGCACCTGCATGGAATATTATATCGATTAATTATGAACAGCTACTTAGTTATTTGTTTACGTATTTCTTTCCACCCTTGATGTAGATGCCCTTGGCCGTGGGCGCGCTGCCGAGGCAGCGGCCTGCGAGGTCGTAGCACAGCATGGCAGTCTCTGCGTTGGCGGCCGTGGCGTTGCTGATGGCCGTGGTGCCGCTCTTTACCACGCCGTGGATTGCCATGTCGCAGAGCGCGAGCGTGCCTTTGCCCGATGTGCTCCATGGCAGCACGCGCACATAGAGCTTTTCGCCAGCGGCCAGTTCAATTACGGGCTTGGCCGACACGAACTCCGGGTGCTTGGCGTTAAAGCCTTGCTGGTAGAGTATGGTTTGGGGCGTGGCGAACGACGGGTCGGTGGAGTACTGCACCTTGGCGCACATCCCGTTGGAGCCGCGGCTGGTGATGTAGAAGCTTATGGAGTCGATGTAGAGCGCAGAACCCTGCGGAGCCTCTACCACGAACTGTGCGTAGCGGTCTGAAGCCTCGTCAATCTCGTTGGTTGGCCACTTGTCGCCCTCAATCGTGATGCACTGTATGCTGGGCTTGGTTTGGTTGTAAGGGTCGCCTTCGGGCCATGTCATGTCGCCTGCGTAGTTCTGCGCGTAGGTGTTGCTGAAGGTCTCGGGGTAGCCTATGCAGGCCCCTGTGACGGTGCAGTTCTCCTTTGTGTTCTTCTGCAAGGGCCAGAGGCAAAGCGTCTCCGAGCCACCTTCGATGTTGAGGCCCGCTACGTTGAGCTGCACTGTGACGGCGGTGGCATCATCGCCATTGGTTATTGTGATGCTTCCGGGGTTGTCGCCCTCAGACCTTGGGCTGGCCTTTACATAGAAGTACGTGAACGGAAGGTTGGCCGAGGAGTAGGGCAGCGTTAGCGTTGAAGCAAACTGGCCGTCGGTGGCCGTGCCTACCTCGTAGCCCTCTGTGGCGGTGATGGTTATGTTGCCTTGGGCTGGTTGCAGCTCGTAGCCTGCCACTGAGAACTCTTTCACGACTGAAGAGCCGAGGTAGCCCTTGCCGAAGTCGTAGCTGTTGTTGGGGTTCACCATGATGGCGGCATCGATGTTGAGGTAGTCGGCCATGATGCCTTTCTCCTTGAGGGCCTTGGCTGCGGCCCTGGCTATGAGCGATGCGCCGAGCGGACTGGGGTGGGTGCCGTCGCCTCGGTGGAACACTCCGTTGATGGTGGTGTCCTGGCAGAACCATATCTTCGACACGGCAGTCTGCCCCATCTCCTCCATCATGCTGGCGGTGATGCTCGTAAGGTCGATGTAGTCAACGCCGTTGGCCTTGGCCACGTCGATGGCGTTGGCCGCGTAGTCGTAGGTGGGGTCGCCAAGCGGGGCGGTGCCGCGCACGTACATGTCGCCGCTGCCGTCGTATTCGGTGTTGAAGGCCGTGGCGCAGCCGTCGCCGAGGTCGTGCTTGGCGCTGCGGCGCACCTTGCCGTCAGTCCACTGGTTGCGGCAGATAGGTGTGAACACGATGGGTATGCCGCCGGCGGCGCGCGTTTCGTCGATGTATTTCTGTATGTACTTGCGGTAGGCT
>VOFD01002845.1_pt1 | contig 32018 bp, 36 predicted proteins | sample 5384101 | NCBI WGS metagenome assembly VOFD01 (sample SAMN12384723, study PRJNA508395) | human gut metagenome | isolation source: healthy gut C | host: Homo sapiens
GCCGGTGAGCATCGCTACGGCGATGTAGTAGAAGGCGTACTGGAGGGTGGTCTGCCACAGGCCCAGCACACAGCACTCGGCAAAGACCCGGCCCTTCGGGAGGGTGGGTGCCCGGCTCTGGAGCAGGGTGCTGCCCAGCAGAACGAGAAGGCTGCCCAGCATGAACCGCACACCGGCGAAGCAGAAGATAGAGGCCGTGTTGCTGGGGTCGATGGCAAAGAGGCGGTAGCCCATCTTGATGAAGGGGAACGCACAGCCCCACAGCAGCCGTTGCGGGCAGGGACGTGTTCTCCATGGAGTGGATGCCAGCAGCACGTCGCTGTAGAAGGGGAACACCGGCGTGCGGCGAAGATGCCCTCGCTGACATACTTGCCCTTCATCATCGGGCGGGGGGCGAGGTTGCAGACGATCGAGCTTCTTGCCGTCCTGGAACCATTTGGCGATGGGACAGGGACGTCCCGCTCGCCATCAAAGACGGTCAGGTGGCTCACTCTCCTTGGATGCGGGCGGACCTCGGCCACGCGCAGCTCTACCTTGCAGGGTCGTCGTCGCTGTAGCTCTCCTCTGCGGGGGCAGCGGATGGGCGGCCGTCGGCGGTGTCGGCGGCAAAGATTCGATGTACTTGTTGGCGCGCTGGATGACGGCGAAGATCTCCATCAGGGCCTGCGGGATGGTCAGGCTGTCCATATCAGCCGTGACCTTGCCCAGCAGCTCGCTGGTCATGGTCTCCAGCTCGGCGTCGATGGCCTCAGCGCCGGCGGTCTTGTGGACGGTGCCGCCGAAGTACTTCTCGCACATGGCGACGGTACGGCTCAGCAGGTTGCCGAGGTCGTTGGCGAGGTCGCTGTTGATGCGGTTGATGAGGGCTTCGTTGGTGAACATACCGTCGTTGCCGAAGGGGATCTCGCGGAGCAGGAAGTAGCGGATGGCGTCCACGCCGTAGCGGTCGCAGAGGATGACGGGGTCAACGACGTTGCCGACGGACTTGGACATCTTGCCGCCGTTCATCAGCAGCCAGCCGTGGCCAAACACCCGCTTGGGCAGCGGCAGGTCGAGGGCCATCAGCATGGCGGGCCAGAGGATGGTGTGGAAGCGGAGGATCTCCTTGCCCACCATGTGCAGGTCGGCAGGCCAGAACTTGTCGTAGTCGTGATACTTCTCGTTGCCGTAGCCCAGCGCAGAGATATAGTTGCTCAGCGCATCCACCCAGACGTACATGGTGTGCTTGGGGTCGAAGGGCACCGGGATGCCCCACTTCACGGAGGTGCGGGACACGCAGGTGTCCTGCAGGCCCTGCTTGATGAAGGCGATCATCTCGTTCTTGCGGCTCTCGGGCTGGATGAACTGGGGGTTCTCCTCGTAGAGCTTCAGCAGGCGGTCGGCATACTTGCCGGTCTTGAAGAAGTAGGCTTCCTCGTGTGCGTCGTACACTTCGCGGCCGCAGTCGGGGCACTTGCCGTCCACCAGCTGGCTGTCGGTCCAGAAGCTCTCGCAGGGCTTGCAGTAGTGGCCGATGTACTCGCCCTTGTAGATGTCGCCCTGCTCATACAGCTTGGTGAAGATCTTCTGGCAGGACTCCATGTGGTAGTCGTCGGTGGTGCGGATGAAGCGGTCGTAGCTGACGTCCAGCAGCTTCCACAGATCCTTGACGGTGGCGACGATCTTATCCACGTACTCCTTCGGAGTCACGCCGGCGTCGGCGGCCTTGTCCTGGATCTTCTGGCCGTGCTCGTCGGTGCCGGTCAGGAACATGACGTCGCAGCCCTGCATCCGCTTGAAGCGTGCCAGCGCGTCGCAGGCTACAGTGGTGTAGCTGTGGCCGATGTGCAGCTTGTCGCTGGGGTAGTAGATCGGAGTGGTAATGTAGAATGTCTTGTGCTCACTCATAGGTTGATACTCTTCCTTTCCTGATTTGGCGGGGGACGAAAAAAGCCCTCATCCTGCCGGACTGAGTCGGACAAGGACGAGAGCGTATAACTTCCGTGGTACCACCTTGCTTCGCCGCACCCTTGCAGACGCAGCCTTGCGCCGGGCCAAAAAGCCCGGCGAGCGCGGTAACGGGCGCACCCGTCGCGGGCTAACGATTCGCCTGCGCAGCTCGGAGACCATCTTCGGCACCGCGCGGCCTGCCCGGTTCCATCCTTCGGGCTTTCTGTCAGGCGCAGACGAGGCGTACTCTTCTCTTCACAGCCAGTTTACATTATTATATTTAATATACGCAAAATCGGCGGGTTTGTCAATATTAAATCTCGTAATCCAGGCAGACCCGGCCTTGGTGTAAGGCCGCACTTTGCTGTTGGCGACGGCGACATGGGCCGGGTGCGTGGAGTAGCCCTTGAGTGCTTCGGCGGTCTCGAAGGTGGTGTCCAGCATCAGGTCCGTAGCTGTTCAGCTTCTTTTCCGGGTCGATGGCCATGACGTAGCGCACGAAGTCGAGATCGCCGAAGGGCACGCGGGCCTCGATGCTGTTGGCGGAGATGCAGCGGTCGGCGCGCAGCACGTCGTACATATACAGCTCGCGGATGCGCTTCTGGCTCTCCTGCTGGAAGGCATCGGCGGTGGGGGCGTAGTCGGTGTACTTGTAGCCGAACAGCTCGTCGGAGATCTCGCCGGTCAGCAGCACCCGGACATCGGTCTGCTCGTGGATGGCCTTGCAGAGCAGATACATTCCCATGCTGGCGCGGATGGTGGTGATGTCCCATGTGCCCAGCAGGCGGATGACCTCCTCAAGGTTCTGGATGACGATATCCCGGTTGATGATAATCTCGTGGTGCTCGCTGCCCAGATACTCGGCGGTCTGGCGGGCATATTTCAGGTCGATGGCGTCGGTGTCCATGCCAATGGCAAAGGTGCGGATGGGCTTGCCAAGCTTCTTGGCCGCAATGGAGCACACCAGCGAGGAGTCCAGACCGCCCGAAAGCAGGAAGCCCACGGGGGCATCTGCGTCCAGCCGCTTTTCCACACCGGCAATGAGCTTTTCGCGGATGTTGGTCAGGATGGTGGGCATGTCGTCCTCCATGGGGGCCGGCACGTCAGCGATGTCCTCGTACCGGACGAAGCGGCCGTCGCAGTAGTAGCTGCCGATGGGGAACGGCCGGATGTCGTCGCACCAGCCGATGAGGTTCTGCATCTCGGAGGCAAATGCGATCTGGTGGCTGGACTTGGAGTAGCCGTAGAACAGCGGACGGATGCCGATGGGGTCGCGGGCGGCGATGAGGCGGTCCTTGCGGGAGTCGTACAGGATAAGGGCGAACTCGGAGTCCATGTGGCGGAACATATCGAGGCCGTACTCATAGTAGAGCGGCAGCAGGATCTCGCAGTCACAGTCGGACGTGCGAATTGATAGCCCCGGCGCTTCAGGATCTCCTTCTCGAAGCGGAAGCCGTACAGCTCGCCGTTGCACACCACGCAGTCGGCACCGCGGTAGAACGGCTGCATCCCCTCCGGGGTCAGGCCCATGATGGCCAGACGGCCAAAGCCCATCAGACCGAAAGGCCCTTCCACCACGCGTTGATCGTCCGGCCCGCGGAACACCGTGCGCATCAGGTATTCCTTTGAATTTGTCGGCACTGATGTCGTGCCCGGTGTAACCGATCACACAGCACATACTTCTTACCCCTCTGAAACAAATCAAAACAAACAAAAAATACGGCAGCTCATTCATCCCATTTGCTAGGACGAATATGCTGCCGTATCCGTGGTGCCACCTAAATTACCGGCAGAGCAGGGGTGCCAGTCACTTTGTGCGCTCTCCCCGTTGAAAGCACTGCCGCGATAACGAGCGGCGCACGTCTGCCCCTACTACGCGCCCGAGGCCACAGCGCCCGGGGGTTCAGGGGGAAGCTCACGGGGGTTCGTTCAGGCCCGGCTCATCTGCGCGGCTCGCACCTGCCCGCGCTCTCTGGAAGAGGGCCGCGTGGACCTTACTTTTCCCGGTCAACGCTTTTTCTTGCCGAATTGTATCACGGCTTTTCTGCCGTGTCAATCGGGGATTCACAATTTTTTTCGGTTTGTGCAGGGTGAACGGTTTCGGCTTCCTTTGCGGCGCAGCTGCGGCACAAACCGTACAAAACGCTGCCCTCGCATTGCAGGGTGAAACCATGCTCCGCCATCAGGTGGCTCCGCACTTCATCCATGAAATGGCAGTCCAGGTGGTAGATGCGGCCGCACTGCACGCACTTAAGGTGCAGGTGCTCCCGGCAGTGGCGGCCCTCGTCCACATACTGGAACACGGCCTTTTCGCCCTTGTCCGCGACGTATTTCATCACCCGCTGCTCCTCCGGCCAGTTTATCCAGATAGCGGTACACGGTGGTGGGGTTGGGGCTGGCCCCCTCGGCCTCCAGATGCTCGAGGATGTTGGAGGCACTGACCGCGTGCTGCCGGTTGCGGATGAGATAATCCAAGATGAGCTGGCGGGTCTTGGTGTTGTAGCCGTCGCTTCGTGCCATGATGCAGATACCTTCTTTCTACTCTGTAGTGTACCACATTTTATCTTTCGATGCAAAACAACAGGGAGGTTCATTGGACAACAAGCACAAAAAGAATGATATTTGGGCAAAACAGAAATCAAGCCAAACTTCAGGCGGAAACTCTTGTAAAAAATGTCCTATTGTGTGAAATAATAAAATCGAGATGATAGTTGGATGGTTTCAGGGATACAAAGCTTTGAACCGGAAACACCGCCCGGTGAGAGAACGTCCAGCAGAAGAATTTTTCTTTGCAAAGAAGAGGGAAGATGAAAGATGATGAACGGAAACACAGGCAGACCAAAGCTGAGCCTGAAGCTACAGGCATATCAGTACCTGAAAACCAAGATCCTCAACTGCGAGTACCGGCCGAACGAGTCTGAACGAGCAAAAGCTTTGTGCGGAGATGGGCAACATCAGCCGCACCCCCATGCGGGATGCACTTGGCCGCTTGGAGCAGGAGGCTCATCACCATCTGCCCAAAAAGGGGCTGATGGTTGTCCGGCATCACCGAAGAGGACGTGCACAGTATGTTTGAGATGCGCCTGCTGGTGGAGCCTTATGCCCTGCGCACCTATGGCGCAGACATCCCCTCACGAGGAGCTGGGACGCTTTGTGCAGATGATGCACGAGCCGGACGTCATCGACGACTTCTGCAAATCGGACGACGATTTCCACGAGCTGTTGATGAGCACTCTGCCCAACAAGTATCTCCGCTCGGCCTATGACCGCATCACCGGCCTGAACACCCGTTTCCGCATCATGACCGGCAAGGTGAGCATGATCAACCGGGAGCAGACCTGTGAGGAGCATCTGGAAATCCTTGAGCCTGCCCTCAAGGGCGACTGGAACACCGCCGCCGATGCCCTGCAGAAGCATCTGGAGATCGCCCGCGACAAAGCCGAGGGGCGTCATCAAGGTCATCCGGCTGTGGTAAGAAGAAACGCATCGCCTGCCTGTCGATGCTGCTGGACCACATCGGCGCGGCTCTGCTGGAAAACGGGCTGTTCCGGCAGAATGCCGTCTGGCAGGGCGGCGTCCGGCTGGATTTTGTGATGCGGATGGCGGGGCGGCTGGCCTTTCCCATCTACTGCTTTCTGCTGGTGGAGGGGTTCGTGCACACCCACGACTTCCGGAAATATGCCCTGCGGATGCTGGGCTTCGCCCTCATCAGCGAGGGACCCTTCGACTGGGCCTTCTTCTCAGGCGTCTACTGGGGGCATCAGAATGTCTATTTCACCCTGCTGCTGGGCTTGCTGGCCATGAAGGCTCTGGACACCTTCCGGACCGGGGAGGGGACGCTGGACGCCCGGGGCATCCTCTGCGCGGCAGCCTGCACCGGGGCGGCGGCGCTGCTCCGCTGCGACTACGACGTGATGGGGATGGCCCTCATCCTCGCCCTCTATCTGACGCGGAAAGACCGGGCAGCCCAGTGCATCGCGGGCGCAGTGTTCTCCCTCTTCGAGCCGGTGGCACCGCTGGCGTTCGGGCTGGTCTGGTTCTACAGCGGCGAGTGGGGCAGCTGCTCAAGGGCCGAACAGTGGGCGTTCTACTGGTTCTACCCGGTGCATCTTTTCCTCCTCGCTGTCCTCACGAACCTCCTGCTTTTCCAAAAGTAAGGAGCTGTTTTCACAGGCATTGCACTCTGCTCACGGAAGCGGTTCCTGACCGAAAATTATAAAAAGTTGACACAAAATTACAACATAAAATGCGAAAAACTGGCACTCCTTTCTGAAAAATATGGTATAATAGGCGGTAGGATAGCAAAAATGCATCAGGAGGTTCTACCAATGAAGATCATTCGTGCAAAAGATTACAAGGATATGTCCCGCAAGGCGGCCAATATCATTTCGGCACAGGTCATTATGAAGCCGAACTGCGTGCTGGGTCTGGCGACCGGCGGCACCCCCGTGGGCGCGTATGCACAGCTGGTGGACTGGTACAACAAGGGCGACATCGACTTCTCCGAAGTGACCACCGTCAACCTCGACGAGTACCGCGGCCTGCCCAAAGAGCACCCCGAGAGCTATTGGAGCTTCATGCACAAGAACCTGTTCGACCATGTGAACATCCGCCCCGAGGCCATCCATCTGCCCGACGGCACCAACCCCGACGCGGCCGACGCCTGCGCCAAGTACAACGACATCATCCACAGCGTGGGCGGCATCGACCTGCAGCTGCTGGGCCTCGGCCCCAACGGCCACATCGGCTTCAACGAGCCGGGCGAGGCCTTCGAGCTGGAGACCCACTGTGTTGACCTGACCGAGGCCACCATCGAGGCCAACAAGCGCTTCTTTGACGGCAACGAGGACCTCGTCCCCAAGCAGGCCTATACCATGGGCATCAAGACCATCATGCAGGCCCGCAAGGTGCTGGTGGTGGCCAACGGTCTGGCCAAGGCCAAGGCGGTCAAGGCGGTCGTCTCCGGCCCTGTCACCCCCGAGTGCCCGGGTTCGATTTTGCAGCTGCACCCCGACTGCACCCTCGTGGCGGACGAAGAGGCTCTGAGCCTGCTGTAAGCCCCGGAGGAGCGTATGGACGAAAACAAAAATAAAACGGCAGAAGCCCCGCAGGAACAGCCCAACCCGAGGACTACAGCCGCTACATGGGTACGTTGAACCGCATCTACCGCCGGAACAATAACCCGCAGCGCAAAAAGCTGGGCGACGGCATCGGCTCGCTGAAAAAGGGTCAGCAGCCCGCCGCCCCTGCGCCGGAGCCGGGCAAAAAAGACCGCAGCTTCCTCGCCGTGGCGGGCGGTGCCATCCTGCTTCTGGCCATCCTGTACTTCATCAAGCTTCTCTGAGAACATCAAAAAATGCCGCCGTGCAGCGTTGAACTGCACGGCGGCATTTTTTTTATAATACGATGCTCAGACGTTCTCGGTCAGGAACTTCTCCACAGCCTCGATGGCAGCGGCCTCATCCCCGCCCTCGGCGGTGACGGTGATGGTCTCGCCCTGACGGATGCCCATGCCCATCACGGCCATCAGCTTGCGCATATCGCAGGTCTTGCCGTTCTTCTCGATGGTAATGGCGCTGGTGTACTGCTTGGCCAGCTTGACCAGCAGGCCGGCAGGGCGTGCGTGGACGCCAAGTGCATCTTTGATGGTATACTGGAACTGTTTCATGGGTCGTAGTCTCCTTATCAATGAAAGAGGGATGGGGCGATCAAGGCTCAGACAGCGCTCTCGTAGTCCAGCATGAACTGCACGATGCCGTCCATTGCCAGCTCGCGGCGGGTCGAGCTTCAGCTTGCCCTCGCGGATCTTGGCGTAGCTGATGGGCATATACTGGTGGAGCATATTCATCGGGATGGGGTACTCGCGGAGATTGTCGAACAGCTTGTTCATGGCGGCGACCACCTCGGGCTGGCCGATGTAGTAGCGGGCACGGTCGGAGTAGCTGTACTTGCGGCACTGTGCCAGATGCTTCTCGTCGCCGTGGTAGTGCTTCTCCCAGTTTGCGGGGGAGGCCAGCATGACGGCGTCCAGCGTCTCGATGAAGTTGGCGCGCTTTTCCTCGGGGACAAGCTCCTTCTCCATCATGCTCAGGGAGAACAGGGCCTCGCGGAGGCCGTAGGTCAGGGCCGGGCCGACCTTCAGGATGGCGATGCCGTCCGTGACCATGTTGTACAGGTCGGCGGCGGTCTGGTAGTCGGTGGAGTGGCCCTCGAAGCAGATGTCCGGGAACTCCTTCAGGGCTGCGCAGAGGTCCACAGCGGCGGCAGGGTCATAGTCGAACACCTGCTCGTCGCCGAACTCGACGCCGGGCTGGACGACCACAGCGATGACGTCCTTCATGCCGTCGCCCACGCCCTCTTCGGTCCAGACGCGCTGGTAAGTGGAGACGGTGTCGCGGAAAGCATCGGGGCTGGTGACAGCCAGCGTGTCCTCAGCCTCGGTAGCACCGCCGGGGATGGGCACTTCGCTGCCGATGACGAAGACGGGACGCATTGCATCGGGCTTCTCGGCCTTCAGCTCTTCATAGCCCTTCATAGCGGCCTTGTAGGGGCTGCGCCGCGGCGTGCGATGACCTCGGTCTTGAGCAGGCCGGAAGCGTCGTCAGCCACCTTCATGCTGGTGTCGAGGTGGATCTTGGTAAAGCCTGCGCGGGCATACTGGTAGACCAGCTCGACCGAGTTCTTCATGGCCTCAGCCTCGGGCAGTTTCTGCCACGTCAGGGGGCCGAGGTGGTCGCCTGCGAGGATCATAATGTTCTCGGGCAGGTCGATGTCTTGGCCATTTTCAGGACCATCTGGTAGAAGTCGGCGGGCTTCATGCCGGTGTAGCCGCCAAACTGGTTGACCTGATTGGCGGTGGCCTCGATCAGGACGGGGATGCTGCGCTCCTTGGCGCGGCGCAAAGCGATCTCGATGACCAGCTCATTGGCGCTGCAATAAGAGGGGATGCCGCAGCGAATGCCCTGGCGGCGCTTGTCCATCATTTCCTGAAGCGGATGTTTCATGATCGATTTTCTCCTTCGTGTTTCCTTCTCAGAGCTTGGGCTGACCCATGCAGTAGGTCTGCAGGACGTCGTAGTTATCCTCCAGCACCACGAGGTCGGCGTCCTTGCCCACCTGAATGGAGCCCTTGCGGTCGTCCAGATGCAGGCACTTGGCCGGGTTGATGGTGCAGGAGTTCAGAGCGTAGTTGAAGGGGACCAGAGCCTCTTCCACGAGGATGCGCAGGCCCTTGTTGATGTTCAGGGTGGAGCCTGCCAGACCGCCGGTGGCCGTCAGATGGGCGCTGCCGTCGGGGTAGATGATGATCTCATTGCCGCCGAACAGGTACTTGCTGCCCACGGGGGTGCCCTTGGCCATCAGGGCGTCGGAGACCATGATGGCGTAGTCCGGACCCTTGCTCATGAAGTAGTTGTTCAGGGCAGCGGGGGTGGAGTGGCAGCCGTCGCAGATGATCTCGCCGTACATGGTGCGGATGCGGTAGGCCGCACCCACCAGACCGTTGGCGCGGTGGTTGAAGGGCGACATACCGTTATAGACGTGGGTCATGGAGCGTGCGCCGTTGGCATAGGCCATGACGGCCTGCTCGTAGGTCGCGCCGCTGTGGCCGATGCTGACCACCACGCCGTGGGCCGTCAGATAGCGGGTGAGGGCGAAGTCCTCATCATGCTCCGTTGCCAGCGTGACATAGCGGATGTGGCCCCGGGCCGCTTTCTGGTAGTGCTCGAACTGCTCGATGGTGGGTTTGACGATGTACTGGTCAGGCTGTGCGCCCTTGTACTTCATGTCGAGATAGGGGCCTTCGAAGTGGATGCCCAGGATCTCTGCGCCGTCGTAGCCGCTCTCCATGACATTGGCCACGTTGGTGACGGCGTTGGTCAGCACCTCGACGCTCTGGGTGATGGTGGTGGCGAGGAAGCTGGTGACGCCCTCCGAGACGATGTGCTCGGCCCAGTAGCGCAGGCCGTCCTCGTTTGCGTCGTTGGTGTAGAACTCGTAGGCACCATGGCAGTGGATGTCCATAAAGCCGGGGACGATGCGCTTGTCACCGTAATCGTCGTCCACATCCTTGGTGCCATAGGGCAGGATGGCGGTGATCCTGCCGTCATTCACCTCAATAGCAGCAGGGACGAACTGGTCTGCCAGCCAGACCTTTTTGCTTTGTATTACCATTTTGAATGCCCTCCTTCTGGGGTAAATTGCTTGATTTCATTATACCGCAAGGCTTTGGAAAAATATTTATAATTTTCAATCGATTTGTTATTCGTTTCGGCAAAAAGACATAAAAATGATGGAGAAAACGGCCTGACAGGCCGCTGCGGCGGCGGCGGTTTGTCTTTTTCAACCAAAAAGTTATGGCTTTCAGTTACCCCCTTGTTTTCTGCGGTTTGAATGTGATATAACAAAAAAAGAGAGCGGAACAGCTCTGTATGGAATTATCAGAAAAAAGTTTTACCGTGTCCATTAGGAGGTAGATTTAGGATGAGCATTTTTAATCTGACCGATGAGAAGATGAAGGAGACGTCTTCCACCTTTACGGCCCATGAGATCTATCAGCAGCCTGCCACCTGGCGCAAGACCTGCGCACAGCTCGCTGCCTGCAAGGATGAGCTTCAGGCTTTTATCGATCAGGTCGTCAAGCAGGATGACTTCGACATCGTCCTCACCGGTGCCGGCACCAGCGAGTTCGTCGGCAACTCCCTCTTTCAGGCCCTGAACCCCAAGTACAACTTCAAGGTCAAGTCCTACGCTTCTACCGACCTCGTGCCTTCCCCCGAGAACTTCCTCTCCCGCACCAAGCCCACCCTGCTGGTGAACTTTGGCCGTTCGGGCAACTCCCCCGAGTCTCTGGGCAATGTGGAGGCCGCTGAGGTCGTCTGCCAGAACCTGTATCACCTGTTCGTGACCTGCAACCACGAGGGTACTCTGTCCAAGCTGGCAAACACCCGTCACAACTGCTTCGCCATCAACCTGACCCCCGAGACCCACGACCAGTCCTTCGCCATGACTTCCAGCTACAGCAATATGTATCTGGCTACCTATCTGGCCTTCAACCTCGACAAGCTGGACGAGATCACCGCTGAGGTGGAGAAGCTGGCCGTCGCCGGTCAGCACTTCCTCGATGACCAGTTCGGTCTGGCACAGAAGATCGTGGACGAGTTCGATTACAACCGCATCGTCTATCTGGGCAACATCGGCCTGAAGGGCGTGGCTCAGGAGTCCGCTCTGAAGACCCTTGAGCTGACCGCCGGCAAGGTGGCCACCATGTACGACTCCGAGCTGGGCTTCCGCCACGGCCCCAAGTCCATCATCGACGACAACACCCTGACCGTCGCTTACCTGAGCGATGACGAGTACCGCCGCCGCTACGAGCTGGATCTGGTCAAGGAGATGGCACACCAGCGCAAGGGCAACAAGATCGCCGTCGTCTACAACCACGACTGCGAGGGCATCGAGGAGCTGGCCGATTATCCCATCCAGATCAAAGTCGGCGCTGACATGGAGAACGTCCTGCTGGGTCTGGACTTCATCCTCTTCGCACAGACCATCGCTCTGATGAAGTCCCTGTCTCTGGGCATCACCCCGGATAACCCCTGCCCCACCGGCGAGGTGAACCGCGTCGTCAAGGGCGTCACCCTGTACCCCTACACGCTGAAATAATCAAAACAACGTCATAAATTCAGGAGGGCAACGAGTATGATCGGTTTGGTAGTTACCGGCCACGGCCATTTTGCAGACGGTATCCACACCTCTGCGCAGATGATCGCGGGCGAAAATGATTATGTCCGCTACATCAACTTTGAAGAGGGGATGACTCCCGAGCAGCTGGCCGAGAAGTTCAACGCCGCTTTTGACGAGTTCAAGAGCTGTGACGGCGTCGTGGTGCTGTCCGACCTGCCCGGCGGCTCTCCCTTCAAGACTGCTGTGGAGTGCAAGTATGCACGCCCGGAGCAGAAAATCGAAGTCATCGCAGGCACCAACCTGCCCATGATCGTTACCGCCGTGACCATGCTGGACATGGAGGATGACCCCCGCTCGCTGGCAGACGAACTGATTGAGACCGGCAGGGACTGCATCGCTCGGTTTGAGCTGGAGGCTGCCACTGCCGAGACCGAATCTGAAGAAAGCGACGGGATCTGATTTATGACGATCAACTGGGAAGTTATCATCTGGACCTGCATCACGCTGGCCGTACTCATGAGTGTCATCGGCCTCATCCTCTACGCCATCTCGGCCAAGAACGTGCGCAGCAAGCGCAAGGAGCTGGGTGAGGTACACACGGAGCTGAAAGTTGGCTCCCGCATCATGTTCGCGGGCGGCGTCTACGGCAAGGTGGTCGGCATCGACGACGAGGACACCCTCCGGGTGGAGGTGGCCCCCAAGGTCATCATCACCATCTCCCGCTATGCAGTCCAGAGCCTGCTGAAGTAAGCAGCAGCGTCCCCTGTATTCTGCTATATACTTTACCTTTCTTTCATAACGACAGGACCCCCGCAGAGGCATCACAGCATTCTGCGGGGGCCTTGTCATTTGTGCAGCAAAAAGCGGGAGCGGACATCCCAAAGGACATCCGCTCCCGCGTGGTTATGTCCGGATTAAGCCTTGCCGTTGCTGCCGCAGACCAGGATCTTGCTCTTGACATACTCCTTGACGTACTCGCGGCCGACGGCGCTGTACTTCTTGGGGTCGAAGACCTCGGGGTCCTTGGCGAGGTATTCCTTCAGGCCCTTGCTGAAGGCGATGCGCAGGTCGGTGGCGTAGTTGACCTTGCACATACCGCGTGCGACGCACTCACGGACGGCATCGTCGGGCACGCCGGAGGTGCCGTGGAGCACCAGAGGCACAGACACGACCTTGCGGATCTCGCTCAGGCGCTCGATGTCCAGCTTGGGCGTTCCCTTGTAGACGCCGTGGGCAGTGCCGATGGCGACAGCCAGAGAATCGACGCCGGTGCGCTCTGCGAACTCAGCAGCCTCGGAGGGGACGGTGTAGCCGTTGCCATTGCCACCGTCGAGGTCATCTTCCTTGCCGCCGACCTTGCCCAGCTCAGCCTCCACCGGGATGCCGGCAGCGTGGCAGGCGCGGACCACGGACTTGGTGATCTCGATGTTCTCCTCGAAGACATGGTGCGAGCCGTCGATCATGACGGAGGTGTAGCCGGCACGGAATGCCTGCATGGCCAGCTCATAGCTGCTGCCGTGGTCGAGGTGCATCACGACGGGGACGCTGGCCTCAGAAGCGGCTGCGGCCACCATGGCGTGGAACATGGCCGGAGAAGCGTACTTCAGGGTACCCGGGGTGGTCTGGACGATGACCGGAGCGCGCAGCTCCTCGGCAGCGGCGATGATGGCCTGCACCATCTCCATGTTCTCGGCATTGAACGCGCCGATGGCGTAATGGTTCTTCTGAGCGTCGAGCATCAAATCTTTGGTCGTAACTAAGGACATAGTAAAACCTCCCAAAACTTTACCTTCTTCAAAAAGCGTTAAGAGTTTAACGATTCATCTTTATTATAGATAGTCTTGGCTAATTTGGCAAGAGCAAAAAACGCCAAAGAGTTTGTCATTTGCGGTTGATTTTTCAAAAGTCCAGCTGTGCGTCCTGCCGGGCGGCCTCGAGGACCGACACCACCTGACGGGTCTTTTTTCCAGCGCCTGATAGCAGGCGTCATAGTCCTTGGCGGCGAGGAGGGCGGCGATGTCCGATACTTCATAATACCACGGCGACTCGTCGCATTCGCGGGAGAACGTCTCCTGTCCGGGACGGACGAGGAGAAGCTTCCTGCAGTTGCTGCTGCCCGGCTCGATGAGGATGCGGCCCTTTTCACCCACCAGCTGGACGCTGCCCGGCGCGGCGCAGTCCTTCGCGCCGGTGCACTGGCAGAGAAAGTCCGGGTATTTCAGCAGGAGGATGCCGCTGGTGTCGATGCCGTTCCGGTAAAGATTGGGGCGGTAGCTGACCGACATCGGCTCGCCGAACAGGCCCACCACGAAGTGGACGTTGTAAAGGTTGAGGTCCATCAGCGCACCGCCGCAGCAGGCCGGGTCGAACACCGGCGGCACCTGCCCGGAGAGCAGGGCATCGTACCGGCTGGAATACTGGCAGAAGGTGCAGGAGACGATGCGGAGGGGGCCGATGTCGGGCAGGTGCTCCTTCACGAGGGCATAGTTGGGGTGATGGGCCGTGGTGATGGCCTCGAAGAGGAACAGATGACGCTCTTTGGCCAGCCCGATCAGCTCGTCGGCCTCGGCCACAGTGGGCACGAAGGGCTTTTCGCAGAGGACGTTCTTCCCGGCCAGAAGCGCCGCCTTGGCCTGCCCGTAATGGAGGCTGTTGGGGGTGGCGATGTAAATGAGGTCGATGTCCGGGTCGGCCAGCATGGCGTCATGGTCGGTGTAGACCTTCGGGATGCCGAACTGCTGTGCCAGCGCCTCGCCGGTGGCCTGCTGCCGGGAGCAGACCGCCGCGCAGTGGAACGCAGGGACTTTTGCAAACTCTGCTGCCATCGTGCGGGCGATGGAGCCTGTGCCGAGGATGCCGAGGTTCATATGGGTGCTCCTCCTTCTATCGCAATTTTCAAAAATAGCGCCTATCAGAATAGCATATTTGCGATATGCAGTTTGCGGATATTGCCTGTGCATTAAAAACGCAAACTGCTATATATAATGAGTATCAGAGACTGGCCTGACAGTTCTGCTTGACGAACTCACTGGGGGACATATGGTACTTCATGTTGAAGGACTTGGAGAAATAGTGGATGGAGCTGTAGCCCAGCCGCAGCGAAATTTCGCTGATGGTATAGCGGTTCTCGAGGAGCATCTGACAGCTGCGCTCCAGCTTCTTGTCGTTGATATACTTTTTAGGCGACTGGTCCACCGAGTTCTTGAACAGCAGCTGCAGGGCCGACCGGGACAGCGAAAAGTGCTCGCAGATCTCCGGGATGGTCAGCGGGTCGTAGATGTTGTCGTGGATGTAGGCGATGATGCGGTCGAAAAGCTCGTCCATCGCGCTCTGGTGGGCTGTGCTGCTGGCGGACGCCATGGGGGAGGCGTAGGTGCCTTGGAGCAGCCGGATGATGGTCTCGGTCAGCAGGCAGAGCATCAGGCTGTTCATATAGGGGATGCCGGTGGTGCTCTCCCGGACGAAGGTTTTTAATAAGGTGTTGATCTTCTGGTCGTAGTGGAACACCCGGTTGATGAGGGCGTCATACCAGACCTCCCGCTCCACAGGCGTCAGGTTGCGCATATCGAAGAGGATGGTCATATAGGAGGCCCTGTGCTCTTCGTCGGTGTACTGGGTGTGGAACTGGCCCGGGCCGTAGATCATCAGGTCTTTTTCCTTTTAAGTAGTAGAGCGTGCCGTCCACTTCCGTTTCCAGCTCACCGGTGTCCACATAGGTCAGCTCGAAGAAATCGTGCTGCTCACCATGGAAACAGTAGTTCTCAGTGCGGATGCGGTAGTAGTAGCCCTAGAATTTTCTGTATCTCGATGCGGGGCAGGACGGCCAGAAATTCGTACTGGGAAGGAAAGTCCGTGATGTGAAGCGAATAACTGCTCTCGGCGTAGAGGTCGTATTCCAGCTTCTGGGTCGTGGAAACGACGGCGAAGTAGACGTTCGGCTTGATGTGGATGAGCCGGTTCATGGCAAACTCCTCCACGGCGGCGGCGTCCGCCGTGTGGGAGACCAGCAGCACGCCGATGCCGTCCTTTACCTGTAAATAGGTATCGCAGTTGAAGCAGTAGAACTGGGAGACATAGCGGCGGGTGATGGCAACCATCGTCTGGTGGATGAGCTCCGGGTGCTCGCGGTCGATGGGCTGATGATAGACCGAGCCATAATCCAGAAAACTGTCGTTGGAAGTTTCGCGTTGCATTCAAATCCCTCCTTACTGAAAAAAGTATATCATTTTTTTGGCAATTTGAATAGTCTTATTTATACTTTTTTGGTAGATTGTAATGAGACTCGCTGAATTTAACCGTTATTTTTAGAAACAGTTTGTTAAAAAATATAAAGACATTTGTTCAAATATAGCCTATAATGTAGTTACTCTGAATTGGAAACTCAGACAAAAAACTCAAGGAGGAATTTGAGAATGCCGAACATTGTTCTTACGCGGATCGACAACCGTCTTGTTCACGGTCAGGTCGCAACGCAGTGGTGTGGCGCCATTGGTGCAAACCTTATTCTGGTGGCCAACGACGAGGTGGCTGGCAACAGCCTGCGTCAGGGTCTGATGAATATGGCCGCTCCCGCCTACGCTGCAATGCGCTACTGGACCATCCAGAAGACGATCGATACCATCCACAAGGCCAGCGCCAAGCAGCTGATCTTCATCGTCTGCGAGAACCCGCAGGATGTCGTCAAGCTGGTGGAGGGTGGCGTCCCCATCAAGAAGGTCAACATCGGAAACATGCACATGGCAGAAGGCAAGCGTCAGGTTGCAGGTTCCGTTGCCGTTGACGACGCCGATGTGGCTGCTTTCAAGCGGCTGCAGGAGCTTGGTGTGGAGCTGGAGATCCGCCGCGTTCCTACCGAACACGCGGAAAGCACCGACAAGCTGTTCAAGTAAACAGACGGCTGCTCTCCTAAATACTTGAAAAGGAGTACTTATTATGGGCTTTAGTGCACTTCAGATCATTCTGGTCTTTGTGTGGGTCTTTATCGTGGCCATCGACCAGTTTGATTTCTTGGAATCCCTGTACCAGCCTATCGTTTCCGGTGCTGTCATCGGTGCGATCTTGGGCGATCTTCCCACCGGTCTGATCGTTGGCGGTACTTACCAGCTGATGACCATCGGTAACATGCCTGTCGGCGGCGCTCAGCCGCCAAACGCAGTCATCGGCGGCGTCATGGCTACCGTGTTTGCGATCTCTTCTCATCTGGATACCACCGCTGCTGTCGGTCTGGCAGTTCCCTTTGCTCTGATCGGCCAGTACATGGTCACCTTCCTGTTCACCCTCATGTCCCCCATGATGTCCAAGGCTGACCAGCTGGCAGCAAAGGGCGACACTAAGGGCATTGTCCGTCTGAACTACATGGCAATGGCTCTGCTGGGTCTGCTGTTCGCCATCGTCTGCACCCTCGGTATGCTGGGCGGCTCTGCAATGGGCACTACCCTGAGCAACCTCGCTGCCAAGTACGCATGGATCATGGCTGGTCTGGGCGCTGCCGGTGGTATGATGCGCTTCGTCGGTTTCGCTACCCTGCTGCGCATCATGCTTTCCAACGAGTTCTGGGGCATCTACTTTGCTGGTTTCGCTCTGGCAACCATCATCGGCTACATCCCCGAACTGTCCGGCTCTGCTCTGCTGCTGATCGCATTTGTGGGCATTGCAATTGCTCTGTACGACTACCAGACTCGCGTTGCTATCAAGCAGGCTGCTGGTTCTGGTTTTGCTGCGAATGGAGGCGACGACGAAGATGGCATCTAATGCAACTCATTACAACAATCTGACTCCCGCGCAGCCTTTGGATAAGGCTACGCTGAATAAGATGGTGTTCCGTTCCCTGAACCTGCAGGCATCTTTCAACTACGAGCGTATGCAGGCTGCCGGCTGGCTGTACTGCATCCTGCCCGGTCTGGAAAAGATCCACAGCGATAACAAGGAAGACCTGGAGCTCTCCATGGAGCACAACCTGGAGTTCTTCAACACTCACCCGTTCCTGGTCACCTTCGTCATGGGCATCATCCTCTCTCTGGAGCAGCAGAAGGCTGACATCGAAACCATTCGTGCCGTGCGTGTTGCCGCTATGGGCCCTCTGGGCGGTATCGGCGACGCAATCTTCTGGTTCACTCTGGTTCCTATCACCGCAGGTATCACCTCGAACATGGCCATCAACGGTTCGCTGGCTGGCCCCATCCTGTTCCTGCTGATCTTTAACATCGTGCAGTTCGCATGCCGCTTCTTCCTGATGTACTGGTCTTACAACCTGGGTACCAAGGCAATCGACATCCTGACTGCCAACGCAAAGGAGTTCACCCGTGCAGCTTCCATGCTGGGCGTCTTCATCGTCGGTGCTCTGACTTCCAACTACGGCGGCACCACCGTTGCTACCGTCATCGAGAACGGCGACAGCCCCATCGTTATCCAGAGCATTTTGGATGGCGTCCTGCCCAAGCTGATCCCTCTGGCTCTGACCCTCGGCCTGTTCTTCCTGATGAAGAAGAAGAACTGGAAGCCCGTTACCTGCATCGCTCTGCTGCTGGTGATCGGTCTGGTCGGCGCATTCTTCGGCATCTTTGCTTAATTCAAAGCCGGAATCACAATGCACGCGGTACTTCTTGATTTTAATGGGACGATGTTCTTTGATACCCGCTTCCACATGGAGGCGTGGTCAAAGATCTATCATGAACTGCACCCCGAGGACAAAAGCCCTCTTGCTTCGACGAAGATATGCGGCCCCTGCAATGACGTCATCCTGAAGAACATGGCCCCGTGGCTCACCCCTGAGGAGCGCCAGCAGTATTCAGAAAAGAAAGAGGTGCTGTACCGGGAGGCATGCAGGAACGATCCTGCCAGTTTACACCTCGTAGCAGGTGCTGAAGAGCTCTCATTCAGGTGGGCGGCCTTGGCCTCGTCACCCTGACCAGCTTTTTTGCGCTGGCGGCCCGGCGGCGGATGGGCTTCCGCGACCTGCGGCTGCTGGGCGAGAGCGTTTCGGCCAGCGGCTATTCGCAGGCGACCGAGGTGCTGAAGATCGTCATCCGGCTGGCATTCCTGTTCGAGGCCATTGGCATTGTGCTGCTGGCGTGTGCCTTTGTGCCGCAGTTCGGGCTGGAAGGGGTCTGGATCAGCATCTTCACGGCCATCTCAGCGTTCTGCAATGCAGGCTTTGACCTGTTTGGCCGGTTCGGGCCGTATTCGTCGCTGGCGCCGTATGTCAACAACTATTACGTGCAGGCTGTCGTCATGTTCCTCATCATGGCAGGCGGTCTGGGCTTCATGGTCTGGGTGGAGCTGGGCGAATTTCGCAAAAAACGCCGCCTGTCCCTCCACGCGAAGGTCGTGCTGGCGTTCTCGGCCATTCTGTGGGTCGGCGGCGCGGCGCTCATTTGTCTGATGGAGTGGTCGAACCCGGCCACCATGGGCGGGCTGTCGGTTCCGGGCAAGGTGATGGCGTCGCTCTTCCAGTCGGTCTCGACCCGTACGGCGGGCATGAACACCATCGACCTGGCGTCCAGCCGCGCACTGGTCTACCACGACCACAAAACGGTCAGCCTGCTCAAGGCCGAACCCAACGGGGCCCCCTACGGCGTGCAGATCTTTGGCGAAGTGCCCAGATCATGGGCGAAGCCACCGCCGCCATCGAACAGTATGAGTTCGACTTTGTGGACATCAACATGGGCTGCCCGGCCCCCAAGATCGTGTCCGGCGGCGCGGGCAGCAAACTGATGCTGGACCCCGACCTCTGTGGCAGGATCGTCGAGCAGGTAGTGGCGCACACCTCCCGGCCTGTCACGGTCAAGATGCGCAAAGGCTGGGACGCCGACCACGTCACCGCAGTCGAGTGCGCCAAGGCGCGTGCTATACTGAACGCGAAAACGATGCAGGCTCCGGGCCTGTGCCGCCCCTCCGGGCGGGGAAAGAGGATACGATGGACGATTCAAAGAATCAGACCGGAAATGCCCGGCTGCTCAATATGCCGGGGCGGCGGGACCAGATGCTCCGCACCATGCTGCTCTGTGCGCTGACGGCGGCGATATTCTTCCTGCCGTTCTATATCATCGACGGTGGATTTTTCCACTATGCAGGCGATTTCAACAGCCAGCAGAGATGCCAGCACCAAGCTGGAATGGTCGCTGGGCGTCCTGCAAAATCCCGGCCAGTACGCCGCCGTGTTCGGCTTTGCCCTCATCGGGCTGCTGGTCTACCGCTGGGTCGCGCAGCGCCCTCATCGGGCTGCTGGTCTACCGCTGGGTCGCGCAGCGGTGGCGGGCCGACAAGCGCCTGCCCCAGCGGATGCTGGCGGCAGTGCTAGCGTTCAGCTGCCTGTTCGGCATCACCCACATCGGCATCGGCAAGTTCGGCCAGTGGAACACCGACAGCGACCTGGTGGAAGAGTACACCAGCGCCCTGGCCCTGAAGGAAGACCTGCCGGAGGGCGACTGGCGCATCGACACTTACAAGACCCACGACAACCTCGGCCTCTGGCTGGACAAGAGCTGCCTGCAATACTTCGGCAGCACCGCCGCCCCCAGCATCCTCAGCTTTTACCCGGCGCTGGGCGTCAAGCGGGACGTCCGCAGCCAGCCGGAGCTTTCCAACTATGCACTGCGGGGCCTGCTGAGCGTGAAGTACCTCATCACCAAGCCCGACCGGCAGGCCGACTTCCTCGAAGAGGCCGATGAAGGCTGGGCCTATTACGACACGCTGGATGGCTACACCCTCTATGAGAACACCAACTACGTCCCCATGGGCTTCACCTACGACTACTACCTCACCGAGGACGATTACGAGTCCACCGTGACGGTCACCCGCTCCAATCTGCTGATGCGGGCGCTGGTGCTCTCCGATGCGGATGCCGCCGCATACGGCCAGTATCTGCAGCCGCTGCACGCCGCTGAGCTGAACGACCTGACCTACGACCGCTACGTGCAGGATTGCGCCGACCGCCGGGCCTCGGCCTGTTCGGTGTTCCAGATGACCAATTCCGGCTTCCACGCTGAGATGCCGGGTGCATGGTCTGCGTAACGGCGCAGGAGATGATCCCGCAGGCCGTTGAACCGGATGAATCGGCTGGGGTCATCAGCATTGTGTTAGGTTTGCTTTGATGATGGCGCTGGATGTGGCGTTGTAAACAAAAAAAAGCTCCTCCGCACGGAGGAGCAAAGAATTATTTGGAGAGATAGACGGTGGTGGAGGGGAATGCGAAGTCCACATTGTTTTCTGCATCACGTCCATGACATTCAGGTTCAGGTCGTTCTGCATCTGGAGGAACGTTCCGGCCTGATTGGTGAGCAGGTAGGCGGAGACGAGGAGATTGATGCTGGAATCGCCAAAGCTGGTGAGCCGGACAAGGGCAGAGCCCTTTTCCACAGAAGGGCTGGCTTCCAGCATGGCGGTCAGGTCGGCCATCAACTGCTTCAAGCTTGGGCACGGGAGGTATTATAAGTGACGCCCAGCGTGAACTTATAAGGCCGGGTGGAGCGCATGGCGCAGTTGACGATGGTGGAGCTGCACACCTTGCTGTTGGTGATGACGCTCACGGTCTTATCCAGGGAGCGGATCTTGATGGAGCGGAAGTTGATGTCGATGACCTCGCCCTCCACATCGCCCACAAGAATCCAGTCGCCCACGGCAAAGGGCTTGTCAATGAGGATGACGATGCCGCTGAAGATGTTGCTGGCCGTCTCCTGGGCAGCCAGGGAGATGGTCAGGCCGATGAGGCCGGCACCGGCAATGATGCTGCCGATGGGGAAACCGCTCTCCTGCGCGATGGTCGCCACGCCCAGAATGACCACCAGCACCTTATAGGTGGTGTCCAGCAGGGAGAGCAGCGTCTTATTGGAGCGGATCTCCTCGCCGCAGGATTTCAGCAGCAGGGTGGCGACATCCGAGGCGTGGTACAGGCCTTTGCAGATGCAGAGGGTCATGGCCATCTGGTAGACGACGAGCAGGAATTTGGGCACGGGGGCAATGGCCCAGGGCAGGCTGGCCAGGGCAAAGTAAATGCCCGTGAGCCAGACCATCCGCTCGGCAGGCAGCGCAAAGCTGCGGAGCAGGATGCCGGTGGCCTCAAAGTGCCAGCTGTGGGCCAGCAGCTTCGGGAAGATCTTTTTGCGGAGCAGGGCACGGGCCACAGCGCCCAGTGCCAGCAGCACCAGAGCGCAGACGCACCGGGCCGCAAAGGCCAGCCAGCCCTCCAGCAAAAGCCGCCAATGGCAAAGCCCAGGTTTTGGATGGTAAAGATCATACAGAAATGGTTCCTTTCGGGTGAATTGTGTCCAACATTGGTCTCAGTATAGCATACTCCGGCAGAGGGTTCAAATTTTCTTTGCCGCAGTGCAGGGGCAGTCGTCCAGAAGCAAACGTCACACTTGTGAAAAAAGAAAACAAACTTTTGCGGGCAAGGGTTGACAACAGCAGGCTGCCGCGCTATACTGTGTGCCAGAAAGTTCGTTTCAGGGCGGGGTGCAATTCCCCACCGGCGGTATAGCCCGCGACCACCCCTATGGGGTGCTGACTCGGTGAGATTCCGAGGCCGACGGTATAGTCCGGATGCAAGAAACGGCAGACAAATTGCTTGTCTACGCGCCCTGTTGCAGTGTTTTTGTTGCAGCAGGGCGCTTTTGGTTTGTCTTCCCGGTTCCCATCGGTGCGAAAAGGGCTTTCCACAGTTTATTTTGAGTGGGGCCAGCCGCCCCGGGAGGAAAAATCATGAAAAAAGACACGACCCACAACCTGACCGTTGCCGCCATGCTCAGCGCGGTGGCATTCATCCTCATGTTCATCGAGTTTCCCATCCCGATGCTGATTCCGGCATTTATCAAGATGGACTTCTCGGACCTGCCCGCCCTGCTGGGCGCGTTTGCCCTCGGCCCGGTGTATGGTGTGGTCATCAGCTTTATGAAGAACCTGCTCCACATCGTCATCAAGGGCACCTCCACCGCCTGTGTGGGTGAGCTCTCCAACTTTATCCTGGGTGCCATCTTCTCTGCCGTGGCCGGCTTATCTTTACAAGCACCACAAGAGCCGCAAGACGGCCATCATCGGTGCCGTGGCAGGTGCCGTGGCCATGGGTGTGTTGAGCGTTCCCTCCAACTACTTCGTCACCTACCCGGCCTATGTGCAGTTCTACCACATGCCGCTGGAAGCCATCCTGGGCATGTATCAGGCGATCCTGCCCTCGGCAGACAGCCTCATCAAGTGCCTCATCCTCTTCAACCTGCCGTTCACGCTGGTCAAGGGCCTGCTGGATGCCGTGCTCTGTATGGTCATCTATAAGCCGCTGTCGCCCATCCTGCATGGCCGCCGCTGATTCCACAAATCGATAAGAAAAAAAAAAAGTCAAAGCCTTCCTGTGCGCGCGCCCCTTGTCGAGCCACTTCCCCCTTGCAAGGCGGAGCAGAAAGAGCACGCCCCGGGTGCAAAGCTCGAGGCACATGGCGGCCCAGACACCGGTCAGCCCGAAGCGGGGAGCCAGTAGGAATGCCAGCGTCAGCCGGATGCCCCACATGCTGACGAGGTTCAACACGAAGCAGGCGGTGCTGTCGCCCGCTCCCTGCATCGCACCGCTGGCCACGATGCTGGCCACCGAACATCGGCTCGGCGAAGGCTTCGATGCGCAGCACCCGCGCACCCAGCGCGATGACGGCGGCGTCCGCGTGAAGATGCCCATGAGCGCCGGGGCGAAGACCCAGAGACCTATGCCGGACAGGGCCATGATGCCTATGCCGATCGCGGTGCAGAGCCATGCGAACCGCTTGGCCATGTCCTTCCGGTTGGCACCGACAGCCTGCCCGATGAGGGCGATGGAGGCGTCCTGAATGCCGTAACCGGCCATGTAGCAGAGCCCCTCGGCGCTGACGCCGAGGCTGTTGGCGGCGATGGCTACCGTGCCGAGCCCGAGACGATCCGCACAAGGACCACCTGCGCCGAGGAGAGGGCGGCGCGCTCTGCGGCCAGCGGCGCGCCCACCCGCCAGAGGTTGATCAGACAGGAGCGGGTGATCTTCCAGCTGCCGGCTTACGGATGCAGAGCGGGCTCTCCCGCAGCAGGAGCACCGCCCAGCGCGGCCAGACCGCCGACGACGGTGGCAGAGGGCCGTGCCCAGCGCTGCGCCCGGCACACCCCAGCCAAAACCGAACATCGTGACGGTCTGGCCAAACAGCTCCATCTCCCGGGTGGGATTGATGAGGAAAAAGTTGAAGAAGATGTCCAGCACGCAGACCAGCACGCTGATGAGGCTGGGCGTCAGGGCGTCACCCGTGGCCCGCAGCATGGCGGAGTACATCCCCATGGCCATGCTGAACGGCGAGGGCTGCGGACCAGATGCCAAAGCAGGCCGAAGCATTGCCCTGCAAAGACGGGGCCGCACCCAGCCACCCGGGCAGGAACCGGCAGATGCCGATGCCCAGCGCCGCCATGCCGCAGCCGAGGAGGATGTTGAAGATCATGGACTGCCGCAGCACGCCCCGGGCATCCTGCTGGCGGTCGGCCCCGAGGTACTGGGCGATTTGGATGGAAAACGCGGTGTACAGTCCCACAAGGATGCCATGGAGCAGCCATGTGCTCGAGCTGACGATGCCGATGGCGGCGGTGGCCTCTGCGCCGATGTGGCCCACCATGGCGGCGTCGATGTACTCCATGGCCGTGACCACCAGCTGCTGCAGGATGGCGGGTACGCTCAGGGCAACGGCAACGCGGGCCGTGTCGCCCAGCGGGATGCTCTCGCCCTGCCGCATCCGGGCCGCGAGAATATCAAGTGAAAGTGTCATGATGTCTCCTCTGCAAATACAAAATGGAAAAGCAATACCTATTATAATAAGAGGGAAGAGGATTGTCAATCAAGGACGATTTTGCGGCAGGGCAATTGATTTTTACGGTTCCGCGTGATACACTCTCACCATGGGAAGAATACTATGAAAGAGGAATTGAATCTTATGATCGAAATGCTTTCTGATACCATCGGCACCCGTGCCGTGGACGCGCTGGGCTTTCTGCTGGCGTTTGCATTGACCGCCCTGATGGACTCCATGTTCCGGGAGCGGCTGCCCCATGACCATGGCCGCGCGTTCGCTGTCAACGGCGAGCTCTCCAAGGGCAAGGCCCGGGGTTCCGGACTCATCTTTGTGCTCTGCATCGCGCTGGTGACGCTGGCTGTCATCCCGTTCCGGGTGGAGTACCTGATCTATACCGCCCTCCTCATCGCCTCCATGCTCTCGGGCTATTTTGACGATGCGGCGGATACGGCCTGGAACGAATACAAAAAGGGCCTCATTGATTTTGTCATCGCGGTGGTGGCAGGTGTGACCTACCTCAACTTCAACGGCACCGGCGTGCAGCTGCTGAACTGGGCGTTCAGTATCCCGTACCCGGTCTACCTGCTGCTCATCGTCGTGCTCATCTGGGCCAGCATCAATGTGGTCAACTGTACCGACGGTGTGGACGGCCTCTCGGCCAGCCTGGCAGTGGTGTCCATCGGCACGTTCCTGCTGGCCTATTGGGAGGAGCTGGGCGAGTATGCCACGGCAGGCGTCATCTTCATCGGTGCCCTGCTGGCCTACCTGTGGTCCAACGCCAAGCCCTCGAGCCTCCTGATGGGCGACGCCGGCAGCCGTGCGATGGGCTTCTTCCTCGCGATCCTGGCCCTCAAGAGCAATCACCCCTTCGCATTCCTGCTGGCGGCACTGGTCTTTATCGTGGACGGCAGTCTGGGCATCCTCAAAATCAGCTTCAAGCGGTTTTTGCACATCAGCATCCTGAAAAAAACGCTGACCCCGCTGCACGACCATGTGCGCAAGCGGATGGGCTGGAGCGATGAGCAGGTGGTGGCCCGCTGGCTGATCCTGCAGGCGGTGGCATCGGCACTTTTGCTGCTGCTGGCCCGCTGAATGAATGATTTTAAGTATGATGTTTGTCTAACTTTCCAAAATGCATAAAAGAGCACGTGGTAAATTGTTGCACTTTACTTATTGAAAGTTTGACGAAAAACAGGTATACTTCTATTAACGAAAGCAAAGGCGCTTAAGTGAAGCTTATTCACTCTGCGCCTTTTTTCTTTTCATGTTAAAAGACAACCCCCGGGCGCACTGGTCTGTGGTGCATGTGCACAGGCAAAAAGAGGATAGGGAAAGGCGGAATACTTCATGATCAAACTGGAACATGTGGATAAATACTTCGGGGACCTGCACGTTCTGAAAGACGTGAACCTCGAGGTGGCCGAGGGCGAAAAGCTGGTCATTATCGGACCGTCGGCAGCGGCAAATCTACCACCGTCCGCTGCATGAACTTTCTGGAAGAGCCGACCAGCGGCCACGTCTACATCGACGGTCAGGAGCTGACCAACAAGAACAAGACCCGTGTCGTGCGGGAGAACATGAGCATGGTCTTCCAGCAGTTCAACCTCTACCCCCACATGACGGTGCTCAAGAACCTGACGCTGGCTCCCATGAAGCTCCACCACAAGACCAAGGCGGAGGCCGAAGAGCTGGCATATCATTATCTTGAGGTCGTCGGCCTCCGGGACAAAGCGGATGTCTACCCTCCGCAGCTGTCCGGCGGTCAGCAGCAGCGCATCGCCATCGCCCGTGCCCTCTGCGCACAGACCAAGATCATCTTGTTCGACGAGCCGACCTCGGCCCTCGACCCGGAGACGATCCAGGAAGTGCTGGACGTCATGGTGCGGCTGGCACACGAGAAGAACATCACGATGGTGGTCGTCACCCACGAGATGGGCTTCGCACGGAATGTCGCCGACCGGATCGTCTTTATGGCGGATGGCCAGATCGTAGAGGAGGGCACGCCGGAGCACTTCTTCACCAACCCCAAGAACGAGCGCGTCCGGCAGTTCCTGAGCAAGATCGTCCGGTAACATCTTATTTTGGTTGACACGGCCGGGTGCACAAGTTGTGGTGAGCCGCCGTTGTTGATAACAGGCCGTTTCGGAGCGGACAGGGAAAGCCGCTCGGGCCGAAAAAACAAAGAGGAGTGTTTATTATGAAAAAGATCTCGCGTCGCAGCTTCGTCAAGGCCGCTGGCTCGGCCGCTGTCCTTTCCATGCTGGCCGCCTGCGGCGGCTCTTCCAGCAGCACCGCTGCTTCCACCGCTTCCACTGCCGCCAGCACCGCCGGTGCTTCCAGCGCGGCAGCCGCCAGCTTTGGCCCGGATACCCAGGCCATCGTGGACCGCGGCGTCCTGAAGGTCGGCGTCAAGAACGCCGTGCAGGGCTTTAGCTTTCAGGATACCCTCACCGGTGAGTACACCGGTCTCGAGGACAGCCTTGCAGAGATGATCGCAGAGCACCTCGGCGTGGACGTGGAGTTCACCACCGTCACCGCCGCCACCCGTGGCGAGCTGCTGGACTCCGGCGACATCGACGCTGTTCTGGCCACCTTTACCATCACCGAGGAGCGCAAGAAGACCTGGGACTTCTCCACTCCCTACTATACCGACTACGTCTCCGTTCTGGTGGAGGATTCCACCGGCATCAAGGGTCTGGCTGACCTGAAGGACAAGGTCGTGGGCGTCTCCTCCGGCTCCACCTCCGCCCGTGCACTGGTCAAGGCCATGATCGACGAGGGTGTGCTGGACGGTGCAAACTTCGACGCCGACACCTTCAACGCCGACACTTGGAAGGACGGCATCTCCTTCCGTCAGTACGACGACTATCCCGCCATCAGCACCGCACTGAGCGCAGGCGAGGTGCAGGGCTTCTGCGTTGATAAGTCCATCCTCGCCATCTACAAGACCGAAGGCCGCAGCTACATTGACGCCGAGTTCAGCCCGCAGGAGTACGGCGTCGCTACCAAGAAGGGCAGCGACTTCTCCACCCTGTGCGATGAGCTGGTGCAGGGCTGGCTGGCCGATGGTACGGTCGAGAGCCTGATCAAGGAGAACGGCCTGAGCTGAAAGACCACTTTTGCAATTGAGGGATAGAAAGGGAAAGGAGCGTTTGCCATGTCTGGTTTATTTTCGATGGACGCTTGAGTACGGTTTGGAACCATAAAGAGAGCTTTCTGCTGGGTCTGGGCAACACCTTGCAGACGGCTGTCTGCGCACTGGCGCTGGCCTTTATCATCGGTGCTGCGCTGGGTCTGATGTCCACCAGCGGCAATAAGATCTTGAAGTTTGTAGCCCGTGTGTATGTCGAGTTCGTCCAGAACACCCCGCTGCTGCTGCAGCTGTGCTTCCTGTATTATGCGCTGGCATTTGCAGGCGTGAGCCTCGGCGTCATCCGCACCGGCATTATCGCGCTGGGCGTCTACACCGGCGCTTACATGGGCGAGGTCGTCCGCGCGGCCATCGAGTCGGTCCCGAAGGGCCAGTTCGAGGCCGCACAGGCGCAGGGCTTCAGCTATCTGCAGCGGATGGGCTACATCATCCTGCCCCAGAGCATCCCCGTGATGCTCCCTCCGATGGTCAATCAGGTGGTGAACCTCTTTAAGAATACCTCCTGCCTCTACATCGTGGGCGGCGCTGACCTCATCAGCGTGACCTACAGCTTCGTCACCGGTGCTTCCACCGGCGGCGCTTACGCTCCCGCTTACATCGTCTGCGGCGTCATCTTCTTTGTGGTCTGTTTCCCGCTGTCCACGCTGGCAGCCCGCTGGGAAGCCTCCCTCAAGGAGCGCAAGGGCAGCGTGAACGCCGCTCTCAAGACCGCCAACAAGAAAGTGGAGCTCAAGGAGGCTGCCTGATATGAAAACGCTTGCTGCAAGCCTTTCCATCCTCACGAAGCAGGGCGTCATGCTCTACCTGCTGCGGGGTGTGGCCTTCACCTGCATCATCTCGGTGCTGGGTGTCATCATGGGCCTCATCGTCGGCTCTCTGCTGGCGCTGGCCCGCACCTACTGCAAGAAAGGCCCGTCCCGCATCCTCGGCTGGCTGAGCGCCGCTTATATCGAGCTGTTCCGCAATACGCCCTACCTGCTCTGGATCTTTATCTGCGTCGTGTTCTGCCCCTGCCCGGACTTCTTCGCCCGGAAGATGTTCGGCCTGACCAGTGTGGAGATGAAGCTGCTGTTCAAGGCTGCTCTGGCCCTCATCCTTTTCAACTCCTCCGTCATCGCCGAGATCGTCCGCGGCGGCCTGAATGGCGTGTCCAAGGGCCAGTTCGAGGCCGGCTATACACAGGGCTTCAACACCGCTGAGGTGCTGCTCTACATCGTCCTGCCGCAGGCCTACCGCAACATCGTGCCGACCCTGCTCAGTCAGGTCATCACCACCATCAAGGACTCTTCTTATCTGGAGGGGTCGAAGACGAGGCCCTCGATGCCGTTGGCCACCAGCAGCCGCTTCTGCTGGGTGAAGAGCGGCACGGCCACGGCCTGTTCGAGCAGCTGGCGCTCACAGGCGGCCAGCAGAGAGCAGCGGGTGCTGCCGGTGGCTGTGGCGCTGGCCGAGAGCTGGGTGGTGTAGAGGGCGTCGCTGTAGCCGGTCAGCCCGCCGCCGGTGGGGGAGAACTGGGCCAGTGCGGCGTAGACGCTGCCGCCCTCGGCCTGCACGGGGGCCAGCGCGATGGTGTAGCTGCCGTTTTCGAGCCGCTTCTGGAACTCCTCCGGCTCCACCTCTTCCACCGAGAAGAAGAGCGAAAATTCCTTCTGCCATGCGCTGTTGATGAGCTCGGCGGTGTCACTGAGGCCGCTGCCGGAGGGCAGCAGCAGGGAGACGCGCCCAAAGTCGGCGAAGGGGAGACGCCGCCGTCGCGGGCGGCGATGTAGAGGCGCGGGGGTCGCCGAAGGCCGGGCGGACATCGCCCGCCGTCTGCCGGTAGTCGATGCCGTCCACGGTCAGGCCGTCGGGGATGAGGCCCTTTGCCTCCGCGAACAGCCCGCCGCCGGGTACTTCCACTGCCGAAGAGGCTGCACTGCCCAGCGCCTGCCGAAGCTCAGTGGAAGCAAAGACGGAGTCGCAGTTGAAGAGCAGCGCCCATGTGGTGTCGGAGTAGGACACGCTCTGCAGCGAGGTGGGGGTACCGCTGTCGTCGAGGGCGGCGGTGCACTTCTCGTTGTTGATGAGCTCTTCGGCGGACTGGCCGGAGCTCGTGGTGTTCTCCACGAGGCGCAGGCTGTCGATCTGCTCCCCGGAGGCGGCCCGGCGGAGGAAGAGGCCGCCGGACGTCCAGTTGTAGAGGTAGAAGTGTCCGCTGGAAAGGGTGGAGGCGCTGGTCAGACCGTAGGTGCCTCGGGTGCTGTCAAAAAACGCTTCGTCGCAGGGCATCGCGCCGGGCAGCGTCAGCTTGGAGAGGAACGTCTCGTCGGGCGAGGAGAGTCGGAACACCAGCTGCAGAGGCTCGGGGGCAGAGACGCCCAGCGCACTGGCGGGCTTCTGCCCGGCCAGAACGGCGGCGCTGTTCTCGAGGGCAGAGAACTCCACGGCATAGGGAGAATTTGTTCCGGGAAGGAACATCCGCTGGAACGCAAAGGCGAAGTCCTCGGCGGTGATGGCGTAGTCGGTGGCGCTGCCCTTTGCGGCGGTATAGGTCAGACCGTCTTTCAAATAAAATGTATAGGTGCGTTGGTCGGCGGACACCTCCCACCGTTCGCACAGCTCGGGGGCCAGCTGGCCGTCCGGCGTGCGGCGGACGAGGCCGCTGTAGAGGTTCTCGCAGGCGATGATGTCCGAGGCGCTGGACGCCACCTGCGGGTCGAGGTTCGCGGGGATGGAGTCCACGAACCAGGTAAAGCTGTTGGAGCCGGAGCCGCAGGCGGTCAGGCTCAGGACAAAAAACGCAGCCAGCAGGGCTGCGATAAGGCGAAACTGTCTCAAGAAATGCATCCTTCCGGGCCGGTGGCCCTGTTTGTCATAAAAAGCAGGTTCAAAGATCGGCCTGCACCCGGCCGGGCACAGGGAGACTCTGCGGTCGATGGGGCGCAATGCTGCTGATGCTGCGCCAAAAATCAGAGTTATACTAAGTGTAGCAGAAACGAAACGAAAAGACAATCGACATTTTGTTGATTTGGGCGGACATTTTGTTCCAAGGTTTGGGGTTTTCCGTTGCCAATCGGACACAAATGGTCTATAATGGAGGACGGCAATGCATTTTCTCCTGCGGCGGCGTGCGGCGGGGGACGATCGTAATATATTTATATTTATAGAGGAGGTTCTTTTTTATGCAGAAGGAACAGCAGGAGCTTGCAAACCTCATCAAGGGCAAAAAGGTTGCCTTTATCGGCGCGGGCGTCAGCCATAAGACGCTCATCAAGGAGTTCGTGGAGCTGGGGTGCGCACGTCACCCTCTGCGACCAGAAAAAGAGCGTGGAAGATTTCGGCGACTACGCCGCCACCATCAAGGAGCTGGGCATCGATCTGAGCCTCGGCGAGAATTACCTCGACGGCTTCAAGGGGCAGGACATCATCATGCGCACTCCGGGCTTCGTGGGCTATTTCGAGAAGCCGTTGCAGGACGCCATGGCTGCCGGCACCATGGTCACGAGCGAGGTGGAGCTGTTCTTCCAGTTCTGCCCCTGCGAGATCGTGGCCGTGACCGGCTCTGACGGCAAGACCACCACCACCACCCTTATCTCCAAGTTCTACGAGGCCGCAGGCCGCAGGGTGCATCTTGGCGGCAACATCGGCGCCGCCCTGCTGCCCATGCTGCCTGAGGTCAGCCCCGACGATGTGGCAGTGGTGGAGCTGTCCAGCTTCCAGCTCATCAGTATGCACCAGAGCCCCAACATCGCCGTCGTCACCAACGTGACCCCCAACCACCTCGACCACCACAAGGATATGCAGGAGTACATCGACGCCAAGCGGAACATCCTGCTCTACCAGAAGCAGCCCTGCCGCGCGGTGCTGGGCTATGAGAACGAGATCAGCCGCTCCATGCAGAAGGACTGCAAGGGCAAGCAGGTCTGGTTCACCCGCCTGCACGAGACGGACAACGGTGCGTTCCTGCGGGACGACGGGATGCTCTGCATGGCCGAGAACGGCGTCGTGACCCCCTTCCTCGCCCAGAAGGACGTGAAGCTGCGGGGCCTGCACAACATTGAGAACCTGCTGGCCGCTGCCGCCGCCGTCTGGGGCGAGGTGCCTGTGGAGGCCATCCAGCTGGTGGGCAGCAGCTTCACCGGCGTGGAGCACCGCATCGAGCCGGTGCGCGTGCTGGACGGCGTCACTTATTATAATGACTCCATCGGCACCAGCCCCACCCGCACCATTGCCGGTCTGCGCAGCTTCGACCAGAAGGTCATCCTCATCGCAGGCGGCTACGACAAGCACATCCCCTACGAGCCGCTGGCTCCTGAGATCACGGCCCATGTCAAGAACCTCGTGCTGATGGGCGCTACCGGCCCCCGCATCGAGAAGGCCGTGCGCGAAGACCCGAACTTCAACGAGGCCGAGCTGCCCATCCAGCGCGCCGACAACATGCAGCACGCCGTGGAGCTGGCCCGCGCCTGCGCAAAGCCCGGTGACATCATCATCCT
>VOFD01000006.1_pt1 | contig 32001 bp, 35 predicted proteins | sample 5384101 | NCBI WGS metagenome assembly VOFD01 (sample SAMN12384723, study PRJNA508395) | human gut metagenome | isolation source: healthy gut C | host: Homo sapiens
TAGTTGTAGGGAACAGGCACACGCTCAACTCTGCCCTTGACCTTGGCAACCTTGAGAGCGTCAATAATCATCTGATCTTCAATTTCGTCAAAGAATGAAACTGCCGAAATTGCCGCAAGTGCGTTGTATGCATTGAATTTGCCCGGAATGTCAACATCAACAGAAAGGTTTTTGATTCCCTCTGTTTCAAAGTGAACACCGACAAATCCGTTTTCGGAGAGAAGATGAGCATTTTTGCCCTTCAAGTCCGCATTGTCGGCAAAACCGTAGGTGAGAACAGAACCCTTGAAATCCTTTGTGATATCCTTCCATGCGGGATCGTCAATATTTGCAGCGGCAAATTTGCATTGTCTGAAAAGCAGACTCTTGCAGTAGAGATATTCCGCAAAGGTCTTTGTGTTCAACACCGCCGATGTGGTCGTCCGAAAAGTTTGTAAAGATGCCAACATCAAAAGTCATGCCTGCAAGACGGCTGTGCTTAAGTCCGATTGACGATGCCTCAATTACCATAGCCTTGCAGCCGGCGTTAATCATATCACGCATCGATTTCTGAATAATGTATGATTCGGGAGTTGTGTTGTCGGTTTTGTGGGTTTCTCCGCCGTAAACAACACCGAGTGTTCCGATTGTGCCGGTCTTGATTCCTGCGTGTTCAAAAATTTCCGCAACCATTGCTGTTGTTGTGGTTTTGCCCTTTGTGCCTGTGATTGCAACCGTGTAGAGCTCATCCTCGGGATGTCCGAAAAATTCAATGCTCATAAGCGAAAGAGCGTATCTTGTGTCCTCAACCTTTACAACGGCAACATCACTCGGCACTTCAAAGTCGAGGTTGTCGCTGATAACGAGTGCCTACGCACCTTTTTTTCAACGGCTGACTTTGCGTACCTGTGTCCGTCTGAGGTATAGCCCTTAAGGCACACAAAAGCCGTGCCTTTTTCAACCTTTCGTGAATCATAGATAATATCCGAAATTTCGGTATCAAGATTGCCCTGAACCGTGTATTCAAAATTTATAAGAAGGTCTTTCAGTTTCATCATATATATCTCCGTTCCCCGACATAAGTCGGCTTGCTTATTTTCGCTGTCTTTATAATTATAACAATTGTCAGCGCTTATTACAACTGTATGTTAAAAAATTAATGTGTGATGTTTGAAATAAATGACTTTGTTTTGTGATTGGTCATTTTTTACTAAAATCAGGAAAATTTGCCGAAATTCAAGCTTATTTTATGAATAAAGAATATAATTTGGGTGTTATGTCACATAACCGTCGGGTGTGATTGTTCAACTTGTACAAATGGCATCTTAGCAAAATAAACAATTCAAGTCAATACAATTTGTGCAATAAGTAAAATTTCAATAAAAAAGATATCATATTGCACAAAAATAATTTTGATTTTTAACAACATAGATAAAAAGTACAAAGGGAGTTGAAATTCAGGCGATTTTTTGATATGATTATATAGCGGATATGATGTACTTTGTGCGTTATATCCTCAAAGAAAGTATGTAATCCGAAAGGACACTACGAAAATATTCAGAAAGAGGGATTTTTCCAATGAAAAGATTCTCGCCATTTTATTGGCAGGTATGATGACTGCTACTGCACTTGTTGGCTGCGGCGGCGGAGACGCATCATCGAAAACAGACAACGGTTCAAAAGCAGACAACGATTCTTCGGACGGTGCTGCTAAGATTGAAGGCTCAATCGTTGACGACAGCTACTTCGGCGATGAAGGTACAGACAGCAAGCCTGTAACTCTTAAGGTATGGGCTCCTGATGCTGCTGTAAGCCTTGTTAAAGAGCAGGTTGAGGCTTTCAAAAAAAGGCTTATCCTAACAGAAAATTTAAGGAAATCTCAGTTGTAGCACAGGGCGAAAAGGATGCTGCTACAAATATACTTAACGATGCTACAACAGCTGCAGATGTATTCAGCTTCCCGAGTGACCAGCTCAACAAGCTCGTTGACGCAGGCGTTATTTCTCAGGTTGCATTTAAGGATGCCGTAACAGAGGCTAATTCTGAGGAAACTGTAAAAGCAGCTACACTTAATGATACTCTCTATGCTTATCCTGAAACAAACGATAACGGTTACTATCTCGTTTATGATAAGTCAGTAGTTTCCGACAAGCAGGCTCAGACACTTGAGGGTATTCTTGAGGCTTGTAAGAAGGCAGGCAAGAAGTTCATTATGAATGCCGGTGACGGTTACTATGCTTGTACTTTCGCTTTCACTGCAGGTGTTAAAATTGACGGTCTTGAAAAAGACGGTATTACACAGAAGTTTGTTAAATATGACGAAGATGAAGCTGTTAAAACACTTCAGGCTTTTGCAAAGCTCATCAAGGATTACAGAGGTACATTCCAGTCACTTGACGTTGCTAACATTGCTTCAGGTTTTGCAAGCGGTAAGTGTGGCGCAGGTATCGACGGTTCATGGGATACAGCTTCTAACCAGAAGGCTCTCGGTGACAACTTCGGTGCTGCAAAGCTTCCTACAATCAATGTCAACGGCACAGACAAGCAGCTTATTTCAATGTTCGGTTATAAGTACATCGGTGTAAACGGTTCTTCTAAGTTTCCGGCAACAGCTCAGATTCTTGCTCACTATCTTGCAGGTGAAGAGTGCCAGCTCCAGAGAACTGAGAAGCTCGGTTGGGGACCTGCAAACAAGAAGGTTCAGGAAAGCAAAGCTGTAACAGATTCTCCTGTTCTCAAGGCTATCGGTGAGCAGTCTCTGAATGCTTGTGTACAGGTTAATATTGCTTCAACATTATGGGATCCTATGGCTAACCTTGGCAACAAGATCATCGCTGACACATGCAATCCTTCAGATGCAGCTGCTATGAAGAAGCTTCTTAACGGAACAATTTCTAACGTTAGGGATGAGGGCTAATCGTTAAGTAAGTTAAATTAAGTAAGTTAAATTGATTTAATTTAATCGATTAATTAGCTGCGGGACACTCCGAAAACGGAGTGTCCCGTAAAAAAAAAAAATGCGGACTGTCCGCTTGCGTTATCAATTTGTGTATTCGCCTGACTAATAATGTTTTATTACGAACGGCAACTGTTATAAGATAGCGTAAAAGACATTATTAGTTTGGTGTATTAGAGAGATTTGCAAATTATTAAGGAGAGCGCCTAATGACATATGTTGAATACAAACAGCTCAATCCTTTCCAGAGATTTGCCTACAACACAAAGAAGTTTTTCTGTAACATTCCTCATGCCGTTGCCCATTTTTTTTTACAGCACTCGGCAAGGCAATAGTTAAGTTCTTCGTAGGCATCGGCAAGGGCTTTGCCAACTACGGCAAGACCTTCGTAAAAGGCGACTGGGCTACAAAACTTTCCTACCTTATTTTCGGTGTAGGTGATCTTAGCAAAGGTAAATATTACAAGGGTATTCTTTTCTTCGCTGTTGAAGTTCTCTATATCCTTTATATGGCATTTTTCGGTTGGGGATATCTCAAAATGTTCCCGACACTCGGTATTCAGGCTCAGAGAACTGAATATATCAACGGTATCATACCAAAGCAGGTACCCGGCGATAACTCAATGCTTATTCTGCTTTACTCGGTATTGACACTCGTAATCACAGTAGTGGTTTTCGCTATTTACATAGTAAACATCAAAGATGCGTACAGACATCAGATTATGAAGGCTAACGGTCAGAAACCGACTTCATTCAAATATGATATGAAGCAGTTCCTTGACGGTAAGTATCATATCACACTTATGTCATTCCCTGTACTTATGATCGGTATCTTCAATGTTCTGCCGCTCATATTTATGATTTTGATTGCATTTACCAACTATGATAAACAGCATATGCCTCCGGGAACACTGTTCACATGGATTGGTTTTGACAACTTCGGCTCACTCTTCAACCTCGTTGAAGGTGCTAAGAAGGGCTATACATTTATTAAGCTCACAGAATGGACTCTTATCTGGGCTGTTGCAGCTACATTCTCAAACTATATCCTTGGTTTGATCTTCGCTCTTATGATCAACAAGAAGGGTATCAAGTTTAAATCACTCTGGAGAACACTTTTCGTTATTACAATTGCTGTTCCTCAGTTCGTATCACTTCTTCTCATGAACCAGATGCTCCAGTCAAACGGTGCTATAAACATCCTGCTTTCAAACATTACAAACAGTCATGTTGAAATTCAGTGGCTGAATCAGGACGCGACGCTGGCTCGTTGGGTAGTTATCATCATTAACTGTTGGGTAGGTATTCCGTACACCATCCTCTCTATGTCGGGTATTCTTATGAATATTCCTGAGGATCTCTACGAATCTGCAAGAATTGACGGTGCAGGTCCTGTCAAGACATTTACGGCTATCACACTTCCGTATATGCTCTTTGTTACAACTCCTCAGCTCATTACCCAGTTTGTCGGCAACATCAATAACTTTAATGTTATTTACCTGTTGTCAAACGGTAATCCGACGACCGAAAAATTTTATCAGGCCGGTCAAACCGATATCCTTGTTACATGGCTCTTTAAGCTGACCATGAACTCTCAGGACTACGGACTTGCCGCCGCGATAGGTATTTTGGTATTTGTTATTTGCGCAACGCTCTCACTCATTGTGTATAATAACTCAAAATCAATGAAGGATGAGGAGGCGTTCTCATGATAAAAAGTTACAAATTAAGAAGACACATTGCGAACGCTTTTGTTTACCTGTTCCTTATTGTAATGGGTTTCGTTTGGATTTCTCCGTTCATCTATCTTTTAATGCATTCATTCCGTGGTGGTGCTGAAATTTACGGAAGTACAATTATCCCGCAGGAATGGACATTACAGAACTACATTGATTTGTTCACAGGCTCAGGCGGTACTGCAAGCCTTAACTTCCCGAGATGGTTCCTTAACACATTCGTAGTTGCTTGTTTTAGCTGCGTAATTTCTACAATTTCGGTTCTTATGGTTAGTTACGCATTCAGCCGACTCAGATTTAAGGCTCGTAAAAAGTTTATGAATGTTGGTATGATTCTCGGTATGTTCCCCGGCTTCATGACAATGATTGCTATTTACTACCTTCTCAAGGCAATGGGTCTTACTCAGACTCTCGTTGCTCTTGTAATCTGCTACAGCTGTGGTGCCGGTCTTGGTTTCCAGATTTCAAAGGGCTTCTTCGATACAATTCCAAGAGCACTTGACGAGGCGGCAACCATTGACGGTGCTACCAAGAACCAGATTTTCTGGAAGATTATTCTTCCTATGTCAAAGCCGATTGTTGTTTACACGGTTCTTACTTCATTCATCGGACCGTGGACAGACTTCATTCTTGCTAAGCTTATCATGGGTGATGCTCGTGACAACTATACTGTTGCTATCGGTCTTCAGCTAATGATTGATCAGGACTTTAAGAACACATACTACAAGCAGTTCCTTGCAGGTTCTGTTGTTGTTGCTGTTCCGATTACACTTCTCTTCCTCAAGATGCAGAAGTATTATGTTGAAGGTGTAACAGCCGGCGGCGTAAAGGGTTAATCCAATATACAAAAGCTCTCACGGGCGGCAGTCACAGGCTGCCGCCCATTTTAATACGGAGGATACTATGAAAAAATTCTTTCCATTCTTCTTGCCGGTGCAATGCTTGCTGGCTGTGTGCTTACAGGCTGCTCTGATTCTTCATCATCAAAATCAGATTCATCCGACGGAAATACTGCAAAAGTTGCCGACCCGATTGAAGGCGTTAAGGCAACTGCATCAACCGATAAATACAGAAACTACTACGAAATTTTCGTAAACTCTTTCTGCGATTCAAACGGTGACGAAACAGGCGACCTTCAGGGAATCATCTCACAGCTTGACTACCTTAATGACGGCGATCCGAATTCAGGTGACGACCTCGGTGTTGACGCAATCTGGCTTACTCCGATTATGCCGTCAAAGTCATATCATAAGTATGATGTTGAAGATTATTACAATATTGATCCCGACTTCGGTACGCTCGACGATTTTGACAAGCTTATTGAAGAATGTCACAAGCGTGGCATAAATGTAATTCTTGACCTTGTTTTGAATCACGCATCTTCAAAAAATCCGCTTTTCACAAAGGCTGTTGAAGAGGTTGCCGATAATAAGCTTGACGGCAATGCCGAATATTTTGAAATTCACAGTGCCTCATATTTTGACAGCGATACTCAGACTATCAGTCTTGGAAACGGTTATGCCTGTGAGGCGAACTTTTCTCAGGAGATGCCCGAATGGAATCTCAATTCTAAAAAGACGAGAGAAGAATTTACAAAAATTGCGAAATTCTGGCTTGACCGAGGAGTTGACGGCTTCAGACTTGACGCTTGCAAATACTTTACAAACAAGGAAACTGACGGAACAGAATTTCTCAAGTGGTTCTACGACACCTGCAAGGGCATTAAGGAAGATGTCTATATGGTTGGCGAGAACTGGACCGATGATTCCGATATTCAGGAGCTTTACAAATCCGGCATCGACAGCCAGTTTGCATTTAAGTTTTCAAGCTCAACAGGCACAATTATCAGCAACATCATTTCGCAGGGCGGTATGGCTACTGCCAAAAAATTATGAACTACGATAACAAAATGACAGAGTCAAATCCCAATGCTATCAATGCAATGTTCCTTTCAAACCACGATCAGGTTCGTAGCGGAAACGCACTTGAATCTCAGGGACTTTCTTCTCAGAAACTTGCAGCCGCAGTTTATATGCTTGCGCCGCGTAATCCGTTCATCTATTACGGAGAGGAAATCGGCGTCAAGGCTCCGAATACCACAAACGATGCGGCATACAGAACACAGATGGTTTTTGACAGTGAGAACCTTCCCGATATTTATGTAAACGGTATCGGAGATGAGCCAGATGTGCCTACCGGCGGCGGTGTAAAACAGCAGCTTGCCGACAAGGATTCTCTCCTCAACTACTATCGTAGAATTATCACAATCAAAAATCAGAACCCCGAAATTGCAAGGGGGCAGAATTGTAGGCACACAGGGCTTTGATGATAAGACAGTCGGCGCTTACTATGTTGAGTATGAGGATTCAAAGCTCCTCATTATTCATAACTTCAGCAAGAATGACGCCAAGGAGCTTACAATTACAGACGATATGATTAAGAATGCAACTCTCCGTGCTGACCTTATCCCCGAGAGCAGTTCAAAGCATACCGAGCTTAAAGACGGAAAAATCTCAGTACCGCCACAGTCAACGGTAATCATTAAGTCTGCTGAATGATTTTTTGTTCGTGAAGACAGTTATTTTGTATTAAAGACTATATCGCCCGAGCACAACAATGTGCCAATGTTGACTTTTTTTCGTTCGTGAAGATAGTTATTTTGTAGCGGTATCACAGAAGCTTTGCAACATTTGTATAAGGATATATATAAACCACAAAAGGCACATAACCGAAAACAATGACGGTTATGTGCCTTCTTATTTTTTTGTAAGGCTGTTATTTCACAGCCCTGCAAGTAATATCACAAAATGTTTGACAGATGTAATTTTATAAATGTCGCAAAATGACTGCTGTTTTGTAGGGGAAAACCTCGTTCTTCCGTGATTAACGGCAGAAATTATATTTAAAAACAAATTTTATAAATTCTCAAATACATTGTTTGTTACTGCAAATGATAAAAATTGAAAATTCGAAAACATTCTTGTTTTCGTCACACAGTTGTCAATATTGGTGTGGTATAATAAAGTCACGACATAAAGGGAACGGCGAACATCGTCCCGATAAAACAGTGTATAAGTTTTTATTTGATATATTTTCCTCTCTCCTAAATAAAAAAATGAAAACGGAGGCTGTGAAGAACGAAGTCTTAAACTTCATTTCTTTACAGCCTCTTTTTTCATTACGGTGTGCCGCCGTTGTCAATTCGTGCAGACAATTTATTACGAGTCGCTGTGATTAATAACAGCTTCCATAATATCAGAACATATTCGTGGGAATGTATAACATTTATCAAGCATAAGCCCGCTTAAATTTTACAAAAAAATGCTTGACAAAAAGTGAGCGGATAGTTTATAATGTTTAATCGTGGGACATTCTGTAATTACGCCGTTTTTGGGGATATTATTGATGTTTCACAGGGCTTTGCAAAAGCAAAGCAGTTTTATCAATTCTTATATTTTTTGAAAGGAGGACAAATAATGCCTACATTTAACCAGTTGGTACGCAAGGGCAGACAGGTTTCCGAGAAGAAGGCAAAGGCACCTGCTCTCTTAAAGGGTTGGAACTCAAAAAAAGCGTGTTGCTATTGATCAGAGCTCCCCACAGAAGAGAGGTGTTTGTACTGCAGTAAAGACCGCTACACCTAAAAAGCCTAACTCAGCGCTCAGAAAGATTGCCAGAGTAAGACTTTCTAACGGTATTGAAGTCAGTTCCTATATTCCCGGCGTAGGTCACAACCTGCAGGAACACAGCGTTGTTCTTATCCGTGGTGGCCGTGTTAAGGACTTGCCTGGTGTTCGTTACCACATCGTTCGTGGTACACTCGATGCTCAGGGTGTTTCGGGCCGTATGCAGAGCCGTTCAAAGTACGGTGCTAAGCGTCCGAAGAAGGGTAAATAAGGAATTGACAAAACTCTCTTGACTTAAATTATTTAAGTTCTGCTATGCGGCAGGAATTTTACTATATATATGTTATGGTAGAATGTCTTGTTGGCATACGGGAGTTTGTCGCTTTCGAGTACCTGTGATATCTCAATTCTTGTGAAGGAGGGAAGTAAAGTGCCAAGAAGAGGTTCTATTGCGAAGCGTGACGTATTACCGGATCCGCTTTATAATTCAAAACTCGTAACTCGTCTTATCAACAACATTATGTACGACGGTAAAAAAGGGCGTTGCTCAGAAAATTGTTTACGGTGCATTCGATATTATTGCTGAAAAGACAGGTAACAACCCGCTTGAGGTTTTTGAACAGGCTATGGAAAATGTAATGCCCGTTCTCGAAGTTAAGGCTCGTCGTGTCGGCGGTGCTACTTATCAGGTACCTATGGAGGTTCGTCCTGAAAGACGCCAGACACTCGGTCTCCGCTGGATTTCTACTTATTCAAGAGCTCGCAGCGAAAAGACAATGAAGGAAAGACTTGCAGGAGAAATCCTTGATGCCACAAACAGTGCCGGCGGTGCTTTCAAGAAGCGTGAAGACACTCATAAGATGGCTGAAGCTAACAAAGCTTTCGCTCATTACAGATGGTGATTTTATCATCAGCGTTTATTAGGAGGATTTTATGCCAAGACAGGTTTCACTTGAAAAAACAAGAAACATCGGTATCATGGCTCACATTGATGCCGGTAAAAACCACAACAACCGAGCGTATCCTGTATTACACCGGTGTTAACCACAAAATCGGTGAAACACACGATGGTGCTTCAACGATGGACTGGATGGTTCAGGAAAAAGAGCGTGGTATCACAATCACCTCTGCTGCTACAACTGCATTCTGGTTCGGCAGCAAGCATCAGTATGACAAGCACAGAATCAACATCATCGACACCCCCGGTCACGTTGACTTCACTGTTGAAGTTGAGCGTTCACTTCGTGTTCTTGACGGCTCTGTTACAGTTTTCTGCGCAAAGGGCGGCGTTGAGCCTCAGTCGGAAACAGTTTGGAGACAGGCTGACGAATACCAGGTTCCGAGAATGGCTTATGTAAACAAGATGGACATCATGGGCGCTAACTTCTACCATGTTGTTCAGATGATGAAGGACAGACTTAAATGTAATGCTGTTCCGATTCAGCTTCCGATCGGTGCTGAGAGTGATTTCAGAGGCATCGTTGACCTCGTTACTATGAAGGCCGAAATCTATCACAACGAAGACGGCACAGACTACAGTGAAGAGGAAATTCCGGAAGAGATGCAGGATCTCGCTAACGAGTATCATGAGAAACTTATCGAATCAGTTGCTGAACTTGATGAGGATCTTATGGAGAAATACTTCGGCGGCGAAGAGCTTACAATCGATGAAATCAAGAGCACAATCAGAAAGGCTACTATTGACAACACAATGGTACCTGTAACCTGCGCTTCTTCTTACCGTAACAAGGGTGTTCAGATGCTCCTTGATGCTATCGTTGATTATATGCCTGCTCCGACAGATGTACCTGCTATCAAGGGTGTTGACCCTGAAACAGGCGATGAGGTTGAAAGACCGTCATCAGATAAAGAGCCATTCGCAGCTCTCGCATTCAAGATTGCTACTGACCCGTTTGTTGGTAAGCTCTGCTTCTTCAGAGTTTACTCCGGTACAGTTTCTGCCGGCACAACTGTTTACAACTCAGTTAAGGACACCAACGAGCGTCTCGGTCGTATCTTGCAGATGCACGCTAACGACAGAAAAGATATCGACTGCGTATATGCAGGTGACATCGCTGCTGCCGTTGGTCTTAAAAATACAACAACAGGTGATACTCTCTGTGATGAGAAGGCTCCTGTTATCCTTGAGTCTATGGAATTCCCTGATCCTGTAATTCGTGTTGCTATTGAGCCGAAGACAAAAGCAGGTCAGGAAAAGATGGGTATCGCTCTTGCAAAGCTTGCAGAAGAAGATCCTACTTTCAAGGCTTATACAGACGAAGAAACAGGCCAGACAATCATCGCAGGTATGGGTGAACTCCACCTCGAAATCATTGTTGACCGTCTTCTCCGTGAATTTAAGGTAGAAGCAAACATCGGTGCTCCACAGGTTGCATACAAGGAAACTATCCGCAAGGAAGCTTCTGTTGACGAAAAGTATGCTCGTCAGTCAGGTGGTAAGGGTCAGTACGGTCACGTTAAGATCAATATCTATCCTAACAAGGACAAGGGCTATGAGTTCGTTAACAACATTGTCGGCGGTGCTATTCCAAAGGAATACATTCCGGCTGTTGACCAGGGTATTCAGGGCGCAATGCTCAGCGGTGTTGTTGCAGGCTACAATGTAGTTGATGTTAAGGTTGAGCTTTATGATGGTTCTTATCATGAAGTCGACTCATCAGAAATGGCATTTAAGATTGCCGGTTCAATGGCATTCAAGAACGCTATGAAGAAGGCAGATCCTGTACTTCTCGAACCGATCATGAAGGTTACTGTTATCACTCCTGAGGAATACCTCGGTGATGTAATCGGCGACCTTAACTCTCGTCGTGGTATGATCCAGAGCATGGAAGCTGACAACGGCGTTCAGAGAGTTATCGCTCATGTTCCGCTTTCAGAGATGTTTGGTTACGCAACAGACATGCGTTCCAAGACTCAGGGTCGTGGTCAGTATGTTATGGAGCCTGACACATATGCAGAGGTTCCGAAGAACATTGCTGAAAAGATTATGAGTGAAAGAGCTAAAAAAGGACTAATCATACCTTTTAAAGCACTTTTTTCAAAAATGTATTGATTTTTTTAAAAAAATTGATACAATATGATTAAATCTATTGTAAATTCTTTTTACAACAATAAGGAGGAAATTTCCAATGGCAAGAGAAAAATTTGAAAGAAATAAGCCCCATGTTAACATTGGTACAATCGGCCACGTTGACCATGGTAAAAACAACACTTACTGCTGCTATCACAAAGGTTCTCAACCTCGAAGGCGATGCTGATTTCGTTGATTACGCTAACATCGATAAGGCTCCTGAAGAGAGAGAGCGTGGTATCACAATTAACACAGCTCACGTTGAGTATGAAACAGCCAAGCGTCACTATGCACACGTTGACTGCCCAGGCCATGCTGACTATGTAAAGAACATGATCACAGGTGCTGCTCAGATGGACGGCGCTATCCTCGTTGTATCAGCTGCTGACGGTCCTATGCCACAGACAAGAGAGCACATCCTTCTTTCTCGTCAGGTAGGTGTACCTTACATCGTAGTATTCATGAACAAGACTGACCAGGTTGACGATCCTGAGCTTCTCGAGCTCGTAGAGATGGAGATCCGTGACCTCCTCAACGAGTATGAGTTCCCGGGCGATGATACACCAATCATCAAGGGTTCAGCTTATCTTGCTCTTACAAGCACATCTAAGGATCCTAACGCTCCTGAGTACAAGTGCATCCACGAGCTTATGGACGCTGTTGACGAGTATATTCCAACTCCTGACCGTAATGCTGACCAGCCATTCCTTATGCCTGTTGAGGACGTATTCACAATCACAGGTCGTGGTACTGTTGTTACAGGCAGAGTTGAAAGAGGACAGCTTAAGGTTGGCGATGAAATTGAAATCGTTGGTCTTACAGACGAAAAGAGAAAAGTTGTTGTTACAGGTCTTGAAATGTTCAGAAAGACTCTTGACTTCGCTGAAGCAGGCGACAACGTAGGTGTTCTTCTCCGTGGTGTTCAGAGAACTGAAATCCAGAGAGGTCAGGTACTTGCTAAGCCAGGTACAATTCACCCACACACAAAGTTCCGTGGCCAGGTTTACGTTCTTACTAAGGACGAAGGTGGCCGTCATACTCCATTCTTCAACAACTATCGTCCGCAGTTCTACTTCAGAACAACTGACGTAACAGGTACAATCTCACTCCCAGAGGGCGTAGAGATGTGCATGCCTGGTGATAACGTTGAAATGGACGTTGAACTTATCACTCCTATCGCTATCGAAGTTGGTCTTCGTTTCGCTATTCGTGAAGGCGGCAGAACAGTAGGTTCAGGCGCAGTTATCGCTATTAACGAATAATTTTAGCCGATTATCGTTTATTTTCTAACATTCAGAGCCGATACATTTGTATCGGCTCTTTTTGTGTTCGCATCGTGTGCAAACATGATACGATTGCCGAACTCGGTTCGCTGCTACAGATAAAACTTGACTTTGCGATATTTATATGCTTTGTAATTATCATAATGTATGTGCTGTTACCTGTGGGAGAATGAGGTTCTCCCCTACAGATTATACACAACATCCATTACATAAAAACATTTTTATCAAACATAAGATTTCATCAAGTGTGCGTCAGATGAGCGTCCCTACGGTTTGTTTTGTACAAGAAAAGATAACAATATAACAGAAAAAAGAGGTGTCAGCGTTTGCGACACCTCTTTTTGCAGTTGTAATTATTGAAAAGTCAGAATAAGGTAATCCCGAACATATGCAGTACCCATAAAACAGCACCGAAAACAACAGATGCGGTAACACCGTAAACTATGACAGGTCCTGCGATGATGAACAGCTTTGCGCCGAGTCCTGCAACATATCCCTCGGATTTGAATTCAATTGCAGGCGATGAAACAGCATTTGCAAAACCTGTAATCGGCACAAGCGTACCTGCACCGCCATGCTTGGCGATTTTATCGTAAACACCGATTGCTGTCAGCAAAATTCCTATGAAAATCAGCGTTACCGATGTCAGCGTTTTTGCATCATCCTTGCTGAGATCAAGCATTGAATAACAGTCCGTCAGAACCTGACCGATAAGGCAGATGAAACCGCCAATGAAAAATGCCTTAGTCCCGTTCACAAAACATTTACTTTTCGGTGAATTATTTTTCACAATCGTGCTATATTCTTTTTTTTGAAATCATAAAATGCCACCTTTGCACCGTTAATTAATCTACATATATTTTTGCCGTATAAATTTCAATTATGTTTGAATTATCACTTTATTTTTTTTTGACTGTTGTAGTATACTTATTAGTATGTACAGCTATGTAAAACGAAATGAGGGTAAAGTAATGGAGCATTATCTCGATAACAGCGCAACTACGAAGGTGTCGCAAAAGGCGGCAGAAAAAGCGTTTGAGATAATGACCGAAAATTACGGCAATCCTTCGTCGCTCCATTTGCGTGGAATGTATGCAGAGCAGGAGCTTGTAAAGGCTCGAAAAGAGGTTGCAAGAAAGCTTGGTGCAACTGCCGACGAAATCTATTTTACAAGCGGCGGTACAGAGGCGAATAACCTTGCAATTTTCGGTGTTGCCGAGGCTAAAAAACGCAGAGGAAAGCGGATTGTTGTGTCTGCCGTTGAACACAGCAGTATTATGGAATCCGCAAAAAAAAACTTGAGGATAACGGCTTTGATGTTGTCTATATCATGCCCCGTGAGGACGGCACAATTCACAAGGAAGATGTGCTTGAAAATGTTGACGAAAACACAATTCTTGTGTCTGTAATGTGCGTCAATAATGAAACGGGCGCAATGATGAATGTTACGGATATTTTTTCTGCCGTAAAGGCGAAGAACAGCGATGTAATCTGCCACACGGATGCCGTTCAGGCGTTCGGCAAAATCTCGCTTTCTGCGTCAAGGCTTCATGCGGATTTAATCAGCGTGAGCGGTCATAAAATTCATGCCCCGAAGGGTGTGGGCGCAATCTTTGTGAAAAAAGGGTGTACGGCTTGTTCCGCTTCACTACGGCGGTGAGCAGGAGAAAAACTCCGCCCCGGCACAGAGGCAATTCCGCTGATTGCCGCAATGGGTGTTGCCTGCGGTGAATTTAACATAGATAAAAATTACGATTATGTTTCAAAGCTTAACAGCTACGCAAAGGAAAAGCTGCTTAAAATTGACGGTGTGAGCCTCAACTCTCCCCAAAATGCACTTCCGTATGTATTGAATATTTCGGCAGGAAAGGTCAGGAGCGAAACCATGCTCCATTTTCTTGAAAATCTTGAGGTCTATGTGTCCTCGGGAAGTGCCTGTGCAAAGGGCAAACCGAGTTATGTGCTTGAGTCAATGAATATCGGTCGTGACCGAGCCGACAGCGCACTGAGAATCAGCTTTTCAAAATTTAACACAGAGGCAGATATCGACGCACTTTGTTATGGTATTGAAAAGGGACTGAAAACCCTTGCTCACAAATAAAATCGTATGAATACATATTAAAACAAAGGAATACATTTTATGAAGGAAATTTTACTTTTGAAAGACGGCGAAATTGTTCTCAAGGGACTTAACCGCCGTTCATTTGAAGATGTCCTCAAAAAGAACCTCAAACACGCATTAAAGAGTGCAGGCCATTTTGAGATTACATCCGCACAGTCCACAATTTATGTAAAACCGCTTGATGATGACGCAGATCTTGAAAAGGCTTGCGAAATCGTTTCAAGGGTGTTCGGAATTATCGCTTTTTCAAGAGCCGCCGTTTGGAAAAAACAATCGAATCCGTTCTTGAAACAGCTCCGAAATATCTTGAAAATCAGCTTAAAAATATAAAAACCTTCAAGGTTGAGGCAAAGAGAAGCGACAAGAAGTTTCCGCTTAAATCTCCCGAAATTTGCAGAGAGGTCGGCGGTGAAATCCTTTCAAAGTTTCCGCACCTCAAGGTTGATGTTCACAACCCCGACCTTGTTGTAAATGTTGAAATCCGTGACTTCGGCGCTTATGTTCACGGTGAGCCGGTAAGAGGAGCAGGCGGTATTCCGGTCGGCACAGGCGGCAGAGCCGCAATTCTCATCAGCGGAGGTCTTGACTCCCCAGTTGCCGCTTATATGATGGCAAAAAGAGGTATCAGACTTACTGCAATTCACTTTGCAAGTCCGCCTTACACAAGCCCCAGAGCCGAAGACAAGGTTGTCAGACTTCTCCGCAGAGTCAGCAGATATGCAGGCGATATGGTTATGTACACCGTGCCGTTTACAAAGCTGCAGGAGAAAATCAAGGATGAATGTCCCGAGGAACTTTTCACAATCATTATGCGCCGCCTGATGATGCAGATTTCAGAAAAGATTGCCGAAAAGTACGAATGTCAGGCACTCATCACAGGCGAAAGCCTCGGTCAGGTTGCAAGCCAGACAATCGGTGCGCTTTCGTGTACAGATGAGGCGACCGATATGCTCGTGTTCAGACCGCTCATAGGTATGGATAAGCAGGAGATGATCGACATTGCCTACAAGATTGATACCTACGATATATCAATTGAGCCGTATGAGGACTGCTGTACCGTGTTCACACCAAAGCATCCCCGTACAAGACCTGTTCTCAAATATGTAAAAGAGGCTCAGGAAAAGCCGAACTTCGGACCTCTTGTTGAGGAGGCTCTTCAGAACCTAAAAGTTACAAGAATTTCGGCTGATGATGAATAATCAAACGATTGAAAGGGGAATTGATATGGATGTTGAGATTTTTTTCCTTAACGGGCAAAAATTCCGCTGACCTTTCTCAAACAAGCGGTGAAATTGCAAAAAGCTTGAACAAAACGGCTTTTCCGTAACCAAAGTAAAAAGCGTTTCACCTTCATATTCTAAAATTATTTCTGCACTTAACGAGCTTGCGAAAAGCGAAAAAGCGCCTGATCAGGTTGTGATTGCAGAGGCTCTTACAACAAAGGACAGCACATCGTTTCGCAAAAAGTTTGCCGAGGTTGTTGCGGCATCCGAGAAGTATGAGAATACTCCCGTGCCGAAGGACTATTGGCGAAAGAGAAATCTTGATTTTCGCGATGCCAAAAAGCGTAAGGCAGACAAGGAAGAGATGGAACAGCTCGAGGACAAGTACAGAATGTTCCGTAAAAAGTCAAGAATTTTCAGCCTTAAAGATATGGGCAACGGCTATCTTGGCTACTGCTTTATGTACCGTGGTATTCAGGTTGCCGTTCTTCCAAAGTCGGCTCTTGCAGGTGAAAATCCCGAAGATATGGTTTGTCTTGCCTGCATAAGAGCAAAGTCAAACTTTGAAAATTCTGCAATTGACTATCCTAACGGTTTCAGCGACAAGGAATTTGTTCCGGCAAAGACAGGCTTTGTCAACAACTTCATTCCTATGCGTGGTGACGGTTCAAAGGAAGTTACAAGAAAATGCGTTGTAATTGTTTCGTTTCTCGTGTTTCTTACGGCACTTTCACTGTTGTTCTACAATATGATTTACCTCAGCCTGAGAAATGCCGAGCTTAACGGAGAAATTCAGCGAATTGCTCACAGCGTTGATGACGGTGAAACAACACCCGAAAAGAAAAAGGATGACACAATCAATTGGGATAAACTTCTGAAAATCAACGATGAAATTGTCGGCTGGATTCAGATGAAGGATACCCACATTGACTACCCCGTTCTTTGGCATAAGGCAGACAGCACACCGCAACAGTATTACCTTAACCACAATTACAAGAATGAGTGGGACGGCTTCGGCAGCGTATTTGTTGACTACCGTTCAACAAAGGGTACAGACGGCAAGAACCTTGTTCTTCACTCTCACCACATTCAGGACGGTTCAATGTTCGGTGATCTTATGAAGTTCGGCGGAACAACGGGGGATCTTGATTTCTACAAGGAAGTTCCGACCTTCCGTTTTGACACTCAAAGGGCAAAGGTACTTATAAGATTATCTCCGTGTTCAAGACAAACACTCTTACCGCACACGGCGATTTCTTCAACTACATGATAAGCGACTTTGAAAATGACAAGGATTTTATGAACTATGTTTACAATGTCCGTGTTCGTTCACTCTTTAATTGTCCTGTTGATGTAAACGAGGACGATGAGCTTGTAACACTTTCAACCTGTTCGTATGAGTTCACAAACTTCAGAACGGTTGTTGTTGCGAGAAAGGTAAGAGCGGGCGAGTCAACAAAGGTTGATGTTTCAAAGGCATCGCTTAATAAGAATGCAGTATGGCCGCAGGTTTATTACTCATCCTACGGCGGTACAAGACCTACCGTCACAGACTTTGACACAGCATACAAGAAAGGTCAGATTACCTGGTATGACGGCGATTACAGCTTTAAGAACCAAAAGGTAACCAAGAAAACCGAGGCTACAACCGCAACAGATACAAAAGGTCAGGTTGTAACACAAAAGCCACAGCCTACAACAGAGGCAAAGGTTTATTGCAATGTAACCTTCCTTAACTACGACGGTACAGCATTGTCAACGCAAAAGGTTGAGTACGGCAAGTCGGCGGTTGTGCCTAAGACCGTACCGAAAAAACCGAGTGATGAGTATTATACCTACACCTTTGAGGGTTGGGACACCACCTATGACTATACAAAGGTAACGGCTAATTTGAGCATTGCACCAAAATTCAAGGCAACGCTGAAACCCGAATACGCAAACGCACAGTAGGAGGACGGAAAATGAATTGCAGGCTTGTATTTTTTCGTTGCTCGCAAAACCTCGTTTTGCGAAAGAGCTTTGCAAAAATCCTTTTCCGAGCTTGACCTTGAACTCGTCAAAACCTGCTTTGCAACCGATTCCGAACAGCTCGGAAATGAACTTACAGACGCTTTCAAAAAACTGAATGTGGTTTTCGTTGTCGGCGGACTCGGATTTGACGATGAAAAGGGAATAAAAAGCATAATTTCCCGTGCTTTGTGTGAAACCCCTGTTAATGACTGCAAAAAGCTGAAAAATGAAAACGGCGATGACGGATATGTTGTCAGAGCCGCAAATCAGATTCTTATTCTTCTGCCCGATGAACCCGAGCAGATTGAATCCATTATGCAGGGACCGCTCAGAAAATATATTATGGCAAACTCGGTAATGCAATGAGCATTGCGAATTGAAAATTGAAAATGTAAAATTACAGTCGGCGGTGTGCCACCGCTGTCAATTCGAGAAGATAGTTAGATAAAAAGATTGCATCAGATGCCCGAATAAGGTTCTGATGCAATTTTTGTTTTATATGGAATCAGTAGGGGTAGCCTTGCGACTATATTTCAGACAGCGCTATGCTCCCTTTATCCGCCACAGGCGGCGGTTGCAAACCGTGTTCGCCCTTTATAAAATTAATCTTGACAATGCAAAAAATGGTGCTATAATTAAAACATACTAAATACATAGGAATAGTAGAAATAAAACACATACATAATCAAGCACATAAAAATCATGCTAAGAAAGGAAGTACAGTTATGGCAAAAAGAAATTTTGGCGATGAATTCGGATTTCAGACAAGGGCTGTTCACACGGGCAATGATGTTGACAGCGAAACAGGAGCAATCAAAAGACCTATCACAATGGCAAACAGCTATGAACTCCCATATGATCCGAGCGACCTCAACTGGAGCAGTGCAGGCAAAAACCTCTACACACGCAACGGCGGTTCAAATCAGCAGTATCTTCAGGAAAAGCTTGCGTCCCTTGAGGGCGGAGAGGATTGCGTTGTTCTTGCAAGCGGTGTTGCGGCTCTGTCGGGACTTTTCTTTGCATTGCTCAAAAGCGGTGACCATGTTGTATTTTCAAGTGTAACATATATTGCGGTTTACAGACTTCTGAACGAACTTCTCAAAGACAAATTCGGTGTTGAAACAACAATTGTTGACACAACCGACATTGAAAAAGTTAAGGCGGCAATCCGTCCGAACACAAAGCTCATTCACATTGAAACACCGGGCAATCCTACTCTTTCAATTTCCGACATTGAAAAGATTGCAGAGCTTGCCCATGCAAACGGCGCACTTTTGTCGGTTGACAACACATTTGCTTCTCCGTTCAACCAAAGACCGATTGAACTCGGTGCAGACTTTACCGTTGAAAGCCTTACAAAGTACATCAACGGTCACGGTGATGCAATGGGTGGTGCAATCATCGGCAAAAAAGAATACCTCGACATTATCCGTGCGCAGTCGCAGATTAACCTCGGCGCAACAATCAGCCCGTTCAATGCATGGCTGATTATGAGAGGCTCGGTAACACTTCCGTTGCGTATGAAACAGCACAACGAAAATGCCCTCAAGGTTGCCCGTTATCTGAAAACGGTCAAAGGTGTAAGCTTTGTTGCATATCCGGGACTTGAGGATCACCCGAATCACGATGTTGCAGTTAAGCAGATGAAAAACGGGTTCGGCGGAGTGCTTTCGTTTGGACTTAAAGCCGACCACGATACCTACAACCGTTTTGTTACACATCTTAAAGTAATCACATCGGCTGTATCACTCGGTCACGATGAAAGCCTTATCGTATTTCTCGGTGAAAACGATGAAAGACAGTATCTTTATCCCGAAGAATTCCACAACGGATTTTTCCGTTTCAGCGTTGGTATTGAGGATGCCGAAGATATCATCGAAGATTTAAGACAGGCTTTTGAAAAGAAAACCTGATTTAAGGAGAGCTTATTATGAATTTTTCATATTCACAGGTGCTTGAATTCAAGAGGATTCTTGACGAAAAATTCGGAGTGTATCTACATTTTCACGACGCCTGCGGAGGACAGTATTTTTCGTTTGATGAAGCAGAGAAGGACGAAGTATATCAATTTTTAACCTCTTATTTTGCAAATATCGGCGGTAAAATCAATATTGCCGACAATAAATTGACATTTACAGTAGATAAAGCGTAATCAGAAAATTTTTTTAAAAGATTTTCAAAACATTCTCTTGTTTGTCATTATTCTGTCACGATTGCTGTGATATAATAAGCACGGCAAGTACGATTAGACTTATAATTTTGCAAAGTGCTTATTATGTCAATTTATGTTCCCCTCAAATTTTGCCCTGCAAAATTTTCGATGGTGATTCTATCATAACTCATTTCATGATTTATGATAGAATAAGCACAGCAAGTACGATTAGATTTATAATTTTGCAAAGTGCTTATTATGTCAATTTATGTTCCCCTCAAATTTTGCCCTGCAAAATTTTCGATGGTGATTCTATCATAACTCATTTCATGATTTATGATAGAATAAGCACAGCAAGTGTGATTAGATTTATAATTTTGCAAAGTGCTTATTATGTCAATTTATATTCCCCTCAAATTTTGCTCTGCAAAATTCTCGATGGGTGATTCTATCATAACATAAGAAAGGGTTAACAAACAACCGTTATTTACAGTTCGTAAAAGGCAGCACGGCTTGATTTATAACACGTCTTACCCGAGCGTGCCACACTAAGTGGTGATAACCCATGTTAAACCGCTTACAAGATTTTCATTTGATATATTTTTTTCCTCTCTCTTTAATTAAAATATGGAAGAAACAGCGAGTTACACCGCTGTTTTTTCATTTTACGGCAAAGCCGCAAGGAATAACTGTATGCCGTTTTTCATATACATTATCGGTGATTGATATGAAAAAACTGCTCTGTGTGTTTTTTTGCGTAATGCTTGCGGCATTGTCGGCTGTCGTGTTTACGGGCGGAAAGGACACGCAAAAAAACTACATAAAATATGTTGAATTTAATGTTACGAAAGACGCTTTGCAAAATGCCGTTGACCTCGACATACAAACTCACGATGACGACAGGTACACCGACTGCATAACAATGCTTGCGTATCTCGGTGCGAAATACGGCGGTGATTTTACAAAGTACAAATATGGCGATATGAAAGATTTTGCCGACAAAATCAAAAACGGCGACACCGTTGAAAACCTGACAAAGGATATGAAATATTTCAATTACTACTCTCAGGCATACGGTGCGGCACTTTCGGGAATTGTCGGTGATTACGAAAAAGAAACTTCAAAAGGCACTGAAAAAGACTACGGCTTGTGCTGGTTTTCACCGATTGCCAAATCTTTTCCGTATTCCTGCTATGATGATTTCGGTGCGGTCAGAACCTACGGCTACACAAGACCGCACCTGGGGCATGATCTTATGGCGTCTGTCGGCACACCCGTTGTGGCGGTTGAGTCGGGAACGGTTGAAATTATGGGCTGGAACAGGTACGGCGGTTGGCGAATCGGAATCCGTTCTGCCGACAAAAACGCTATTGGTACTATGCACACCTAAGGCAGAACCGTCCGTTTGCAGAAAACTTAAAAGAGGGCGACAAGGTTTGTGCAGGCGATGTAATCGGTTATGTGGGAAGAACGGGTTACAGCGATACCGAAAATACAAACGGAATAACCGAAAGTCATTTGCATCTCGGACTTGAGCTTGTGTTTGATGAGAGCCAAAAAGAAAGCAATAACGAGATATGGATTGATGTGGGTGCTATAACAAGCGTTGTTGAGCAAAATCAAAGCGAAGTTGTGCGTAATAACGGAACAAAGGAATTTACAAGGAAATACAAGTTTTTGGTTAATAATGATTTGCAAACAGGTGCAACAGGATAGACGCTTTGGCAATTGTTGGCAATACTGATTCTTAACAAAGTGACCAATGCAATTTTTATAATATCAAATGACTTTACTCCAAAACACAGACTGTCATACGGCAGTCTGTGTTTTGGCTCTAAGTCGAAATTTGTCACGAAATGTCAACAATACCGAACAGAACATTTATTCTGTCAAAAGCACAAAATCATAAACATTACTTTTATTCTTTACGGGCAAAAAATCATATAATTTGTACGTTGACTGAAAAATAGCGATAAGTTAAAATATGTAGGACGGTATTTGAAAAAAATTTATGAATTTAAATTTGCAGGAGGATAAAACGAGTGGTATTTTCGAGCCTTGTATTTATGTTTGCGTATCTGCCGATTACCTTGCTTGCCTATTATCTTGTGCCAAGACAGGGACGTAATATTTTTCTCTTTATCGTAAACCTTATATTCTACGGCTGGGGCGAACCTAGGCTTGTTCTGCTTATGGTGTTCAACATCTTCTTCAACTATATAGGCGGTTGGCTTGTTGACAAATACAGGGCCGACGCCAAAAAGAAAAAGCTGTTTCTGATTCTTACCTGTGTGCTTGATATTGGTATTCTTGCGGTGTTTAAATATACGGGAATGATAACCGAAACGCTCAATATGCTGCCGTTTCTCAATATTCCGGAGCTTCAAATCAGCCTGCCGATCGGCATCAGCTTCTACACATTCCAGACAATGAGCTATGTTATTGATGTTTACCGTGACGATGCGCCCGTGTCGAAGAACTTCATCAACTTCGGTACTTATGTTGCACTTTTTCCGCAGCTTATTGCAGGTCCGATTGTCCGTTACCGTGATATTGCCGAACAGCTTGTAAACCGCCGTGAAACGCTTGAAATGTTCACAAAGGGCGTGAAGCTCTTTATGGTCGGCCTTGCCAAAAAGGTAATTATCGCAAACACCATGGGAACGCTCACAACAAACATTTTTGCAACAACCGATGAAAACGGTGTTGTCGGAACATGGGTGGGTATGATAGCCTATACATTCCAGATTTACTTTGATTTCTCGGGCTACTCCGATATGGCTTGCGGTCTTGGCAATATGATGGGATTCGAGTTTCTTAAAAACTTTAACTATCCCTACATCGCAAAGTCGATTACAGACTTTTGGAGAAGATGGCACATTTCCCTTTCAACATGGTTCAAAGAATATGTTTATATTCCTCTCGGCGGTAACAGAAAGGGTGTTAAAAGGCAGATTCTCAACCTTCTCATCGTGTGGGGGCTTACAGGACTTTGGCACGGTGCGGCATACAACTTTGTACTTTGGGGACTTTACTACGGACTTCTTCTTATTCTTGAAAAATTCGTACTCAAAAAATTTCTCGACAGACTGCCGTCATTTGTTCAGCACATTTACACTCTGTTTATCATAATCATCGGTTGGGGGCTTTTCTACTTCACGGATGTCGGACAGCTCGGTGAGTTTATGGTTGACCTTTTCAATTTCGGCAACGGAATTTGCGGTGATCAGGCGTTCAATCTTATTATGAGCAACCTGCCAATGCTTATTATTGCGGCTGTTGCGTCAACTCCGCTTGCAACAATGCTTTATACACGCTTTGAACACAGACGCTTTATGTGGATTCCCGAAACACTCTACTGCATTGGTGTTCTTGCTGTCAGCACGGCAAGCCTTGTTAATCAGAGCTACAACCCGTTCCTTTATTTCAGATTTTAAAACGGCTGTGAACAATTAGAAAAAGTCAGGTGAATATATATGCGTTTTGCTGATAACAGAAATAAAATCGGAAAATATATTCCTGCGGTTGTATTTCTGATTTTCATATATGGAATGGCTTTGTGGTTTATCTTTTCTCCGAAACCCGACTACAGCTCTTCCGAAAAAAGATACTTGCAGAAGTTTCCGGAGGTTACAGCCGAAAAATTGCTTTCGGGTGATTTCGGCAGTGAGTTTGAAACATTCTTTGCCGACAGGTTTCCGCAGAGAAACACATGGGTAGGTCTTAACGCATACACCGCCCTTGCGGAGGGTAACAACGGTGCAAGCGGTGTGTATAACTGCAAAAACGGCTACCTTATCAACAAGCCTGTTTCGACTGAAAACAACCTCGATAAGAATATCGGTGCGGTTGCGGATTTTGCAAAATCAATCGACACTCCGACAACGGTTATGCTCGTTCCGTCAACAGGATATATTGTTGATGATGTGCTTCCGACATTCCACGATAAATACAACGATGATGAGGATATAAGCAAGATTTCTTCAACGCTTTCGAAGGATAAAATCGGATTTGTCGATTTGCGTAAACGCTTTAAGAGCGAATACAAAAACGGCAGTCAGCTTTACTACAAAACCGACCACCATTGGACAACAAAGGGTGCTTACACGGGCTACCAAGAGCTTTGCAAGGCACTCGGCATTACTCCGATTGATGATTCAACCCTGAAAAAGACAGCTACCCCGACTTTTACGGAACAACATATTCTTCAAGCGGTTTTTGGCTCACACCGCCCGATAATATCGAAATTTGGAATAACCCTAAAAATTCCGACAGGAATATCTCCGTAAAAATCACCGAGGGTGCAAATATTAAAACTTCGGGTTCAATGTACTTTACCGACCATCTCAAAGAGGACGACAAGTACCCTGTGTTTATTGACGGCAATCACGCTCTCACGGAGATTACAAACACCAATGCAAAGAACGGCACAATTCTTCTCATCAAGGACAGCTTCTCGCACAGCCTTGCACCGTTCCTTGCAGAAAACTACAGCAAGGTGGTTCTGGTTGACCTGCGTTATTATAAGGAAAGCGTGTCAGACCTTGTGACAACCTACAACCCCGAACAGGTTGTTGTGCTTTACGGAATTGACAACCTTGCAACCGATACGGATATCGTATGGCTCAAGTAGGTTCTTTAATATTCAATTGAATTAAAAGCGGCTGTTGCTGATGAATTGACTTTCGTCAAGTGACAGCCGTTTTTTGTAATTCTTTAATCCGTTATATCCCACATTCCCCGTAAAACAATGCAAAAAATAACCACCCATAAATCGGGTGGTGTCGGATACGATTTTATAAGCGCTACGCTCGAAGCGTTTTATGTTTTTGTAAATTAAACTATCTACACAAACTTAAAATTAAAATTCAACACCGATTCTGCCGGTGATGCCTCGGTCGTAGGGGTGCTTGATTTTCTTGAACTCGGTCACATAATCGCAAAGGTCAATCATTTTTTGTGACGGGTTATGACCTGTCATAATGATTTCCATGCTTGAGGGAGCGTTGGTGATGAACTCAATAACCTCGGATTCGGTGAGCATTTCAGCATTGATTGCGTCAATAATCTCGTCAAATACAACCATGTCGTACTTTTCGGTCAGGGCAAGTGTGACACTGTGGTCAAAAATACCCTTGAAAATTTTTTGCCGCCTGAGCCTTTTCCTTTTCATTCATCTGAAATGTGAACTTGAGGTCGGCGGGGCAGAGCGTGAGAGTCACATTCTCGGTGTGACTGAGAACATGGCGTTCCCCCGAAAATTCCGTTTTTAAAAATTGCACAAACAGCACCTTGAGGTTACTGCCTGCCGCCCTGACGGCAATTCCTACAGCGGCTGTGGTTTTGCCCTTACCGTCGCCAAAATACAAATGTTTCATTGTCTGTCATTCCTTTTCATAAAACTGCACAATTGACAAAATGGAATCCCTTATATACAATAGTATAGAAAAGACATTTTCGTCTGCCTAATTATAACATAAAATCGGCAAACGGGAGTATGTACAAATTAAACAAAATTAATTAAAAATATTTCAAAAACTTCTATGCCGCTTATTTTGCCGAAAAGGTTGAAATAATGCGGTATTTCGTTTATAATAGTGCTTGTGTGACTGCACAAGATATGCGTTGAAGCGGGAGGTTGCGGCATGAAGCCGGTTTTTCCGTGGAGTATGTCCGATTTTAAACCGGGCGATTAAATTGAAACACAGAGCGATTGAGTGGCAATGGGGTTGCTTTTGCCATAACTGCGCTCAAACGCTTTCAGAACTTCCCGGTTAACTGAATAGTTAAACGGGTTTTTTAATGCGGGTGAGGAAACACCCGGCAGAGTTTCAAAAAGTTTTGAAAAGCAACGCCCGCCAACTAACATTTTTATCATAAGTACAAGGACAGCCGTGAGCAGTTTGAAATCAGAACGCACAAGAGTCTTATTGATGTTATCCGACCGTCAAACAAGACAGTCAGGCTCGAAGGTCTTGAACTTCCTGCAGGGCGTTGTAATGGAAATCAAGTAATTTCCAAAAATCGGATTACCAATCTCTCATCAGTGTAATGCAGGTCATGTTGGGCATAAAAACTTGGCTCAACCAATAACCAAAAGGAGGAAATAAAAATGCAGAAGGGTATCATCGGAAAGAAAATCGGCATGACGCAGATTTTCGATGAGGCAGGAAAAGTTATTCCTGTAACTGTTGTTGAAGCAGGTCCCTGCGTTGTCGTTCAGAAGAAAACCGTTGAAAACGACGGATATGAGGCTGTACAGCTCGGCTTCGGCGACATAAAGGGCAAAAGGGTAAACAAGCCTCTTGCGGGACACTTCAAAAAGGCTGACGTAGCTATGAAGAGAACTCTTAAGGAGTTCAGATTTGAGGACACTCAAGTCTTAACGTCGGCGATATTGTTAAAGGCTGACGTATTTGCCGAGGGCGACATCGTTGATGTAACAGGGAACCAGCAAGGGTAAAGGCTTCAGCAGGAACAATCAAACGTGCACAACAATTCAAGGCTCAAGGAAACTCACGGTACCGGCCCTGTTCGTACGACACGCAGGCTCAATGGGCGCTTGTTCATCTCCTTCGAGAATTTACAAGGGCAAGGGAATGCCGGGTCATATGGGCGCTGAAAGGTAACCGTTCAGAATCTTGAAATTGTAAAGATCGACGCAGAAAATAATCTTATCGCAATCAAGGGAGCAATTCCGGGACCTAAGAACGGAACTGTTACTAATTGTTGACTGCGTTAAAAGGCTTAGTGGAAGGAGGATATTATTATGTCAAAATTTCAGTATTTGATATGAAGGCAAAAAAGTAGCCGACACTGAGCTTAACGACGCCGTTTTCGGTATCGAGCCGAATAAGAGCGTTATGCACGCAATGGTTGTAAATTATCTGGCTAACCAGAGACACGGAACCCAGTCAACTCTTACAAGAACGGAAGTAAGGGGCGGCGGAAAAAGCCGTGGAGACAGAAGGGTACCGGTCATGCAAGACAGGGCTCCATCAGAGCTCCCCAGTGGGTTCACGGAGGAATTGCTCTCGGACCTAAGCCAAGAGATTACAGCTATTCCTTAATAAAAAGGAGAGAAGCTCGGCATGAAGTCAGCGCTTTCTCTTCAAAGGTCATCGGAGAACCTCATCGTTGTTGATTCAATCAAGGCATGGACGAGTTCAAGACCAAGACGATCGTTGAAATGCTCAAGCGCAATCTTAACGCTGAAAAGCAAGGCTCTCATTGTTCTTCCTGAGGTTGACAGACAAGGTTATTAAATCAGCGCTAACAACATCCCCGGTGTTAAAACAGCTACCAGGTAAACACTCTTAATGTTATGACGATATTTGAATCTGACAAGCTTATCATCGTTAAGGATGCGGTAAGCAAGATTGAGGAGGTTTATGCATGATAAGGCTGCAAGATATTGTAATCAGACCGATTATCACTGAAGACTCTATGGCTCGGCTTCAGTTAACAAAATTTATACCTTTGAAGTTGCTAAGGACTCAGCAAAAAGATTGAAATTGCAAAAGCTTGTGAAGAAGTTTTCGGCGTTAAGGTTGCAAAGGTAAACACCATAAGCATAAAGGGCAAAGAAGAGTCGTCAGGGAAGAAACAAGGTTTCAAACCCGACTGGAAAAGGCTATAATCTTGAAGGCGATAAACTATACCGAAAGACGACAAGCCTATCAGGAATTTTTTGAAGGCATGATGTAATACTCCGACGTTATCCAGGGTTCAGTATTGAGTCTGAAAAAAACGTGTAATTGATTTTAAGAGGAACAAGCTCGATATGAACGCAACTGTTCTTACTATCGAGTACGATCCTAACAGATCGGCATTTATCGCTCTCGTTCAGTATGAGGACGGCGAGAAGCGCTATATCATCGCTCTAACGGACTTTCCGTCGGCGATGTTATCAGATCGGGAGCCGGCGCTGATATCAAGCCCGGAAATGCGCTTGCACTGGCAAACATTCCTGTAGGTACTTTTTATTCATAACCTCGAGCTTTATCCCGGAAAGGGCGCACAGCTTGTACGTTCAGCCGGAAATATGGCTCAGCTTATGGGCAAGGAGGACGCTTACGCTCTCGTAAGACTTCCTTCGGGCGAAATGAGAAAAATTCCGATCAATTGTATGGCTACAATAGGACAGGTCGGAAATATCGACCATGAAAACGTAAATCTCGGTAAAGCCGGAAGAAAGCGTCACATGGGCTGGAGACCTACCGTAAGAGGTTCGGTAATGAACCCCTGCGACCACCCGCACGGAGGCGGTGAAGGTAAATCTCCTGTCGGACGTCCTAGTCCTGTTACTCCTTGGGGCAAGCCAACAATGGGTTACAAGACACGCGCTAAGCATCATCGCTCCGATAAGTTTATTGTGAAGCGCAGAAACGGCAAATAATGCTGAAAGGAGGCAGATGAATAATGGGCAGAAGTGTCAAAAAGGGACCTTACGTTGAAGAATCCCTTATGAAGAAAGTAATTGCAATGAACGAAGCAGGCGAGAAGAAGGTCATCAAGACCTGGAGCAGCTCAACAATTTTTCCTGATTTCGTCGGTCACACATTTGCAGTTCATGACGGACGCAAGCACGTTCCGGTTTATGTTACGGAAGATATGGTAGGTCATAAGCTCGGAGAGTTTGCACCGACAAGAACTTTTAAAGGTCACGCAGGTTCCAAGACCTCTAATAATGGTAAGAGATAGCGGAAAGGAGGAGTTCAGATGGAAGCAAAGGCAATTCTGAGAAATGCTCGTATTGCTCCTCGTAAGGTTCAGATAGTTCTCGACCTTATAAGAGGAAAAAGATTATGAAGTTGCTATGGCAACAGTTAAGCACACACCAAAGGCTGCCAGTGAATATTTGGAGAAGCTTCTGAAGTCCGCCGCTGCAAACGCAGAGAACAATCACAACATGGATAAGAACAATCTTTATGTTGCCGAGTGTTACGTTTGCCCGGGACCGATTATGAAGAGAATTATGCCAAGAGCTCAGGGCAGAGCCTATAGAATTCTGAAGAGAACATCGCACGTTACGGTTGTTCTCAAGGAAAAGGAATAAGCTGAAAGAGGAGGTAAACTATGGGCCAAAAAATTAATCCGCACGGCTTCCGTGTCGGTGTCATCAAGGATTGGGATTCCCGCTGGTTTGCAGATAAGAGCACTTTCGGCGACACATTGGTTGAGGATTACAACGTTCGTAATTATATTCTTAAAGAGTTGAACAGACGTTCAAAGAATCCGGCTGATAAGTGCGTTTATGCAGGTGTTCCTAAGATTGAGATCGAAAGATTTGCCGACAACGACGGAGGACAGAAGGTTAAGATCCACATTCACTGTGCTAAGCCTGGTCTTGTTATCGGAAGAGGCGGAGCAGAGATCGAAAAGCTTCGTGCAAACCTTGAAAAGAAAATCGGCAAGAAAGTTGCTGCTGTCAATATCGTAGAAGTAAAGCAGCCCGATATCAACGCTCAGCTCGTAGCTGAGAAGATCGCTCACGATCTTGAGGACAGAATTTCCTTCAGACGCGCGATGAAGCAGGCTATCGGCAGAGCTATGAAGCTCGGTGCAAAGGGTATTAAGGTAAGAACCTCAGGCCGTCTTGCAGGAGCTGAGATCGCAAGAAGCGAAACTTATCACGAAGGTACTATTCCGCTTCAGACGATCAGAGCCGATATCGACTACGGTACCGCAGAGGCTCATACGACTTACGGCCGTCTCGGCGTAAAGGTATGGATCTACCGCGGAGAAGTTCTTAAGGGCGAGGTTGCCGCTTCTGACAGGAAGGATACTTCCGACAGGAAGGAAGACAGAAGCAGCAGAAGAGACGGCGACAGACCTAACAGAGGACGCCGCGACTTCAATAAGTCTAGAAGAGAAGGAGGTAACAATTAATGCTGCTTCCAAAGAGAGTTAAGTACAGAAGAGTACAGAGAGGCCGTATGAAGGGCAAGGCCACAAGAGGAAACAAGGTTACTTACGGCGATTTCGGTCTTCAGGCTACAGAGCCTGCATGGATCACCTCAAACCAGATCGAGGCTGCCCGTATCGCTATGACAAGATATATCAAGCGTGGCGGTCAGGTATGGATCAAAATTTTCCCTGATAAGCCTGTTACAGCAAAGCCTGCTGAAACACGAATGGGTTCAGGTAAAGGTTCACCCGAGTACTGGGTAGCCGTAGTAAAGCCCGGCAGAGTTATGTTTGAGATCGCAGGAGTAAGCGAGGAAGTTGCAAGAGAGGCTATGAGACTTGCAATGCACAAGCTTCCTGTAAAGTGTAAGTTTGTTAAGAAAGAAACTCAGGAAACGGGTGGTGAGCAATAATGAAAGCAAATGAAATCAAGGATCTATCTGCTGCCGAGCTTAACGAAAAGCTGGCAGAGCTTAAGCAGGAGCTTTTTTAACCTTCGTTTTCAGCACGCCGTAAATCAGTTGGAAAACCCAATGAGAATGAAGGCTGTAAAGAAGGATATTGCTCGTGTAAAGACATTCATTCGTAAGCAAGAGTCCGGCGTTCAGTAATCACGAAGGGAGGATTTAACTGTGAGCGAAAGAAATCTTAGAAAAACAAGAGTGGGCAAGGTCGTATCAAACAAGATGGACAAGACGATCGTCGTTGCTATCGAGGATAACGTTCAGCACCCTCTTTATAAGAAAATCATCAAGAGAACAGTTAAGCTTAAGGCGCACGATGAAAACAACGTTTGCAACATCGGCGACAGGTTGAAGTTATGGAAACCCGTCCTATGTCCAAGGACAAGAGATGGCGTTTGGTTAACGTTCTCGAGCAGGCTAAGTAATAATAATTAATACAAGGTAGACGGCAGCAATGCTCTGCCGTGACCTTTTAATGTTGTGAAAGGAGGAACGCACTGTGATACAGATGCAGACTCGCCTGAAAGTTGCAGATAACTCCGGCGCCAAGGAGCTTATGTGCATCAGAGTTTTAGGCGGAACACGCAGAAGGTATGCAAACATCGGTGACGTTGTAGTTGCTTCGGTCAAGAAGGCAACACCAGGCGGCGTTGTTAAAAAAGGCGATGTTGTTAAAGCAGTAATCGTTCGTTCAGCTAAGGGTCTTCGCCGCGCAGACGGAACATATATCCGTTTCGACGAAAAGCAAGACTTAAAGAATATTATTCAAAAGAAGTTGCACCTGCTCTTATGTCAAAGTTCTCCTACAAGAGCACAATGCAGATTCCTAAGCTTGATAAAATCGTTATCAATGTAGGCGCAGGCGAAGCAAAAGATAACTCAAAAGTAATTGATGCTATCTGCACAGACCTTTCTGCTATTACAGGTCAGAAGCCTCTCATCTGTAAGGCAAGAAAGTCAGTTGCTAACTTCAAACTCAGAGAAGGTATGGCAATCGGCTGTAAGGTTACATTAAGAGGCGAGAGAATGTATGAATTCCTCGACAGATTTTTCAATGTAGCACTTCCCCGTGTTCGTGACTTCAGAGGTATCAACCCTGATTCATTTGACGGCCGTGGTAACTACAACATGGGCCTCAAAGAACAGCTCATCTTCCCCGAGATTGACTATGACAAGATCGACAAGGTTCGTGGTATGGACATTTGTTTCGTAACCACTGCAACAACAGACGAAGAAGCTCGCAGCTCTTAAAGCTTATGGGCGCACCGTTTTCAAAGTAAGGAGGGATTGTTGTGGCTAAAACTTCAATGAAAGTAAAGCAGCAGAGAAAGCAGAAATTCTCTACAGAGAGTACACAAGATGTAATATCTGTGGTAGACCACACGCCTACCTCCGTAAGTATGGCATTTGTCGTATTTGCTTCCGTGAACTCGCTTACAAGGGCGAAATTC
>VOFD01000281.1_pt1 | contig 32001 bp, 40 predicted proteins | sample 5384101 | NCBI WGS metagenome assembly VOFD01 (sample SAMN12384723, study PRJNA508395) | human gut metagenome | isolation source: healthy gut C | host: Homo sapiens
CACGTTCACCCTGGGCAATTCCGACAAGACCGTGGCTCTGACCCCTGCCGCCTCTGCGGATGCCACTCTTAAAATCAGCAGTGGAACGCTTTCCCTGTTTTCCGGCAATGTCAACTGGTCCCAGAAGCTGGTCATGGGGGACGGCACCACGCTGACCGTGCAGGATGGCCCCGCCGTTTCCGGGTACTATGAATATGACGCCGCTTCCATCAATGGGGATGGTTTTACCTTCTCCGGGGCAACTACGTTCGGAACCGGAGTGAACCTGACCACCCAATACGGCAAGAATATCAAATTCACGGGCGTGCTTACGGCCGCCTCCGGCTTTTCCATCAGCGGGGCCGATAACGAGTACACTTATTACACCCTGACCGGCACGGAAAACCAGATCGGCGGGACCATCTCCATCACCCGCAATTCCACCTCCCTGGGAATCAACGCTTCTTTGTAGCCCAGTCAGGCTGGGTGCATCTGTCCGAGAACGTGGCGCTTACAGGCACCTACACCGTCAACTCCGGCGCCGTACTCTCCAAGGCGGGCTCCATCAGCGCGCGCTTGCCGGCGGCAGGCTGGACGCAAGCACCGGGACCATGACCGTGACGGGCCTGACGGGTAACGGCACCATCTCCGCCTCCGCGGGAACCATGCATTTCCCCAGGATGCCTTCACGGTACACCGTGGACGGGAAAACGGTCATCACGTTTACAGGGTCCGGCGCGTATGACCGCATGGGATTCCGCGTGGGGGCAACGGCCGGGACCTGGTTTACACGGCGGAAACCCTCTGCTGTGGGCGGGCGGGCGGTGAAAACGGGGTCTGGAGCGCGGAAAACATCTGGACGGACGGCGGCACGCCCGCCACGTATGCGGACGGCTTGGCGGTTTCCTTCGCGGACCAGGCCGGGATCGCCACCTCCGCGGTGCAGCTTGATTCCGAGGTCTCCCCGGTTCCATGCTGGTCCGCAACACCACCACCCGCTATGAACTGGCGGGAACCGGCGGATTACCAATACCGCCGTTACCAAAGGAAGGCACGGGAACCCTGGTGCTGGGCTCCGCTTCCATCCTCGGTACGGGAACCACCGTAGGAACCCGGGCGTTCTGGCGTTCGGGTATGATACGGACCTGCCTGCCACGGGCATCACCTGGGGCGCGGGTTCCTCCCTGGGAGCAGCCAACGGCGCGACGGTCACGGTGAATCTGGGAACCGTGACCAACCCGGCGTTCTCCCTTGCCGCGGATACCAACTCATTCATCAATCTGGTAACGCCTTCAGACCTTACCTTCGGCAATAACATCGCGGGAGCCGGGTCCGTCCGGAAAACCGGTACGGGATTGTTGAAATTGACGGGGGCCAACTCCGGCCATCTGATCGTGCAGGAAGGCAACGTCCAGATAGGGGGCGGCTCCACTGCCATCAATTGGGGCAGCGCCGGCTCTTCCGTCACCCTGCAGAACGGCACGTCCCTGATCATTGCGGGCAACAGCGCCCACCACACCATCGGTTCCGATTTGATTCTGGGCACAGCCGCATCTGACGCGGTCTCCCTGAAATGGGTAGACGCCTCCCAGGCAAACGCCACCAATTACCAGCATAACTTTACGGGAACCGTTACCGTCAACGGGGCGGCCACCCTGGTGGGCCGGGACAACTGGGCCAAGGAAATGGGCTTCACCGGAACGCTTACAGGCGCAGGCTCCGGGACAACTCAACGGCAGCCATCATCGGCGGTGACGCCTCGGCAGCATGATCACCATGAACGCCTCCAACGGCAAGCGCACCTCCATGGCGCAGGGCAGGGGTCACCCTCACGTCCGGCACGGATACCACCGAGATTCGCCTTCATGCGTGCTGGGGGATATTGAAATCGCCTCCCTGGACGGCACGGCCAACTCCCAGGTGGGGGCGCGTGGGGGGAGCGCGTACGCTTATTGGGTTCCGGCACGTACAACGGCACCATCACGGACCAGGGCGTTGCCATTGCCTGAGCCACCACATCTCTATGACACCACCGGAGTCCTGTCCCTGACCAAGGTCGCTTGATGGGGCCGCTGACGCTGGGGCGCGGTCAGTTATACCGGGCTGACGGACATCCGCGGAGGAACGCTGGCCCTGACTTCCACCGGAGCCACCGCGCTGGGGAGGTATCACGATGGCCGCCAACACCCGCATGACCACCGCCGGCGCTGAATCTGGCGAACAACTCCACCCTGACGATGGACATCAGTTCCTCCATGGGTGTGGGCGGGAGCCTTTAGGCGCCAGGACCTTCACCTCACCCTGAACGGCCTTGAAGGCATTACGGAAGCCAGGAATACACCCTGATTTTCTTCGCCCCGATGCCGCCAGGCCATCTTCAACTGGGCCGCTATACTCCATCACGGTGAACAACGCCGCGGGCAGCGACTATGTATTCGCCTCAGACGGCACCGGAAAAATTGCGCAGGGCACGCTGACCAAGCGTGGCGAAAGAAAAAGCTGCCCCTGAACCTGGACAATACGGGCTGGGCAGGAGCCATCTCCCTCCAGCAGGGCGAGCTGGTGGCCCAGGTGGCCAACTCTCTCGGTTCAGGGGCTGTCACCATTACGGGTGGCACGCTCACGCTGGCTACGGCTGACGTCCAGCCGGGCATGGGCATGATCAACCTTCAGGGCGGGAGCCTCAATCTGGCGTCCGGCGCCTTTGCTACCGCGTTCACCGCAGACAACATGACGTGGACGGACGGCCCCCTGATCCTGGGTGAAAACGTGACGGCTACCGCCGCCAAGGCCTGGCCAACGGAAAAACCGTGGAGCTGGCGGCCGGCTCCGTGCTGACGGTCAGCGGCGCCAATGACAACACGGCGCTGAACCTGGATGCCTCCGGCACCGGCACCATTTCCGTGGGCCTGGGAACCAGCTACGGAGCCAACGTCCTGAACATGAGCACGGCATTCCAGGAACCCTGTCCGTGACATCCGGCTACTTCCAATTGAACAACGTGACCATGAGACGGACGGCACCGTGAACCTGGCGGACTCAATGTCCGTGCGGAATGGAACGGCACGGCCGGGGGCGCCTTTGCCAATGACATCGTCTTTACGGGCAACCAGATCTTCGCCACCAAGGACTTCACCCTCAGCGGCGATCTGAGCGGCACGGCGTTCTCCACCCAGGGCGCGGGCAACATCACCCTCACGGGCGGCGTCAACCTGGACGGACAGCTCAAGGTGCACCGCGGCACAGTCACGGTGAACTCCGCCAATGTGACCAAGCTGGGGACAGCATTGGGCACCCTCTCCATTGCGGGCGGCGCTACGGCGCGGCTGGGTGACGGAAGCGCCTGGGCTGGGGGCCCTCTCCGGAGCCGGTTCCCTGGTCGTCGACACCACGGGGAATATAACGCTGGCGGCCGGCAACACCGGGTTCACCGGTTCCACTACGCTCTCCGGAACGGGCACCGTCACCCTGGCGGGGGCCGACTCCTGGGGTCGGGCGGGTCACCGTCAACAACGGGATTCTTGACCTGGCCTCCCAGAATGCGGCCAACGCCATCCTGATCACGAAGGGAAGCCTGGCAAACGCGGGAGCTAAAACCACCGGAAACGTGGAAGTGGCCGCTTCCGCTGGAACGCAGGGCGCCCTGAACACCATCAATCTGGGCGGTCTGTCCGGCTCCCATGGTCGGCTCCATCGTCATGGAAGACTACTCCCGGCTCACCGGCATCTCCGGCGGCCTGGACATGACGGGCAAAACGGTGACGCTCAAACTGGACAGCGGCGGCCTTACCGCGGGCGGAACAACCGGGCAGGGCGTCATTGATGCGGACAGCCTGACGCTCTCCGCCGCCAACACGACCATCAACCTCAGCAACCAGGGCGTCCTGGACCTGCTCTCCGCCAACCGGGATTCCGCCGACGGCGTAGGGCTGGGGCTGACGACGGGAACGCTGACGGTGGACAACTACAAGCAGATAGCCTTCTCCCCCGCTTCTGGCCTCCCTCGGTTATGCCGTGACGGAAGTCCTGGGTGCGGACGGAACGCTGATGGTCAGCGGCAATACGGACCTCGTCTACCTCGTGGACACCACGCCCAACTCGGACAACCCCAACATCAGCGACTACGCCGCCCTGGATCCCTACAAGGCCGTGGGCATCAACGGAACCACGCTCAATGTAAGCCTGAACGGTGCTCCTGAAGCCTCCCGGAACGGAGACGGCCTGAAAGTCAGCAACCTGATCGGCAGCAATGGCGCTCTGGTGGTGACGAATACGGCGGCGGACGCGCCGCCAACCATGCCGTGGTGGACCTGATCCAAAATGTTGACGCCGGAGGCAACAGCTACGGCGGCACCATCAGCGGGGACCATGTGGACTTTATCAAGAAAGGAGCGGAAACCCTCACCGTGGAAGGAAACTTCACCGGAAATGACTCCATGCTGAGCTCCACGGAAGGGAACATTGTCCTGAACGGTACGGGCAACAGCCTCACTACGCTGGAGCTCGCCGGGGGAGACATCACGCTGGGCGGCAGGAATGACGGTGCCTCCCGCGTGACGACGGTGGAAAACCTGGCCTCCGGCACGGGTGGAGGAACCCTGGACCTGGGCCGCGGCGCCCAGCTGGTCCTCACCGGCCAGCAGGCACTGATGTGACCATTTCCGGTGACGGCACGCTGACCCTCGGAGGAACGGGAACGGACTCCTCCCTGACGCTGGGCAACGGCTCCTCCCTGGACGGCGTTCTGCTGGACATCCGGGAAGGTTCCGCGCTTTCCACCGCGGCCGGCTCCGTGAACACGGTCTCCGGCCTGACGGGCGGGGGCGCCCTGAAGCTGAGCGGTGCGGAAATGACGGTGGACTCCTCCGCCTCCCATACCTTTACCGGTACGCTTGACGGCGCATCCGGAACGCTCAACGTCAAATCCGGCAACGGCAGCGTGCAGACCGTCAGGGTGCGGGCAATGCCGGCTACAACCTGAACGTGAGCGACGGCGGCGTGCTGACCCTGGCCGGCGCGCGAGCGCGGAAGGCGGCAATCCCGCCCAGGGGCGCCTACAAAGGGCATTACGGTGAACGGAGGCACGCTCAACATCGGCAGCGCGTCTGATCCCAAGACCCAGTTGACGCTTGGCACGGACGGCTTGAGCGTGACGGGGAACAGCACGGTCACCATCACCACGTCCTCCACCACGGTGGATGGCCTGGGGAACCCCTTCGTCACCTCCAGCGGAAACATTACGCTGGGCGACGGAACTGGGGAGAAGTGACGGTGGTCATGACCAACCTGGACACCCTGGTGACGGGGAGCACGGAAACGCTGAACATGGAACTGTTCAAGACTACGGACGGCGCGCTGGTATCCCTGGGCGACAACGTCACCCTCCAGGACATGATCCTCAGCTCCCTGTATGAAAACCTGTCTCTGACCACGAATGACAGCATGACGGCTATCATCCTCACCGGCACGGCGCGCACGGAAAACATCTTCCGTGACTCCTCCCCTGACGCGGAACGCGGGCCACCGGGAACAGACCTGCTGTGGAACTCCCGCTACCATATGGAGGAAGGCACCACCCTGCGCGACTTCTACACCTCCGTTCTGCTCTCCCAGAACGCGGGCGACTACTCCGGCGCGGCCCGCAAGCTGGCCGCCGCAGCGGGCAGCACGGTCACCAGCCTGGGCATCGCCCAGCGTGACTCCCTGCGCGACCAGATGGGCTGGATCCGCAACCGCGTGGCGCAGATGGGCGTGAACCCGCGTACGTCCATGAGGACATGCCGTACTTCCACATGTGGATGCAGGGCACCGGGTCTTATGCCAAGCTGGACACCAAGGGGATGAAAGCGGCTATGAGCTCACCACCTGGGGCGGAACGGTAGGCATGGACGTGGACATCAACGACAACTTCACCGCTGGCGCGGCCTTCACGGCCAACTACGGAAGCCTCACGGCGAATGCGGCGGATACCGCGGACGGTGACCTGGACAGCTACTACGTCAACCTGTTCGCCCGGTACCAGTCCCGCAAATGGTCCCACCTGCTTATCCCTGACGGGCGGCTGGAATGATGCCAAACTCACGCGCACGGTGGACTACGGCTCGAGGCTCCTACCAGGCCCACGGCAGTACGACGGGGGCCGGCTTCGAGGCGCCATGTACGAGCTGGCGTACGACATCGCCCTCAATGAAGACAAGAGCGTGATTCTCCAGCCCCTGTTCAACGCTTCCATCGTGACGACGCGCATGGACGGCTACAGTGAAAGTGGCTCCGCCGGAAATGCCGGGCTGAGGTGGAGGACCAGGAACTGACCACGGCCGCAGTCGCCGTGGGCCAGGCTCTCCGGCCTCATGGGCTCCAACGTCTTCGGGCGTGAAGCTGGGTGAAAAACGTCTCCCAGGACATGGGCGGGGCCAACGTCTGGCGGACCCCCCCACGCGACATGGGCGACGGCCTACACGCGTCCGGTGTACGGCGCCAAGGTGGGAATACCGGCCTTCCAGGCCGGTGTGGGGCTGAGACGTAGGGCACCCAGGGCGTCATCTTCGTGGACGGCAATGCGGACATCCGCAGCGGTTCCAGCTCCATCAGCGGCGCATCGGCTACCGCTACAACTTTAAAGGAAGAAAACGTCAGTTAATCAGAAGGCCATTGCGGAATAATTCGCGCGGCCTTCTTCGTGAATGGGCGGGATTTCTTTATAGGATAACGTGAAGAATGATTTCCGCCCCTCATGGGCGGCTTACTTCCATTCCCATTCAACGGGCGTTTCCATGTCCGGCCTCAGCGCCTGGCGGACCGGGCGGCTCATGGCCGTTTTTTCCAGCATGGAACGGAGGGGTGGTCGCTTTCCAGGGCATTACGGCCTTCAGCTCAATCTTTTCAATCCCTTGGAGGATTCCACCGCGCGCGCCAGAACGCGCATGCCTTTCAGGTCCACGCCCTTTCTGGCCGCGACCACGGAAACCAGGCTCATCATGCAGGAGGCGAGCGTGGAACCGAGCATCACGCCGGGGAGGGGAACTCTGCGCGGCCTTCAAAAAGAGGCGGGCAGGTCCGTGGCAAAAGTGATGTTGGAGGGAATGTGGGGTGGTTTCACAGCGGAATTGCCCGACATTCTCCGTCTCGGAGGTGTAATGAGTATCAGTCATAGGAGTGTGACAGCGGAACCCTGGATCGGGTTCACCTGGAATTTGGTTATTTTTTAGTTGGGCCGTCGCGGAAATCCGGTTTGCAGGGGTGCCGGTCCATTCCGGCATGCGCGGCAAAGCCCCCCCTTATCCCCGTTCTCCTGTGCTTGCCGGGAAATCAATCCTGATCTGATGCAGCCCTTCACCGAGCTTCATCACCATCCGTTCCTTTCACGATGATGGCGTGGCTGTCAACGGAATCTTCACGCAGTGACTTGATCTGCCGGTATTCTTCGACGTTCCAGGCTTTCCCTGGAGGGAAAACGGATGACGATCACGCGGTCCGGCTTCCACCCGGAGCTCAGCGGAATGACCTCATTGGTCCTGACCAGGTATTCGCCGCCGTGTTTTTCAACAATGGGCTTCACTTCCCTGATGTAGGAATCGTATGGAGTGTCTGCATCGGAGCTTAGAGAAACCGTTACGATAAAATAGTAGCTCATATCCTTCCTTTCCCTGGTGGCCGGCCCCTGTGCGGCTGCCATGAAATGCTCCGTGGGGAATCCGCAGTTTTCATGATTCGCCGGAAGCGTCCAGTGCCTTGACAGGGAGACTAAAGCCGGAGGGCTTTGCTGTCAATCCGTCTTCCGGGCTTGCCCGGACCCGTGGCGCCTCCTTGTTTGTGGGAATCGCTTTACAAGGGCGGGAGGCCCTTGTTCCCGGAGATGCGGTTATCAGGAGAACGGATGGGGAGGGAGGTTTCCCCGGCTTGAACGGAAAAGCTTACGGAGTGTGTTCCGGGTGCCCTTCCGCCAGAATGCGCCGGATGGGTTCCGCGTAAAGCTCCGGCTCCAGCAGGAAGGAATCGTGCCCCTTGGTGGAAACGATGGTATGGAACTCCACGGGAATGCGCGCGGATTCCAGGCGCGCCACAAAATCCTGCTGTTCCGCCGGGCGGAAGCAAAGCAATCCGTATCAATGGAAAAAGACGAGCGCGGGAATTCCTGCGCGGCGGAAGCCTTCCAGAGCGGTTTTAAACGTTCCGTCCGGAGCGTGGTCGCGGATGTCGAACTCCGCCCACATGTCCGCAATGCGTATGTAGGCGTTCGCGTCAAAGCGTTCCGCAAACTTGGTCCCCTGGTGCGGCATGTAGCTCTGTGTGCCGCGGGTGGGCGTCATCCATGTGAGCAGTCCGGACTTGCCCCCCCACTTCCTTTCTGGCGCGCTGTTCCAGGCCTTCCTGGTATACGAACGACTTGTGGCCGATGATGCGCGCGAACGCCAGCCCCTTTTTGGGGCCGGTCCCTGGTAATAGTCGCCCCCGCGGAAATCCGGATCAAGCTCGATGGCCAGGATTTGTTCAAACAGGGACAAACGGTGTTCAATGGAAGCCCGGTAGCCGGAGCCGATGGAAATGAAGCTCCGGACCCGTTCCGAAACTGGCACGCGAAGCTGAGGGCGATCAGGCCGCCTACGGACGGACCTGCCAGATGGATGCGTTCTATTCCCAGGCTGTCCAGCAGAAGGGCCTGGAGGCGCGCCTGGTCCGCCGCCTCCACATGCGGGAAACGGGAGCCGTAGGGCAGGCCGTCCGCGGGGGATGGGCTGGCCGGTCCGGTGGTGCCGTAGCAACCCCCCAGGTAATTGGCGCAGATGATGCAGAAGCGGTCCGTATCCAGCGGCTTGCCGGGGCCGATGATGCTGTTCCACCAGCCCTCGTGGTTTTCCGGTTTCCAGAGGGACCCGGTGCCCGGAACTTCCGGATTGTAACCGTAGGCGTGCTGGCTGCCGGAAAGAGCGTGGAACAGCAGGATTACGTTGTCCTTCTCCGGCGTCAGGGCGCCGTACTGCTCGTAGGCCACGCGCACCTTGTCCAGCACGGCGCCGTTCCGCAGGGAAAAGGAGCCGGGCAGGTCCAGAAATCTGGTTTGGACGGTGGGAAGCTGCATGGATGTGCGGGAAGGGGCTTTGTCAGCAAAAAAAGACCGGCACCCGGCGGGCGGCGGTCTTCTTGAAATCTGTGCTGGGCCAGGGTTTACTTGACGCCCTTCTTGGAAAGACGCGTACCTGCCGTGGCGCCCTGGCGGGCTTTAAACTTAGGATTGCTCTTGCAAATCACATACAGCGTGCCCTTGCGCTTCACGATTTGGCAGTCTGCGTGGCGGCGCTTCATAGAGGCTAAGGAAGAAAGAACTTTCATGATGTGTAACTCCGGTTTGGTGTTCGGTTCGGGAGACGGAATATACCGTTTGGTTAAGAATTGTAAAGTCATTTCTTTACCAAAAGTAAAATTGCAGTTCCGGACGAACTGCTTCTGCGGCTTGCGGAAGAGAAGATAGTACGCATGGACGGATTTGCAATCCGAAGTCAAGCCTACAAAATTGAAAGAAAAAAGGTTTGGGGAAATTTCGCTTGCCGGTGCCCGGTGATTTTGCGGCTCCGTCGCCTGGGAGCGGAAGGCTCCCGCCTTTCAGGGTTGAAACCCGTTCTGTAGCGCAGCGGAAGCTTCCGTTCAATAACCGTTGCCGCATACCGCCTGGCTGGGGAAAGGAGCTGGGTAATATCAATTAAGGTTCGTACCCACGATGCCGGAGTTTCGTGAAGGACAGCTTTTCCCGACTGTAGAATCAATACCGGATTGCAAATCCGGTATTGGTTTTGCATGGAAGGGAAGGTTCTGGATATTCCCTTCAACCAACTGACGATCAACTCTGTTTAAGATAATGAAAAAGACATTCTTAACCATCATGCTGGCTGCCGGCATTGGTTCCGCCTGCGCCGCAACTGCCGCCGCCTGGGAATTTTCTTCCGGCGTTCCCTCGGAACAATTCATGACGGGAAGCGGCATCAATCTGGAAGGATGGAGCATTTCCTCCGCGGTCAATTCAGCGGCTTCCTATACGGACTGGGCGACGGTGACGGGCGGGGACCGCAACATTTCTACGCAGACGGTGGGCATGTGGCTGGATTTGTCCTCCCTGGGGTCTGCCGCCACTATTTACAGCTTTGGAGAGACGGGTTCTCTCCGCGGCCTCCAGCTTGTTTACAACGGGGACGGCACGTTTACTTCCAGGAGAACGGGAGAAGCGGGCCAGACCTTCACCATTGGGCAGGACGTCATTGACGGAGGATGGTTCAACCTCTCCATGTCCCTCAGTACGGATACCACCACCCGGAAAACGGATTTCCAGATTTTCCTGAACGGGGAAAACATCGTGGATACCCCCCAGTTGTCCGCGGGGCTCAACGGCGGCCAGAACGGAACCGTGACCGTCGGCGGAGGCACGACGGATGAACATTCCTTCAGCATCGCGGATTTCAAGGCTTATGGTACCGCATTGACGGGAGAAGAAATCAAGGAGGCGTGGAACATGGTTCCCGAACCAGCGGCCGCCTCCTTGAGCGTTCTGGGACTGATGGCGCTGCTGGTGCGCCGCCGGAAGTGAGAGAGGCGGAAAAAATACATTTCAAACGGCAGGCAGCAGGGCGGACATTTCCGGTGGGAATGTCCGCTTTTTTATTGTTTCACGGAACTGTTGCAGAAAGAAGGCTCTTCTTTTCCGATGGCGGCTCTGGGCCGCCATGTACTGGTGAGTTTCTGTTTTTCCCGGCCCTTCCTTCGGACGTGCGGATGTCATGTAAACGGTATCCGCTGTCCGGACGGGATACATCTTTTCTATGACCTGCTGCGGTCCGGGTCCCTGTATGGCCCCGGGCTGCAGCTTGCGGCAGTTGCAGCCTTCCGGAAACTTTTCCCTGCATTTGGAGGAGTAACAGTTCATGGTGAAATCCGGAACGGGACGGGAGGGCGGTGCAGTTTCCGTTCCGGCAGCGGTTCTTTTCCGCCGTGGGAAGGAGGCATGGAACGGGGCTTCCCCGGGACGGCAGGCCGCCGGAACGCGGGAAGGAAGCCGCATGCGGGAGAATAAAGGGTTTGTGGACCGGAAGGGATTCGTATAAAATGTTCTCCGGTTTTCTTATGACGAGCTCCCCTTCATCCTCTCCTTCCCGCCCTGCATTTGCCCATCAGCTGGGAATGAAAGGATTCCTGATCATGGAAGGGCTGCTGAAGCTCGTGGGCATGAAAACGCTTTACCGCCTGGGGCGCGTGGCGGGCGGCGTGGCGTGGTACTTGCTGCCGCAACGCCGGAAAATTGTGGAAAGAAACCTGCGCATTGTGCTGGATCCGGCCCTGCGCGGCAGGGAACTGCAAAATTGAGCAGGGAAAATTTCAAAAGGACGATAGCCAATTTCCTGTGCTCCGCGAAGACGGCCACCCTGACGGATGAGCAGTTGAAAAAATGCGTCACCATCGCGGGGCATGAAGAATTTGCCGCTCCTGCGGTGGAAAGGCGCGGGCAGGTATGCGCCATAGCCCATTCCGGCAACTGGGAGGCGCTGGCAAGAATACGCATCTTCTTCCCGGAAGTGGAGCGTTACGGGTCCATGTACCGCCAGTTTGACAACCCTCTGATGGAAGAATACGTGTACAGGCGCCGCACGGAGCGTGGCACGCGGATGTTTTCCAAGGAGGGCGGCATCAAGGCGCCCATGAAGCTGCTCAAGGAGGGGGCGGCGCTGGGCGTGCTGAGCGACCAGTTCGTCTGGGAGGGGGTGTATGTCCCCTTCTTCGGCAAGGTGACCGGAACGACGCCGCTGCCCGCCCTGCTGAGGAAAAGGACGGGTGCGGACATGGTGGCCGTGACAGTGCGCACGGATTCTCCCGGACACTGGATAGCGGACATGGGGAACGTGGTGGATTTTTCCAACTCGGACGGTTCCCTGGCGGGGGACACCATTGAAGTGAACCGGGGCCTGGAAACGTTGATCCGCAAGTCCGTTCTGGACGTGTTCTGGATGCACCACCGCTGGAAGTCCATCGACCGCTTTGCTCCGCAGGATAAAAAAACGGACGGCCTTCTGGAAAACATGGAACTGCAGCCGTACCGCATTCTGGTGGCTGTTCCCAAGGCGCTGGATGAAGCCCTGGTGACCGTTCCCCTGGTTCGTGCGCTGAAAGCCGTCCGGCGCGACATGCAGGTGAACGTCATCTGCCCGTCCGCGCAGGCGGGGGTATGGAAGGCGGTGCCGGAAGTCACCCATGTTCTGCCGCACGATTCCCTGAAACAGCTCCGGGAGGCGCTGGCCGCGGATGAATTTTACAATGACGGTCCGCTGGACCTGGGCGTCATGCTGGACCAGGACATGGAAACGCTCAAGGCGCTGGAACCGTACGGGCCCATGATGTTCTCCGGGCTGGACACGCATCCCGGCGCACGGAAATACAAATTCCGGGTGAAGGCTCCCGTGCTGCGCGCCGCTCCCCCCATGCACCGGGTTCAGCTTTATCTGCAACTGGGGGGGCTGCACGGGCTGGATGCCTGGAATCCGTCCCTGTTCCCGGTGAAAAAGGCGGCTGCGGCGGAAAACGCCCCCATCCTGCTGGCTCCGTTCTCCAGCTTGGGCAGCGCCAGTGAATGGAGTGAGGAACAATGGGCGGAGCTGGTTTCCCTTCTGCCGGGCAGGGCCGTACTGGCCGCTCTGGAAGAAGACCGGGAACGCGCGTCCGCTCTGGCGGAACGCCTGAATGTGGAGCTGGCGGTGGGAACTCCGGAAGCCTTGTTCCCCGTGATGGATGCCGCCGTGGCGGCCGTGGCTGTGGATGGGGACATTCCGTCCCTCTGCTCCTTCCGCGGTCTTCCGGTGGTGACCCTGTTTTCCACCCGCCTCCCGGACGTTTGCCGGCCCATGGGCCCCTTCAACCGCTCCCTGTACAGCCACCAGTGCTGTTCTCCCTGCTTCCTGAAGGAGTGCGACCGTGACGTTCCCTGCAACCGCCATATTGCCGTGCAGGAGGTACTGGATGCTCTGAGGGAGATAACAACCTCTGAAATTTAACGGGTTTCTCTACCAAGAAAGAGCTTAGTCCTTTTTCTTATGATGAAGAAACGCCTGTGTTAAACAGGAAGTCATGTCTAAAGGCATTAATTTTAAAAAGTTGAGAAATGATGCCGGTTTAACGCTGGCCCATCTTGCTGAATTGTCTGGATATGACGTGACCGATATAGTTCGTTTGGAACAGGGAGAAAAAATTCCTCCCTGTATGCGGGAATGTATTCTTGCGTTGCTGTTACAAGCACGGGAGGAGGGTCTGGCTTTGGATGTCAGAATATGGCGTGAACGTGCTTTAAAAGCTGAATATAAGGTAGGGATTTTACGTGGAATGGCAAAAGGAGGAATGGATGTTTTATAAACGCCTCATGGTTGAAAAGAATTTTTCCTGCCTTCAATGCACAGAACTTTTTAAATTTTCTTCCTGGCGGAAGATGCCGCGGACCTGTTCCGTCAGTTCCGCGGAAGGTTCCGGAACGTCCTTCAAGGTGTAGTCCAGCTTCATTTCATCCCACTTGAAGCGCCCCATCTGGTGGAAGGGGAGCACGTCCACGCGCTCCACGTTGCCCAGGCGCGCCGCATGGCGGGAAAGCTCTGCGATGTCTTCCATGTTGTCCGTGAGGCCCGGAACCAGGACGTAGCGCAGCCAGACGGGTTTGCGGAGGGCGGCCAGGCGTTCCGCGAATTCCAGGGTGGGGCGCAATTCCCCGCCTGCCAGGGCCCGGTACCGTTCCGGGTTCCACGCCTTGATGTCCAGCAGGACGAGGTCCGTATTCGCCAGCAGTTCTTCATCCGCGTTCGCGCCCAGATGGCCGGAGGTGTCCAGGCAGGTGTGCAGCCCCAGTTTCTTGCATCCTTTCAGTACGGTTCTCGCAAAATCCGGCTGGAAAAGGGGATCTCCCCCCCGGAAAGGGTGACGCCCCCGCCCGCCGCCAGCAGGAAATCCCGGTAGCGGGCTATTTCTTCAAGGACGTCGGCTGCGCTTCTGCGGCGTCCCCTCCGCACGTAGGAGGTGTCCGGATTGTGGCAGTAGCGGCAGCGCAGGCTGCACCCGGACAGGAAGAGGACAAAGCGGATGCCGGGACCGTCCACGGTGCCGCAGGATTCCACGGAATGGACCAGTCCGGTGACGGCGGTTTCTCCGTCCGGGGCCGGATTCTGGGAGAAAGCCTGCGGCATCCGCTTCCTGGCTGGGTTAACGGGTATGGAAGGTGCGGTTGATGACCTCCTGCTGCTGTTCCCGGGTCAGCTTGATGAAGTTCACGGCATAGCCGGAAACGCGGATGGTGAGCTGGGGGTATTTTTCCGGGTGGTCCATCGCGTCAAGGAGGGTTTCCCGCTCAAGCACGTTCACGTTGATGTGGTGTCCGGTGGCGGCAAAGTAGGCGTCCAGCAGGGAGACGAGCTTCGTGCGGCGTTCCCGTTCCTCCTTGTCCAGGGCCTGCGGCACGATGGAGAAGGTGTAGGAGATGCCGTCCAGGGAGTCGCCATAGGACAATTTGGCTACGGAGAGCATGGAGGCCACGGCTCCGTTCCTGTCCCTTCCGTGCATGGGGTTGGCGCCGGGCGCGAACGGTTCCCCGGCGCGGCGGCCGTCCGGCGTATTGCCCGTCTTCTTGCCGTACACCACGTTGGAGGTGATGGTCAGGATGGACTGGGTGGGCACGGAGTTGCGGTAGGTGTGGAGCTTGCGCAGCTTTTCCATGAAGTTGCTGACCAGGCTGCATGCGATTTCGTCCACGCGCGGGTCGTTGTTCCCGTAGCACGGGAATTCCCCTTCCGTCTTGAAATCCACAATCAGGCCCTCTTCATTGCGGACGGCCTTCACGGTAGCGTATTTGATGGCGGACAGGGAGTCCGCGGCCACGGAGAGCCCGGCGATGCCCGTGGCCATGGTGCGCAGGATTTCCGGATCATGCAGCGCCATTTCAATGCGTTCATAGCAGTACTTGTCGTGCATGTAGTGGATGATGTTCAGCGCGTCAACGTAGGTTTTGGCAAGCCAGTCCTGCATCTTGTCGTACAGGACCATCACTTCGTCGTACTTGAGCACTTCCTCCGTATAGCGCGGGGAGGGCGGGGCCACCTGTTTCCCCTTGAGTTCGTCCACGCCGCCGTTCAGGGCGTACAGCAGGCACTTGGCGAGGTTGGCGCGCGCGCCGAAGAATTGCATCTGCTTGCCGATGCGCATGGCGGACACGCAGCAGGCGATGCCGTAGTCGTCGCCCCAGTGCGGGCGCATCAGGTCGTCGTTCTCGTACTGGACGGAGGACGTTTCAATGGAAACCCTGGCGCAGAAATTCTTGAAGGCTTCCGGCAGGTTCCCGGACCACAGCACCGTCAGGTTCGGCTCCGGAGCCGGACCCAGGTTGTACAGCGTCTGGAGCATGCGGAAGGAGCTGCGGGTGACGAGGGTGCGCCCGTCTTCCCCCATGCCGCCGATGGATTCCGTCACCCAGGTGGGGTCCCCGGAGAACAGGTTGTTGTAGTCCGGCGTGCGGATGAAGCGGACGATGCGCAGCTTCATCACGAACTGGTCAATGATTTCCTGCACTCCCTCTTCCGTGATGAGGCCCTGTTCCAGGTCGCGGGTAAAGTAAATGTCAAAGAAGGTGGAGACGCGGCCCAGGGACATGGCCGCGCCGTTCTGTTCCTTCACGGCGGCCAGGTAGCCCAGGTAGGTCCATTGCACGGCTTCACGGGCGTTCCCGGCGGGGCGGGTGAGGTCGCAGCCGTAGGAGGCCCATCCGGGCGAGTTTCTCCAGGGCGCGGATTTGTTCGCTCATTTCCTCGCGCAGGCGGATGACTTCGTCCGTGAGGGGGAGGTTTTCATGGTTTTTGAGGTCTCTGCGGCGTTCGGCGGCCAGCTTGTCCGTGCCGTACAGGGCCACGCGGCGGTAGTCCCCGATGATGCGTCCGCGGCCGTAGGCGTCCGGAAGTCCGGTGATGATGCCGGCGGAGCGGGCGGCGCGGATGTCGGAAGTGTAGGCGTCGAAAACGCCCTCGTTATGCGTCTTGCGTATCTTGTTGAAAATATCCGCCGTTTTTTCGCACATCTTGAACCCGTAGGATTCCAGGGCCTGCTGGGCCATGCGCAGGCCGCCGAAGGGCATCAGGGCGCGTTTCAGGGGAGCGTCCGTCTGGAGGCCCACCACCACTTCCAGCTCCTTGTCAATGTAGCCGGGCTTGTGGGAGACGATGGAGGAGACCACTTCCTGGTCCGCATCCAGCACGCCGCCGTTGTCTATTTCCCGTTTCAGCAGGACTTTCAGTTCCTCCCAGAGCCGGAGCGTGCGTTGGGAGGGGCCGGAAAGAAACTCTTCATTGCCGGAATAGGGCGTGTAGTTGTTCTGGATGAAATCCCGTACGTCAATGGACTCCGTCCATGCTCCCGGCTTGAATCCCTGCCATTCCTGCGGAAGGGCGGGGGACTCCTTCAAGTCTTTTACTATGCTGATCATAAATAGGATGTAGTGAAGAAGACCGGAGAAAGACGCTCCGCGCCCGCTGAAAGCCCGGAAGCGGCGAAACTCCGCACCGCCTGATTATACCGGGAATGTTAGCGGTCAACAAGGCCAATTCTTCCAGGCGGGGGAACTGGAGCGGTTGCGCTGGTCTGTTTCAGGCATCTGGCTGTTCCGGAATAAAAAATGAGGGAAATTTACGGTTATGGGGGATAGTTTTTTCTTTACTCTCCAAATTGCTGCCAACAATATTTTAACTATCATTTTGATGAAATCCCCATTCATTCCTCTGTTTGTTGCTGGCGGGAGTTTCTTGCGCGGCCTTTTTCTCCGGCGCGTGCGCCAATGAGTTGCCGTCTACGCTAAAGCCTCAGGTGAACGAGCGCGCTGTTTATGACTGGAATGGCCGTCATAAGGCCGTGATGGAGAGGAACCGGAGCGTGAATCCGGAATATGCCGTCTTTGGCGACAGCATTACCCACCGCTGGGGAGGGGGAGCCTTCCGGAGACAACAGGGCCCTGGGGACGGGAAAGGAGGCATGGAAAAATCTTTTCTCCCCTCATACGGTGACCAATATGGGGTTTGGCTCAGATTACGTGGACAATGCCTACTACCGTGTGCAGCTTGGGGAACTGGACGGAATCTCTCCGCGCGTGATCATCGTGCTTTTGGGAACCAATAATCTTGGCGGCAGGAAGGATACTCCCCGGGCATGCGCGGACAACCTCAAGGCTTTTGTGAGCCTGGTGGGTCGGAAGTGCCCGGCCTCTAAAATCCTGCTCCTGGGCATTCTGCCCAGGAAGGAAAAGGCGGTGGCGCCCCTGATTGTGGAAACCAATAAAATGGTATCCGTTCTTGCTGATGGAAAGAGGGTGTTTTTTGCCAATCCGGGCACGGCGTTCCTGGCAGAAGATGGCGTGTCGCCAAAGAGCGGCCTGCTGGTGGATGGCTTGCATCCCAGTGCTGCGGGATATGACGTGCTGGGGAAGGAATTGAGTTCGCTTCTGGAGAAAATAGACGGCAGATACAAGGGAGGTTCCGTAGTTCGATAAGATAGGAATGGGAGGATGCGCGTCCTGATGTTCCGGCGCGGCATGGCCGGCTGTCGGGGCAGTGGTCTTTTTCTTCCGGGAAAGGCCGCTTCAGCATGTGGTCTTGATGCGCGGAAATATTTCCTTAAACTGCTTTTCAATTCCGCTTTTCCGTCATGAATTCCCTGCTGTATACGTTCACTGCTCTGCTGGGCGCCTCCTGCCTGGCGCTCCCCGCATTTTCCGCTCCTGCGGCCGCGCTGCCCGCCACCCTGAAGCCGGCACCCCACCAGCGGGATCCGTATGACTGGAATGCGCGGCATGAAGCCGTCAAAAAGCGGAACCGGGCCGTGAAGCCGGAATATGTGATGATAGGGGACAGCATTACCCACTACTGGGGGGGGCGAGCCTTCCGGGGACAGCAACAAGAGAGGGGAGGCCTCCTGGGAGAAATTGTTCGGTCCCCATGCGGTGACCAACATGGGCTTTGGCTTTGATTACGTGGACAATGCCTATTACCGCGTGCAGAACGGGGAGCTGGCCGGCATCTCCCCGCGGGTCATCATTATTCTGCTGGGAACCAACAATCTGGGCCACCGGAAGGATGCTCCGCAGGCCTGTGCGGACAATATCAAGGCATTTGTCCGCCTGGTGCATCAGAAATGCCCCTCTTCCAAAATCCTGCTGCTGGGTATTCTGCCCAGGAAGGAGAAAAACCTGGCGGAGCCGGTGAAGCAGACGAACAAGCTGCTCGCAAAGCTGCAGAATGGAAAAAACGTCTTTTTTGCCGATCCGGGGAAGGCTCTCCTTTCCGCGGACGGCGTTTCTCCGCGCAATGAATTGATGAAGGATGTAGTGCATCCCAACGCCAAAGGGTACGAGGTGCTGGAGAAGGAACTGGCCGTACTTCTGAAAAAGCTGGATGCGAAATACCGCGGCGGGAAATCCGAGGGCAAGCATTCCTGACGGTGGTCTTTTGCGGAAGGAGGGAATTGTGCTTGAAGGGGAAGTCCTGTTTGAGGAAAATGTACAGCCTTTAGTATTTGATTTATGAAAAGCCTGTTGTTTGCGTTGTTTGCCGGTTCCGTCTGCTGCTGTTATGCCCAGCAGAACGCCGCTCCCGCTCCGGAGCCTGAAATTGTCGCTACGCCGCCGTCCGATGCCGGACGCGGCCTCATCCGCATGAACTCCCGTGAAATCCGCCATTACTCCGGCACCCGCAAGGAACCGGACTACCTGGTCAGCAAGGACAACGGAAAGACCTGGGAAATGAAGGCGGCTCCGAGCGGCTACCCGCCCAACTACGGAGGCATTCCCAAGGAATCCCCGGCGATTGCGCGCAACCCCGTGACCAGGGAATTCATCCGCGTGCAGCCCATCGGAGGGTTCATCTTCCTCTCCAAGGGAGGCCTGGACGGCAAGTGGTTTGCGGTCACGAACGACGGCAAGCTGGAGGAGGACTGGAAAAATCCGGAGAAGCAGAAAAATCTGAAAAAACTGGGCGGCATCATGCGCACGCCCACCTTTGTCAACAAGGGCAGGAGGGTGATCGTGCCGTTCCATAACATGGGCGGCGGCACCAAGTTCCATATTTCCGACGACGGAGGCCTGACCTGGCGCGTGTCCAAAAATGGCGTTACCTCTCCCAAGCATGAAGCCAGGCCGCCCCACCAGGGCGTCAGGTGGTTCAACAATGCCGTGGAAGCCACGGTGCTGGAAATGAAGGACGGCACCCTGTGGGCGCTGGCTCGCACCTCCCAGGACCAGGCGTGGCAGGCTTTCTCCAAGGATTTCGGTGAAACATGGAGCAAGCCGGAGCCGTCCCGTTTCTTCGGAACCCTGACCATGAATACGCTGGGCCGCCTGGATGATGGAACCATCGTCTCCCTGTGGACGAACACGATGGCCCTGCCTGAAAACGCTACGGCAGGCAACGGCACGTGGGAGGACGTGTTCACCAACCGTGATTCCCACCACATTGCCCTTTCCAATGACGAGGGCAAGACGTGGTACGGATTCCGGGAAATCATTCTGGACGAACACCGCAACCATTCCGGCTATGCCACCCTGGACGGTCCGGAGGACCGCGGCAAGCACCAGAGTGAAATGGTGCAGCTTGACAAGAACCGCATCCTGGTTTCCCTGGGGCAGCACAAAAACCACCGCCGCCTGGTCATCGTGGACCGCCGCTGGGTGGCTGCCAAGACGCGCGCCACGCAGACGGGCAGGGACCTGGATATCCCCCAGAAAAAAAGGCCATTGCGGCTATAACCGCAAACCCTCCGCTGAACTGGTGCCCGACCCCTCCGGAGGTGGAAAAAAGTCCGCAAATCAAACGCCTGAATGATCCAGAACTGGTTAATGAGAAATCCAATGTGGATTACCAGAACGGGGGCGCCACCTGGAACTTCCCGAACGGGACCACGGGGCTGGTCAAGTTCCGCTTCCGTGTGGCGGACGGGGACCAGGCGGACGATTCCGGCCTTCAGATTTCCCTGACGGACCGCCTGTTCAATGCCTGTGATACCACCACGAAGGATTACGCCCTGTTCACCTTCCCCATCAAGCTGAAGCCCGCTCCCCATCTCTTTGCTGGGCATGAAAAAAGTTCCTTTTGCGCCCGGCGCGTGGCATGAAATTTCCATTCTGTGGCAGGGGCCGCAGGCTGTGGTCTCCCTGGACGGGAAGAAGGCCGGAACGCTGAAAATGGCCAATCAGTCTCCCAACGGAGCCAGTTACATCCATTTCATCAGCATCGGTTCCAAACCGGATGCCGGCGTCCTGCTGGATACGGTGAACGCCCGGGTGAAATAAAGGCGTCCTGCCGCAGGGGGCGGCAGGAACTCAGCGGCCTCTCTTTTTTTCGGAAGCGGTGAAGCGTTTAACTCCGGCAGGTGTTTCAGGACCATGTGCAGGTGGTCGTTTGACCGGTTGCCTATCTGCTGGAGGACCGTGCGCCCGTACTTGTCACGCAGGGAAGGGTCTGCCTGGTGGTCCAGCAGCAGGCGTGCAATGCCCAGTTTCAGGCGGTCAAGGGAATCGTCCCCCAGCAGCATGTCACGGCAGCACAGCATGAGGGCCGTTTCCCCGGCTGCGTTTTGATGGTTGACGTCCGCCCCCTCGCTGATGAAAAGATTGACCAGTTCCCTGATTTGGGGGAGATGGGATATATCAATGAAAGCCAATTGGCGGCACAGGTTCAGCAGGGCCGTGTCTCCCCCGGAATCCGGCGGAGCCGTGTTCATGGGCATGGCCGCGTTGACGTCCGCCCCGTACTCCAGCAGGGTATGCGCGATTTGCAGCGCGGTTTTCGGGGTGTTCAGGTTCAGGGAAAGAAGGGGAGGGGTCATCTCTCCGCGGAAATTGGGATCATACCCGGCTTCGCAAAGCTTGCGGACCAGAAGAGGGTATCCGGCAGCGGCGGCCCAGGTCAGCAGACTGGTTTTTTTACCCCTCAATTCCGGCTGGAGGGAAATATCCGCCCCGCATTTCAGAAGAAACAGAGCCGTTTCCTCATAGGGCGCACCTCCGATGCCGGCTACGCAGGTCATGACGAGGGGAGGCCAGCCCATCGGGCCCGGTTTATCCACATCCGCGCCGTTCTGGATCAGCAGGTTAAGGCAGGAAAGCCTGTTGTGCACCGGCAGGGGCCTGGTATCGTCCATTCCGGGCTGGCAGGCATAAGTCAGGGGTGTATCCCCTGTTCGGACCCCGGGATGGAGGGAAGGGCCTGGTGCGGCAGGATGATCTGGAGGTTCGGGTCCGCGTTGCGCTGCAGAAGGCGGCCCAGCAATTGCACCTCTCCGAGCCCCCGCGGCCAGGTGCGGCAGGGTTTCGTGGGACGAGGTCTTTGCAGCGGCCGTCCGCGCTCTCCGCCGTATTCCGGATCATCTGGAGCCTTTCCCTGATTTCGTCCTGCATGTACTGGCGCATGGAAACCTCGGAAAACATGTGCCAGTCAATATGGCGGGAATTGGGGAAAGCCCGCGGAAAATGAAACGCTCCGGCCGCGGTGCGCCGTGAAATCCAGCGCGGTAGAATTTGCTCCCTTTCCGCTTTTGTCCAGATAGGGTTGAATTTCCATTCCGCGGGGAAGGGTCATTCCTGAGGAACCAGAAAATGGTGGAGCCTGCGACAAGAGCCGCAAAAACGCTCAAAGCTCCAAGAAACCAGAGGGTTTTCTTTCTTAAGGTCGTGTGTATCATAAGCAGGGGAACTGCAAAAAGCCATGATGCAGGAATCCGTAACTTCGGGCAATGAAAAATGGTACGCGCAAGGAATGCCCGGAGCGAATTATATGGAAATTTAAACGGCGGATTGTGAATCCGGACATAATTCAAATAATTGGAATTAAATGAACCACATCATAAGACCCATGTCCAATATGACGTCCGGGGCATGACACCATATTTTCCGCCACCCTCGCAAATGACTTTATCCACGGGCTTCTTTTCCATATCAGGCGGAAAAAATCTCCCTCCGGATTCACAATCCGGTATGATGCGTTAGGCGTTGCGGTTGTGACGTCTGTCTTAAAATTTCTTTCATTTGCTGTTGTTGCCATTGAAGTTAAAAAATGCAGGGAGCACCAGTTTTCCGTAAAAACAGCCGGAAAAAAGGCGGTATTTCCGTTACTGTGTGCTGAAACGTCTCTTCCGCCGCCTGGCCCGTGCTGTCTGAAGCCGCTCTTGCCTTGGAAGAAACGGCGCATGATGATTCAGGCAACGTTATGGACTCCGTCAAACTTATTGCGTCCGATATGGATGGAACGTCGCTCAATGGGAAGGGAGAACTGGACCCCGCGTTTTCTCCCTCTTTAAAAAACTTGAACATCGGGGCATCCGCTTTGCGGCGGCCAGCGGGCGCCAGTATGACGGACTGCGCCGGACTTTTGCCCCCGTGGCGGACCAGATGCTGTTCATTGCCGAAAACGGCGCCTATGTGGCGTCTGGTTCCAGAGAATGGCTGGTGCTGGACATGGACCGTGAAACGGTGGCCGGGCTGATTGCCATGATTAGGCGCATTGAAGGGACGTGCATTGTCCTTGCAGGCCTGGACTCCGCATATATTGAAGATAAACAGCCGGAATTCGTCCGGGAGGCCCGCCGGTATTACACCCGCTGCAAGGAGGTGGATAACCTGCTGGACGTGCAGGGGGACAAGCTGCTGAAAATAGCCGTATATGACTTCAAGGGAGCGAAGGAAAACAGTTATCCCCGCCTGAAGCATTTGGAGCATGGCTTCCAGGTGGCCGTCTCCGGAGAAAAATGGATGGACATCAGCCGGAAGGGAGCCGATAAGGGCGCCGCCCTGGAGCTGATTCAGCGGAAACTGGGCATTTCTCCGGAGGAAACGATGGTCTTTGGGGACCAGATGAATGATGCGGAAATGATGCGGCAGGCCCGGTTCAGCTATGCCGTGGCGAACGCCGTGCCGGAAATCCGTGCCATGGCCGCGTTTGAGGCCCCGTCCAATCAGGAAAACGGAGTCATGCAGGTGCTCGGAAAGTTGCTGGAGGCACATGCTCCGCAGGGTGGGGCCGGGGACTGCTGAGCCGTCCGGTCCATATTGCCGGGAGCAGGGAAACTGGTAAAACAAGGGCATGGGGCATCCTGGCGTGGCTGGCAGGCTTATGTTCCATGCCGGTGATGGCCGTGTTCGCCTGCGTGGGCGGCGTTTTGCCGGGAACTGGCTTTCTGCTGTTCAAGCTGGAGGATCCCCTTCTTGGGATTCTGGCGGGATATCTGGTTCTGATGGAAGCGGCTGGGGGCTGGGTTCTCCATTTGATGGGAGCGTAAAGCCGTTGTCCGCGGCAATGAAGAATGCTTCCTCCACGTCTTCCCGGCGAAGGGCTTCCCGGAAATCGTCCAGCGTTTCCTGGTAGCCGTCGTCCGCCAGTTGCCAGGTGCCGAAGTGGAAGGCCATGCCCTGCCTGGCGCGCAGCGTTTTAAAGGCCCGGACTGCGTCGCGCGGCGACAGATGGACGCCTGCCATGAGTTCTTCCGGAAGATAGGACCCGATGGAAAGAAGGGCCAGGTCCGGAGAGCCGAGGCGGTCCCGTATTTCCGCGAAAAAGCGTGTCCGGGCCGTATCTCCGGCAAAATAAATTCCCGGGCCGTCCGCCGCGCGCAGGAAAAAGCCTCCCCACAGGGACCGGTTGGCGTCTCCGTGGAATGGACTGCGGCCGCTGTAATGCCGTGCGGGGGTAAAAGTGACGGTGGTTTCCCCATCCCCGGACGGCAGGGCGGCGGACTGCCACCAGTCCAGCTCGCGGATCTGCGCCTGTGCGCCGCAATGGCGCAGAAGCAGGCGGCGCAGCCCCAGAGGAACAAGAAAGATGGGGTGGAAGCGTTCCTCCAGCCTTTTCAGGGTGGGCGCGTCAAAATGGTCGTAATGGTCGTGTGAAACCAGTACGGCGTCCACCTGCGGCAGATCCTCCCATGCGATACCCGCGGGCCGCTTCCGTTTGGGGCCCATCCATGCCACGGGGCTCACGCGGCCGGACCAGACGGGGTCCGTCAGCACGTTCAGGCCGTGCAGCCGGATCAGGATGGTGGCATGATTGACCATGACGGCCTCCCATTGCCCCCGTTCCACGGGAACATGAAAGGAGGGAATACGGGCGTTTTCCGCCACGGACGGATAGGGGCGCGGACGGCGCGTGAGCATCCATTTGACGATGCTCCAGTGGCTGCGGTGCGGTATCGGTTCCGGAGAGTGGAACCGTTGCGCCGCCCGCTTTTCTAAGGAAAATGTGCGGCGGAACCGTGACTGGAGGAAGGAATGCAGGGACATGGGGAACGCGGTCCATCATAACGGTTCCGGTTCCGGGAGGAAACGGGCGCCCCCGTCAGCATGAAAGCCGCCGCCCTTTTTAGTTTTGCTTTTCCGGGGCGTATATGGTACATCCGTGCCAGACGTCATGAATCAGGAATTCTTTTCAGTGCTTGTGCAAGTGGTGGCAGCCCTGGGGCTGGCCGGCATTATCTTGTTGCTCAGTATCTTGATGGGCAAGCGCTCCTCCGTGCGCAAGCCTGCGGACATTCCCTACGAATGCGGGATGATTCCCATGGGGGAAGGCGCTCCCATGTTCTCCGTGAAATTCTACATGGTGGCCATGCTCTTCGTCATCTTTGACCTGGAAGTGGTATTCCTTTATCCCTGGGCCGTCAACTTCCGGGACTATGTGATGATGAATCCGGAATCCTTCACGGCCATGTGCATCTTCATCGGCATTCTGCTGGTGGCCTACCTGTACGCGCTGGGCAAGGGGGCCCTGAACTGGCACCACGATCCCCGCTGACCCTTCCTTATTCCATTTCATCAAACGCCGTGCTCCGTCGGGAACGCGGCGTTTTTCATGGAGAAGAAAGGGGACAACCCTGGGAAATCCTATGGCGGGGAAAAATCCCCTTAAGGCTTATTCCTTGCCTCTATGTCTCTTTTGCGGATAAATTCTTATTGTATGAAAGATGATTTCTCTTGCCAGGGAAAGGGAATGGGGATAGCGTCTGCGTGACCAGGAAATCCAGCATGAATCTGCCTCTTCCCAAAACGACGCAGGGAGTCTACCGCCTGTCGGTCAGCACCTTCTATTTTCTCCAGGGCCTGGTATTCGCCAGTTGGGCGTGCCGCATTCCGGACATCAAGAATGCGCTGGGACTGAATGACGCCGACCTTGGCTCCGTGCTCTTTGCCGTTCCGGTGGGGCAAATGTCCGCCATGGCGCTGTCCGGCTATCTGGTGGGCCGTTGCGGCAGCCGGAGGATACTGATAGCGGCTTCCATCTTTTATCCCGCCGTGCTTGTGTATCTGGGCATGGCGTCCTCCTTCTGGGAACTGGCGGCGGGGCTGTTTTTCTTCGGGGTGGCCGCTAATTTGACGAATATCTCCGTCAACACGCAGGGCGTGGGAGTGGAGCGGCTGTACCAGTGCAGCATCATGGCCCGGTTCCATGGCTTGTGGAGCCTGGCGGGATTCTTCGGCGCCCTGCTGGGGCGGTGATGGTGGACTGGAAGGTATCCACGGAAATGCACTTCATCGCCATTTTCCTGATGTGCATGGTCATTCTGGCCGTCTTTTCCCCCTCCCTCCTGCCGCGGGATGCACGCCGCTCCTCCACCCAGGGCGGAGGCATGTTCCGGAGCATGGATGCCTATGTCTTGGTGATCGGACTGATCGCCTTCGGAAGCATGGTGAGCGAGGGAACCATGTTTGACTGGAGCGGTGTGTACTTTGAAAGCGTGGTGCAGCCCGGTCCCGGACTGGTGCAGATGGGCTACGTGGCGTTCATGAGCACCATGGCCCTGGGACGCTTTACGGCGGACCGCATGGTGATGCGCTTCGGCCCCGTGCGCGTCTTTGCGCGCCAGCGGCATTCTCATTGCCTCCGGGCTGCTGGTCTCCGTCCTGTTCCCCATGCTGTGGTCCGCCACGCTGGGCTTCCTGCTGGTGGGCTTCGGTACCTCCTCCATCGTTCCCCTTTGCTACAGCATGGCCGGAAAATCCAAAAAAATGATACCAAGCGTAGCCCTGGCCTCCGTCTCCACCATCGGCTTTCTGGGCTTCCTGCTGGGGCCTCCGGTCATCGGCCACATTGCCCATGCTTCCTCCCTCCGGTGGTCCTTCTCCCTCATTGCCCTGGTGGGGCTGGGCACGGCGTTCATCGCCCCCTTCCTGAAAAAGTTCAGGTAAACTTCCGGAAAAGGGAATGAAAAACTCAGGGCTGCTTGTTTGCCAGGGAAAAGGAAATGAGCGTGGGCATGCGGGTACGTCATTAAGCGCAACCTATGCAGCCCTTATTATCTATTCCGAAGTTATCTACAGGCAATTCTTCTATTTCTATGATGTTGTTTATGAGAATATCGCATTCCGGCAATTTTTTGATTTCCACTTCATATAGATTGTTGCTGCCGAGGTGGGCATAGACTACATAGATTTTACGGGGATCGGGTGAATAGTCTGGATTATCCGGGTAAAGAGACTGGATAGCTTGATAAATATCAGTTGGTGTGAGGGTTCCGCAATTGGCGTGATGAACATGGGCGCATGCTTGAGCGTGCATGTCTGTCGATGTGTAGATGACCGAAACGCACGATCTCAGGCCGACGGAGGACAATACTGCCGGATTGGCGTCAAATGTTAACAAGCCTTTATAATTGGTAATCAGCGGGTTGATTTTTACTCTCCGCCTTCTGGGAATAAATGGAGCCGGGCCCTGATAGCGGCCGGGGGAGACAGTTGTGACCGTATTGTTGGGGGTGTGGTATGAAATTTCCGATATTAACGGGTTCTATTTTTTCTTGGGTATGGTATGCGTGATTGTTTTTTGTATTGATAATAAGGATTTTAAATTAATTTTTAAGCAGGATTTTAGAATATTCTCTTTGCCGGGGGCACGAATTGACTTCAAATGTACGGACAGGGCAGGCGAGTGCGAAGGGCGGCCGCCGGCTTTTCTGTTGGGAGCCGTCAGCCGGGTACTTCTTGTCATTACTGCGGAGTAATTCATTCAATCGCCTTACCTGATGGTGACAAGCGTAGATAATGATGAATAAGGCACTGGATTGTTGTTTTACATGGCGGCCAAATACCCGTGCATGATGTAGTTGGCATGGCGGAAATACCTTGTCAAATAGGGGAGAAAGCGGCTTGAAAGGGTCCAATTTTTCACCATAAACAAAAACCCCTCTTCAAGTTATTTACTTAAAGAGGGTTATTGATGGTGCGCCCGACAGGAATCGAACCTGCACGTTTTTCAACACCAGATCCTAAGTCTGGCGCGTCTACCAATTTCGCCACAGGCGCGACGAATGCGTGAGCGCACTCTGCCATACCGCGCCCTGGCGTTCAAGATTAAACGGGGGAGCTTTGTCTTTGACATGCCCCAGGGTCGCCTGTATGGTAGCGGCCTATGAAAATGTTAATTACCCTGTTGAGTGTCTGTCTTCTGGCCGCGTCCCCCCCCCCATTCACGGGCGGATGTCCCAAAAGCACTTTCACCACGGACCGGATGGAAGAGGCTCTGAAAACAGCGAAAGAGCAAAAGAAGCCCGTGGCCTATCTTTATACGAACACGGCCACGACCTGCCCGCTGGCCGCCGGCGTGGAAGAGGGTTTCTTGAAGCCGTGGGAAAACGGTGCGTGCTGGTTTATCTCCCGGTGAAGGGAGGCAAGTCCACGGTGGCCGCTCCCGTGAAGGAGGCCCTGGAAAAGGGCAAGTTTTATCCCAAGCTGGTGCTGACTGCCAGCGACGGCTCCGGGGCGCAGTGCTTTACGTATGAGGCCTACCAGGCGGATTCCAAAAAGCGGCGCGCGAGATCAAGAGGCAGATTATTGCCCTGGCTAAAAAGCAGTCCTGAACCGGAGGACGGAACATTCCGGGCGTTCCGCAGGGCAGTTCAGCCCATGATTTGCGCCGGAAAGGGGAATATTTTCACAAACAGGAAATCCAGCATTCCCACGCACAGGGCGATGCAGATGGCCTTTTTGGGCGACAGGCGGGGAGCCGTCTTCAGCCAGATGACGATTCCCGCGTGGGACCGCCAGGGAGATGCCCACGGACCACCAGAAGAACGGAATGCCCGTCATGGCAAAGAGCGCCGCCAGCGGATAGGTGAACGCCAGGAAGATTTTCATGATGGCTTCCCATTCATGCCCGCGCACCATCATCAGTTGCTTGGATAGAAGGGAGACGTACAGGCAGGAGGGGACCACGACGCACAGGATGAGGGAGACGAACCTTTTTTTTTGCATACCGTTCTTCCTGCGTGGGAATGTACATGCCGCATATACTGGGTCAGCAGGGGGAATTGTCAAACATTGTCCTAGCCCGGCGGGGCGGGGGGATTATACTGGCTTCCTCGCGTATGTCGTCTTTTGAATTAAATTCCTCCTTCAAGCCCTCCGGGGACCAGGAGCAGGCCATCGGCAAGCTGCTCAAGTCTCTGGAGGCGGGCAACAAGCACCAGGGCCTGCTGGGGGTGACCGGGAGCGGCAAGACGTTCACGATGGCGAATCTGATCGCCCGGATGAACAGGCCCACGCTGGTGATTTCCCACAACAAGACGCTCGCCGCGCAGCTTCACTCGGAGCTGAAAAGCTTTTTCCCGAATAACGCGGTGGATTACTACGTTTCCTATTTCGACTATTACCAGCCGGAGGCGTACATCGCCAGTTCCGACACTTATATCGAAAAGGATTCCGCCATCAATGACGAGCTGGACCGCCTGAGCCTGAACGCCATGAATTCCCTGATGACGCGCCGGGACGTGATTGTGGTGGCGTCCGTCTCCTGCATTTACGGCCTGTCCACCCCGGAAGATTACCGTAACCTGACCCTGCGCATTCGTGAGGGAGACATCATGGACCGGGACGTGTTCCTCCGGCAGCTGGTGGAACGCCTGTTTGAGCGGCAGGATTTTGATTTTACCCGCGGCACGTTCCGCGTGCGCGGGGAGGTGGTAGAGGTATTTCCCGCCTATTCGGAAGGGGAGGCGATCCGCGTGGAGTTTTTCGGAGATGAGGTGGAACGGGTTTCCCTGATTGATTCCACCTCCGGCCGCGTGCGGGAACGGCTGGGGAGTTACACCTTTTTCCCGGCCAAGCAGTACGTGGCCGCTCCGGAAAAACGGGCCGCGGCGCTTAAGGCCATCCGGGCGGAGCTGGAGGACCGCGTGGGATGGTTTGAGAAGCATGGGCGCCTTTTGGAAGCGCAGCGCCTGAAACTGCGTACGGATTACGATCTGGAGCTGATTGAAGAACTGGGCTTCTGCAAGGGGATTGAGAATTATTCCCGCCATCTTTCCGGCCGCCTGCCGGGCAGTTCCCCCTCCACGCTGCTGGATTTCTTCCAAGGATTCCCTGACCCTGATTGATGAAAGCCATGTGGCCGTGCCCCAGCTGGGCGGCATGTACGAGGGGGGACCGCAGCCGCAAGAATATTCTGGTGGAGCACGGCTTCCGCCTGCCCAGCGCGCTGGACAACAGGCCCCTGAAATTCCATGAGTTCATGGAGAGGCAGAACCAGATCGTGTACGCCTCCGCTACGCCGGGGCCGTTTGAGCTGGTGAACTGCCGTGCGGACAACAAGACTTATATTCCCGTGCGCCGCGCCGCCAGGTCCGGGGAAAAGGCGCCGGAAGGCTTCAAGGGGATTCTGTTCACTTCCCCCAAGGATATCCGCGTCACTCCCAGCCCGTCCACGGAACCGGTGGAGAAGTTTGATCCCACGAAGCGTTCCACACCCCTGATTGTGGAGCAGATTATCCGTCCCACCGGCCTGCTGGAGCCGAAGATCACCATCCGTCCCCTGAAAGGGCAGATTGACGAGACGATTGCCCTGTGCAACGAGCGCGTTGCCAAGAATGAACGCGTGCTGGTCACGACGCTGACCAAGAAGACGGCGGAAGACCTGACGGAGTACCTGAAGGGGGTGGGGCTGAAGGTCTCCTACATTCATGCGGATGTGGACGCGATTGAGCGCGTGGAGATTCTGCGCGCCCTGCGTGCCCGGAGGATAGACGTTCTGGTGGGCATCAACCTGCTCAGGGAAGGGCTGGATTTGCCGGAAGTCTCCCTGGTGTGCATTCTGGATGCGGACAAGGAAGGTTTCCTGCGCAATGAAACGTCCCTGGTGCAGACGGCGGGCCGCGCCGCGCGCCATTTGAACGGGGGAGTGCGTCCTGTTTGCGGATGTAATGACGGATTCCATCAAGCGGCTGATTGAGCTGACGGATTACCGCCGGAGCATTCAGGAAAAGTACAATCTGGAGCACGGCATTGTTCCCCAGACGGTGAGCCGGTCCGAACAGGGGCAGTTAAAGTTGTATGCGGAAGAGGATGAAGAGTCCTTCCGCGTGGCGGAGGACGAGGCCGGGTACGGGCTGGAAGAGCGCATTGCCAGGCTGGAGGCGGAAATGAAGGAGGCGGCCTCTCATCTGGAATTTGAACGCGCCGCCCTGATCCGGGATGAAATCAGGCAAATGCGCGAAGGCGGTAAAAAAGAGCAGGGCATTCCTTGAAGAATGCCTCTTTTCCCCTCCGGAACGGGAAAGCCCGGATGTTTCAGACCGGGACGGAGGCAATGACGCCATTTTCCCGGGATCGTCGTGCCGATGATTGAATTTCAAGCGTTTTTCCCGGGAGAAATGTTCCGTGGCAATCGCTGCCAAAAACGGGGAATCCTTTTACGGAGAAGGCATGGGAGGTTGCCGCATTTCAAAAACGAATTGCTAATCCGGGGTCAAGGCCTGTTTTTTATAACAAGGGACTTATGCTGAATAGCCATGTCCTTATTGAGAAACGTTCCCTTGTGGTGAACCCTTCCGGAATTGCATGACCGGCCTTTGGAGCGGCGCAAGCCTTTGCAGCCGTTGAAAAGCAGGTGTCTCGCTACGATTCCCTGACTTTCAGGGAAAAAAGTTTTCTGCCGTTCCTGTTGATGTCCGGATGCCGCAAGGCTTGCGGCGCTCCCTGTGGCATGGAGTCCATTCCGTGCTAATCCGTAACGGATTAGCAATCCGTTAGTTTATCCGTCCAGGCGCCGGAGCGGCACTGGGTTCATTGACTGTGACGGAATGATGTTTGGCGTATTCTTTTTCTTCGTGATTCTAGCTTCTCTGCTTGTTTTATGGCGCTGGCGTGCGGATGACTGCATGCTGCCGTGGAAGAAGGTGGTGGCTGCCTGCGGAATTTGCAGTGTCATTCTTTTTCCCCCTGGGTCTCGTGTTCCGTGCGGATGGCCTGTGTTTCGGAACCTGGAGGGCGCCGCGTCCTCTATTGTCCAGTATGGAATTTTTTTAACGGCTTTATGCCTGTCCGTACAAGCGTTGAATGGCGTGGTATGGTATGGCGCGCGCCATTGATTTCCAATATCGCCAGTATCCCCAAATCGTCAGCGGACAGTATACTTTGATGCATACGCTGGCCCACACCCTGCTGTGCAAGGGTGTTTTAAGCGTCTGGCCGGGATTTCAGGCCATCGTTCTGGTTCAACTGGGGCTGCTGTTGTCCGTTTGCTTCATGATCGTTTCCTGGGCGGCGCGCGAACGGATGCGGGCGCTGATCGTGCTGGGAGCCGTCTTGCTGTGCCTGTTCCAGTTTGAGATGGTGACGACGGTGATCAAGGACGTTCCCCTATTCCATCTTTGCCTCTGGACTTTGTTCCCGTCCTGCTTTATTCCATCTCCTGCGCCAAAGAGCGGATGTCCCGAAGGAGGAAAAAGGAAGGCCGCCTTTCCTCCGGGGCCCAGAGCGTGCCGCACTGGTCCGGGAGGGGTCAGGCAGGTGGGGAAGCGTGCCATTTTAACCGGAAAAATGTTTTCGGGGTCATTTTCCACTTGCCAAAGAGCGGATTGGCGCTACTCCCTTCCACCATGACCCGCAAAGGTGGTATCAATAAAACTCGCAAGGCAGTCGCCAAGCGTTTCAGGTTACCGGCACGGGCAGGTACTGCGCCGTAAACAGGGTGGCGCCACATCCTCCAGAAGAAATCCAGCAGCGCA
>VOFD01000341.1_pt1 | contig 32001 bp, 27 predicted proteins | sample 5384101 | NCBI WGS metagenome assembly VOFD01 (sample SAMN12384723, study PRJNA508395) | human gut metagenome | isolation source: healthy gut C | host: Homo sapiens
GATCTTCTGTTGCATATAGTATGAATAAATGTGTCTGAATGTAACTGCGCGGATATCTGCCCGCAAAGTTACGATTTATTTTCCAAACATCCGTGTTGTATGGGTGATTTAATTGCCTGTCAGCATGAAAAGGGCGCGCCGCAGGTCAGGCACGGCCGCTGGCGAACCGCTCTGCCTCTGCCAACGAGGAGAGCTTGCCTACGTCAAGCAAGCGCAGGCCGGGCTTCAGGCAGCCCCGAATGTCGGCTTTGGCACACACATTGAGGTAAAAGTCGATGATGCCAAACTTCTCGGGGAAAGGCTGCATGAGCGGGAACAGGCGCGGCGAAAACACGTGTATGCCCGAAAAGGCGTACATTCGGCATGACTGCGGGTCTATCCCTGCATAGGGGCTGCGCACTTCACCCGTCTCCACGTTTGTCCAGCCTACCAGCCTCATGTCGTCGGAGAAGAGCAGATAGCGCTTTGTCTGCCGCTCGCTCACGAGCAGCGTGGCATCGGCAGCAAGGCTTTCGGCGTAGAAGCCGGCCAGGCTGACGTTGCTCATTATGTCGACGTTGTGTATAAGTATCGGCGAGTCTTGGCAGAAAAGCGGCGCCGCCTTGCGCAGCCCGCCACCGGTGTCGAGCAGGCGGTCGGTCTCATCGGATATGCGTATGTCCATGCCAAAGTTGGCGTTGGCGGCAAGATAGCCGGTTATCTGCGAGGCGAAGTGGTGTACGTTGACCACCACCCTGCCCGCCCCGGCTTGGCTCAGGCCTTGCAGCACGCGCTTAATCAGAGGTTCGCCGCCCACGCTCACCATCGCCTTTGGCATGGTGTCGGTGAGAGGTTTCAGCCGCGTGCCGAGCCCGGCGGCGAAAACCATGGCCTGCATCTTGATGTCTGTGTGCATTGATGTCATCCCTCCGTGCTCTGGTTACGTGCCTCAAGCACCGTGGATATGCCCTGTTCGCGGTGCTGTATGCGCACTTCGATGCCGAACTTGCGATTGATGTGCTCGGCCAAGTGCTGCGCACTGTACACGCTGCGGTGCTGGCCGCCGGTGCAACCAAACGAGAACATCAGGTCGGTGAAGCCGCGCTGGATGTAGCGGCGCACGTGGGCGTCGGCCAACTTATATACGCTTTCAAGGAAGACAAGTATCTCGCCGTCGTCCTCGAGGAAACGTATGACAGGCTCGTCAAGGCCGGTAAGTTTTTTGTAAGGCTCATAGCGGCCCGGGTTGTGGGTGCTGCGGCAGTCGAACACGTAGCCGCCGCCGTTGCCCGACTCGTCCTCGGGGATACCGTTCTTGTAGGCAAAACTGAACACGCGCACAACCAGGGGGCCACAGCCGTCGTACTTCGAGAACGTGGCTGGGCCGTCTTGCGGGTGGGCCTTGTACACATTGCTCTCGGCTGTGCGGAATCCGTCGGCCCGGTTGAGCGCAGGCTGCTCTATCTGGGCGAACTGCGGCAGCTCGGTGAGACGGCGCAGCAAGTCCATCATATACGGGTAAGTAAAGCACTTAAGGCCGAGCATTTCCCTCAGGTTCTGTATGGCCGGGGGTATTGACTCTATGAAGTGGCGCTTCTGCTCGAAGTATCCGCGGAAACCATACGCGCCGAGCACTTGCAGCGTGCGGAAGAGCACGAAGCGGCTCAGCTGCTCTACGAAATGCCTTACTGACGGCACTTCGGTGTAGTTCTTCAGCGACTCGTAGTATTCATATACCAGCTCGCGGCGCAGCTTGTGCGGGTATCGGGCGGACGCCTGCCACAGGAACGATGCCACGTCGTAGTAGTACGGCCCGCGGCGCCCGCCCTGGAAATCGATGAAGTAAGGGTTGCCGCCCCCGTCGAGCATCACGTTGCGCGCTTGGAAGTCGCGGTACATAAAACTGTCAAAGCGTTCTGCTGTAAGGTCTTTGGCAAAGAGCCGGAAATCAGCTTCAAGCTTCAGCTCGTGGAAATCAAGTTCAGTAGGCTTGAGGAAGCAGTACTTGAAGTAATTGAGGTCGAAGAGCACACTGTCTGCGTTGAACTCCGGCTGTGGGTAGCAGTGGCCGAAGTCGAGCCCGCGCGCCCCGCGGATCTGTATGTTCGGCAGCTCGCGGATGGTCTTCACCAGCAGCTGCCGCTCCGTGACATTATAGCGGCCGCCGGCCTGCCTCCCCCCGGCGATGGCATCGAAGAGCGACACCGAGCCAAGGTCGGTCTGCAAATAGCGGAGCTCGTCGTCGCTCACTGCCAGCACACGCGGCACAGGCAGGCGGCGCTTGGCAAAATGGTTGCTCAAGTATACGAATGCGTGGTCCTCGTCGCGGCTTGTGCCAATGGCCCCAATCACCGTGGCCCCGTCAGCATCGGCCATGCGGTAGTACTCACGGTTGCTGCCTGCCGCCGGCAGCTTCTGCACGTTTGCAGGTGCCTCGCCAGCCCATCTCTTATATAGCTCTATCAGTTTCTCCATCTCTTAATGCCATTTTTACCATGGCCGTGCCGTCAGGGCGCAGCTTGGCTTGTGCAAAGTTAATGCAAAAAGACAGAAAAAGCAAGTACATAACGCGATTTTTCTGATAAAAGAAACAAGTCGTGCCGCACCCTGCAAGCCAAGGTGCGGCACGGCCAGAATACATTATAAATATGCTTGAACTACTGCAACGTAACGGCCATCAAGCCTATCACGACATCGTTTGAGAGCGTGCGCAAGGTCAGCGACTGCAGTTTCTTCTGCCCGTCGAGCGGCATTCGCAGCATCTGCGCCGCGCCACCGGGTATGGGGCGGATGTAAACATCGGTCAAGCCCAGGTCGCGGCCGAGGTCGCGGCTCACCTGCCCTGTGCCAAGGGCAACGCGGTAGGGACGCGGCATGGTGGTATAGAACGCCTTGCCGTCCACGTAGTAGTCTTGCTCTATTGGGCACCAGTTGTCTGGGTTCACCAGTTCAAGCGTGTCGGTCGAGCCGTCTTTGTATGTGGCAATGACCAAAGCGTTGGCTATGCGGCACTGCATGTGGTTCGTGGACCCTGCCATGAGCAAGTAGGCCGAGGCAGCCTTGCCTTTGAGCGGTATAACGATGCTGTCGGGATAGTTGTCCCAAAGCGATGTGTATACTATGTTGTTGCCCTCAGCCGGAGTGCGGAAGGGAACGCCGGCCACAACAAACTCGCCGTCATCGATGAGCGTACGGAAAACCGAGTCGTTCACGTCGGCAGTCATGTCGGGATGGCACCACTCGCCTATTCCTTGCTGCGGGATTTCAAGCGAGGTATAGGGCGGGCGCGGGCTCAAATACTTGTTCTTGTAGATGTCGTCCACCTCAGAGTTGAAATACTTGTCAATCTTCACACGTGTGAACTTGCCGTTGGTGACTGGCTCGGCCAATCCATATTCCACCGGGTCCACCATGTGCTGTACAGGCTCGTCAACGGCAGCCTCGATGAGCATCGCCGGGATAGGCGTCTTTATCACTTGGTGCTTCTCAGCTGTGCCTTTTATCTCCTTGTACTGGCCGTTACCGATGTTCTGGCGCACGATGATGCGCAACGGGCGGGTGAAGTTCTGCGTGATGTCATACACGAGCGAGTCGCCCACGCGCTTGAAACTGTACTCCATGTAAGGCGTGCGCACCGATGCACTGTCCCACGACTGCGGGAAGCCAGGGCGCAGGTAGCACTGCCCGTTGAGCGCATCGGGAACGATGCCGAACAACCCTTGCAGCAGCGTGCGCGCCGATATGCCTATGCAGTCGCCGAAGTCGCGGTAGCACTCGCCCCGGGCCGCGTCGTAGAAGCTCAGCTGGCCGAAGTTGGCGGGGCTGTCGCCAATGTACATCTGGTCCATGATGTTGGCCCTCATCAGCATGAAGGCCGCCTCGCTGCGGCCTGCCTCGAAGTAGGCCAGGGCCGTGTGCATCACCTCGGCCGGGGCCACATTGTTTATGCTCCAGGCGTATGGCATCCAGTTAGACGTGGCTATCGTCGCGCCGTAGAGCTTGCCGTCGGCCACCACAGGTATGTGGGGTATCTCCCGGTCAACGTAGCGCGTGGCACGGTAGAACTGCTCTGGCGTGCCTGCACCGCAGTCGATGGGCGTGTATATCGACCACACGGCGGCGCTCTCGTGCTTGCGGCCGAGGCCCATGCAGTCCTCGTACTCGGCCCAGTGGCCCTTGTCGTCGAGCCATAGGCGCTCGTCCATGGCCTTGAGTATGCGGCTGGCCTCAGCCCGGTAGGGCGCGGGGTCCTCGCCTATTATCTCGGCTATGCGGGCCGCGAGCAGGTTGCCGCGGTAGTTGTAGGCCGAAGAGTGTGTGACCGAGCCGCCGTTGTAATAGAGCGCGTCGCTCGCCCATATGCAGCAGTAGGCATCGTAGAGGCCGTCGTTGTCGGGGTCGAAGTTGCGCTTTTCCCACTCAAGGTGCAGCTTTATCACCGGCCACATCTTGCGCATGTAGGCAGTGTCGGCATCGTAAGCGAAGTGCCAGAGCAGCTCGTCGATGTAGTTGAGGTTCATGTCATAGTGGTGCATCTGGTTGTTGCGCTCCGGGTTGCGGCATATATAGCCGTTGCTGTACATCTGGGTTCCCCACTTCTTCTCTGCGCGGGCAAGGTTCATCTTAGGGTCTTGCGACGGATGCGGGATTGTGGGAGGCACGTTTGTAACCTGGCTCTTGGCGTAAGCGTCGAAGTGCGACACAGCCCTGTCGTTCCAGCCAAGCACGTCGCCGAGGAATCCGGCGCGCCACCCGGCCAGCGGCATTCGCCACCCCACACAGCCGTGCAGCCATGTCTTGCCGTCCCAGTCGCCGTCGGCAGCCACCACGAGCGCACCGCCAAGCGTGTTGATGAATGGGTCGGGCGTGTTGAACTCTATGCGCGAGGCCAGAGCCTTGTTGCGTTCTACGGTGGCATTGAAGAGCTTGGCAGCCACGTCCTGCCCTACGGTGCCTATCTCCGAGCCTTCCATGGTGAAATAGCTCTCGCCCGAGCCATCCCACTCCGTAGCGGCGAGGCCGGCGTCACCGGCTGCGGGGCCGAAGCACCCTGGCGGGTCGGCCCCCATGTCGCCGTTGCGGCGTATCTTCGTGTTGGCAATGTTGCAAACCATGGCCTTAAGTTTCAGCGGCTCGTCGAAGCCCTCTGCACGGAACTGCCAAACGGCTCCCTCGGTGTCTGCCAGTGCCACCACATTTATATATATGACGGCATCGCCCCAAGCATTGTGCTTAACCACATAGCGCCGCGAAGCGTCTGAATAGCGAGCTTCACACCAGTCTGTGGCTTCAAGCGCATATTCGTTGCCACGGTATATTGCACGGAAGCGCACGTTGCGATGGCCCCGTTTCTTGAAAACGGCGAAAATGGGGCGGTCACTGGTCTCTATGCGATACTCGGTATAGCCGCCATAAAGGGCGCGCGTATACTCGTTGGAGCCGTTGACACACACGAAGTCGCGCCCCTCGGGGCGGTAATTCAGCGTGCGCTCGACGCCACGCTTGTCGCCATTGTAGGTACGCGACTCTATGAAATCGCCTATGCGTTTCTGCGCCGAGCCCCCGATGGCTGCCATGAATGCCATGGCCAGTGTAAGTTTTCTGAGATTTTTGTTGTTAGCACTCATTTTACGGTAAGTTCGTTGTACGTAGTCTGCAAAATTAAACAATAAATGCGGAAAATGCAAGCGAATCCGTAAAAAAAGAAATCGGCTGTCATCCCGACAGCCGATTTCATAAAACAAACTACTTAAAAACTAATCTACTAAAACAAATCAAAAAATATCCTTAAACCTAAAAATCATGCTTGCCCACACTGTTGCTGCGCTGCCGGCAGGCTTCTCCCCTTGCCTGGCAGGATGCCTGGGCCCGGCTGACGAACCTAACGCCGGGAATGACCGGGAACAATGATACCGCTTTCCCGCGCTCACCGCATCGTGTGCAAAGATAGTCACTTTATCATATACGCCAAAATAAAATCATGGGAAATGCAGCCAGGCATACCCGCAAAAAAGAAATGGAGGGGCTTTTCTGCCGAAAGCCCCTCCACTTTGATATGTGCAGTTTGCAAATATTACATCATTCCGCCCATTCCGGCACCGCCGCCCATCGGCATTGCGGGCTTCTCCTCGGGCTTGTCGACGATGAGGCACTCGGTGGTGAGGAACATACCTGCTATCGAGGCAGCGTTCTCCAGTGCGACACGCGCAACCTTTGCCGGGTCTATGACGCCTGCCTTGCGCATATCCTCATACTCGCCTGTGCGGGCATTGTAACCGTAGTCGCCTTCGCCCTCGCGAACTTTCTGCACCACAACGGCTCCCTCGCCGCCGGCATTTGCCACAATCTGGCGCAGAGGCTCCTCGATGGCGCGCTCCACGATGTTGATGCCGGTCTGCTCGTCGGCATTGTCGCCCTTGAGAGCCTTCACGGAGTCGAGTGCGCGGATGTATGTGGTGCCGCCGCCGGCAACAACGCCTTCCTCTATGGCAGCACGGGTGGCGCAGAGAGCGTCGTCCACACGGTCCTTCTTCTCCTTCATCTCCACCTCGCTGTTTGCGCCGACATAGAGCACTGCCACGCCGCCCGAAATCTTGGCCAGGCGCTCCTGCAGCTTCTCCTTGTCGTAAGAGCTTGTGGTGTTGGCAATCTCGTTCTTTATCTGTGCCACGCGGTCAGCAATGCACTGCTTGTCGCCGGCTCCGTTGACGATGGTCGTGTTGTCTTTGGTCACGGTGACCTTGTCACAGGTGCCGAGCATCTCCAGTGTGGCCTGGTCGAGCTTGAGGCCCTTCTCCTCGCTGATTACGACACCGCCGGTCAGTATGGCTATGTCCTCGAGCATTGCCTTGCGGCGGTCGCCGAAGCCCGGGGCCTTCACAGCGCAAATCTTGAGCCCGCCGCGCAGGCGGTTTACCACGAGGGTGGTCAGTGCCTCGGAGTCAACGTCCTCGGCGATGACGAGCAGCGGGCGTCCGCTCTCGGCTGCAGGCTGCAATATGGGCAGGAAGTCCTTGATGTTGCTTATCTTCTTGTCGTAGATGAGGATGTAGGGGTTCTCCATCACGCACTCCATCTTGTCGGCGTCGGTGACGAAGTAGCCGCTCAAATAGCCGCGGTCGAACTGCATTCCTTCAACCACGTTGATGTAAGTGTCGCGGCTCTTGCTCTCCTCGATGGTGATGACGCCGTCCTTGCTCACCTTGCGCATGGCGTCGGCCACGAGCTTGCCTATTTCCGGGTCGTTGTTGGCCGACACGGTGGCCACCTGCTCTATCTTGTCATAGTTGTCGTCAACCTTCTCGGCGTGAGCCTTGATGTAGTCCACAACGGCAGCCACGGCCTTGTCGATGCCGCGCTTCAGGTCCATCGGGTTGGCACCGGCGGTGACGTTCTTCAAGCCTACGTTTACTATGCTCTGTGCCAGGATGGTGGCTGTGGTGGTTCCGTCGCCGGCGTCGTCGCCTGTCTTGCTGGCCACGCTCTTTACGAGCTGTGCGCCGGTGTTGGCGAAGCGATCCTCAAGCTCCACCTCCTTGGCCACGGTCACGCCGTCCTTGGTTATCTGCGGGGCTCCAAACTTCTTCTCAATGATGACGTTGCGGCCTTTCGGGCCGAGTGTCACCTTCACTGCGTTTGCCAACTGGTCAACGCCCTCTTTCAACATCTCGCGGGCTTCTACGTCGAACTTTATCTCTTTTGCCATGATATTCTGCTTTTTAAAATGTAGTTAGTCGTTGTGTTATTTCTCTATGACTGCGAGCACGTCGCTCTGGCGCATCATCAAGTACTTGGTGCCGTCATACTCCAGCTCGGTGCCTGAATACTTGCCGTAGAGCACTTCGTCGCCCTCCTTCAGTACCATCTCCTCGTCCTTTGTTCCCTTGCCTGCGGCAACGATGGTGCCGTGCAGCGGTTTCTCCTTGGCCGTATCGGGGATGATGATACCGCCAATCTTCTCTTCAGCTGGTGCAGGGAGTACGAGTACTCGGTCTGCCAATGGTCTAATGTTCATAGTTCTTTTATTTTTTAATTGTTGTTTCTGTTGTGCGCCGCTGCCACCCGTGGCGGCTGCGGTCAACCTCGTAGTTGCCAAAACCGTGCCAAAGCCACCTGGCTGACATATTGTCAGCATCGCTGCGGCAGCGGCATGACACGACTGACAGCCGCCGGGCGCAAGCGAGGCCATACATTATTAATATGCCAGAGGCCATGGCCGGGCCGGGGCAGCCTGCGGGCTTGGCAGAAAATACCGGCCCCTATATTTTGCCGTTTCCGCGGAATTGCATAATTTTGCAGCCGCTCCCGCCGGCAGGCCGCCCTGCCGGCCTTGCCAACCCACACGGCAGCCGCCCCCAGCGACGTTAGAAACGTTTTGACAAAGGCAGGGCTGCGTGGCGCACAAGGCCGCAATGAACGCCAAGACGGGCCGTACCGAACGCCAAGACGGCCTGTTTGGCATCGCAAGACGGGCCGTTTGGCACAGCCGAATGGAAACTCGCGCAAACGCCTGGGCCACAGCCCGTTGCGCCAAGCAGTCCGCACCGCAACAAAACTTTACAAGCAAGGCGCGCCAAGACACAACGACACAATACAGGATAACTATCAAACCACACCAAGACAATGCAAGAGAAAACAGACCAGGACATCCACCAAAAGCTGAAGGAGGCCACGCTCTTCCTCGCCGAATACGCTTCGACGCTAATGGCCGTGGGCGCACAGACATCACGCATACAGCTCAACACCGTGCGCATGGCGCGCTCCATGGGCTACCACGTGAACCTGCTCATCTTCCCGAAGACGCTCAGCATCACCCTGCAAGACGGCTCGCTGAACCACTCGTACACCTACATCAAGAAGACACCGGGCCTGCCCCTTAACTTCAAGGCCAACATGAAACTGTCGCAACTGTCATGGAACGCCTTCGACGAGCGGCTGCCGCTCAGCGAACTGTGGGCCCGCCTGAAGGCCATCGTGACCGAACGGCGCGAGAGCCCGTGGCTCGTGCTGCTGCTGGCCTCGGTGGCCAACGCCTGCTTCTGCCGCCTGTTCGACGGCAACCTCACGTCGATGGCCATCGTGTTCGTGGCCACGCTCATCGGCTTCCTGCTGCGCCAGCAGCTCACCCGCCGCGGCGTAAACCACCTGGCCGTGTTCACCCTCTGCGCTTTCGTGTCTACAATGATAGGCGTCACGGACTACCTCTTCTTCCACGGCGGCACGGAGGATATGTCGCTCGGCACGTCGATGCTCTACCTCGTGCCAGGCGTGCCGCTGATAAACGGCGTGATGGACATCGTTGACAACCACGTGCTCGACGGCATATCAAGGCTCACAGGCGCGCTGCTGCTAATCATCTGCATAGCCATAGGCCTCTCAGGCACGGTGATAATATTCGGCATAGACCCCACCACGTTCACCTCGGTGACGCGCCCCGACCTCTTCACGGCTACCATTGCCGACGGGCTCTTCGCCGCCGTGGCCGCCATCGGCTTCGCCATCATCAGCAACCCGCCGCGCAAGGCACTGGCCATCTGCGCCCTGCTGGCCTGCGTGGGCCACGCCGTGCGCTACTTCCTCATGCACAACACGGCCATGCCGCTCGACCAGGTGGCCGCCTCCACCGTGGCTGGCTTCTGCATCGGGCTGCTCGCCGTGCCTTTCGCCATGCGCATACACTGCCCCGCCGAGTGCTTCGCCTTCCCGTCGCTGCTGCCCATGGTGCCGGGAATGTTTGCCTACAAGGCCATACGCGACTTGATAAACATAGTGCGCCTGCCCGGCGAATACACGGCCGAATATGTGGCACGCTTCTTCCACAACGGCTCGCTCACCGTGCTCGTAATGTTCGGGATGGTCGTAGGGTGCATCATACCCATCTTCATTTTCCACCGTCAATCGTTCTCCGTGACACGCGGGCGAGGCTGAAGGCTTGCCCCACACAAGCAAGCGAAGCGCATTCAAGGCGCCACGGCACCCGGCGGAAGCCTAACGGGTTCCGTGGCGCCTTGAATGCATCATTGCCCGCAGCCAGCAAACCATGGCCAGCTGCCGGCCATGAACGCCGCGGTGTACATTTTTTAGAATATTTTTCCACTATTCCCATTTTCAATACGTAAAATTCTTTTATAAGAATAAAGATTGTTACCTTTGCCAAACGGGAAACATAAGAAATTACTCTATAATGAATGACAACGGAAGAGAATAATGAATGACAACGGACGTAATACCCATCATAACCTGATATTGTCTGCACTGACAGTCGTAGGCGATGTATTGATTTGCGTGCTGCTCTATACCCTGTTCTGGAAAGCCAGCGACGACCTCACGACAGCTGGCTTCAGGCAAAGCGCAGTCGTCGTCACCGGCACATACTTCATCTGCGTCATCACCGGAGGAGTGATTCTCTACAAGCGCAATGTGAGGGATTTCCAGGTGCTGCTGCTGGTGCTCCGCAACATACTCCTGTTCACCGTGGCCAGCGTGCTGCTGCTCAACATGGGCGGATTCGTGACGCTAAGCGCGCTGTCTTTCACCGCATTCCTGTTATCGCAGTTCGTGCTGGCATCGTCGTTCCGCCTTGGCATACGCCAGATGGTAAAGGCTTACCGCACCTACGACAGCCATAAGCGCCACGCAGTCTTCGTGGGCAGCAAGGACAACATACGCGCCTTGTACGACGAAATGGCAAGTGTGCCGTACTTCGGCTATGCGGTCATGGGGTACTTTGACTACCAGCCAAACCCCAATTTCCCCGAGAGCTGCCCCTACCTCGGCACCCCCGCCGACGTGGAACAATACCTTCGCAACCACAGCGAGGTGCACGAGCTGTTCTGCTGCCTGTCGTCTCGCCACGAGGCAGACATCGTGCCGATCATCCACTACTGCGCAAACAACCTCGTACACTTCTTCAGCGTGCCTAACGTAAGCAACTACCTGCACCACAGGATGTACCTCAATATGATAGGCAACGTGCCATACCTGAGCCTGTACCGCGAGCCGCTGGAGCGCGTGGAGAACCGTATGCTCAAGCGGGCGTTCGACGTTCTCTTCTCGCTGGCGTTCCTCTGCACGCTCTTCCCGATAATCCTTGTGCTCGTAACCATCATCACCAAGCTGACGATGCCAGGCCCGGTGTTCTTCCGCCAGAAGCGCAACGGCATCAACGGCGAGGAGTTCTACTGCATAAAGTTCCGCTCCATGAAGGTCAACGCCGAGGCCGACACGCTCCAGGCCACCAAGGACGACCCGCGCAAGACCAAGTGGGGCAACATAATGCGCAAGACCAACATCGACGAGCTGCCCCAGTTCATCAACGTGCTCCTTGGCGACATGAGCATAGTGGGGCCGCGCCCGCACATGGTGAAGCACACCGAGGAGTACTCAAAGCTCATAGACAAGTACATGATGCGCCATTTCGTGAAACCCGGCATCACGGGCTGGAGCCAGGTGACAGGCTTCCGCGGCGAGACAAAGGAGCTCTCGCAGATGGAGGGACGCATCAAGGGCGACATCTATTACATGGAGCACTGGAGCATCTGGCTCGACATTTACATCATCTACAAGACCGTGGCCAACGCCGTGAAAGGCGACAAGGAGGCGTATTGAAAGTTAAAAATTAAAAGGGAAAAGTTAATAAACGGGCTGCGCAATGGGGCGCAGGATATTACAGGCGGCATGGGAAGCTAAGACTACCCGTGCCGCCTGCTTCATTGATTATCGGCACCCTAACCATCGCGCAGCCCACTTTCACCTTTTTACCTCCTTACCTTTTTACCTTTAACCCGGCCTTTTACAATCCGCGCAGCCCGTTTTTTAGAAGCTGTTTTGATTTTATAAACTGCCGAATTGAGATGTATTTTCGAGGCATATTTGCCTGGTTGCCGAGGAGCATAGCGGGCTATGTGACGAAGCAACCTGGCGAATATGACCGGAAAGACACTCAAGACGGCAGGGGTAAAAGACAGCTTTTATAAAATCAAAACAGCTTCTTACCTTTTCCTTTTAACCTTTTAACTCTCTCACTGCCTGCTTATCGCCTCGTATTTCCGCCCTTTCTCCATCGTCCAGCTTACGCTTATGCCAAGCAGGTTGCCGAGATTGCCGTTACGCTCGGTGGTGCTTTTGCTTACGAAACGGTTCATCAGTTCGGTGCTTGCGGAGGTTATCGTGCTGCGAAACGGATGCTGCCAATAGGCGGCAAGCGAGAAACGGCCGAGCCGGTAGGCCACCGTCATGTACACGGCGCCGCCCTGCCGCCCACGGCTTTCGCCCTCCATGAACCGCCAACCGTTGTCGGCGGCGGCCGTGAGGGTCAGTTTCCCGAAGTAGGCGGCCACAGACATACTGCCGTTGAACGCCGTATAGAAATGGCGGTAGTCGGCCCCAATGTTGATGAAACGGTACAGTCCGCCGCCGGCTGTCAGCGAAAGGCGGCGCGCAACGATGTCGGCGCGGCAGTAGCCCGTGGCGTAGAACATACTGCAATCGCCGCCATTGGCCTGCGTCTTTACGAAAACCGTGTTGCCTGCCGCGTCCGTCCGGCGCGAGTAACGCTCCATGTTGCAGTCGCGGTTCACCCTGTAAGTGGCCTGCAACGATGCCGACAGCCGCGCCGCGTCGTAAGAAAGGCGCAACGACTGCTCCACCCTGCGGTACGGGCGCAGGCCGGGATTGCCCTCGTCCACCTCCATACTGTTCACCATTATCGCCGCACTGCCCGTGGCGGCCATGCGCGACATATACTCCGAAAGCTCTATGTCGTAGCGCAGCTTCAGCCTCCGGGCCAAGGGATACTGCACGGTCAGCTTCGGCCTTAGCAGCGTGAAGCGGTGGGAAGAGGCGTTGCGGCGAAAGTAATATGTGCTCATGCCGAGCCCCGCAACGTAGTCGATGCGCCACAACCTCCCCTTCAACTGGGCGAAAGCATATACGTCCGACGTGCGCGAACGGTCGCTTGCGGCCACATCGCCGCCGTAATCCGCGGCATCATAACGCTGCGAACAAAGCAGGCCGAGCGACGCGGTGAACGGCCGGAAGCGGCTCTCCAGCACCGCCTCGCCGTCAAACCGATAGCTGCGCCCATGCAGATGGTAAGCATATGGCGAGCCTTCATCATAAAAATAGTCGCTCCGGCGGTCGTCGAGCGCGGCCGCCATGCTCACCGTAAGGCGACTGCGCAGGCTGAGACGCGCGTCGAGAAACACGTCGGCCACGGGCGCAGCACTGCGCCCGGCCTGCCGTAGCTGTGCCACGACCGCCCCACTGGTGCCGGTCACAAGGCGGCGACTGTCATCGTGCGGCGTGCGGCCTACGTCGGCACGGAGCCGCGCCTGCAAGGCCAAAGTGCTGTCCGGACGCAGGCTGTAGGTGATGCCGACACTGTGCGAGACGGCAGACCGCAGCCCGTCCACATCGCGCCGGGCCACGGTGCGCACGGTGTTGTCGGGCATGAGGTAGCGGGCTGTCTCCTCCCGGCGCACGTCGCCAAACCTGTGATAAGCCACACCATAGTCCAGCCCCACCTCGCCCTTGCCGCGGTTGGCCCGCACATAAACATTGTCACGGCCCACGGCATCTGTGACGGCGTTAGAGAGGTGCGCCCCTGCGGCATATCCCGACACGGCGACGCGCACCACGAGATTGACCACCCTGCCCACATCGCGCCCGTGGCGCACGCCCGGCGAGTCGGAATACTCTATGCGCAACAGGTCTGCGGGAGCCACCCTGAGCAGGTCTTGGGCCGTGGCCGGGATGCCGTTCAGCCGCACCTCCACGCTGCCACGGTCGTCGAGCGGCGTCAATGTGTGCATCACCTCGTCCACGCGCAGCCCCTGCAAGCCCACCTTGGCCAACACTCCGTAGACCGTTGCCGACGCTTCTTTCTGCCCGTCCGTGGGATATATCACCTGCCCGTCGGCCTTGCTGACCACCCGCGCACCCTCCACCACGACTTCTTTCAGGCCGAGCGAGTCGACCGTCTGGGCGCATACGCCCGTGGCCAGCCACAAAGCCAAGGCCACAGCCAGCCACGCCCTCATGCCGTGCGCCTCCTTATCTGCGCCGGTTTGGCCCACGGCTGCCAGTGGTCTATAAGCGCAAAGAGCCGCCCGAGGCTGTCGCGATACTCCTCGGGATAGCTGAGAGCATAGCAGAACCACAGCTTGCCCGTGCGCACACACTTAGTATAGTGGCCGTAACCGTCTATCCTCGTGCCGCCTTCATAGAGCGGTCCGCTCAGTATATAAGCCCCGCCGCCCACAGGCTTTGGCCTTGCGCGGAGCATACGCCCCATGCGCCGTATGTCGCACACGGCGGCATTGTCGGGGCCAACGGCCCGCGTCACGTAGCACTCAAGGGCAATGTTAGTCCAACTGTCATGGCAGAAGCGGGCACGGCCGCGACCGAACGAAGGCTCGTTGCGGTCGCGCCTGAAGCAGGCGGGATAGCTCGCTGAGTAGCCGAACAGCCCGTCGGTATAGGTGAGCAGGTCGGCCCGGTAGATCTCTTCGCACAAAACATCGGCAAACGGCCTCAGCTCCGTGCGCGGACTCACTATGTCAACGCACGATGCGGCGGCCACAACGACAAAAACAATGACTGCTATTGTTCTCATATCTTTACGCTGATTATCAGGCGCAAAGATAATATCGGTTTACACAAAAGACGAAAACGGCGGCTGACATCTGACTGACAACAGGCCGGCACGCGTCTGACAGAAGTCTGACACAGCGGCCAACTACCTGTCTGTCAGCCTGTAAGCCTGTCCGCGGTCGCTCTCTATGCGCAGGCTGCTGCGCTGTTCTATCACGGCGCGCAACCGCTTTATGAGCGTGTAGAGCGTGGCGGAGGCGTCGGGTTTCTTTGGCCACAGCGCGTCGCATATCTCGCCGTGAGACAGCCTGTGGCCCTCGGCGGCGAAGAACATGGCCAGAAGCCTGTGCTGCATGGGCGTGAGGCGGAGCGGCTCGCCCGCCGTGTCGAGAAACACAGTGCCGCCGGCCGAAAGCCTGAGCCCGCCGAAAGCCGGCGCCAACGGCTGCGCCACGCCCACTCTCCTGCGGCGCGCCACGCCCCCCACCGCCCACAACAGGGCCGAGACGAAGAGCAACAAGGACAGCCGCTGGTCGGACATGAACAGCACCGACGCGCGCGAACAGCCCGCGCAACCGCGCAAGACGACAGCCGGCGCGCCGTCGGCCGAGCGCAGCACCACGGCCTCTGTGGCCAGCCTTCCGCCTCTGTCGGCCGCAATACATCCGCTCACGGTGGCTCCGCCGGGCACTCTCACCTCCAAATATGCGTCATCCCGCAACCGCTCATTGCCTATGTTGCGGCGAAAGGCGGCATCGGCCACGCGCAGGGCCACGCTTCCGCCAGCCACGGCCTGCATCCTGTTGAACGACTTTATGGTATCCGCTGCGGCATAATAGCTGCCCTTGGCGGCAATGGTGTCTGCCAAAGCCTGCCGCAAGTCGCCCTCTATGCGGCTCTCGGCAGCGCAATAGCTGCCCACGCTCGCCACGGCCGACGACCCGACGAGAGCCATAAACACAATGACCGGCGCACCGTGCGCCAACGCTCTCTTTATCTTGCTCAGTTCCATTTCCTAACGCTTTTTTACCCGATTCCTTTCACTCTGCGCAACCATCTGATACTCAGCGCGTTGCAAAACAACCCATTTTAGCCTCCGAAACGTGCCGTTTTAGGCGATGAAACGACCCGTTTCGCGATGCAAAACGGCACGTTTCGCAAAACAGCACTGCACGGATTGACATCGCATACTGCCGTTCCCGAGTGCAGCCCGGCTTATACAAAGGTAACAAAATACAGGCATTACATTCCCGAAAAAAGACACTTTAACTCCATTTAACCTGCCATGACATTCAGTAATAAGGGAAAATGACTTAATTTTGCAGCGCGAAAAAGCCATCCTCCGCCCCACCCTGCCAAACTCATCACCGCGCACATGGAGCTACGGGATAATAAATTGCATTCAGGAAACAACAGCATAAAAAGTAAAACGAAGCCGAACGCCGGCGCACCATACAAAAAGCACAGGTGCAAACGTGGCCGCCAAGCCACGCCGCACCGGGTGTCACAAGTGCGGTGGCAGGCACGGCCAACACAGAGATTATGAAAAAAGCACTTATAGCACTGGCCTTCGGCACGCTTGCCCTGGGCATGACGGAGTTTGTCATGATGGGCATACTGCCCGATGTTGCCCGCGGACTGGGCATAACCATAACGCAGGCGGGCCACCTTATCTCGGCTTACGCCGTGGGAGTGTGCTGCGGCGCGCCCCTGCTTACGGTAGTCCACAAATACAGCCCAAAGCGCATACTGCTTGCGCTGGCGGCGATGATGCTGCTCGGGGCGGCGCTCTGCGCCGTCTCGCCGAGCTACGGCATGATGCTGGCGGCGCGGTTCATTGCCGGACTTCCGCACGGGGCCTACTTCGGCGTGGCCTCGATAGCGGCAGTAAAGCTGGCCGACGAGCGCCACAAAACGGGCGCCGTGTCAATAATGATTGCCGGGATGACTGTCGCCAACCTCTTCGGAGTGCCGCTGAGCACAGCCCTCAGCGAGAGCGTATCGTGGCGTGTGCCGTTCGTGCTCGTGGCCCTGCTGAGCCTGCTCGTGCTTTACTACATATGGAAATGGGTGCCGCCGATAGAGTCGCTGCCCGACAACGGATACAAAGGGCAGTTCCGTTTCCTGAAGAACGGCGCGCCGTGGCTCATCCTCGCCGCCACTATGTTCGGCAACGGTGGCATATTCTGCTGGTACAGCTACGTCTCGCCGCTCATGACAACGGAGGGTGGCTTCCCGCCGGAGACTGTAGCCCTGCTCATGGTTGCGGCAGGCTTCGGCATGGTGGTGGGCAACCTGACGAGTGGGCGCCTGTCTGACCGCTACTCGCCGGGGCGCGTGGCGGCCACGACACAGGCCGTTGTAGTATGCGCGCTGCTGCTCATCTTCGCCCTCTCCACCCACGGCTGGCTATCGGCAGGGCTGATGGTGGTGTGCACGGCAGGCCTCTTCGCCGTCAGCAGTCCGCAGCAGTTCCTCATATTGAAATACGCCCCGGGCGGCGAGATGCTCGGCGGCGCGGCCATACAGGTGGCCTTCAACCTCGGCAACGCGCTCGGGGCGTATCTCGGCGGGCTGCCCATTGACCACGGACTGCCCTACCGCTACGCCGCACTCGTGGGCGCACCGATGGTAGCCCTGGGCCTGGCTGCAATGGTGACGTTCGTACGCAGGCACGAAAACGGGCAGGCAAAAGAAAGCCCGCTGCCAGCTGGCCAAGCATAGGCGGCAGGCAGGCAAAAGCAACTGCCGACAAGGCAGGCTTGCCATGGCATCGCTGCCGCCCCTAATCAAGCGAAGCAAGCCCATGCACGGCCGGTATGTGCCATGCATGGGCTTGCTCCGCGTAGCTGTGACGGTGCAGGCTGCTTACTTCACCGTCTCGCCATTGATTTTGAGGTTGTCCACCTTGCAGTTCTCAATGAGCGTCTTGTCGAAGGCGTTCTTCTGGTCTTTGACATCGCAGTCCTCAAACGTGAAGTCCGTCAGGCGGTACTTGTCAGACTTGCCCACGTCGAAGAAGTTCTTGCAGTCCATCTTTATGTTCCTTATTGTGATGTTGTTGCAGGTTGAGAGCGGCATGTCGTCGCGCTTCTCGGGCTTGAAGAACTGGGTCCAGGGGCGCACCACGAGGAAGCTGGAGCAGTTTCCCGTCATGTCTTCCACGGTGACATACTCATAATGTTGCGGCGTGTCGGGGCGCATCTTCAGCCAAAGCACACGGTTGGCGTCAGTGACTTTGCAGCGGCGCAGTATGACATTGCGGTCGTGTAGCGACTCGCTGCCGAGCGTGAGGCAGCCGTGCACTTTGCCGTAAGTGCAGTCCTCGATGATTATGTTGGAGCATGGGCCGTTGTCGGGGTTCTTGTCTGCCCATGTTCCCTTGCCGCCCTTGAGCACCACAGCGTCATCGTTCACGTTCATGTAGCAGCCGCGTATAAGCACGTTCTTGCACACGTCGAGGTCGATGGCATCGCTGCTGGGGGCCTTCACCCCGCTCGTCGGCGCGTAGATGTAGCAGTCAAGGTAGCGTATGTTCTCGCTCTTGTAGAGGTGGTTGGTCCAGAACGGGCTGTTGATGAGGCGCACGTCCTGCACGGTGATGTTCTTCGAGTTCGATATATACACCAGCCTCGGGCGCATGGCCTCCAGGTTTGTGCACTGGCGGTTGTAGCGCCGGCGTATCCAGAACTCCTCCCAGTAGTTGTATCCGTTGCCGTTGATGGTGCCGTGGCCTGCTATCGTGAAGCCGTCCACGCCGTCGGCGTTGATGAGCGCGGCGAAGTAGTTGAGCGTCTGGCCCTCCATGCGTGTCTTCAGGGGCTTGAAGTTGCGTATGCGGTCGCTGCCCTTGAGCGTCGCCCCGCGGTCGAGGTAGAGGTGGGTTCCCTGCTTGAAGAAGAGCGAGCCGCTGAGGAACGTGCCTTGCGGGATTACTATCACGCCACCACCGGCTGCAGCCGCCTTGTCGATCACGGCCTGTATCTGCTCCGTCTGGATGATGGTGGAGTCGTTCTTCACGCCGTGGTCGGTGATGACATACTTCTGCCCGAGCTTGTCTACGTCCACCTTGGTGGTGTCGCTGAACCATGCCGGTATTGGCGTTCCGTCGGGGAAGAGCTGCCCGGCCTTCTTCTTTGCGTTTGCCGCCGCGCATACCAATGCCAGCGCCAGTGTCAATGTGAATCTTAATCTCATAGGTCTTTTTATTGGTTTCTGATTTGCTTGACCGGCAATGGACACTCACCTGACATGGTGCCGCAGGGCCATTGCCGCCACAAAGGTACACAATAATCGCGAATTGGACAAAAAAAGAAGCGAACTTCACAGCCCGCTTCCTACTTTACCATAAAAAATTACTAACTAAAACTATATTATTAACTATTCTGAAAAACATGAGCTACGTTGTCTCCGAAGTGCCGCAGCCACCCCGTAGGGTCTCTGCCCAGCTGCCCGTGGCAGCCTTCACTCCGTGTATCCGCTTGCAAAGATACAACACTTTCTCCAATAACGATGCATCATTGGCAATTATTTTTGCGTGTATTTCGTACAATTAACAATGTTTTTTGAATGTTTTGGCCTTTTAGAGGGGCAAAAGCCTCACCGCGACACGCGCCGCACCGCCCTCGCCAGCCGCAAGGAGGCGCAGGCCGCAAGGCTGCCGGAAGCCAAGCAGCAGCCCGCCCTGGAATGCATTTGCCACCGTGAGCAAAGCTTATTTTGTAAAAACAGTTCAGCGGCATTGCCGCCTCGCGCAACCACCTGGGCCACAGCCAATTGCACACAGCGGCGGAGCGGGCTGCAAAACTGGCCGTTTAGTCGGGCCGAACGGGGCGTTTTGCCGGTCGGAACAGCCTGTTCGGTGCAGCAAAACGCCAGCATCGGCACTGCCAACGGCCATTTGTAAGGATTTTATCCCGTCCAGCCCACTCACCGCACGAAGAGAGATTCCGGCAAAACAAAACGACGCAAGAGCCGCAAAAAGAGAGAAGAAAATCCAAATGCACACATTTTTAAAGGCATTCTTAGCCGGAACGACTTTTTTTTCCTATCTTTGCATAGAATATAACCCACGCCCCGACAGGCAGGCAAGCCTGCTCCCGCGCCCACAGGGGGCGGCCCGGCAAAACAAACAAGCAAAACAGACATAAGTCATGAAAGATTTCCTAAAGTACACCCTGGCCACCGTGACCGGCATCATAGCCGTTACGGCCATCATGATGCTGCTCGGCATCGTGTCGCTCATAGGCATGATAGCCTCTACGCAGGCCACACCGACGGTAAAAGACAACTCGGTGTTCGTCCTCTCGCTCTCGGGCGTGATGCAGGAGCGCGCCAAGGACGACGTGATAGGCCAGCTCACGGGCAGCGCATCGCCATACATCGGCCTCGAAGACGTGCTCAACGCAATACGCAAGGCCAAAGACAACGACAAGGTGAAAGGCATATACATCGAGGCGGGGATGTTCGCCCCCGACTCGCCGGCCTCGGCACAGGCCATACGCAAGCAGCTCCAGGACTTCAAGGAGAGCGGCAAGTGGATAGTGGCCTACGCCGATGCATACACACAGACGGCCTACTACGTATGCTCGGTGGCCGACCGCGTGCTCCTCAACCCGCAGGGAATGCTCGACTGGCACGGGCTCTCGGCCCAGCCGCTGTTCTTCAAAGACCTGTTGGCCAAGGTGGGCGTGAAGATGCAGCTGGCCAAGGTGGGCAAGTACAAGAGCGCACCCGAGACTTTCACCGCCGACAGCATGAGCGCCCCAAACCGCGAGCAGGTGGCCCGATACATTGACGGCATCTGGCAGACAATGCTCGCCGATGTGGCCAAGAGCCGCAAGGTGAGCGAGCGGCAGCTTGACAGTTATGCCGACAGCATGGCCGCGCTGGCCCCAGCCGAGAGCTACATAAGGATGCGGCTCGTTGACAAGCTCGTATACACCGGCGAGGTAAAGGACGAGGTAAGGCGACTGCTCGGCATAGGCAAGGACGACCGCATCAACCAGCTGACGCTGGCCGACATGAAGAACCTGCCCGACAACGCCAAGGAAGAGGGCGGCGAGGTGGCCGTATATTATGCCTACGGCGACGTGGTGGACACCAACCCGGGAGGCCTGAACGCCGATGCCTGCATAGCGGGCGACGCAGTATGCCGCGACCTGGAGCGCCTGGCCGACGATGACGATGTCAAAGCCGTTGTGCTGCGCGTCAACTCCGGCGGAGGCAGCGCGTACGCCTCCGAACAGATTTGGCACGCCGTGAAACAGCTGCGCGAGCGCAAGCCCGTCGTCGTGTCAATGGGAGGCATGGCTGCCTCGGGCGGCTACTACCTCAGCTGCGCAGCAAACTACATCTACGCCGAGCCGACAACGCTCACCGGCTCGATAGGCATCTTCGGCATGTTCCCCGACGTCAGCGGCCTGCTCACCGACAAGCTCGGCATCAAGTTCGACGAGGTGAAAACCAACCGCCACAGCGCATTCGGAACGCCCGCACGCCCCTTCAACGCCGAAGAAATGGGATACCTCGAAGCTTACATCGACCGCGGCTACCGGCTCTTCCTCAGCCGGGTGGCCGAGGGGCGCAGGATGACCGTGGCACAGGTTGACAGCATTGCCCAAGGGCGTGTATGGCTCGGCACCGACGCGCTCGACATAAAGCTCATCGACGGCCTCGGCAGCCTCGGCGACGCCGTGAAGAAAGCCGCCGCACTGGCCAAGCTCGACGCCTACCACACCCGCTCCTACCCCGCACCGCCGTCGTTGATGGACCAGCTCATGGCCGCATCGGCCGGCAACGGCAGCTACCTCGACGGGCAGCTGCGCCAGGCTCTGGGCGAATACTACGCCCCACTGGCATTGATGAAAGGCATCGGCAAGCTCAACAACGTACAGGCCCGCGTGCCGTTCACGCTCATAATAAAGTAAATGGAAGGCGATTTCATAAAGGTAAACAAGTGGCTGCTGCCGCTCAGCTGGCTCTACGGACTGGCCGTGAGGGTGCGCAACGCTCTCTTCGACGTGGGCTTGCTCAAGTCTGAGAGCTTCGACGTGCCAGTCATTTCCGTAGGCAACATAACCGTGGGCGGCACGGGCAAGACGCCACACGTGGAATACCTGGTTGAACTGCTGCGCCACAAATGGCGCGTGGCCGTGCTCAGCCGGGGGTACAAACGCAAGAGCCGCGGATACATAGTGGCCGACGCAGACTCAACAGCAAGGACGATAGGCGACGAGCCGTGGCAGATGAAGCAGAAGTACCCGGACGTGACAGTGGCCGTAGACCGCGACCGCCGCCACGGCATACGCCGACTGACGGAAGACAAGTCGGCCGCAGGCATTGACGTAGTGCTGCTCGACGACGCATTCCAGCACCGCTACGTGAAGCCGGGCATCAACATACTGCTCGTAGACTACCACCGCCTCATAATCTACGACAAGCTGCTGCCGGCAGGCCGCCTGCGCGAACAGCTCTCTGGCAAGGACCGCGCCGACATCGTGATCGTGACGAAATGCCCGGCCGACCTCAAGCCGATGGAGTTCCGCGTGATAACCAAGGCCATGAACCTTTACCCTTACCAGCACCTGTACTTCACCAGGCTCGACTACAAGCCGCTGCGCCCGCTCTTCGCCGGGAAACCGCGCGCCATCGAGACACTGGGCAAAGAGCAGCACATACTGCTGCTTACGGGCATAGCGTCGCCACGGCAGATGATGCTCGACCTGGCCCCCCACTGCCCCAACATAACCCCACTGGCATTTGCTGACCACCACGCCTTCACCCCGGCCGACGCCGAGCTGATAAACAGCCGGCTGGCTGCCATGCCCGAACCGCGCATGATAGTGACCACTGAAAAGGACGCAGCGCGGCTGCTGACGCTCGAGGGGCTGGCCGACGAGACACGGCGCGCCATGTTTGTGCTGCCGGTAAGCGTGAAGTTCATGCTCGAACAGGAAGAAAACTTCAACGAAAACATAATAGGATATGTACGAAAGAATTCAAGAAACAGCATCCTGGCTAAAGCAAAGGATGACCACAAGCCCAAAGACGGCGATAATACTAGGCACCGGCCTGGGACAATTAGCTTCAGAAATAACTGACTCTTACGAGTTCGCATACAAGGATATACCCAACTTTCCGGTGTCTACCGTCGAAGGGCACGCCGGGAAGCTCATCTTCGGCAAGCTCGGCGGCAAGGACATCATGGCCATGGAAGGCCGCTTCCACTACTACGAGGGCTACTCGATGAAGGAAGTCACGTTCCCCATCCGCGTGATGTACGAGCTGGGCATCGGCACGCTCTTCGTAAGCAACGCCTCGGGCGGCATGAACCCGGAGTTCAGGATAGGCGACCTGATGATAATCACCGACCACATAAACTTCTTCCCCGAGCACCCGCTGCGGGGCAAGAACCTGCCCACCGGGCCGCGTTTCCCCGACATGCACGAGACATACGACCGCCAGCTCATAGCCATGGCCGACTCAATAGCCCGCGAGAAAGGCATACGCGTGGTGCACGGCGTGTACGTGGGGGTGCAGGGGCCTACGTTCGAGACGCCCGCCGAGTACAAGATGTACCACCGCCTCGGGGGCGACGCCGTGGGCATGAGCACCGTGCCTGAGGTTATCGTGGCCCACCACTGCGGCATACGCACCTTCGGCATGAGCATCATCACCGACCTGGGGCTGGAGGACACGCCCGTGGAGGTGAGCCACGAGGAGGTGCAGCTGGCTGCCAACAAGGCACAGCCGCTCATGACCGAGATAATGCGCGAGATGATAAGCAGGGCCTGACGGGGAGGAAACATGACTGAAATAGCCAAGCTGGGGGAGTTCGGCCTCATACGCCACCTCACAAAAGACATAAAGCCCAAGAACACCTCGACGCTGCGCGGCGTGGGCGACGACTGCGCCGTGATGCACTACCCCGACCGCGAGGTGCTCGTCACGACCGACCTGCTCATGGAGGGCGTACACTTCGACCTCACTTACACCGACCTGCGCCACCTCGGGTACAAGGCCGCGCAGGTGAACATCAGCGATGTGTTCGCCATGAACGGCACGCCACGCCAGCTCACAGTGAGCCTGGCCCTAAGCAAGCGGTTCACGGTCGAAGACATGGAAGAGCTGTACGCCGGGCTGCGCGCTGCCTGCGACCGTTGGGGAGTGGACATCGTGGGCGGCGACACCACGTCATCGTTCACGGGCCTGGCCATCAGCATAACCTGCATCGGGGAGGCAAACAAGGAAGACATCGTATACCGCGACGGGGCAAAGGACACCGACCTCGTTTGCGTCTCGGGCGACCTGGGGGCGGCATACATGGGCCTGCAGTTGCTCGAACGCGAGAAATCGGTGTACTACCAGCAGGTAGACGAGGCCAAGAAGCGCGGCGACAAACGCGCCCTTGAGCAGCTGGCACACTTCCAGCCCGACTTCGCGGGGCGCGAATACCTGCTGCAACGCCAGCTCGAAGGCATGGCCAGGGGCGACATCATCGCCCGCCTGCGCGAGGCGGGGGTGCGCCCCACGGCCATGATGGACATAAGCGACGGACTGTCGAGCGAGCTGGCCCACATCTGCACACAGAGCCACGTGGGCTGCCGCATATACGAGAAGAACCTGCCAATAGACTACCAGACGGCGGTGATGGCCGAGGAGCTGAACATGAACGTGACCACCTGCGCGCTGAACGGCGGCGAGGACTACGAACTGCTCTTCACCGTGCCGATAGGCGACCTCGACAAGATCAAGGACATGGACGACGTGAAACTCATAGGCCACATTACCAAGGAGAGCCTGGGGCGCGTGCTCGTGGCGCGCGACGGCGGCGAGTTTGAGCTGAAGGCGCAGGGCTGGAACCCGCTCAAGCAATAGCCACCAACGGCGGCCGACGTGCCGGCCTGCCGCCATGCAAGCTGATGGTTGGCTGCAGATATCTGTAAGAATGTTTCACCATCGGGGCAAAGTCATGCAACACACTGGCCCACAACGCGTTGCGTAACAGCCCTAATCACAATGCAAAACGGCCCGTTCCGCACTGTGGAACGGGCCGTTTTGCATTGCCAAGCATGCCGTTTTGGAAATCAACGCGGCAGGAACGGGGGATTCCAGGAGCCTTTGTAAGCAATAATTACACAGCCAACGGCCATGCCCGGCAACTTACCAGGCTTTTCAACACAGCCGCTCGCCGCCCACAACGCGGCGAGCCACATCGGCCGCAAACGGCAACGCCCAAGCCACAACGGCAACGACGGGCAACCCCATGTAGCCCTCCTGCACATAGGAGCCCAGCCAAAACACAAACACGGCGTCCATGAAACAGCCAACGCGGGTCTCGCGCAAGGCCTCGGCTGTAACCTCCCTCATACCGAACAACAGGCCGAGCACCACGACAAGCATGGCCACGGCATAGGCCAAAAGCCCCCACGACCACTCCGTGATACCCCATACTGCGGCATAAACGGCTACCAAAGCCAGCACCAGCGCCACCAAGGCGAGGTGCAGGCGGAAAGTGAACGGCGGCCTGCCCACCACATTCTCTGCCGCAACGCGCCCGCGCCTGTCGGCCAGCCACTTAAGCACATCGGCCAGCACGAGCATGAACACCACTACAAGCATCGCCCGCATGGCCGGCTCGCGAGGCGAGCCGTCGAAGCTCAGGCCAAGAAGGATGAGGCAAACGAACACGCCGTCGAGCATCAGCGTCTGCTGCGGAATACGGGCAAGCAGGCCTTGCCACGCGGAAAAAGCCAGCAAACCGGCACATACCACGACGACCGCTGCCAGCAGAGCGTCGCAACCATACAGCGCCACGACGGCTGTCAGGGCGCACATTGGGGCCTCAATGGCCCATGAAGATTGTTGTCTTGTCATTCTCATAAACTTCACACAAAAAGACACTGCACGCTAGGCATCAACAATTGTTGTGCAACTCATGGAACGGAAAGCCCAAATCTTGCTGACACCTTAACTTATACTTATCGTACTCGAATGCAGGCAGGACATTGCGATGACTCGCACGAGAGTCATCGTCAGGCCAGATGCCTTGCAGTTCTGCCACATTGTGCGCACTTGCAGCAAGAAAACCAACAAGGCGCAAGGCATTATATAGCATTATATACATATTGGTCCGCTTATTAAATTTAAAATCACTACTGCAAAAGTAGCATAAACCTTGCAACAACGTGCAATAAATCAGTTCACAAAAAGTTCACTTTTGAAATCCGCAATATTCACATTTAATTCACATTGCGGCATAACCGGCTGTTTCACAACGACTTGACAATGGCATCCAAATCAGCCGGGCTGCCTTCTTTCCCTGTGATTTTTGCATACAACCTTTTACGGGCTTGCGACACGGCGTTGGGCGTTCGGCTCACAAGTACGCTTATCTCATTGTTCTTGAAGCCCATCTTTATGAGCAAACAGATGTGATACTCCAACTCGCTCAACTCGTATGCCTGGTATAATATGGTTTTAAATTCTGGCAAAATAGAGTCAATCTCTGCCTCTATCTGCTTCCATTCTGAAATGGATATTGGCTTTGACTCACACACTTTATCATGCAACAAAGAAAAAGAAACAGACTTCAACAAGGCTGCATCACGCTCTTTACGCATCTCAGCCTGCTGCTGGTTGCCCTCAATGGCAGCCCTCAACTTCTCTTTTTGCTCATGCAATTCACGCTCCAAATCAGACTTAGACTGGGTGATATCGCGCAGTTCATGCCTTACATTGCCCAACTCCTCCATCATCTTGCTTATCTTATTGTCGCTTTTTTCCCTATATTATTCTTCCAATCTCTGCACCACAAAAATCTGCAGCTTAAGCCGTTGCCGCTCATTCATCGACTTAACATTACGCACTATAAGCACTATGATGATAATGGAAAAAAGAACTGCAACAGCACAAAAGACAATTAGATGGTTACGATTTTCGACTTTTAACTGCAAGTTCTGCCTATCACGAAGCTGATAATCGTAAAGCGCATCTGCGTTTGCCATGGCCCGCCTTGCATCCAACCTTACTATTGAATCAGAAAACCGCTGATACATATTTATATTAAGCAAGGCTTCTTCGACCAGCCCGCGCCGGAAACAAACTTCCGCCATGATTTTCGAGGCGGTCCGTTTTGCATAAATAGTTCCTATTTGCATCAACTTACGGCTTAAAATGTATGCAGAATCCAATCTGCCGGTCGCAAAGCTTGCCTTTACAGCCACACTCAGCACCGCACTACTGTCAACACCCCGAACAGCGGCAAGCGGTTTCTGAATATACAGCCATGCTGAATTGGGGTTGCCACTTTCCAAAGAAATGGCACTAAGCCGATGAAGAATCATGCACTCGCTGTTTAAGCCAGCCCGTGCATTCAAGCTCTGCGCAAGCCTCAAACACTGATAACAATTTTCAAAATCCCCCATATCCTGATAAGCAACCGACATATCACAAAGTGCCGCCACCATGTCGGACGTGTCTTTCCGGATGGAATCCAACCGATATGACTCGCGGAAATATCGCAAGGCCAGGTCGTTGAGGTCCTGGAACATGAAGAGCTTTCCCATCTGGTTGTAGGCGTAGCTCTCCAGGCGGAGGTCGCCGTCGGCAGGTATCGCGGCAGCTGCCTTGTGGAAATAGTTGAGTGCTTGGGGCGCGTCGTGCAGGTCGCGGCAGACGCTTGCGGCATAGTAATATGCCTGCGGGAGCAGGCTGTGGTCGCCCCCGCCCTCGTAATAGCCAACGAGCTGCTGGGCAATGGCTCCAGACTTGTGCTCAATGTAAGCCTTGTCTTCGGCCTTAAGCTGCACAAGGCGGTAATACATAAGGTGGCTCCGGGGCATGGAGGCCGTATCGCCGGCCATAGCCCGAAGCTTTGCAAGGGCCTCACGGGGATTGCCCTCTGCTAGGCTGTCGGCCTCGACGAGGGCGCGCGGATAGCGCACCCGCCCGCAGGCAGCGGCCAAGAACAGCAGCGCCACTGCCACCGAAAGGCCCATCAAGGCTCTCGCTACTTTAGTCATAACAGATGCAAAGGTAAGTTTTTTTCACGAAAACACCAAGACCAATACCATATATATTAAGGTTGGCAACAAGGCAACTTATGCCGCCGACTTGCCATGGGAAACAAACCGCACAAACAGCGAACTTGTTAAAAAACGCTAACTACATGGATTTTGTTTGCCAAAAATTTTGGCAACAAGAAAATAATGCCTACCTTTGCAACCGCAAACAAGAAACAAATGGTGCCATAGCTCAGTTGGTAGAGCAAAGGACTGAAAATCCTTGTGTCCCCGGTTCGATTCCTGGTGGTACCACTCCTCCTTTCATTAGCCCTGTTCGCGCAAGCGGCAGGGTTTTCTTTTTGCATGAGCACAAGCGCCACCCGGAGCAGCAACCACAGCGCAAGGCACGGGAGCAGCAAGCTGCCAGCAAAGGCTTACCGGCCGGAAAAACACAAATGTTTTATTGGCAAGGCATTTTTTTCGAGAAAAGTTGCACGCAATTGAAAAAAAAGCAGTACCTTTGCACTCGCTTTCAAGGCAACGGGATGTAGCGCAGTTGGTAGCGCACTACGTTCGGGACGTAGGGGTCGGGCGTTCGAGTCGCCTCATCCCGACTGAAGGCGAGGACGAAACAACATCGTTCCTCGCCTTTTTTCATACCATGAAACAAGCAAACACACATCAACACCATACACATGAAACAGGAAATGCAGCATAGCGGACACCGCGGCACGCCATGCCCGCAGGGCGACCGGACACAAAAGGCACTGAGGAAAGACAACATAAAAAAAGAAGGAGCCTAAGTGGCATCCTTCTTCTGGCGAGCCTCTTGTCGGATTCGAACCAACGACCCCGAGATTACAAATCACGTGCTCTGGCCAACTGAGCTAAAGAGGCGAGGTGGGCAAGCTACTTGCATCGCGCCGCTACAACCAACTACCTTTGCTGCGTTCCCGCCCTGGAGGATTCGAAGGGAGCTGGCCGTACAAGACTTGCCCGTCTTAAAGCGGTTGCAAAGTTACGCATTTTTCGGCATCCGCCAAAGTTTTATCACAAAAAAAATCAAAAAACGCGCCCCAAGCCCACATTATATGTAATAAAATGAGTACTTTTGCAACCGACAAAGAACAAAAGCATAATATGACTCCCGAAGAATACACACAGCTAAAAGCCTTTGCCCGCATCGACGGAGCATACCTTGGCCTGGCGTGGATAGCCAGCTTCGCTCTATACATCGGCGGGCTGTCGTCGCCGGCGCTCGGCCTCGGCAGTGCGCTACTGGCCGTGTTGTCGCCCGTTTTCGCGGCAGTGAGGCTGGCAAAGTTCCGCGACAAAGCCCGCGAAGGCGTAATCTCGTTCCGCCGGGCGGCCGCATACTACATACTGATGTTCCTCTACGCCTCGCTGCTCATGGCCCTGGCGCAATACATCTACTTTGCCTACATAGACGGCGGCTACATAGTGCAGGCCTACTCTGCCATAATGAGCACCCCCGAAGCCACAGCCATGCTCAAGGCTTACGGCATGAGCGGACAGCAACTGCAGGAGAGCATAAACCTGCTGGCGCAGACGGAGCCTATCTACATCGTGCTCAACATACTCAGCATGAACGTAACCTGCGGCATAATACTGAGCCTGCCGGTGGCTGCAATCATGAAGAGGAGCGCCACAAACGGCAGCAACCAACATCCCACCAACAGCTAACAACACAACAAAATGGACATATCTGTCGTAGTACCCTTATTCAACGAGGAAGAATCGCTTCCCGAACTCTTCGCCTGGATTGAACGGGTGATGAAAGAAAACAACTTCACCTACGAGGTGATATTCGTCAACGACGGTTCGACAGACCGTTCGTGGGAAGTGATAGAAAAGCTCAGCCGCGAGTCCGAATGCGTGCGAGGCATTAAGTTCCGCCGCAACTACGGGAAAAGCCCCGCGCTGCACTGCGGCTTCGCACAGGCCAAGGGCGACGTGGTGATCACCATGGACGCCGACCTGCAAGACTCGCCCGACGAGATACCCGAACTGTACCACATGGTGAACGGACGAAGGCTACGACCTCGTTTCGGGCTACAAGAAAAAACGCTACGACCCGCTTTCAAAGACAATACCAACGAAGCTGTTCAACGCCACGGCACGCAAGATAAGCGGAATAAAGAACCTGCACGACTTCAACTGCGGCCTCAAGGCATACCGCAAGGACGTGGTAAAGAACATAGAAGTGTACGGCGAGATGCACCGCTACATCCCCTACCTTGCAAAGAACGCCGGCTTCATACACATAGGCGAGAAGGTAGTACACCAGGCTCAGGGCGCGTAAATACGGCAAGTCGAAGTTCGGGCTAAACCGCTTCTTCAACGGCTACCTTGACCTCATCACGCTGTGGTTCCTTAGCGGTTTCGGGCGCAAGCCTATGCACGTGTTCGGCTTCCTCGGCACCATCATGTTCTTGATAGGCTTCGTCTCTGCTGCCATACTCGGCATTGACAAGCTGTGCGCCCTGGCCAACGGCGTGCCGCAGAGGCTGATAACCGACTCCCCATACTTCTTCATCGCCCTAACGATGATGATGATAGGCACGCAGCTGTTCCTGACAGGATTCCTCGGCGACCTCATCAGCCGCAACTCTGAAAACCGCAACGACTACCAGATAGAGGAGGAAATAAGGTGCGAAGACAACAGGCGCCGCCACGCGCCTGCAGGCAGCCGCCATTGGCGTGATGGCAGCCGCCATGGCGGCGTGCTCATCGGTAGACTGCCCTGTGCAGAACACCGTATACACCGTATACGGCCTTTACAAGCCAGACGGTGAGCGCGACACGCTGAGCGACACGCTCACCATCGCCACCACACGCCGCGACGGCACGGACAGCGTGCTGCTCAACCGGAGCGTCAACACCACGCAGTTTGACCTGCCGATAAGCTACACCGACGCGGAAGACACGCTCTTCTTCACCGTCACGGACACGCTCATGAACACCACAATCGACACAGTTTACGTGACAAAAGAGAACTACCCGCACTTTGAGTCGGTCGATTGCAACATATCATTCTTCCACTACATCACGGCCGTAAGGCACACAAGCCACGCCATCGACTCCATCGCGGTAAACAAACAACACGTTGACTATGATGCCTCGACAGAACATTTCCACCTTTATCTCAAGGCTCGCCATTAGCATCGCGCTGCTATCCGCAACCCTGTCAGCGCAGGCACAAGGAAAGCTTTTCACCATCGAGAAAGACTCCGTGCCGCTGCTCAACGGCTTCGCCGTGTCGTTCGACGCCGCAGGCCCTGTCATCCTGGCCCTCAGCGACTACGGCGAATACGAGGCGGCCGTGCGGCTCAACCTCCACGACCAGTACTTCCCCATAGTAGAGATTGGCTACGGCAAGGCCGACCACGACGACGAAGTGACCGAGATACACTACAAGACCCAGGCCCCCTACTTCCGCGTGGGCTGCGACCTCAACCTGCTCAAGAACAAGCACTCGGCCAACCGGCTGTATGCAGGGCTGCGCTACGCCTTCACATACAAGGTTGACATTTCGCGCCCCACGTTCCAAGACCCCGTTTGGGGCTGGGATGCCGGCTTCAGCGTGAGCGGCGACCAGTGCAACCAGCACTGGGCCGAGGTGGTGTTCGGGCTCGACACCCGCCTGTGGGGGCCGCTGCACCTTTGGGTGGAGCGTAAGATACAAGCTCCGCCTGGCCCGCAAGGACAGCAGCGTAGGCAACACGTGGTATGTGCCGGGCTACGGCAAGGCCGGCGACACGCGCATCGGGGCCAACTTCAACGTCATCATTGACATATAGACACGACAATGGCCAACATACAACCCACATCCCCCGAAAGGCGCAAGCGGCTCATGGCATGGCGGCTGGCCGTGCTGGCGGCCCTGGTGCTGGGCATAGCCCTCATCGTGAGAAACCAAGGCTCGGCCCCCTACCGCCACAACTCAGGCACGGTGTTCGGCACGGTCTACAACATCACATACCAGTGTGACTCCGACCTCCACGCCGGCATCAAGGCCGAGCTGCAGCGGGTCGACGCGTCGCTCTCGCCCTTCAACGAGCGGTCGGTAATATCGGCCATCAACCGCGGCGAGCCGGCAACGCCCGACGAACTGTTCATCCACGTGTTCAACCTGGCCCAGGAGGTGGCCGAAAACACCGGCGGCGCGCTAGACATCACCGTGGCTCCGCTGGTCAACGCCTGGGGATTCGGCTTTGAGGGCGGCCCCGAGCCAACGCCAGAGGCCATCGACAGCATACGCCGCTTCACCGGCTTCGAGAAGGTGAGGCTCAGCGGCGGGCGCATAGTCAAGGACGACCCGCGCCTCAAGCTCGACTGCAGCGCCATCGCCAAGGGCTACGGCAGCGACGTGGTGGCGGCCTACTTGCGCAACCGGGGCGTG
>VOFD01000417.1_pt1 | contig 32001 bp, 46 predicted proteins | sample 5384101 | NCBI WGS metagenome assembly VOFD01 (sample SAMN12384723, study PRJNA508395) | human gut metagenome | isolation source: healthy gut C | host: Homo sapiens
CTTTCTCCCGCAGATGCTCCATGATCGCATTCACCGAGCGGGAATCCTGACCATAGGTGGGTTCGTCCAACAAAAGCAACTCCTGCCCACCGGCCAGCACCGAGAGGACCGCCAGCCGCCGCTGCTGGCCCTGACTGAGCATATAGGGCGAGTAGCGCCGCTGTCGTTTCAGGCCGTAGCGGTCCAGCAGTTCCTCGGCACGCTGGCGGCAGGCTTCGTCAGAGAGGCCCGGCTCCCAGAGTCGCAGCCCCACACAGACCTCGTCCTCCACATTCTGGGTGACGAATTGGTTCGCAGGGTTCTGGAACACGATGCCAATGTGGCGATACAGCTCTTGGAGCTTCATTTTTTCAATGTCCCGCCCCTGAAACAAGATCTGTCCCGTGTAGGGGTGCTGCCTGAGCACCGAGAGAAACGTGGTAGTCTTTCCGGTGCCGCTGGGGCCAAGAACAGCGGTCATACAGCCCGCCGGGAAATCCGCATCCATATTCTGCACCAAAAAGGGAGCATCGTACACCGGTCGGCCCCACTTGCGCCGGATGGGCAGCCCCTTGCGGATGCTGACTCCCCGGAACTGCAGCAGCGGTTTGCCCTCTGCCACCGGGCGGGCCGTCCGTTCCGACCGGGAGCCCGGGTAAAACAGGCCAAGCCGCTCAAAATCTGCGCGGTACTCCGGCAGATTCTTGCAGTTGATGTTCCGGGCGCCCACTCTGCCGCCCTCTTCCAGCAGGATGATCTCATCTGCAGCCTCCAGCCAGAGGTCTGCCCTATGGTCGATGGCCAGAATGGTCCGGCCGGAGGCTTTCATTCTGAGCAGCATCTCCAGCAGCTGGATCGCCGCCTCGTGGTCCAGATTTGCAAAGCTTTCGTCCAGCAGGATGCAGCGGCTCTCCATGACATAGAGGCAGGAGAGGGCCGCTTTCTGTTTCTCGCCGCCGGACAGGGTCGAAAGAGGCTGATCCAGCAGCGGCCCGATGCCAAGTTCTGCGGCGGCCTGACCGATCCGTTCATCCATCTTCCCGGCCGGGATACAGATGTTTTCCAGACAGAAGCGCATCTCCTCCCGCAGGGTATCCATGCAGAACTGCAAGTCGGGATTCTGGAACAGCACTGTCAGGTAGGCGGCGCGCTTCTGGGGGTCCAGCGTCTTTAAATCCTGCCCGTACAGCCGGATGATGCCGCTTTCCAAAAAGCCGCCGTTCTCAGGGTAGAGTCCTGCGGCCACAGCAGCCAGCGTGCTTTTCCGCAGCCGCTGCCGCCCATCAGGACCGTAAGCGTCCCAGCCGGAATGGTCAGGCTGGTATGATCCAGAATGTTGCGCCTGCCTTTTTCCTGATAGCGGAACACGACATCTTCCAGCTCCAACGCGGTGTTGGCCGACATTTCTTAATCCTCCAGGTCAGCGTCCTGTGCCTGTGCCACGGCATAGCCTTTCAGGACACCTGCCTTGACGAGGCCGTCGGCCAGCATCGGGGTGATGAAGCCATCAAAGACGATGGCGCTGATGATCCGCACCACCAGCATGATGGCCAGCACGGGAACCGCGATCTTGTTGTAGCCGCTGATGAACAGGTTGTAGATCAGGGTGAGGACAGAGCAGATGACTGCGCCTTGGATCATGGTCAACCGGTCAAACTTCTTGTAGCGTTTCAGCGCAATGATAAGCTCAAAGCCAAGGCCCTGCACCAGACCGGACAGGATGATGATGGGTCCGAAATAGTTGCCGTACAGGCACTCCAGCACAGCCGCCAGCAGCTCCGCGATGAGGCCGGTGCCGGGCTTGCGCATGACATAGATGCCGAATGCGCCTGCCATGAAGTAGATGCCATAGAACGGCTCATAGCCCAGCGAGGCCATGCCGAACGGGGTCAGCATCCCGTACAGGACGCCGCCGATGTAGGTGCAGCCAAGGTAGACCACGCCAAACAACACGGCGCTGATGGCGATCAACAGAACATCTTTCAGTTTCCAATTCTTTGTATTCATTTTAGTTCTCCTCCGTCGGGCTGTTGCAGTTCATGGTAAAGTGCAGGACATAGTGGTGGACTGTCGGGGCATTCTCCATCAGCTCACACACATGGGTCAGGTAGGTGAACACATCCTGCACGTCGCCGTCAATGCGGGTAGCATAGTGGATGGTCTTGGGGTTCAGGCCCTCCTCCTGTGCCATATACCACACCTTGGCGATTTCGTCGATATACTGGGCATCGCCCAGCGGATACAGAGCCAGCTTGCAGTGGACCGGGAAGTGGATGTCCTTCACCAGCTCTGCATTGGGGGCTTCGCCCTCACGATTCAGCACCGTATCCCCAGACACGTCCCCCGGGCAGCCCTTGGAGAACTGTCCCTCCAGCGCCATGTGGACGCCGGGGCGGTAAGCGTTCAGGAACAGGGCCTGTACAGCGTCTGCCACATAGGGCAGCTTGCCGCGGTAGACCGTCGAAAGGGCATCCGTCTCGCTCCACACGGCGGAGGTGTCCGTCTTTTCCAGCGCGCCCAGAATGATCTCGATGTATTTATCCGACATCGGGTACAGGGTAAAGCGGCAGCCTGCAATGGGCAGTTCCGTGCCACGGCCTGCCCAGGGCAGGTCCGGACGGTTGCAGCCGGTACAGCAGTTTTCAGTTTTCATAGTCTTTCCTTCTTTTCCATTTTTGTACAAAATAAAAGGAATGCTTTTCGTCCAGGAAAAGCATCCCTTTTGCCAGCAGAGCGCGGCGGCCCGCTGTAAAAAGCGACAGAAATGCATTTCCTACGCCGGTATTATCCGGATCAGGTGCAGGGAGTCGGGTGTAAACCCTCTCAGCACAAGGCCCCTCCAGCATTCTGATGATTCTCTTTTTAGAGGGTCTGCGGCTGTAAGTCTGCATCCTGTTCTCCTCTTTCTTTTTTTCTCTTGTCGGGATCCTGTCTCTTATCGTGTTTCCGTGCACAGCTCCTTCCAGCGCTGCGCCGGGATCACCGGCTCAGTGACAAACGCCTCCGGATCGGGGGCAAGGACGTGCCGCGTCACTCGAAAAAGCCCGTTTGCATCGCACAGGACGCACGCCGCGTCGCCAAATTTTGTGTTTTTCGCTGCGCCACAGTCCAGATACGCCTGCTCCAGTTTGACGAAATCCTCCGAGATGTGGGGCTGCTGCGCATTGTAGTGGCGGCGCATATAAACGGTGTGCTCTGCCCCGGCTCCATCCACCACGGTGAGCTGCAAAGGCTTGTCGGTAAGCCGGTTGGGGACGTTCAGCACCTCCTCCACGCTGTGAAGGAAGGTGTTCCGGGCATGGCTGACGCCCAGCAGCAGGATCTTTCCGCCGACCTCCCGCAGACGGTCGTAGCAGCCACCGGGGGTGCAGGGGTGTTGTTTTCCAGTTCCCCGGCCAGATATGCTGCTGCGCCCCTGCCGCAGGCCGCGATGCTGTGCGTAGGATGAAGAGAACGCACTACCCCGGGCCGCTGCCGGAACAGTTCCGGCAGGATGCCCACGCAGCAGGGACTGCGGCGGACATCGAACACCGGGTGGTCCTGGTCGATGAACTGCCATGTGTGGGTGGGCAGCAACAGCAGACCCTCCGCAAAGAACTCCATCAGCGCGTCCAGAACCGTGTCTGCACCGCCCTCGACAGCACCAATGGACTTCATGGAGGAGTGGATAAGAATGGTCTCAGTGCCAGTCAGCCCCATGGCAGCAAGATCCTGCTGAAGGGTCTGTTTTGTGTATGTCATGCGGTTTCTCCTTTTTCACATCGCGGTTTTCAAAAATAGTGCCCAATCAGAGCGTCATCACTCTCACCCGATTCACAGGATGTACTCCATCTGCCGTTCCTTTGTTTTCATGCCCATCTTTTCGTAGAAGTGCTCTGCCGGGGTGTTTCCTGCCCAGACGTTCAGGGTCACTTCATAGCAGCCCAGCTCTTTTGCCTGCTGCTTCACATATTCAAACAGACTTTCTCCGATGTGCTGTCCCCGTGCCTGCCGGTCAACACAAAGGTCATCAATAAACAACGACTTGAAGGGCACCATATTGGTGGAAAAAGGCTGCTCCTGCATCTGACAGAAGGCATAGCCTCTGCACACATCATCCTCGTCTACGGCAACGTAGATGGGTTTATCCTCCTGCTTCAGAAGCTCTGCCAGTTCACAGACGGTGTATTTGGTGGTGTCGGGAATAAAAATATCCGGGCGGATCTCTGCATGGATCTGCAATACCTGCCCCAGCAGGGCAAGGAGTCTTGGAATATCTTTTTCCTCTGCTTTCCGAATCTTCATTTCACTTTCCCTCAAAGCTTTTTTAAAGCTGCCCGTTTTCCGCGGTGGTTCCTATGTCGGCATCCACCGGCAGCTTATCCTCAAACATTCTCTTTATCAGACTGGAATTGGAACAGGTTCAGCCCGGTAACAGGGTCATACGCACGGTCTACCGTTCCGTCCAGAACATCGACCACCATCTCGCAGGTGGCGCTGACCACTGCCCGGTTCAGATGTCCGCCGAACACCTCGCCCTTGTCGTTCCCGGCGCTCATGTGCAGGTGGGTGTAAAATTCACCGTTCATGGTGTTGATGGTGCCGGTCAGGGAAACGATCTCAAAGCTGCCGCTGAAGGTGTTGGCGTAGTATTTCTTTTCCGCCACATTGTACACGCCCACCGTAAAGCCGTTGGTGGCACCCAGTGCCTGAACGGCGGCGAGGCGGATGTTTTCCTTCAGCGCAAGCTCCTTTACTTTTTCAAGGATCTCCTCGTCCTTATCGATGCGGACAATGATCTTACTGCCAAAGCGTTTGTATTCCATCGTAAAGCGTCTCCTTTTATGTATTTTTTATGATCTGCCTCTTGTCAGGAACAAGTGCGCAAACTGGAATTTTCAAATTAGTCTTTGCAAATAACCTTTGAACCTTCACCATCAATTACAATTCCCTGACGGTTGTTAATTGGGCATAGATTCAAATCCGAAAACTCAGTCATTATTTTCTCGGTAACTTTCTTAAATGGTGCTGTAAGATAATGCGGAAGAACATAGAAATCAATCAAATCAAGCCCTGCATCATCTTCTTGTGAGTAGTCCTCCGGCTTTTCATCCATTTGCTGGATATATTGGATGCTTGAAGCGCATATAATTGCGCCTGCCGACTCGCCAATCATCAGTTTTCCCTTTGCCAATTCTTTCTTCAACAGCTCATCCGTTCCCGTTTTACGGAGCTGGTCTATAAGGAAAAAAGAATTTCCGCCGGTAAAATATATCACATCCGCATCTTCAAAAACAGACTGTATCGTTGAATAAGCCTCCGTTGAAATATCAATTTCAGTTACGATTGCTCCCAACTTTTTGAATAATTTTCGAGCCGAGCCGACATAACCGGTGTAGCCTTCACGCAGCGAAGCTGTTGGAATAAATGCGACTTTTTTATTTTCAATTTCTTCCTTTATCAGACTTCCTACACTTGAAAAGTGCGAACATAAAAACAGTTTCATCAATATTCTCCTTTATATATAAATTCTGAGTTGTTGCGTTCAGTATACCACACTGAACTACATTGTAAAGAAGAAACTGTCCGGACGAGCATTTCTCCCCTGCCCGGATTCGGGGGTCAAAATTGTGGTCAAAACCAAATGAGGTCAGCCCACAAACAAAAAATTCAACGATTTCTAACGTGAAATCGTTGGATTTATGGTCCGAGTGGCGAGAATCGAACTCACGGCCTCTTGAACCCCATTGTGCTTCTCTCGAAAACACAATGTACAATCCGATACTGCCTAGACTCAGTATCGTTAAATTTCAAAGAACTCAGCACAAGCACGTTCTTCAAACACCGCAGCCATGAAATCATCATCAATCAGACGTAGCCCACGCAACCGCTGCAAATCTTCTTCATGTTTCCGTTCAAATCCAGTTCCTGTTGTGATTTTCTTTCCGACATTGGCTCACCAGCTTTCTGCTTACTTATCCAAAATAATAGTACCATAATTCCGTGATTTTTACAAGAGAACGATTCAAATGTCATCAGGAGGTGATGCCTATTCCGTGTCCGCATTTCAAAATCACCATCGTCAAGCGAAGCCAATGGCAGTCCGCTGTTGCCGGGGCCGCTTACCAGAGCGGCGAACGGCTGTTCAGCGAGTACGACCAGAAAACGAAATTCTACAACAAGAAGAAAGAACTTGTCCACGCCGAGATCATGCTGCCGTCCCATGCCCCGCCCGGATATGCAGACCGGGAACAACTCTGGAACGCCGTGGAAGCCGTTGAGAACCAGTGGAACTCCCAGCTTGCCCGGCGCATCGTGCTGGCGTTCCCGGTGGAAGTCCCGAAAGAGCAGTACCTTTCCATGATAAAAAGAATTTTGTCAGGAACAGTTTGTTTCAAAGGAATGATCGCCGACTTTGCCATCCACGACAAGGAAGATGGAAACCCACACGCCCACATTCTGCTGACGCTCCGGGCAATGGATGAACACGGCAAGTGGCTCCCGAAAGCCCGAAAGGTATACGACCTTGATGAAAATGGCGAGCGCATCCGGCTCCCCTCTGGGAACTGGAAATGCCACAAGGAAAACACCGTGGACTGGAACGACCAGAAGTACGCCGAGGTTTGGCGGCATAGCTGGGAGACCATCACCAACCGCTATCTGGAAGCGGCTGGCAGACCGGAACGTGTTGACCTGCGCTCCTTTGAGCGGCAGGACATCCAGCAGATTCACCACCATATCGCTCACATTCATGCGCGGATCGGCAAGCCGAGCATTAAGGATAAACATCCTTCTTTATGAACATAACGCTTTCACATCCCACCTGATGCTGGACAGTGATGAAGTCTATCAAATGACGAAGCGCGGGCTGGATGCTGCGCAGATTTCTGCAGCCAAACGGATTCACCTCAATCTGGTGCTGGTCAAACTTCTTGAACTACATCATCTGGGATATGATCTACGGCACTATCACGCCCAGCACCATGCGTTTATCAAACAGTTCAACCTTCCGGCACATTTTCAGTTTGATGTTGCCGTCAGATGAACTTATGTTCTTATAACCCTAAAACCCGTAATGGAACGGCGCGTTGTGCCTGTCCATCACGGGTTTTTCGTGTTATTTCAGTTTTGCGAGGATTTCATCGGCACTCACGCCTTGGGCAAGCAGCTTTTTCAGAACGGACTCTGCTTCTGCCTTTTTTGCTTCTTCTGCAGTTTTAGCATCTGCCTTTGCCTTTTTTGCTTCCAGTTTGACAATTTCCTTGTCGATGGATTTCAGCTCTGCTTTCTTGGTTTTCAGGTCAGCTTTCAGTGCATCGATATTCGCAGTGATGGATGCGATTTCGGCAGAGAGTGTTTCTCTTGCAGACTGCTTTTCTGCAATCTGCGTTGCAAAATCAGCAGTCACCATTTTGGGCTTATTTTTGCTACCTTTTGTTCTGGGCATAGGTGATAACCTCTTTCCTTTTTAGATATAATGATATTTTTATTGACCATCACTTGTAGGATCATAGTTACAGCTGAATGACTCCGCATACTTATTTCTATCAAGGAACTCACATGCATAGCACATGTTAAAGTCATTCATCCTCAGCTTATTTGAATTTTAAGAAATTCATTTGCACTCATATTGCTATTAAATGGTCTGCTTTGACTCATCGTCCCACTCAAATTGCCACAACTCCTACTTTATATCAGTAACTTTCAGAAAATCCTCTAAAATATCTTCCTTTATTAGCTTTTTCCGTTCGATTCTTTCTTTACATTGCAAGACCAAAGACCGCTAAAATTATCTGCTTTCCATCAATCTATTAAGCTTTCCCAAAATCAGTCGTACGGCTTCCATTAGAATCGATCTGTTGGCTATCACACAAACAACGGCAATCACAAAAAATATAACGATTTGCAGAATCGTATTTTTACTATAAAACGACACACATGAGAGGACAAACATTCCGCTAACAAGCAGTAAAACGCTCATTGGTAAGGGAACATTTAGATATTTCTTCAAATCAAAATAACGGTACACTGCCATTGAACCAAATGCAACGATTGTGGATACTGGTGCCGCATAAAGCCCAATATATTTGACTAGAACTAGATGAACGATGATATTGATTATGCCCGCATAGACAGATGTTTTTGCGATTTCCTTTGTTTTTTTCAATGCAACATAAATGACACTGTACAATCCAACAACTACATTAAAAATAGACGACAGCATAAACAGTGGAATAATTCCGTATGCGTCGTTGAACTTCTCGTTAATCATTATTGGAAATACAAACGGCATGCAAGCGATCATACCGATGGCGATTGAACTGAACAGCTTGAACATATTTACTATTACACCAGAGATAAACCCCTCACAATCTGGTTCATTCAGATGTAAAGACGCCGACTCTGTCCATGAAATATTAAAAATATTATAAAAAACCATAAACAGATTTGAAAATTTATGGCCGACAGATAGCAGACCATTAAATGCTGCTCCAAGGAAAACCAGAACAATACTGCGATCCGATGCACTCAGTACCCACCAGCTTAAGGCATTCGGGACTAGCGGGACTGAGTATTTCAACATTGCTTTCAGGGCGCCCTTATTGAAGAAGCCGATGTCAATATAGCAATAGATTTTTTCCTTAAAATACAAGTACACGGCAACCACAAAGTTACCTGCAATTGTTGCTGCAAGCATGCCAACCACGCCCATTTTTAGTACGAGAATTGTGAGGATATTTAAGATGACGTTTACCAGTGCAGATAAAAAACTGGCAATTGCATAGGATACATTGTCGCCCAGACCTCGTGCTGTTTGAAGCATCATACTTGAAAAAATCGCCATAATCAGATTACACAAGAGGTACCACTTGTAGATTGTCGATATAAACCGTCCAAAAAGCAGAAAAACAGCAATTACAACTGCTACCTGTGCCAAGGAAAAAATAGCCGCGGTCGTTAAAACATACTTCTTTCCGTCCTCATCGTTTCGCTTATCAATTAGAAAGCGAAATAACGCTTGATCAATCTGCAAAAGTGCCACTGGCAGTAATAGCGAGGTGTATGTTCCGACCAAGTCCACAACACCATACTCCTCTGTGGATAATGCCGCTGTATATAGCGGCATAAGGAAAAAACTCATAAACTGAGTGCAAATCCGACCAATTGTCAGAATAGCAGTATTAACTGCCAGTTCTTTATTTTTATTAACCATATTCTTTCCTTCTTGTCGATTCAATCAGAGTTCCGCTGTAGAATTGAATTACTTGGATACATTCTCTTACAAAAAATGCAAATGAGATCCGTTAAAGCGGTATTCCAGATTTGGATTTCTATCCGCAATTTTTTGCAAGGGACTCCACCATAGATTGAGAACGCTTCTGTGGATTTTGCTGCAACCGCACTTGCCGCAATTACGCAACCTTCGCCAATTGTTACGCCCGGAAGAATCACGCTCCTACAGCTAAGCCATGCACGATCTCCAATCTTGACGCATTTCCCTTCATTATTGGTAGCAAAGTATGGATCGTTTACATTATGCTGAAGTGTCCAAATCCATACTGCACTGGACAGATTAACATTTTCTCCAATATAAATTCCATTTCTTGCATCCAAAATAGCCCTATCCCCAATTACACTTCCTTCACCAATATGCAGATTCCACGGGGAACGAATCTCCGCACCGTAATAAATAACAGCATTTTTTCCAATATGAACACGAAAAATATTTCGATACAGGAAATTACGCACATGATGACTAGGGAAGTAGGCCGTAATCAGCAAATTGAGCCGAATTATACTTTCCAACCACCTGAAAAGTAGGAGGATCACCGTCTGTTTGAGCGACTCTTTCTGTTGATTTTTTTCTCCAACTGCTCTTTTCCTTCGGCAGTTTGAACTGCAAGTTTTTTACTGATTTCCTTATAATTCTTGTAGGAACAATAACTCCAACAAGCAGTTAAATCCACTATAACTCCAATACAAATAAGTACTATAATCATATAAATGTCTCATTTCCTCTTCATTGGGCAGACGCGCAAGCACATACCGCATTTTATGCACTTTTCTTCATCAATTTCAGGATACTCAAAGCCCTCCCTGTCTTCTTTCATGCAAATTGCTCTTTGGGGGCAGATTGCAAAACAAGCTGAGCATCCGCAACAATCTTCTTTTTTCGAGTAGAGAAATACTTTTTTTCTTTCATTATTGTCTCCACACCACCAGTTTCTTAATCTTTCTTACAATACGCATCAAAAGATTTTGTCGCTTCTCACCATAATATTTCACGATAGTTTGATATGTGCCATATGTTAAGCACTCCTGCAAAATCTCATCTCGATGCGGTGGCCGTTCTGTCGGGCGCTCAAGATTCAACTGCCAACATTCATCAGCTGTACTTCGTTCGATTTGCAGTGTATTCTTGCACTGCTCAAAAACGCACTGCCTTTTTCTGTATGGATCAATAGCAGCGAATTGCCTTCCGAATCGTAAAATTCCGGTTTTTTCTCCTCAATATGCCAGAAATCACCGATTGTCATATCTGTTTCCCGTTCAATTTTTGCAAATGGACATTGATAGCAGCTTGGACGTAGCGGCACATCGCTAAAAAAGAAGCGGACATAATCTGCAATCGAGATTTCTTTGTTAAATATTTTAACACAAGCTGTAGGCCGTAGCCAACCATTCCTTTTATCCTTGAAAGTTAGATTCGTCACCTTTCCTTTATGAATGCATTCCAGATGCGTGACATATTCCCTCCACAGAAGGGGACTCGGCGCACCGTGACATATAATGTCTACAACCGTACACCTGTCGAATACCGGTCTGTTCCGCATACTTCCGAAAGCCCTCTGCCTGACAGCCAGTTCCGACAAAAAGCAACTTACGCCCTGCATCTTCCATTAGCCACTCATGTGCTTTTCTAAAAATATCTCCCATAGAACTCTGGATATATTTGGAGCCTTTGGCGCAATCTCTTTTGGACTTCTCCGTAATTAGACAAAACTCAATACGGTGGGAATCATACTGATATACTGAACAGACGATTGCCCCTCCGCAACGCAGAAACGGATCCGACAGTACCGTGAATAACCCCCTGAAGAACTGGACCGTAGTACATCCCTATCATTTATTCGAGCTGCATAGATTATAGTCTGTGGCAGTTTCTTAATGCTATTCAAATCTTGGTCCTCCCTAAGGTTAGCCGGATATGCATAAACCAAAAGGAAGTCATGCAGCCTTTGCATCCAGAGTTGCGGTCAGGTTCAATTTCTTTTCTGCGAGATACTTCTCGATATAGTCATCCTGAATCGGGGACTTGCGGTTGTTAATCATGTCCACCTTCTCCGGAATGATATCCACAGCAGTCACCTGATGGTGCTGAGAAAGCAATGTGGCAATCGACAAACCAACATAACCCCTGATGTCAAGATAGGGACAAAAAAATTCTCAAAAAAAGCAAAAAAAAATAAGCCCCACAAGGCTTTTCTGACAATTCTTTGAATCATCAGGGCCTTGTAGGGCTATTCGTTATCTTATGCTATTTTATTTTCACACTGCCTGTAATGGGGTGTTCTCCATTGTTTCCTTAAACTGCTCAACTGTCATCTTTGCTTTTGCCGCAGCACGCTCCAGCGGTAAATCACCCTCTCGAACAAGCTGAACCAGCATCCGAATCTCGCCAATTCCGATGCCTTCGATTCTGCCTTCCTGACGGCCTTCTTCACGGCCTTCGGCTCTTACGCCTTGACTAAGATTGCACACTTCAAGCACCTCTCTTTCCAGTTCTTCGCTCATTGCAACGCCAAACTCTTCTTCCAGAATCTTCTTTTTCTCCGAACCTGATCTTGTGGAAGATAACAGCACTTCCATAAATTTCAGGATTCCCTTATGATTCTCCGTCCCTGGCTTGCCTAAACAAATCATTACGACACTCATCAAATCGCAGTTTTCGGTTTCTTCCTGCGCTTCTCCAATCAACTGTTCGGGTTTGATGGAGTACCGGGTAAGCGTATTTTCAAAACCATCTGACGGCTGAGTACAAATCCAGATGGAGTAGACCTTACGAATCTTCCCATATTCAGATTTTGTAAAAATCGGACCGTGCTGTGCAGAAATCATTCTGCTACAATAATAGATTGCCCGTTTCGTCAATGGGTATCCCGGCTTGAATTTTGTCTGTGCTTCCACATTGATAATCAGACGAATGACTTCTTCCTGTTCTGCACTGTCCGCAGATTTCGGTGCGATTGCGTCAAAGCGAACATCGTAGAACAATGTTCCCTCGGTCAGCGTAGAGTCCTCGTTGTTACTACCCTTGATTACATCTGTTGACTTTTTGGGTCTGTTCGTATCATCGACATGAACACCAACAGAGCCAACCTCCGGGGTTCCCTCGATGTATTTCTCAACAATATCATCTACGGTGCAATCGCTGTATTCATTCACACAGCCTTTCATGATCTGTGCCAGAATCTGTTTGTTTGCCAACAGCTTTTTCGCTGTTCTGTCATACCTCGAATCATACTCTGTCTGATCTATCGTGTGGGCAAGCTGATTTTCCACCGTGCCTTGTTTTTCCATCGGCATTCACTTCCTCGCAGTAGATTCAACAAGAGCGTAAACTCTCCTATCGTACTTCCATCTTACCATAATTCACCGCCCATATCAAGCAACCAACTGTAAACTTTCCTTGCACGGAGTTGTCCATATTATTGCATTCTTCGCCACTGTTATATCATAGGCAACTAATTATTTCAGAACCCACTAATGTGAGATTCACATTTCAGTCAGTACTCTCCCGTTTTCTATCTGCATCGCATCCGTTATCTTAAACGAAACAAGTCGCTGCTGTGGAAAAGCTCTTCCGATCAGCCGATAGGACATTTTCTTGTCCCACCCAGAATCCCCGTAAATCATGCGAACCAATGCCATACACTTGATTTCGCCGCTATTAGATTCGTCTGGTTTTCCCACACGATGCGCTCCTGATTCTTCTGCTCCACACGCCTGTACAGCTATCTGTTTCGTTTAACGATTATACAGAAACCGATAGTGTGACGGCCATTCTAACGCTTCCAGCGTTTTTCTGAAGACCGTGATTCGTCCCTCTTCCTCGCAGAAACTCATGCCAAGTCCTGCCTGTTGCTCCGTTTTCTGTTCTGTTTTTGCATATTGCTCACCTCCCACAAATGGACAGACCCTCCCCTTGTACAACCTGTCAATTAGTCCTTTCCAGCTTCAGGAGCAATCTTTCCTGTCAGAATCCCCATTGACACATACCCATCCATTTGCTTGACTTCAGATTCTTTCCGGTGTTCTTCCACAGGCACACCAAAAGTTCCCACAATATCATCCAGGTAAAATCCCTTTCGGCTGTTCACAGGTTTTGTTGACGCAGCATTATCCTGCGAATCGACTGCGTTCTTTTTTCTCTGTCCTTCATGAAAAAATTTCTGGCACAAGCAGATCAAAAACATACAGAGTTTCACCCTCAAAGGTAATCCTGTACCCCAGCATTTTATATCGGCACTCGCTGTCCCATCCCATTTTCTGATAAACTAAAGTCGCAAATGGCTTGCAGGACATCTTCCGGCTTTTGCGCTTATCCGGTTTTGCCACGCACCAACGCAGAGCGTCCTTGTCATTTTCATCACACCCACGAACAACGATACGCTTCAAATCATTGTTGAACATGACATGAACGTAGACCACATCCTCCAGCCCTGTGATACAGGCTGTATTGAATGTGATACTATCTTTACGAATCACGATTGCCGGGTCACGCAGATGGGCAAACAATTCCTTTCGCACGACCTGGTAGCCATCATACGAAAAGGCACTTTCCAGTTCTTCCGCCCGTGCGTCTCTATCATCCTGCACAATCTGCTTCTCTGGCGGCATGATTGTTGTGTTTTCTTCATTCATCTATAATCAGTCCATCCTTCCATTATCTTCTCCGCTTCACGGAGCAACTCATTTAGACTTTCTGCCGTAAATATGTTCATTTCCTCTATCTCCGTCGCAGGACGAAATACATCCCAGTTTCCGGCATAATGCTCCTGCCGTAAGATACCCACCTGTGCTATACTTGTAATCGGCTGTCCAAATGTTCCAGCCCACTCTGGTGGAAAAATGTAAATCTTCTTTTTGACCGTTTCGCCCTCATCTTCTTCGGTGTTTTCCTTTGGAGGCAGAACGATTTCTTCCACCTTAATCATTTCAGGCTCATCAAATGCGAACAGCATCATTTTGTTATCGCCCTGCTCCAAAAACTGGCCACGGAACCGATAACGCAAATCCTCATCCCATTCCATAATGTCAAATAAAGTCTTTGCAAGTCCACGACAGCCCAAAGTGCTTGCACACCAACGTCCCTCTTTCAGTCTGCCCCAACGGATCGCGTTTGGATTATTCTTGTCACAGGGGCGAATGGCAATGCAGCGTTCAACAGAATTTAGCAGCAGCTCCACATATTCAACATTTTCAAACTTTTTCAAGCAAGCGGTGTTAAAGCGCAATCGTCCATTAGAAATCGTCATAGCCGGATTCTGCATAGTAGAAAAATACTGTACCCTGACTATTTCATAGCCCGTCAGATCAAGACGCTTTTTCACATCCGCAGTAACAGTGACATCCGGTTCTTTCATCACGCTTTCAGAGGCTTCCCTGTATTCTTCTGCCGAAAAACCTGTCCAATCCTTATCAAAAGGCACATATCCTCGCAAAATCCCATCTTCAACCACGCTCAACACGGGCAAGGGTCTGTTTTTCTTTGAATAATTGCGGGATGCCCGCAGATGATTGGCTGCATTAAAAACTTCTCTGGAAACAATGGCTTCATGGTGATTCTTCTGCCTGTACTGTGTCCGATCATTGTTGTTTTTCTTTGATTTATGCGTCAAAAAGTTCGGTGTAAAGGTCTTTCTTGCCAGTACATCACCACAATGGCGCTCATTTGCCAGAACACCTGCAAGTGTACCGGGATTCCACTCCACACGTCCCAACTTCGTCTTACGGCTATACTCCATCAAAAGAGTTGCAATCTCCGTAAGCGAATATCCATTCAGGTACAGGTAGTAAATCACCTTTACCGTCTGTGCTTCCTCCGGGTTAATTACAAGGTTGCCTTCCTCGTCTTTATCGTATCCAAGCAATGCAGGGGTCAGGAACAGGCCACGGCTGAACCGCCGATCAATCGACCAGTTCATAATGATAGATTTGGAATGCGATTCTTCCTCTGCCACAGATGCCAGAATCGTCAGAATCATGCGTCCATTGCTGTCCAGCGTATAGATATTATCTGCTTCAAATTTCACACCCACAGGCGGATTCAGATTTTTCAGAAGTTCAATCACAGAAAGGCAGTCAACGATATTTCGAGCAAAACGGGCAATGGATTTTGTAAGAACAAGGTCAATCTTGCCTGCCTTGCAGTCCCCAATCAACTGCTGCATCCCTTTTCGGTGTTCCAGAGATGTGCCGCTGATGCCCTCATCCGCATAGATTCCAACAAATACCCATCCCGGCTGTGCCTGAATATAATCCGTATAATAGTTTTTCTGAAGATCATACGAAGAAGTCTGTTCATCATTATCCGTGGAAACACGGATATATGCTGCCACACGCCGAATCACAGAACTTGTTTCCAAATCCTCTATGATTTTGGCGGGAATGACTTCCAATTCCGATATATCTACGCCCTTATAGCGGTCTCTGATTTTTTGCTTACGGTCTACTGCTTCTACTTCACCGGTAATCATGTGCTTTTCCTCATTCTCCCGTATGGATGCTCCAATACCACTGTCGCATCTTCCGATAACTTCGGATACCGAGTTCTTTCTTCGTATTTTCTGCGGTTCTGCGGCTGATTCCTTCATCTTTCATCCGCATATAGATTTCTCTTGCTCTCATATCGCCATCAGAAAGCAACTTTTTTATCAGATATGCTGCCTTTTCTGTTTTTGACTCAAATTCCGGCACTTTCGGTTGTTCCGATGAAACGAATGTGCTCTTGCACTCCAACCATTGAAAACCCATCTCCGCTGTTATAGAAAACCGAATTTCTCCATCAGACGGAGCCAAACTGTTTTTTATCTGCCGAACAATACGAATATCTGTATCTTTCTGGTCACGCTCCACCTGCAAAACACTTCGCGCAGCAGCAACCACATCTATGCTGCCAAGGCTTCGGTACAAACCTTTCGTTTCCTCTTTCTTATTGAGATGACCAATCAGCACAATGGCACAATCATATACTGAAGCCCACATTCCGAGACGCTGCATCAGTTTTCTGGCTCTCCCTGCAATCTGGAGGTCAGAATCACTTCCTAAATACGCCTGAATCGGGTCTATAACTACAAGCCGTGGGCGAAATTCAATGATTGCCTGACGGATACGCTCATCATCCAGTGTTAGACCACTGTATGTTTCTTCATTGATAAAAGCTACTTTTCTACAATCTGCGCCACATCTTTCCAGTCTGGGTTTAATGGTATCTGATACTCCATCTTCCGAACACTGGTAGATAACCCTCTGCGGCGTCCCAACAGGCTTTCCATCCGGTGTTTTCCCACCCTTAGAAAGTTCCGCAATCAGATTCATCATCATGGTTGACTTTCCATCGCCGGGATCGCCTTGTAGCAATGTTATCTTTCCCACTGCAATGAATGGATACCACAACCAGTGAACAGAAGTTGCCTGCACATCACTATATAATGTAAGAATTCTTTTTTCTACCTTGTCCGCCATCGTCTTTCCTTCCTATTTGCAGTCTTTTCCTACCTCTATTATAAAGCATTCGTTGCGTTTTGACTGCTACCCATCAGGTAGCATGAGTTGCTTTTGCTACCCAGTAGGTAGCAAAACAGCCTAAGACCACAGAGCAGCTAGCAGTGTGTCCCTTTGCGGTCTTAGAACCTTTGATATAGAGTTGCTCTGCCTACCATCATGCGAGATAATTGTACTGCCCTATGCGGGGAATCATAAGGAGAAAAGCACATGGCTACTGATTATAAAGCTTTGGGCAAGCGCATTTCAAATGCCCGAAAACAAGCTGGTATCACGCAAGAGGCCCTTGGAGAGCAGCTTAACATGACACGAAAACATATTAGCGTAATCGAATCCGCTATCAAACGCCCAAGCCAAGAAGATTCTGGATGATTTGCAGAGCCGCAATGAGCGTATGTTCCTTATTACGGTGCTGTTCCTCAATGCTGCGAAAACCAAACAGGAGCTGGATAGTGCAGTGTTTCAGACGGCTGGTATCGCTCAGAAGTTCAACTGCACATTGAATCGACTGGACTATATGCAGGAGCAGGGGCTTATGAGCAGTCTGCCGCTGGCCAATAATCTGGTTCCCATCAAGCGGGCATTGACTACAACTTCCACCGCCATCTTCGTGCCGTTCACCACACAGGAACTTTTCATGGCATTGATAAATTCCAGCAGCGTGGAGAAGTTCTCCTACTGCATCGCTATTTCATGATTCACTTTTAAGGTGTGATGTTTAGTCTCTCATATATAGAATTGCTGGAAGGGCATTTCGCAAGGTGTTTTTGAAAAAAATTAAAAAACCGGAACAGGATGAGTTACTTGCAGGCGCACTACTGCGCTGCATTCGCTCATTCTGTTCCGGCCTATATCACATATTGCTACGGTATCGCTCTAAACAAACAGATATTATATTGTAGACCCAAAAGAACGTCTGGTGGAGCTGGTCGGCTAACCAGGTGCCGCCTAAGATTCCACCTCTGCGCTTTCAGTGTCCGATGAAGCACTCTGCTTCAGGCTTCTTTCCGATGGTTCTCACAAACGAACGATCATCGGATGGGAGCGTGATGGCCGCTACCCTCGCAGTATTGAAATGCTTGAAAAGATGGCCGATATATTCCATGTACCTCTGACCTATTTGCAACCGGATCAGTCTTTATTTATCGAACGTGCTGCCGAATCATACGGAAAAAAGGGCAAAATAGAAGCCCAGCATCTCGCATTTGAGCTTACTGAGCTATTTGCCAGCGGAGAGTTGACCCCGCAGGATATGGACGGCATCATGTATGAAATGCACAAAGCCTATTTTAAGTACCGAGAACAAAAGCGAGAAAAGGAACGAATCATGAACCTGTAAACCACTGTTCTATTCACTATGCCATCCCCGGAAGGAGATCACATTATGGATTCTGCGTTTATTCACCAAGCTGCCAACGAACTTGTCCAAACTGCCGGAACTCGCAACATCAAACAGATCGCGCGCAGTTGCAGTTTGGACATCAGTGAAACATCTCGCATTAAAGATATGTTGGGTTTACTTTCACTCTATTTTGATAAGCCACTGATCCTTATCAATCGCCAGCTGGACAAACAGACGAAGCAGATGGTGTGCGGCTATGCGCTGGGGCATTATCTGGAGCATCAGTTGCTCATGGACTTGCATACCCTGAACAAGTTTCTGACCATTAAGGACAAGCACATCCTTCTTTACGAGCATAACGCTTTCACATCCCACCTGATGCTGGACAGTGATGAAGTCTATCAAATGACGAAGCGCGGGCTGGATGCTGCTCAGATTGCCGCTGCTAAGGGAATCCACCTCAATCTGGTGCTGGTGAGACTGCTGGAACTGCATCATCTGGGGTACGATCTGCGTCACTACCACGCCCAGCATCATGCGTTTATCAAGCAGTTCAACCTTCCGGCACATTTTCAGTTTGATGTGGCCGCCGGATGAACTTATGTTCTTATAACCCTAAAACCCATAATGGACGGTGCGTTATGCCTGTCCATCACGGGTTTTTCGTGTTATTTCAGTTTTGCGAGGATTTCATCGGCACTCATGCCTTCGGCAAGCAGCTTTTTCAGAACGGACTCTGCTTCTGTCTTTTTTTGCTTCTTCTGCAGCTTTGGCATCTGCCTTCGCCTTCTTTGCTTCCAGCTTGACAATTTCCTTGTCGATAGCTTTCAGCGATGCTTTCTTCTCTTTCAGGTCAGCTTTCAAAGTGTCAATGTTTACGGTGATGGATGCGATTTCCGCTGTGAGCGCTTCCTTTGCGGACTGCTTTTCTGCAATCTGCGTTGCGAAATCAGCAGTCATAGTTTTGGGCTTATTCTTGCTACCTTTTGTTCTGGGCATAGGATACAAACCTCTTTCCAATTATAATAACTAAAGTATATCACTCTGCGAGTCTACGAGCAATATCTATCATATCATCAAATTGGCATTTTTCTTAACCTTATTCAGTACCACATCCGATAAAGCACCTTGGCTATTCAGATGGATTGCCAAAATAATATACTCTGTCAAAAAACATATCCGTATACATTTTAAATGTATCTTTGTTTGCATTGATGCTGTTCATTCGAGCCGCAACATTACCATGGAAATTATTGCAACGAGAAGCATAGAGAATACCAAAAAGAACGAACGACATCCTTTCTACTTCTGTGAATTTGTATGTTTTCTTTGTTCCCTGCACATCACAGAATGTAATCTCAACTTCTTCTCCTAGCATGAGTGCTTTTAATTTTGTTCCAAAACTATGTGTTATGGCTCGACTCTTTCCTTTGTTTGCATTGGTAATTCCGAGATCTACTTCATTATTAACAAGCGTCGGATTGGAAATCTGACAGTATGACTTTCCATACGCATTATCCAAAATATCTAATAGCGATGGAATTTTTTCGTTTTAACGTTTTATACGAACTAGCCCTATATTTTTCTGCTATGCCTTTCTTTTCCATTGCATACCCTTTAAGCATATACGATGCTACATAGTGAAATGTTTTATCTGGCATTCTTTTTCAAGAACGGCTCTAAAATTGCTTTATATTTATTATTCCAGTCACCTAAAATCGCATCACGAATAAGTTCAATACCCTTTGTGTCCTGACAAAAACCAACATTGTTATCGCTTAATTGCTGAACGTAATACGAATGATTAATTGCCTGCCAACAAAACACCGCTGCCAAATCCGGTCTCTCAGGTAAAACATAATAGCTATCAAACAGATACGTTAATATTTCGTATGGATAAGGTACGCCTTGATTTTCCCAGTTTTCATCATAAATATAATCAAGTTTGTCCAAAATATTATTATTACAACGCGGCAGAAGGTCTAAATGACGTTCTTTCGAATAATCCTTTGCAAGTTTCAAAATATCGTCCATAATGATAGCACCTATTTGTTTTTTCTACATTTATTCGTTATCACATCTCTGCCGATCACAGATCGTTGCCTGCTGCTCACCACGAAGAGGTGTGTGATTATTAAAGCAACGTCGGGAGCTTCCGCTCCCTATATTCCACATAATTCGATTCTTTTACAGATGCTTTTTTGCCTTCGTAATTCCGTAGTACATTAAACCGCCAATCATTCCACCGACTGTGTTATAGAACAAATCAGACAGTTGGAATGTACCGAGCCTTAAAAATAGCTGTAGCATCTCAATGCTTACTGAAAAGATGAACGCTATCTTTCCGCTTTGCCACAGTATCTTCTTCCAGCCGTTTCCTATCTTCTCCTCGAATGTCCACATCACTACCGCTGAAAAAGGCATCATCATGATTACGTTCTCGATGCACTCGGTTGTCAGCTTCTGTTCACCATTCACAGTCTCCCAGATTCCCCAACCTCCCATAACATCGGATAAAGGATTCATCCACATCTGACGGTTCAGCAATGTGCGGAACAGAATAAGTGAAGTCACAAAGGCCAGGAAGAACAGTTTCCGAAAGAACACACTCTCCTTGAACTTCTGATACCATGTCACTATGGCATTCTTCCAGCCTTTTCCGGCTCCCATAGATTCATAGGCATATAGATAGAAAAACATGGCTAGGAAGGAAAGAAGGAGTGAGAATCCAAACGGTTCATAGAGAGCAGTCAGGATGTTTGTGAGGATTTTTGCTAATACTTTTATTGGTTCTTGCATCTTATTCCACTGTCACACTCTTTGCGAGGTTTCTCGGCTTATCCACATCCAGACCCTTGGCTACAGACACATAGTACCCCAGCAGCTGCAGCGGGATCACTGCCAAACTACCAACGAAGTGCTCATCCACCTTCGGAACATATACAGTGAAGTTCACCTGATCTTCGATTTCATACTTGCCATAAGTAGTGAGCCCCATCAGATAAGCACCACGGCTCTTGCACTCTAACATATTGCTAATCGTCTTTTCGTAGAGTTCGCTCTGAGTCAGCACACCGATGACCAGTGTTCCCCGCTCGATTAGACTAATGGTTCCGTGCTTCAGTTCGCCCGCAGCGTATGCTTCGGAATGGATGTAGCTGATTTCTTTCAGTTTCAAACTGCCTTCCAAGCAGACTGCATAATCAATGCCACGCCCCACGAAGAACACATCATGTGCGTTGGCATACTTTGCTGCGAACCACTGGATGCGCTCCTTATCTTCCAAAGTTTTCTGCATCTTTTCTGGGAGAGTCAGCAGTTCAGAAATATAGTAGCTGTACTGCTCCTCCGTATTATTTTTTCTCTTACCTTTGCAAACTGAACAGCCAGACAGTACATGGCCGCCAGCTGTGCTGTATGCCTTGGTCGTTGCAACAGAGATTTCTGGACCAGCAAGGGTGTAGAACACTTTGTCCGCTTCACGGGCAATACTGCTGCCTACCACATTGACGATTGCCATTGTGGTTATGCCTTTTCTTTTGCAAGTCGCAGTGCAGCCAATGTATCTGCTGTCTCGCCAGACTGGCTGACAACGATTACAAGTGCCTTCTGATTGAGCGGCATCTTCCGATAACGGAACTCGGATGCGAGTTCCACACGCACTGGGATATCCGCTATATCTTCCAGCACATACTGAGCAGCCATGCCCACATGCCATGCAGAGCCACAGGCAACAATATAGATCTGCTCAAAGTTTTTAATTTCGTCCTCGGTGATCTCCACACTGGACAGGTCGATAGCGCCGTTCTTGATCACAGAGTTAAGGGTATCCTGAACAGCTTTCGGCTGTTCATGGATCTCTTTCATCATGAAATGCTCAAAGCCGCCCTTTTCCGCCGCCTCTGCGTCCCACTTAATCTCTGTCGTCTGCTTCTCGATTTCATCACCGTTCAAATCGTAGAAGTGAGCCTCACCCGGAACGAGCCTTGCGAACTCAAGATTGCCGATGTAGTACACATTGCGAGTGTATTTCAGAATTGCAGGGACATCCGAAGCTACATAGGTTTCGCCATCCGCAACACCAATGATCATCGGGCTGTCCTTACGTGCCACCCAAATCTCACCCGGATAGTCGCGGAACATCAGCTCAAGAGCGTAGGAGCCACGAACACGAACCATCGTCTTTGCAATGGCATCGATTGGGCCGAGGTTATACTTTTTATAATAATAGTCCACCAGCTTGATGACTACTTCAGTATCCGTCTGACTATAGAACGTATAGCCATGCTTCAACAGCTTTTCTTTCAGTTCAGTATAGTTCTCGATGATACCGTTATGTACGCCAACAACCTCAGACTCTACTGTACCTGAACCAGAACGGGTGCAATTACCTGAAACATGCGGATGCGCGGTTTGACTCGGCTCACCGTGGGTAGCCCAACGAGTATGGCCAATACCACAGGTTCCTTTTAATGCCTTGCCGCCATCTGTTTTCTCGATCAGATTGGACAGGCGTCCCTTCGCTTTCACGACTTGTGCCAGATTTTCTCCGTCACGGACAGCCAGTCCGGCTGAGTCATATCCTCTATATTCCAGTTTTGACAGACCATCCAGCAGGATCGGTGCTGCCTGTCGATTTCAGTAAAACCAACGATTCCACACATAGGTTTATCCCTCCCGTTATTTAATCTATTATACTTTCCCTTTTACGCAAAACGACTCCGGATAATTGCCAGAGTCGTCATTGACTTTACGCCTTATATCCCTTTTCGCAAATCACGTTGACCACTTCATCAACATACTTCTGGCATGTATCGTGGTCAGGTGCTTCCACCATAACACGAACCACCGGCTCAGTGCCGGACTCACGCACCAGAATACGGCCGGTATCGCCCAGAGCCTCAGCAACTTTAGACACTGCTTCCTGCACTGCCGGATCATTCTGAGCAGCCTTCTTATCAGTTACACGGATATTCTCCAGCACCTGCGGGTAGATCTTCAGCGGCTCAGCCAGCTTACTCATAGTCATCTTCTTCGCCAGCATGACCTCCATCATCTTCAGACTGGTCAGGATGCCGTCACCGGTGCTGGCATATTTGGAGAAGATGATATGACCGCTTTGCTCACCACCAATGCGGCAGCCGTTCTTTGCCATGTACTCGTAGACGTACTTGTCGCCCACAGCGGTCTTTGCATAGCCGATGCCCTGCTCATCGAAAGCCTTGTACAGGCCGAAGTTGGACATAACCGTGGTAACGACGGTAGCGCACAATAAATGACGTCCTGTGAAAGCAACGGCGCCTGTGAGATAATAAGGGTATCAAGAATTACCGAGAATTCCTGGTAATTATCAGGAATTTCTAAAAAGTCATGGACCTTACGCAGAAGCAGTTTTCGAATTTAATGAATGGGTTAAGCATTGTAAGCTAACATTCCAAACCAAATATAAACATTTTTCCCTCACATATTTTCGAACAGCTTTCTCCTTAATTCTTCACAGGCTTCATATCTTTCTCGATATAAATCCTTCATCCATGGAGCTTCGTCTCGCTTCTTTTTAGCCGGAATTCCGACAAGTAGGCAATTTTCTCCCTCAGATTGATTAACGACGGCATTTGCTCCTATTGTAGTATAGTTTCCGAGATCAATGTCACCTAAAACTTTTGCTCCTGTAGACAGATAAAATCCATCTCCAATTGTTTTCCTTCCTGCGGTAACGCAAGTGCTTGTATGAAGCACGGCATAATTGCCTACTCGATTCCCGCTTCCAACAACAATTGTCCCATAGTGCGGTATAACCAAGCCGTAGCCAAATACATTTTCCGAAATAGTAAATCCTAGTTTCATACCAAGTTTGCGAAACCTGTATTTATAATAGTACCTCTGCACCCCCGATTAGAATAGTACTCCACTTTACGTAATGCCGTCAAGTATTCCATAATCCAATCCGGACGAATAAGAGAAACGACCTTCATTAACAGCGATTTTTCAAAGTAGCCTCTATTCATCATAGAATCTGCACAAATATAAAACTGTAATTCCAATTTACTATTTATCATATAAAATCTCTTTTTATCCTTTCGTTCAAAAAACACACATTCCTAAATAGTCATCGCTAAATGGTGAATACAAACCCAGCGTTCATGTACATAATAAGCATATGCCCGAGAATTAATCGGTTATAATCTTATATCATTATGCATAAATCGGTGCAGTAGCGGCGCTTGCACGGAGTTTTAGCGACACCGTATTGGGAAAATAGCGACACTTTGTTGGCCTAAAGCGACATCTTGAGAACTTTGCGGTATACTTGATTTCCACATAGATTTACGTGACATCAAAATACCGGAGGTTAAAAATGGTAAACTACCGCGAGATTCTCAGGCTTCATTCATTGGGGTAAAGTCAACGCACAATTCGAAGTTCAGCACACTGTTCAGACAATACTATTCGTACTGTTTTGGAGGTGGCTAGTCAAAAAGGCATCCAGTGGCCTCTTGATGACGACATTACCAATGCCGATGGAGCGGATGCTCTTCCCGGACAAGTACAAGAGTGTTTGCTTGTACATTGAACCGGACTATCCGTACATTCACCGTGAGCTGGCAAAGCACGGCGTTACCCTGACCTTGTTGTGGGAGGAGTACCGCCGTAAATGCTACGATGAAGGCAAGAAGCCGTACATGTTTACGCAGTTCGGCGAGAAATACCGTAAATGGGCCCGCGTCACCAAGGCAACCATGCGTATCCAGCACAAGCCTGGAGATGCCATTGAGGTGGATTGGGCTGGCGATACAATCCCCATTTTCGATTCTGTAACCGGTGAGCAGAGCAAGGCTTATCTATTTGTAGCAGTCCTGCCCTGCAGTTACTTCGCCTATGCAGAAGTTTGCGGTGTAAGCGCACATAAATGACGTCCTGTGAAAGCAACGGCACCTTTGCCCCTCCTATTATTCATTTTTCTATGATACTTTTCCACTTACACAAAACGACTCCGGACACTGCCAGAGTCGTCATTGACTTTATACCTTATATCCCTTTTCGCAGATCACATTGACCACTTCATCAACATACTTCTGGCAGGTATCATGGTCAGGTGCTTCCACCATCACACGAACGACCGGCTCAGTGCCGGACTCACGAACCAGAATACGGCCGGTATCGCCCAGTGCCTCAGCAACCTTAGACACAGCTTCCTGCACAGCAGGATCATTCTGTGCAGCCTTCTTATCGGTCACACGAACATTCTCCAACACCTGCGGATAGATCTTCAGCGGTGCCGCCAACTCGCTCATCGGCTTCTTCTTAGCCAGCATGACTTCCATCATCTTCAGACTGGTTAAGATACCATCGCCGGTGCTGGCATATTTGGAGAAGATGATATGACCGCTCTGCTCACCACCGATACGACAGCCGTTCTTCGCCATGTACTCGTATACGTACTTGTCGCCCACAGCAGTCTTGGCGTAACCGATACCTTGCTCATCAAACGCTTTGTACAGACCAAAGTTGGACATGACAGTCGTAACCACAGTATTGGTCAGCAGCTTGCCACGCTCTTTCATATAGCAGCCATAGATATACAGGATATGGTCGCCAGTGATGACATTACCCTTCTCGTCCACGCACAGGCAGCGGTCGGCGTCACCATCGAAGGCAAAACCAACATCCAAACCCTTCTCCACAACAAACTTCTGCAGACCCTCAATATGCGTAGAACCTGCATTGTTGTTGATATTCAGACCGTTCGGCTTGTTGTTGATGACGTAGGTGTCTGCGCCCAGAGCATCGAAAACGCTTTTAGCGATGTTCCAAGAACTTCCGTTGGCGCAGTCTAGGCCAACCTTGACACCCTTGAAGGAATAGATGCCGAGACTGATCAGATAGCCCATATAACGGTTACGGCCTGCCACGTAGTCCACCGTGCAGCCGATGTGCTCACGACGAGCAAAGGGCAGTTCCGGCCAGTCCTTATCGAACACATGGAGCTTGCCGTCAATATAATCTTCTACCAACAGCAACGTCTCCTCCGGCATCTTCTCACCGTAGCAGTCGATCAGCTTGATGCCGTTATCATAGTAGGGATTGTGGCTGGCAGAGATCATGATGCCACTGTCAAAGTCATCCACACGAGCAATGTAAGCCACAGACGGAGTGGTGGTAACATGGAGCAGATAAGCATCTGCACCGGAAGCAGTCAAACCAGCGACCAGGCTATACTCGAACATGTACGAACTCCGACGAGTATCCTTGCCGATGACGATACGGGCAGGGTCGGTATCACCATTGCGCTCACGGAGAGCATTGTAATACCAGCCCAGGAATCGACCTACTTTGTAGGCATGGTCTGCTGTTAATGTAATTCCGGCTTCACCACGGAAGCCATCTGTTCCAAAAATACTTTCCCATCTTAAATCTTCCTCCTAATACTATTCTTCTAATTTAAACGTATAGCGTCTCATGCACTACTCATCCCTATACCATTCCTTTTCTTGTTGTTAATCAACTAGATTTTCGCAAAAGACTCTTTTAATCCTTGAAGAAAAAGTTCTCTATGAGCTTCGCATTCTAAATAATTACATAAAGCCAGTTTCTGTTCTTTTGTTATTCTTCTTTCAAACCATGTTCCTTTTGATAATTTGTTAAAGACTCTATTAAACAAACTAGTGTTATGTGGCATTCCTGTTCTTAAATATGTATTGATGTATTGTTGTGCAAATTTTGAATACTCTGTTTCTATAAAAGCTGATTCAATAATCCTTTTGCTTCTATCTTCAAAGCCGTTAATTATTTCTACCTTTTTTTCATTTTCAGCCAATCTGATTCCATTTCCCACTTTTACAATAGGTATATACTCAATCGAAAAATCATTTTTACTTTTAAAGATAATTTCAATTAACAAAGAGGTTTTCCAACTCCGAATCAGAATCATCAAATAGAAAATTTCCCTGTCCATAAATAATTTTTCCAGTTTCCCAATCTTCATAACATCCTATACAATGTGAATGTTGACAAACAACCAAATCAGCTCCACTATCAACAATACGTCGGCATGTTTTTTGCAAATTGGGAGAAGGGAATCTATAATGTTCCTTCCCTCCATGATAAAGTACAATTACATAATCAACATCTTTTTTTAATAATCTAATATGATCCAAACTGAATAATGGGTCAAATGGGTTAGCACCTGCTTTATTTTCTGTAGCAATAGAAAATTCTCTTTCAGCACAACAATAAATTCCTATTTTTATTCCATTTTTTTCAAAAACAAACGGCTTAGACGCTTCTTTTAAATCGTTGCCTGCACCCGCATATTTTATGTTCTCTCTATTCAAGATTTCCATCGTCGATTTTAATCCTTGAACACTTTGATCTAAAATATGATTATTTGCTAATGTAAAAAAAATAAGGATTTAATTTTTTTATACCATTAATTGTTTTACTTAAAGCTTGTAAATTAGGTCCACACTTTTGAAGCGGGGAGATCACATCTGTTAAAGGAACTTCCAAATTAAATATTGTGAAATCCATTTCGTGCAATAAATCACACATTGTTTTTCCTACAAGTGTCTCTACATTACCTTCTATAAACTCTACATAATTGCTTTTTGTAGGAACGATATCTGCACCAATTAGTATCTTCGTATCCATTTAACTCTCCTTATAATTCTATCCAGCTTCCAATTCTGTAATCCCATTCTACTGGTTCAATTTTGTCAAATCCACTACCATCAAAAAAAGTTATTTCTCCAAAGTAAATCTTATTCGCACAATAATACAAATCAATTCTAACATGCTTCATATTTTGAGATAATTTTTCAGCTATTTCTATCATTTTTTCGAAATCATGCGGTTTTTCGGGTTTAATACGCGAATGTTCATATCCCCACCGAAAATCCAACCAATTAAAACTTCTATCAAAGTAATCAGCTTTTGTAGGTTGGTCAGAATTTCTATCAGAATTAATCATCACAAACTTCACTTTGCCATTGAAGCAATAAAACTTATAATCCCTCAAATCTTTTGTAACAGGATCAATCATATATTTTTCTGCAATTATTTTCTTCGGAACATCTTTATATGGCCATTCTCTGCCTACATAATAGTACTCTTCTTTTAAACCTTTTTCTAAATTCTTCTTTACGCTTCTAACATCAAGTTCTTTTTTATTTGTGCAAATACACATTCCTCTACCAGAATTATGATTGCACTTTAATACAAATTGATCTGGCAAACTATTAAAATCAATTGCATCTGGCTCATCCCATACACCTAATAATGGAATTAAATATTCCTCTCCCAACACCTGTTTAATATAATTTCTAACTTTGTATTTATCAACCATCATCGTAAATTCAGGTCTTCGTTCATTTATTTTTAGCCACTGAAGCTTTTCATTATATGTTTTTGGATTTTCTAAATCTAATGTTCTACCTATGGAACTTTTAAATACTCTTTTTAGATATATATCATCGGGCATTGTTTTATAGAATCCTCGTCTTCCTAGCACCATTGTACGAAAATTCTTATCAATTATTATCTTTACTAGTTTTCTCATTGTATTCATATAACTAACTCCTTAATTTTATTTAAAAATTCGTCCATTCCATCAACATAACTTTCAATGTTAAATAATCTACTTGCAGTGATGTATGCATTGCTTTTCATTTCCATGATTTCTTCTGACGACTTATTCATCAAAAATATCAATGTTTTTCTATTGTTGATATATCATTATTTTCCAAACAAATACCATCATACATATGTGTTATCACCGAATCTGCGCCTCCGACTTTTGTACAAATCACAGGCACTCCTAAGCACATACTTTCTGCAAATTTAGTAGAAAATCCAGCTTTTTGCATATTGTTTGTTTTCTCTTAGAAGAAAGCTAAAATCTGCTTTTTGAATTATTCTTTTTGCCAGGCTATTCGGCACTCTTCCAAGAATATCAACACCATATTTTTGCCAGCAAGCTTCTCCTGTTAGATTTTCAACCTGCCCTAATGTCAGACCTATGAGATCCATGTGGATATGAATTTTTTAGAGTTTATACGCTTCACAGCTTGTAACACTGGAGAAATATAATCTTTATTTCCTCCTATACTACCAGCATAAACTAAGTGAAGCATCGAACTTCTTTCATAATTCTTTAATATATCATTATTTCCGAATTCAAAAATAGGTGGAACAAAAATTGTTGGAACATTCATTTTATAATAGTATTCTTCAAAAAATTTACTAATTGAAATAACACCATCTACATGTTTGTCTATTTTTAATATTGTTTTATCAACTTGTCTTTGGAAAAGTTCTCTTTCGATAAATCCTGTTCTATCAGATTTTTCAAACCAATCAACTCTTTCAACTATAAAAGGAATCTTTTTTTATGGCAGTATTTAACCATCCATTTCGCCTGCATAACCATACATTAAAACGAATTCTGGTTTTTTACTTCTTATTTTTTCTTTTAAAATCTTTCTGTATTTCCAACCGGTCAATTCATCTATTAACCATTCAATAGCTGAAATCTTAGGTATTGTTATAAATTTTGATGTATAACAATAATTAAATAGCTCTGTCTCGTCTGAAATTTTATTCATGCCTTTATAAGCATCACAAATAAATGTCGTATGATATCCCATTTTTCCAAAAAAGACGAGCCATATTTTGAGCATGTATCGATAATGCAGTATTAGGCTTTCCCACATCTCATACATACATGATTTCCTTTGTTTTATCGTCCTTCATTAAATACTCCATCATATTTTTAAAAAATTAATCTCTGATATACAGTTGACAATTTTTCGTTACTTCTTCTTAATTAAATTCAAAATATACAAAAAAGCTTCTATCTTTAATACATACGAACCTATAACATAGACAATTATTCCTAAACAAATCTGTAGAAAATTGTTATTATATCTGCACATCCAATACTTACTATCGGTGAAACTAGAACATACATAATTATCGATAATACTAACGATGGTAAAATATCTTTGATCTGCTCTCCAACGCCATATCCAATTAATTTTTTATTCGGCAAAATATTTATCAATGCCGAAATTCCTGCAAAAAAAACTGCATTTATAATAGCAACGGCTAATGGACTAATCTGTATCGCAATAAGTAAAAGGACAACACCTATAACTTTTTAATTATTTCTAACTTTAAGCATATATCACTTCTTCCAGCGGCCTTAATTGCTTGTACATTTGCTGTCTGAGATGGTTGGAACATCCAAAATAAGCAACTAATTTTTAAAAAAGGAACACAAGAAATCCATCTATCTGTTAAAAGAAGTCGAATCATTGGTTCCGCCACTATTATCAATCCTGTAATAATTGGAAACACAACATATGAGCTCATCATAATAGATTGCCTTGTTAATTTTTTTAATTTGCCCTTTTCCTGATTTGCTATGGACATTGCAGGAAAAAAGTACACTACTTATTGCGCTGTTAATATTCATAACTAATACTGACGGAAATTGCTCACCTTTATTATAGGATGCCAAATCTGCTGGTGTATAAATTTTACCAATAAATAGATTTTTTAATTCTACATATACTTGATTCATAAATTGCGCAGCTACCAATTTCCATCCAAATGAAAAAAGCGTTTTTGCAGAATTCTTATCAAACTCGAACGTAGGATACCATTTTACTGTAATAAACAAAATAAATGTATTTATAAATGTATTTGTCATATACTGAATGACCAATGCCCAAATTCCAGCGCCATTATATGCCAAAACAATCCCTATAAAACCCGAAATCAGCGTTCCGCCAACTGTTGAATAAAAAAAACTTTCGAAACATCATATGTTTAGACACATAGGCTTGCTGAATAGTGTTCACTGATGAAAGTGGCACTTGTAGCCCCAATACTCTAAGGACTAATATTAGTTGTTCATTATTATAAAATCTTGCAATAAAGGGTGCTGAACAAAATAAAAAAGCATATAAAAGTATTGAAAGAAATAAACTGCAAAAAAACATTGTTGAAAAGTCACTTTGCTTTGCATCAGGCTTTTGAATCAATGTTTCACCCAACCCATTTGACACAAAAACATTAGCTAGATTTATAAATACTAGAACTAATGCAATACTCCCATATTCTTCTGGGAGTAACATTCTTGCCAAAACTAATGATACAACAAATGATACTCCCTGTGCTAAAATTCGTTCTCCAAACTTCCAAAATAATCCTGAAATAATTTGCTTTTTTAAACCATTTCTCATTCGATTTTCCTCTAATGCATTAGTCTTTCAATAACTTTTCCCATTCTTTTGCTATTTTCTTTACATTTAGCTGTTCTCTCAACTCACTTGCTTGCTTTCCCAGTCTTTTTGCTTTTTTCCGGATTTTTAGTAATCCTATTATTTCATCCGCAAATATTCTATCATCACCGACAGGTGTAAGTATGCCATTAATATTATTTTTTATAACCATTCTAGCGCCACCTATCGGACAATCTGTACATACCACAGGAAGTCCTATCGCCATAGCTTCCAGCATTGAATTAGACATTCCCTCAAAATTTGATGATGATACAAAAACACTAGCATTCACTATATACGTTTGAACATTTGCTTTTTGTCCCATAAATTTAACATTATCAGAAATATTTAGTTCTTTAGCGTATTTTTCTAATTCCTCCTGTTGTTCGCCTTTACCATATATTTCTAATACATATTCCGGGAACACATCAAGGACTCTTTTCATTGCCCTGAGCAGCATGAATATATTTTTTGTTGACTTAATCTATTTACAGCTACAATTCTTTTTTCTCTTTCTCCATCATATGGATCCGGAATTGACGAGGTAATAGGATTTGCAATTACTTTTGACTTTTTCTCTAGGCTCTTACCATAATACTGTTTTGCATCTTCGGTTTGGAAAACAAC